>VOFI01000301.1_pt1 | contig 46747 bp, 52 predicted proteins | sample 5384131 | NCBI WGS metagenome assembly VOFI01 (sample SAMN12384728, study PRJNA508395) | human gut metagenome | isolation source: healthy gut H | host: Homo sapiens
CCATGCAAGGGGCGGAAATCATCTTTACCCCACGGCCATCGGCTGGCTGCCGGAGGAAAAACCCCTGCTGGGGGAACAGCAGCACTGCGCGTGGGAAACCGTGCAGCGTGGCCATGCCGTGGCCAACGGCTGCTACGTCTGCGCCGTCAACCGCGTGGGGACGGAAGGGGAAAGCGAATTCTGGGGGGCAGTCCTTCGTGGCGGACTACTACGGGCAGATCGTCGCCAAGGCCCCCGTCAGCGATGAAGCCATCCTGTACGCGGACCTGGACCTGGCCGCCCTGGAAGACCACCGCCGCATCTGGCCCTTCTTCCGCGACCGCCGCATTGACTCCTACGGCGGCATTACGGAGCGGTGGGGCAAAGTGACCCTGTGGAAAACCGGGGTCATGTATTCCGGGTATCCCGTGGAAGGGAAGTGCGGTGAACGGGGCATCGATTGCCTCCGGGGCATGCCGGGAGGGTAGCTGTCCCGTGGTGGAACGTTCCCCACTGGAGGAAATGGCTTAAAAACCGCCGCTCCCGGAGAAACGGCGGTGTTGGGAGAGAAGGGAGGGGCTTCCGCTTAGTCGCAGATCACGGCAATCTTGATGCCCTTCATCTGGACGTTCGTTTCCAGGGCCTCCGTGATTTCATCCAGCTTGAAGCGGTGGGAAATCAGCTTGGTCAGCGGCAGGCCGATGCCGTAGGCGCGCTTCAGGAAGTCGAACGTGGTCGGGTAATCCTGCGGGGAGTACACCCAGGAGCCCACGGCGGTCACCTCCTTGTTGCAGAGGTCATAATGGTGGTTGATGACGCTCTCCCCGCCGTCCATGAAAAAGCCCACTTCACACAGGCCGCCGCCGCGCTTCACGAACTTCCACGCGTTTGCCCCGGCCTTGCCCACGCCCGTGCACTGGAAGACGAAATCCGCCAGGCGGCCGCCGTTATCCTTCTTCACGGCGTCGAGGAGGCCGTCCAGGTCCGCGTAATGGGTGAAATTATACGTGCGCGCGGCGCCCATTTCCCTGGCCAGTTCCAGGCGGGAATCATTGCCGTCCACGGCGATGAGTTTCAATGCCCAGCGTGCGCAGCGCGGCGATCTGGAGCAGGCCGATGGGGCCGCAGCCCTGCACAAGCACCACGGAATTGAACTTGAGCAACCCGGTGGACTTGGCGCGTTCCAGGGAATGGACCACCACGGCGGCGGGTTCCACCAGAATGCGCTGATCCAGCGTCATGCCGGAAACGTTGAAGAACGTGGAGCCCTTGCGGATGACAAGGTACTCCCCGAAGTAGCCGTTCAAATGCACGTCGTCGTCAGGCATCAGGCCGTACACGCCCACGTTCTCGCACAGGTTGGTGCGTGCCGGGGTATTAAGGCAGGCGTCACAGGTGCCGCAGGGGATAATGCAGGTCACAATCTTGTCCCCCGGGGCCAGGGGATTGCCCGCCGTGTCCTTCGTGATATTCCTGCCCATGGCCACGATTTCCCCCGTGCCCTCATGGCCCAGCACCACGGGGCAGAGGCCGAAGGGGTCCCGGTTGTACTCATGGCCGTCCGTGCCGCAAACGCCGCAGGCTTCCACCTTGATCAGCATTTCGTCATCTCCGATGGCGGGAATGGGGTACTCACGGATTTCAAATGTCTTGGGAGCTGTCAGGACAGCTGCGCGTGCGGTCTGTTGCATAGGGTAGCTACACTACCCTGCGGCATTCGGACTCTTCAAGAATAAATGAGGGCGGGGGTGAATTAACCTGCTGAAAACGGAGAAACATTCCCGTATGAACGTCAAAAGGCCGTCAGGAGCGCCGCATGCCGTGCGGCAAATCCGCAGGATGCTCCTTCCCCCGTCTTCAGGAAAACAGTCCGTTTGCGCCGGGTTAATGGTGCTGCCGCATGGGCTGCGGCGCTCCTTGCGCGTTTTCAGAATAACCGTGGCGCGCCGGGGCGCAAGGCAGGTTGTTGCGCGTGAAGTTTTTCCATGAAAGTCCGTTCATTTGGCTTGCGTGGCGGAGGGATGGAGTGCAAGCTGTGCGCGTTATGCTTGATATCCGTGTAATACGAGAAAATCCGGAAGAAGTGAAAGCGCGCCTGAAGCCCCGCAGCGGGGAAGCGTGGAAACTTGTTGATGACGTTCTGGCGTGCGATGAAGCGCGCCGCAATGCCGAAACGGAAAAGCAGGCTTTGCAGTCCGAGCGGAATGCCACCTCCAAGCAGATCGGCATGCTCAAGAAGAAAGGAGAGGACACCTCCTCCATTGAAGCGCGCGTGCGCGAGATCGGTGACCGCATCCGGGAACTGGACCGCCTGGCGGAAGAGAATTCCGCCCAGCTTGCCTCCCTGCTGATGAACATCCCCAACCTGCCGCACCTGGAATGCCCCGTGGGCGCGGATGAGACGGCCAACCCGGAAGTCAAGCTTTGGGGAGAGAAGCCCGCCATTGAAAACCCGAAGGACCATGTGGAGCTGGCCGCTAACCTGGGCATGATTTCCTTTGAAGACGGCGCGCGGATCACGGGCTCCGGCTTTGTGGTGTACCGCGGAGCGGGCGCGCGCCTGGAACGCGCCCTGATCAACTTCCTGCTGGACACGCAGACCGGGGAGAACGGCTATCAGGAAGTGGGCGTTCCCTTTGTAGTCAAGCGGGAGTGCATGGAAGGGACCGGGCAGCTTCCCAAATTTGAGGAAGACATGTATGGCACGGAAGACCAGCAGATGTTCCTGATTCCCACCGCGGAAGTGCCCGTGACCAACCTGTACCGGGACACCATTTTACAGGAAAGCGAGCTGCCCATCAAGATGGCGGCGTACACGCCCTGCTTCCGCCGGGAAGCCGGGAGCGCCGGGCGAATCAACCGCGGCATGATCCGCATCCACCAGTTTGACAAGGTGGAGCTGGTGCAGATACTGAAGCCGGAAGACTCCTTCCGGGAGCTGGAAGTGCTCCGCAGCCATGCGGAATCCATCCTTCAGAAGCTGGGGCTTCACTACCGCGTGATTGAACTTTGCACGGGCGACCTCGGCTTTTCCTCCGCCAAGACGTACGACATTGAAGTATGGGCGCCGGGCCAGGGGCAGTACCTGGAGGTTTCCTCCTGCTCCTGCTTTACGGACTACCAGGCGCGCCGCATGCGCCTGCGCTACAAGGATGCGGACGGCAAGAACCAGTTCTGCCACACGCTGAACGGTTCCGGCACGGCTCTGCCGCGCCTGTACGTGGCCCTGCTGGAATCCTGCCAGCAGCCGGACGGCTCCATCCGCATTCCGGAAGCGCTCGTGCCGTACTTCGGCGCGGACAGCATCCGCCCGGAACAGGCCTGAACCGGCGTCTTTCACGTCCCAACCCTGAATCAAGCCCATGCCTGACGAGGGACCGCTGGAACACTACCTGACCGCTTCCCATGATGAGCCGGAGCCGGACATTCCGGAACCGGCTCCGGGGCGCAGTCCCGGACCGTGGCGGGAAAGGGGCGTCATGCTGGGCCTGGGCTTTCTGCTGGGGTGCGTGGGGGCGTACGCGCTGATCTATTCGGAAATGTCCGGCAGCATGGGAATGCTGAAAAATCTCTTTCAGAAGAGCGTGATGCCAACGCCTCCCTGCAAAGGGAGCGCGCCCATCTGCTGGAAACGCTGGAGCAGGTGCGCATGGACAGCCTGCTGACGGAACGCTCCCCCCTCTCCATGACGGGCAGCGGACTTCCCAGGACAAGCCGCAGGCCCGTTCCCCAGCCTCCGCCGCTTACGCCTCTGCCCCCGGCGGGCAGGCTCCCCGGCTCCCGCGCCGGAACCCGGCTCCGTGGAGGACCGCCTGGTGAATCCCGGTCCGGAAGACTGGAAGGAGCGTTACCAGTACGCCGCACTGAAATACAACCGGGTGGTGGAAGATTACAACAGGCTCAGGAAACTATACATGAACCTGGTGGGCCAGGGCGGAGCCGCTACGGGCCTGGTGACCGGAGCACAGTTTTACAAGGCCCTGCGGAAGGATACGCGCGCGGAAGCGCGCAAGCTGGATGAACGGTACATGAGGGGCGGCCTGCGCGGCAGTGAGCTGCGGGAACTGGAACGCAGCAGGGATGAAATGCGGCACCGGGACTGGTGGCTGAAAAAGATGGCGCGCCAGTTCCGGATAGATTAAACGCGGAGGGAAATCCCCTGTTGGGAGGAAAACAGCCCTCCGGAATGCAGCGGCTTAACCGGAGATCCCATCCTTTAAATGGCGCCGGGAGTACCTGCCGCTCAATATGGCGGGGGAGTCCGGAAGAAATACGTGCCGCAGCGCGTCTATAAAAATAATAAGGCCAGGAGCATGAAGCACCGGGCCTTACTGGAAGTGTGTGTTATCAGGGAGCAGCAAATGCCTTTCCCTCAATTTTTCTTTTTAGCGGCGGTTGCGGCCGTAGCCGTTATTGTCGCGTCTGCCGCCGCCATAGCCGCCGCCACCGTTGCCGCGGAAACCGCCGCCCGTGTTTGACTGGGGCTTGGCTTCATTGACAACCAGGGCGCGTCCCTGGAATTCATTGCCGTTCAGGGCCTCAATGGCACTGTTCATGGCATCTGCGGATTCCATGGTCACGAATGCGAACCCCCGGGGTCTACCGGATTCACGGTCGGTCGGAATGAATACTTCCGTCACTTCGCCATGGGAACCAAACAAATCCCTCAGGTCCTGTTCGGTGGAATTGAAGGACAAATTCCCCTACGTACATTTTTTTGTGTTCATATGATCAAAAGACAAGTGATCTGATTATTCTTAAATGCATTCCCGAAGAGCCGGGATTAGAAGTTAAAATCCGAATACGCAGACACCATTGTCTATAGGACAGAATATCCTCTGGATATTGAAATGCCAAGAATAATATGGCTCATGCCTGATTATTTCAACATCCGGCTTCCATGGATGCCGGGAACCGCAGCCTTTTGAGAAGAAAAATCCCCTCCGTCAGCACAGTTCCGCCGCAATGGCGTCCACGAGCAGTCGGCCGCGGCCTTTCAGGATCAGCCTTTGTTCCGGGGAAATGTCCGCCAGGCCCAGTTCCCGGTATTGTTCCAGCAGGGGCGGGATTCCGGAAGGATATATTTCAATGGCAGCCCTTCATCCGTCCGGAGCATCAGGGCAATGCGTTCCAGGCGGTAGTCTTCCGCGGTGACGGGTTCCTGTTCGGAGAGGGGGAGGCCGTTTTCCAGCGTGCTGCGTATGTAGGCGTCCGTGTCCCGCGTGTTGGAGTACCGTATGCCGTTGATGGTGCTGACTGCGCCGGGGCCTATGCCCACGTAGTCCTCACCCTTCCAGTACGCCATGTTGTGGGGGGAGCGGCAGCCCTCCCGGGCGTAGTTGGAGGTTTCATAGTGTTGCATGCCTGCCGCTTCCAGCATGTGTTCCGCCAATTCAAAGTAGGCTGCGTCTTCGTCCGGATCCTGCCTTTTTTCCCCCCGCAGCAGGCTCCGGAAGAATTCCGTGTCTTCCTCATAGGTGAGGTTGTAGGCGGAGACATGGTCCGTTCCGGCACGGACGGCTTCCCTGAGGGTGGCTTCCCAGGTGGAGAGGGTTTGCCCCGGAATGGCGAACATGAGGTCCATGTTGATATGGGGCATTCCCGCGTTTTTCAGCATTTCCACGGAGTGCAGGGCCTGTTCGGGGTGTGTTCGCGTCCCAGCAGATGCAGAATGCCGGGGTCCAGGGATTGCACGCCCAGGGAGACGCGGTTCATGCCCAGGCTGCGCCAGAAGCGCACTTTTTTTTCCGTAAAGGTGGCGGGGTTGGCCTCAAAGGAGAATTCGTCCAGCCTGTCTACGGGCACGAGCCGGTCCAGGGTTTCCATGAGGCGTCCCAGGTGCGTGTCCGAGAGCATGGAAGGCGTTCCCCCAAAGTAGAGCGTGGCCGTTTCCCCCCGCGGTCCGTGGACAGGGCGGCGGCGCGGGATTCCGCCTCCCGCCCCAGCGCACGGATGAAGAGCTTCATGTCCGTGGAGGCCGGCGTGTGCTTGAAGAAGGCGCAGTACGGGCAGATGCGGTGGCAGAAGGGGATGTGGACGTAAAGATGCACGGGGTGCGGCGGGAATCAGCGTCTCCGGCGGCGTCCGGAGGTTCCTTCCCCGTCGCCCTTCTTGTTCTGGGAGAGTTCCAGAATCCTGGCGGAAGAGTCCTTCATCTCCTTCTTGACGCGGGATTTTTCCGTACCGTCGGCCAGGGACATGTAGTTCTTCGTCAGGGCACTGTAGAAGGGGTGAATTTTCGTTTCCTTCTTGTTCTTGGGCTTGTACCTGAACCCGTCCGGGCAGGTGTCCACCATGTTTTTCATCCAGGGGATCAGTTCCTCCTTGGGCAGGGCCAGGCACAGGGCGTCCAGGGAGAAGGACATTTCCTCCTGATCCACGTCCTTGGGAGCGTTCAGGGCATTGTTTTCATCCCGGTAGAAGTTGAGGGCTTTCTTGAAGCCCCTGTCCACGGTCCTCTTGAGCCTGTCCGTGCCCTGGGCCTTGGCATAGGCTATCTGGTAGGCGGCCTGGGGTTCCGGGTAGGAGTTGCGCTTGGACTCGGACTTGAGCCAGGACATGATCCGCCCACTGGAAGGTCTTGTAGTCATGTTCCTGCTTCAGGGCGTTTTCCAGAATCACGGAGCAGAGCACATTGACGTATTCCTTGGCGTGGTTGGCCAGCATTTCCTTGCCGTTTTTGTCCCCGCGGCCTACGGAAGAGACGTATTTGCGCGTTTTCCAGAGCTTTCTGATGCCCATGCCGTCCGGAAGGGCCTCACGCACTTCATCCACCATCTTGGTGGCCCCCATGAGGTCCTGGGGAGCCTGCTTGAAGAGCGTGTACCAGGCTTCCGTGTAGAACGGGTTGGCCTTGAGAACGGTTCTCATGGCGGTCTGCGTGAATTCCCTGGGCAGCGTGCCGGAGGGGTCTTGAGCCTCTTCCGTGGAAGAGTTCGCGCCCGCGAGCTTGTAGATGTTCATGGCGAAGCGGCTGTCGATGAATTTCTCGTAGTCGATGTTCATGGACAGGGCCAGTCCGGACTGGTATTCCGCATTCCCGGTGCGCGGCGCCTTGGAGTCCCGGAAGTACCAGAATCCCGTGGTGGCTTTCAGGGTGTCTACGCTCTGGCCCACGCTCAGCCAGCAGCCGTTGCCGTTGAAGTTGGTGGTCATCAGGTTGCCGTGGCCGGGCTGTCCGGCAGGGGCGGCGGGGATGCCGCGGGCAATCTGGGAGTTGCGGGAGATGAGGGACATGGTGCCGCAAACGCCGCCTTCATGAAGCTTGCGTTCATTGGATTCCCGGGACCATTCCGGATCAGGGTCAAAGCTGAACAGGATGGGCGGCTCCTTGTCGTCATCCATGCGGTAGGGGCCGTACAGCCACAGGCGCGTCGGGCCGCGCTGGCCCATGTAGCGTTCCCACACGCTGTCGCATTCCCGCAGGGGGCGCGTTTCCGAGAGGGCCATCATGGCCGGCCAGGGCGTTCCTTCCAGGGACACGCCGGTCCATTCCACGCGCTTGTGGTCCACGTCCCGCAGCTTGCTGCAGTTTTCATATTTGTCCACCAGGTAGGTGAAGAATTCCACCGGGGTGGGGAACGGGTCCCTCTTGCGCCTCAGCTGGCCGTGGCGGTACAGGTATTCGTGCAGGAAGCCGGCCAGGTTGCCTTCCGTAATGGCGGTGTCCCCTATTTCCGAGACCGTGGGGTATTTGTTGATCCATGCCTGCTTGGGCGTGATTTTCTTGCGGTCCAGGTAGGCTTCCACCTTTTTGTAGCATTCTTCATCCACCGTGCGCGGAGCGTTTCCGTACCAGTTCACGGGAGGCTTGCCGGCGCAGTACAGGTCCGCGGGCGGAGGCATGACGCCGGAGGACCTCAAGCCGTTCAGCTTGCCCAGGGCGTCAATGTAGCGGCCCTGCTGGGTGAGGTCGAACGCGCCCATGCCGAATTCGCGGCGTCCCACCGCAAAGGCCAGCACGAGCTGGTTGTATTTTTCCGTTGTTTCCAGCCCCAGTTCGTCAATCATGAAGGCCACATTGGTGGCGACGCTGGGGTCCGGCGGGAAGAACATGGCGAAGACTTCACGGTTGTTCTTAGTGTTTTTCAGCCATTTTTCAAAGTCCGGGGAGAAGGTGCCGCCGCGCTTTTTCACGTAGTCGCGCACGTAGGCTTCCGCGTAAAGTGGGTATTTAGCCAGAAGCTTTTCAGAAAATTTGCCCTTGGAGGCCATGGCTTCCTCCCGCAGCGCCTTTTCCATGGCGATGACTTGCGGGGAGGGGGAAAGATCGGGCGCGACCGGTTCTGGCTCAGGCTCAGGTTCCGGTTCAGGCGCCACGACGATGGGTTCCGGTTCCGGGGCAACCACCACAGGTTCCGGCTTGGGCGGAGCGGGCTTGGGTTTGGGCTTGGGCGGAACCACTACCGGGGGCGCCACGGTTTTGGCGACGGGTTCCTTTTTGTCCTTGAGGATCTGGTAGCCCAGGAAGCCGAAGAGGGCGAGCATTCCGGTAACGATGACCGTGATGACGGGGAAGCCGCCGGAACGCTTTACCTTGGGCAGCGGCGCGCCGGGCGTGACGGCGCCGATTACCGGCTTCCGGAGCTGGGGCTGCTGCGGCTTTTTGGCCGGGCGCAGGGCCTGGGCGTGGGCAACGGCCGGCTGGGGCTGTGCCGGAGCTTGAGCCTGCGGCTGTGCCAGCGGGTAAAGGAAGAGCACGGTACCGAAGCCCCTCAGCTTGCCTTCCGCATTGGCGGAGTACTGGGTTTCAAAGGCTTCCTGCGCCTGGGAGAATTGAGCCCGGTTTTCCGGGGCCGCGGACAATTCCCCGGTAGCCAGGTCACGGGTGACGAGGCCCTGGGGGCAGAATTCACGTATCAGGACGGCCTGGCCTTCCGGGAGATGGCCTGGTACAGGTTATAATCCGGACCGCTTTCTACAAGCGCCGTGATTCTATAGCCGCCTATGTTGAAATGGGACGGAAGGGCAGGGGTTTGAGGTACTGTCATGACGAATCAAAAGATCAAAGACTCATTTATTTAAGGAGGTCCGGAGCCTTTTGTCAATTCCGGAGTGCGGAAGCTGTGCCATGGCGTCCGCATAGCGCGGGCACCCGTCTGGAAGGAGGGGAAAACCTCGTTTCAAGGAAGCCGGAAGAGGGCCTTTTTCTCCCTGCGAGCAGGGAGCCGCCGGGAAGGGCTAGCGGATGGTGACCTTGGTTCCGAGAGGTGTGTGTTCAAAGAACGTCTTGGCCATGTCTGCCGGGAGACGCACGCAACCGTGGCTGACCGGGTATCCGGTGACAAAGCCCACGTGCATGCCGTAGCCGCCCGTAATCCGCATCCAGTAGGGCATGGGGGCGGGGTCGAAGTAGGTTCCTGCGGGCGCGCCGCCGGCCCTGGCGTTATAGTCCCCGTTGACGACGGCACCGGTGGATTTGCTGCGCAGAACGCCGTACGTGCCGGATTTGTAGTTGGCGTCCTTCTGGATAATCTTGTAGGTTCCCCTGGGCGTGCCGAAGCCTTCCTTGCCGGAGGACATGGGAGAGACGCCCACCAGCGTGGCCCCTACGTAGTAGAAGACTTTCTGCTGCTTGAGGTCAATGATGATGTGCTTTTCCCCCTGAATGCCCGAAGGCAGGTCCCAGTATCCCTGTCCCAGGCGGGCTTCCGGCGGCAGGTCCGTGTTCACGCCGGAGGTGGCGCCCACGCCGGACAGGTAGCTGTCCTGGCCGGACGCGCCCTGGATTTTCCCGGCGATTTTATCAAACAGGGGGGGCCTTCCATATGGATTGCAGGAAACGAGAATGGAACTGATAGAAGCTAATGCCAGTATGCCGGGTTTCATGGGAACGGGAGAATGACAGGCAGGTTATGGAGCCTGTCCGCCCTTTTGTCAAGATTTGCATGCTGTTATCCGTTGCTTATTCCGGGGGTATCTGTTATACACGGCGCAACCACCTCATCCATCCATATCTCCATGAGTGAACAATACGACCTTCTGAAAAGCATTCTTCTGGAAAAATCCGTGCGCACGGGAACCTTTACGCTGGCTTCCGGCAAGGTGTCAGACCTGTATGTGGACTGCCGCATGACCGCCCTGGACCCCGTGGGGGCCACGCTGGTGGGCGCGCTGGGCTGGAAGCTGGTGCAGGAGGAGATTCTGCCCCGTTTCCCGGAGGTGGCGGCCATTGGCGGAATGACCATGGGCGCAGACCCCATTTCCCTGGCCGTCGGCATGACCAGCGCTCTGGAAGGGGCTGAAAAGAAGCTCCAGGTGTTTACCGTGCGCAAGGAGCCGAAGGACCATGGCCGGGGACGCCGCATTGAGGGCAATTTCCAGGCCGGGGATACCGTGGTGGTGGTGGATGACGTCATTACGACGGGCGGCTCCACCCTGAAGGCGATTGACGCCATTGAGGCGGAAGGGGGCAAGGTAGCCGCCGCCCTGGTGCTGCTGGACCGCGAGGAAGGCGGCCGCCAGGCGATTGAGGAACGCGGCATTCCCGTTTATCCCCTGTACACCAGGACGTCCCTGCTGGGCAAATAATTTTTTTCCGTTCATGCTCCCCGCCCTGATCGGCATAAGCGGCCATGAAGTGGGCGCGGAAGAGGAGGCGGCCATCCTGCGTTTGCAGCCGGCCGGCTTCATCCTGTTTTCCCGGAATGTGGATTCCGTGGAGCAGGTGCGCAGCCTGACGGAAACGTTGCGGAAGCTCTGCCGCCACCATCCCGTCATTGCCGTGGACCAGGAGGGGGGCAGGGTTGTGCGCACCGCTTCCCTGGGCCTGAATTTGCCTTCTCCCGCTTCTCTGGCGCGGAGCGGCGGTTTTAACGGCATTGTGGAACTGGGCGCGGTGACGGCGATGGCGCTCCGGTACCTGGGGGTGAACCTGGAATTTTGCCCCGGTACTGGATATTTGCCATGACCCGTCCGCGGCCAATGCGCTGCCCGGCCGCTGCTGGGGAGACAATCCCCAGGACGTGATTTCGCGCGGAGGCGTTTATTCCTCCAACCTGCGCCGGGGCGGCGTGCAAAGCTGCGGCAAGCATTTTTCCCGGCATGGGGCGCGCCCAGGCGGACCCCATTTCAGCCTTCCCGTGGTTGACCTGGATGAACGTGAGTTGTTCAAGACGGACCTGCTGCCCTTTCTGGCCCTGTGTCCGGAGCTTTCCTCCATCATGTCCGCCCATATCATGCTGCCGCAGATTGATCCCGATTATCCCGCCACCCTGTCCGAACGGGTGATCAGGGGGCTTCTGCGGGACAGGCTCGGCTTCCGGGGAGTGGTGTTTACGGATGATTTGTGCATGGGGGCGATTGCGGCGCGGCATGCTCCGGATGAAGCCGCCCTGCTTTCCCTGAAGGCCGGGTGCGATCTTCCCCTGATTTGCCATGACCCCCTCCCCTGGCTGGACGGCGTGGCGTCCCGCCTGGAAGGCCTGGACGCCTATGACCGGGATGATTCCTTCAAGCGGGTGGAGAAGCTGAGCGATTCCCTGTGCTTCCCGTTCCCGGAAAAGGCAGGACTGTGGGATTCCTGCCTGCGCCGCGCGGAGGCCTTGTGCCGCCTGGCGGAAGGGGAGGCGGATGAAGAGTCGCCTTCCTCTCCGGTTCAGAAGTATTGACGCGAATGCCGATGACGGCCTTATGCCGAAAGTGCGCCGGGAATGAAGCCGGGAGCTTTATCCCCGTGACAGGGGGAGGAAGGGAGTGTTTAAAGTCTGCTCCTTTTGCGGCGAGTCAACAGGATGGCCGTTCCAACCAGGCTCAGCGCGGCTGTAGCCGGTTCCGGCACGAGGTGGTTGTATTTGCTTGATGAATAGACTTTGACGTAGTCGATGTCGAACGCGGCTCCGGAGTTGGCCAGCGTATTCTGGTCAATTCCTTTATTAACCCCTGCATTTTCTACCCAGTTGCCTCCGATCTGCTGGTCGATGATCAGGTAAAATTCGTTTCCGTCTTTGTCAAAAGGCCAGTTTGCATTATTGGGCTTTTTAAAGGAGCCGGTTTCCTTTCCGTCCACATAAAAGGTGATGCCTTCTTCCGTCCATTCCATTCCGTAGGTGTGCCAGTTTGTTTTTTCAGCGCCGTCGCTCCAGCCGGGGGTGACCCCCTGGGATTTGTCTTGGTTTGGAACGCCGTTTTCAGACCAGTGGATCGTCTGGTAGACACGTCCTTCGTAATTCAAATGTTCCATGATGTCAATTTCCCCTCCTGCCGGCCATCCGATGCTGTCGGATTTGGGCATCATCCAGATAGCAGGCCAGACGCCCTGCACGCAATCGAATCTGGCGCGAACTTCTACGTAGCCGTATTGGAATTGGAAGGTTTTCAGAGAGTACACTCCTCCGCAGGCATAGGTCTGGGCTGGGGCGGTCTGATTGGTCTGGGTGGTGTAGTCTCCGTATTTTCCCCACAGGGTCATGGCGGAATTGCCGTCCTGTTCCCGGAATTCCACAAGGCTTTCGTCCTGGGATTGGTATTTGCGCCAATCCGGGGCGTTATGGTTTACGTAATCGATACGGCTCCAGTTGCGGGCATTCAGGGAGGGGCCGTCAAAGTCGTCTTCAAAAACAAGTTCCCAGTCTTTGCCGGAGACCCACGGGGTTGCCGCCAGGGCAGGCGGCCCGGCAAGGGAAACGATGGGGAAAAGAAGAAGGAGCGTTGTTCTGATGGACATAACAGGGAGGGGTGGGACAGGAGGAAGAGGCGTCAATGGCCAAGAACCGGGCCTGCAGCCCGAATATCGTGTAAGGGGGCTTTTCCTCGCTGGAGAGGTAGAGCCCCTTTTCTTCACAGGGGCATGCCCCTGTGAAGATTTCTTTATGGCAAGGATTGGTTTGTCATTGCAAGTTGGTTGTGGAAGGCTGCCCAATGTTAACGCGCAACGTTTCTGGCGGAATCCGCCTTGTACACGTGCAGTTCCGCCAGGCGGACCTTGCCCCCCTTCTGGAAGAGCTTGACGCGCAGCCTGTTGGTGGTGATAGGCTCAAACGTCCTCATGCACTTGATAAAGCCGTTGCCGGGGAGCTGGAGCATGCGCAGCACCTCTGGCTCATTGGCGTACATGGCTTTCTGCGCATCGCTGACGCCGGCGGTAGCGGCTCCCAGGGAACCCCAGTGGATGGGAATCCACTTGCCGCCCTTGTTGGCTTCAATGACGAGGCGGTTGTACCCCTTTTCAATCTTGATGTCCACGGCGCGCAGGGAGGCGGCGTTTTTCAGGGAGAGTTCCAGCACCAGGGGATCGTCTTCCGTGGGGGAGGCGTCCAGTTCCTCGATGGTGGTGGCGTCCCGGTCCAGCAGCTTGGCGGTGTCCACATGGCCTCCGGTGGAGGCTTTCAGCTTGTAGTCCGTGACTTCCTCCGTGGCGCTGCCCAGCAGCTTCAGTTCTCGCACGCGGCATTCCAGGCCGTGCCAGTCCGTGGAAACGCGGAACAGGCAGCGGGAGCCTTGCGTCAGGCAAGAGTCGTTCGGGGAGACCCAGGTTTTCTCCTTCTTCTTGTCGGTTTCATCGTACACCTCTATCTGGTTGCCCTGGGAGGCTGCGGAGATGTAGGTGCCGTCCGGCAGGTGGAAGGAGCAGCCCCAGTTGCCGTGGTCGCGGATCAGGATGCCCGGCACCCACAGGTGGTTGCAGTTGGTGACCGGGTGGGCTTTTTCCCCGCAGCCCACTTCAAAGCCGCCTACGGCGATGGGGCGGTCATATTCCACGTCCAGGTCGTTCACGCGCCATTTGATTTTGGCGCTCATTTTCTGCACGCCCGGCTGGGTGGGGCCGCTGAGCTCCTTCTTGTAGGAGTACACGTTCCACTGGCCGCCGAATTTGGAGTCGGGGGTCCAGGAAATGGTTTCCATGGGGGAGAAGGTGGTGGCGTCACTGAATTGGACGGTGCCGGCAAAGTCGTACTTGTAGGCGGAATTGGCCTTTCCTTCCAGTTCCTTGTCGCGGTGAAGGCCCAGGGCGCGGCCCCCCAGCGGCTGCTGGACGTCCACGTTCAGGGAGTATTCCCCGGGCTGGGGCTTGTCGTCCTTCCGCTTGGGTTCAAAGAAGATGCGCACGTCCATGCCCAGGATCATTTCCGCACAGGTGGCCTTGGTGAGCTGGTCCAGGCCGGGAATGGCCATGATGGCCTTGGCGACGGAAGGGCCCGGGCATTGACGACGCTCATGAGCTTGAAGCGGCAGCCCTGTTCCACGGGGATGTTTTTCAGTTCCCGGATGGCGGATTTCAGGGAGCCGGGAGCCTTGGCGCCCAGCGCGGCGCTGACCATGGACCAGTTGCGCACATAGGTGTTCAGGAAGCGGGATTCCGTGTCAATGATGGGGGGAACCTTCCGGAAGGATTTGGCCTGGAATTCCGGCTTGCCCGTGATCGCCAGGTTCTGGCGTTCCGCGCACAGCGCCGTGATCCAGACGCTGGTGCGGATGTAGGTGCCGATGACCGGGTCTGCCGTCATCAGTTCCAGGCGGTTGGGGTTTTGCATCATGCCGCCGTCAAACGGGCGCAGGAGCGTCAGCTTCCAGCGGAACGCCTCCATGTTCTTGTAGTAGACTTCCGGGTTCGTCCGCCAGTAGGCGGAAGGGCCCACATGATGGAGAGCGTCTCGGAGGAGTGGCCCTGGTCGCAGCCGCCGATGGGGCCTTCCCCGTACATGATGCGGCTGTTTTTAGTGTAGAGTTCCGGTCCCCCGCAGATGAGGGAGGCGATGTAGTACGGGCCGTGGCGGCCGGAGTAGGTGCCCCCGCATTCGCGGTTGGGTTCAAAGGTGAAGGCCTCCGTCATGCGGCCGTACGGGCCCATGCCGGTGGGGGGCAGATGGACTGGGCGTGGTCCATCATCTTGTCCAGCACGTCGTCTTCCGTGCGCGCCGGGGTCTTGCTGGCCAGCGCCAGGAACAGGCACATGTGGGAGCCGCCGATGCTGACACCCGTGCCCGCATAGCCGGGGTGGATGCCGTGGCCGGTGACGAAGTCCCCGTAAAGAACCTCGTTTTTCATGCGCTGCACGCCGTTGCGGATGGCCGGCAGAACGGAGTTGTCCCGGTAGCGCAGCCAGTATTCGCACAGGAAGATGCCCGCGGAGGCCTGGGGGACGGCCCACCAGCACTGGGAGCCGGAGAAGGCGATGTACTGAGCCGCCTTTTTAATGACGGGATCATATTTCGGGTTGCGCGTGGCCATCAGGGCCAGCCCGGCCCAGCCCGTGTCGGAGTGGTTGCCGCAGTAGCCGCCCGGGCGTTCCCAGGAGCCGTCCTCGCGCTGCTGGGCCGCCAGCCATTCGCTCATCATGTGGACCACGGCCTTGCTCTTGGCGCAGTTTTTCGGGAAGCCGAGAGCGTAGCTTCCCAGCTGGGGAATCTTGAACGTGACGTTTTTCACGTATTTCTTCACGGAGTCCGGCAGGGTGGCGGAACCGCCCACATGGACAGCCACACCTACGGAGGCCGCCCCTCCGGGCGTTCCGGTGCCTTTCAGCTTCCAGTCTCCCTTGGGAATGTCAAAGACCAGGGAGGAGACGGCGTGAGCCAGCCACACCTTGCGCTCGGGGTCATATTTGGCCGCGCCGTAGCCCACGCTGTATTGCAGGGGCTTGAGCTTGGTCAGCGGAACGGGGCCGCCGGGGCCTTCCAGCCTCAGGTCCGACCATTCGAAGCCGTCGCTGCCGATGCCGTTGCCGCCGTCATCCACATGAAGGCGCACCTGCTGGCCTCCCTTCACCGGAATGGAGAGGGAGACGGGCTTTTTGGCCCGTTCCTCCCGGAAGACTTCCTTCCAGAGCGGCTGGATGCCCTGGATTTTCTCCACATTTTCCGCAGGAATGAGGTTCAGGGTGATTTTTCCGGCGCCTTCCGCCTTGTCCACCAGCAGGCCCGCGTGCATGTCCAGGCCGCGCCTGTCCTGGTGCTGGTAGGGACCGTAAAGCACATCCAGGCTTTGGGCCGTCTTGAAGGGCTGGCCGTCAATGCCCAGGATCAGGTCGCCCTCCTTCACGTATTTTTCAGCAGGGGAGCCTTCAATCACCTGGGTGACCATGTAGAGGTTCGCCACGGGTTCCCCATTGGGGTCCAGCAGGGTTTTTGGGAAAAAGCCCCGGAAGTTCGTGTCCGGCCAGGAGGCGTCCAGGCCGCGGGCGCGGAAGCCCAGAGGGCCGAAGGTGGTGATCCAGCCCTTGGCCACTTCCTCGGAGTTGCCGAACCAGCTCGTGTACAGGTTGGCGTACTGCTTCCTCCACTGGTTCAGCGTCATGGCCTTGGCGAATCACGTAGGCGTTGACGTCCCCCATGTTGGTGGTCTGCCTGGCGGCTTTTCCGCGCGGACGGCCGGGGGAGGCGGGTTTGACGGCAGCTTGTGCCGCCAGGGCCGGAGCATCCTTCTGTTTGGTGGGAGTTTCCGGTTCCGGCTGTTCCGCAGACGTGGCGTCGTCTGCCGGAGCGTCCGCCTCTCCGGCAGGCTGTTCAGGTTCGGGAGCAGGTTCTTCCGCGGGAGTGGCGGAGCCGTCTTCGTCCTGTTCCTCAGGGGCACTGGCGGACGGCGTTTCTTCCGGCTGTTCCGCTGCTCCACCCGGGGGGGGGCCTCCGCGGCGGCGCTTTCCTGTTCAAAGGGGTCTTCCACTTCCGCAGCAGGCAGGGCGGCTTTCTTTTCCGGTTTGGGTGCTTCCTTCTTCTCTTTTTTGGGCTGCGTACTGGACGGTTCCTGCGGGGCGGCGGAGTCCTCCGCAGGCTTCTGCGTGTAGTAATAAGCGGCGCAGGCGCCTCCCAGCAGAATCAGGATAAGGATCCAGATGCCGGCGGAGCTTTTCTTTTTCCGGGGCTGGGAAAGGGGTACCGCATGGACGGGGGGCGCTCCTGCTGCGGGAGTGGCCAGGGTTCTCTGGTCGCGCTGGAGGGGCTCCACGGGAGTAGCCGGAAGCGGGGACTGCTCCGCGGCGGGATGAACGCCGGGCAGGGCATAAACCAGGTACATGGTGCCCAGGGCGGGAATTTCCCCCAGGGAGCCGGTGCGGAACTGGGCTTCAAAATCGTTTTTCAGCGGAAGGACTTCCTGTTCGATGTCCGTAGTTTCCGGATAACGCAGTTTTCCGCTTTCCGGATCGCGCACGGCAAGGCCCTGCGGACAGAATTCACGGACCAGGTATTGCACGTGGTTGGCGTCCGACGCGTAATAGACATGGCAGAGGGCATCCGTCTGCTTCAGTGACTGGATAAGGTAGCCGTTGATATTAAATCCGGAAGGCAGTGGGGGAGTGGTTTCCATGGTCAGGAGGCAATTGATAATCCAGCTACTTATTACCACATCCGGAGAGCTCTTTCAATGTAAAAGGGCGCTTTCCGGCTGCGGCGTGTGACGCGATTAATTGATTATTTACTTGAATACATGGCTATTATGTGGTGCAAGCAAGGCTCGATTTTTTGTTTTTTTCATTACGATCATGAGTTCCGACATTAGATTAGATGCCTTGCAGTACCATTCCCAGCCCCGCCCCGGCAAGGTGGAAACGCTGCCCTGCAAGCCCTGCTTTTCGCAACGGGATTTGACGCTTGCCTATTCTCCGGGCGTAGCCGAACCCTGCCTCCGCATCAAGGAGGATCCTTCCCAGAGCGCCCTGTACACAGGACGCTCCAACCTGGTGGGCGTGGTGACCAACGGCACCGCCGTTCTGGGCCTGGGCAACATCGGTCCGGATGCGGCCAAGCCGGTGATGGAAGGCAAGGGCGTTCTGTTCAAGGTGTTCGCGGACATTGACGTTTTTGACATTGAATTGAACGTCAAGGAGCCGGAAAAACTGATCGAGGTTATCAAGACCATGGAGCCCACCTTCGGCGCCATCAACCTGGAAGACATCAAGGCCCCGGAATGCTTCATGGTGGAGGAACGCCTCCGCGAGGAAATGAACATCCCCGTGTTCCATGACGACCAGCACGGAACGGCCGTCATCTCCGGCGCCGCCCTGCTGAACGCCGCAGAACTGACGGGCCGCAAGCTGGAAGACATGAAGGTGGTCGTCGTAGGGGCCGGGGCCGCGGGCATTTCCTGCGCCAAGTTTTACATGACGCTGGGCGTCCGCCGCGAACATATCTACATGTTTGACTCCAAGGGGCTGATTCATACCGGGCGCATCGACCTGCACGCCACGAAGGCCCAGTTCTCCCAGTCGGAGGACTGCTCACTGGATGAAGCCCTCACCGGGGCGGACGTGTTCCTGGGGCTTTCCACCAAGGGGCTGCTCACGCAGGACATGGTGAAGCTCATGGCTCCTTCCCCCATCATCTTCGCCTGCGCTAATCCGGATCCGGAAATTACGTACCAGGACGCCAAGAAGGCGCGCCCGGACTGCATCATGGGTTCCGGCCGTTCCGACTGGCCCAACCAGGTGAACAACGTCTCCTGCTTCCCCTTCATTTTCCGCGCCGCCCTGGACGTGCACGCTTCCGTCATCAATGAACAGATGAAGATTGCCGCCGCCCGGGCGTTGGCGGATCTGGCGAAGGAACCCGTTCCGCAGGAGGTGGTTGACCTGTACGGGGGCGCTCCCCTCAGCTTCGGCATCGATTACGTGATTCCCAAGCCCATCGATCCCCGCATCATTGAATGGGAATGCCCGGCAGTGGCCCAGGCGGCCATGATTTCCGGCGTGGCCCAGTCCCCCATCCGAGACATGGAGGCTTACACGCTTGAACTGCGCAAGCGCATTGCCGCCGCCCGGGAGCGCGTTTCCGGCGTAGTGCGCAGTTATTTGTAAACGGCTCCGGCGTAAAGCCGGAAAATCCATGCCGCCGTGGTACGCGCCCGGCGGCTGCATTTGGCCGGGGGAGGTCCGTTCCCCCGGTTTTTTATGCCGGGTAGCGGTGAGGCGGTGTTGAGCCCTTCATTTGGAAAGATGCCTTCAGGGGGGGAATGCCTCCGGCCTCTGCCGCTTCCGGATGAATAGGCGGTTGAAGGACGCACTGGCTTTTCCAATGTTCATTCGTCCGCGCTCCGTTTTTTCAGTTGCCGCAAGGGGTTGCGGCTCTCCATCCGGCTGATGGGAGGGAGGGGGGCGTTGGGCGGAACGGTTCAGTGCTTAGCCAGCGCGTTTCTGACCTGTTCCGTCTGTTCCCGGTCCGGGATGAGTTCCGCGAGAACCTGGCTGTTTTCCTCCAGGGCGTCAAGCTGGTCGAAATCTTCCGCCGTGCGGATGGCTAGGTAGCGCATGCCCCATTGTTCCGCAATGGCCTTGAAGGAGTAGGCGTGGGGCTGCACAAGCAGGTTACGCATGGCTTCCGAATGGCTGGCCGCTCCGGGCAGGGGGCGCGGAAGATGCCGCCCCCGCCGTTGTTGATGACGCCGAGCACGCGGGTTCCCGTGTCCAGCTGGGGAAGGAGGGCCAGGGCGTTGGAATCGTACATGGCGGTCAGGTCCCCACGAGGGCCCAGGAACGGGAACACCGGGCGGAGACCCCCAGAAAGCCGGAGATTTGCCCGTCAATGCCGTTGGCCCCGCGGTTGGCGCGGACGTTTTCCGTGGGGACGGCCATCTGGGCGAAGCTGTTCCAGTACCGCACGGGCATGGAGTTGCCCAGGTAAATGCAGTCGCCGTCCGCGGCAAAGCAGGAGAAGGCGCGCACCATGGCCTGCTCGCTGTCCGGGCAGGTGATGAGCAGTTCCTCCATCAGGGCCTTTCTGCGCTTGTTCATGGCGCGCAGGCCGTTGACGTCCCCCACGGGGTCCACGTCGCCCAGAGCGTGCAGAATGGCTTCTAGGTCTCCGGTGACGACGGCGGAGGGCCGGGCCAGCCCGGAGAATCCGGTGCGGGTGACGGAGAAGACTTCCGTGGAAGGGATGTCCTCCAGGTCGCGCCAGAAGCGGGCCACGGGCACGTCCCCTATTCTGAGCAGGATGGCGGGCGGGTTTTCCCTCAGCAGGGCGTCCGCATCCGTCAGGGCCAGATGGGCCAGTTCCTCCCGGAGGCCGGAGGTGGCGTCCGCCACCACGGGGGCTTTCAGTTCATTCGCGAGCCACAGGGCAGGGGCCTGCTCCGTGGGGTCCAGTCCGCCGAGCATGACCACCAGCCCGCCGCGCGATTTGAAGCGCAGGGCTTGGGCCAGTTCCGCCAGGGAACCGCGGAATTCGCTGTCTTCCGGCGGTTCCGCCGGGTAAAGGTCGCAGTTGCCGGGATTCCAGGCGGGGTCCGGGTCCGGCAGGCAGACGTTGATGTGCAGGGGAGAGGCGTAATCCCAGTCTTCCAGAATGTCTTCCGGCAGGCTGTCCGGCGTTTCCAGATCAATCGTGGGCGCGTAAATGCCGAACAGGTCCGCCTGTTCGATGGCCTGCGGAGCGGCGGAGCCGCGGTAGTCCGCCGGGCGGTCCGCGGTGAGCAGGAGCAGGGGCCGGCGCTGGTAGTAAGCCTCCACCACGGCGGGGAGCAGTTCCGCCGCCGCCGTGCCGGACGTGGTGACCACGGCTACGGGAAGCCCCATGTCCTGAATGCGTCCCAGGGCAAAGAACGCGGCGGACCGTTCGTCAAAGTGGGTCCATTTCACCAGGTCCTCCGCGGCGGCCAGCACCTGGAGCAGCGCCATGTTGCGCGCGCCGGGGCAGACCACCCATTCACAGATGCCGCCCAGGCAGCACTGGGCCAGCAGGGATTTGACGAAGGATGCGGAGGCACTCACGGGAATCAGCCTTGTTTTTTGGCCGTCCTGGCCGCTTTTTCAGCCAGTTTGGCCTTTTCCTCTTCCGAGAGAATGCGGGGAAGACGGGGGCCGGGTTATTGATGCGGTGCCCGGAGGGGAGGATTCCCCAGGCCAGCGTATCCGGCGTGCGGCCCCGGAACAGGTCCGCGGCGTTGAGCTGGTCCAGGATGCGGGCGGAAGCGTCCGGCAGGACGCAGCCGATGAGGTAGCCCGTCTGGGCGCAGCATTCCAGCAGGTGGCGCAGCACGCAGCGGAGGCGCGGCGCGGCGGCCTCATCCTTGGCAAGCTGCCAGGGCTGCTGCTGTTCAATGTACGCGTTGCAGGCGGAAACCTGGGCGTTCAGGGCCGCCAGGGCGTCGGAGACCATGTTGTCGTCCATGTATTTGGAGAACAGGGTGACGGCCTGGTCCATGGTGACGCGCAGGGCCTTGGAGGCTTCGTCATCGTATTCCTCCGCATCGGAGATGACGGAATCGCAGTAGCGGCGCGTCATGTTGATGGAACGGTTGCACAGGTTGCCGAGGTCATTGGCCAGCTCCGTGTTGTACAGCATGACCAGGCGGTCCGCGTCAAAGTTGGCGTCCTTTCCGGTGGTGATGTCTCGCACCAGGTAATAGCGCACGGGTTCCGGGCCGAACTGTTCCGCCAGCAGGTTGGGGTCCACCACGTTGCCGATGGATTTGGACATTTTTTCCCCGTTGATGTTCCACCAGCCGTGGACGAGCAGGGTGGGCATTTCCTCGTCGGAGAAGCCCATGGCATGCAGCATGGCGGGCCAGTACACGCCGTGGGCGGGCACCAGGATGTCCTTGCCGATCACTTCGCAGTCCGCGGGCCAGAGCTTGGAGAATTCCGGCAGCCCGCTGTCCGGTTCCGCCAGGTAACCGGCGAAGGAGACGTAGTTGATGAGAGCGTCAAACCAGACGTAAGTCACGAATTCCGGGTCAAACGGAAGTTCTATTCCCCAGGAAAGGCGGCTCTTGGGGCGGGAAATGCAGAGGTCCGAGTCAAAGTCAATGGCATTGAGCACCTCCGCCTTGCGGAAGGCCGGAAGAACGAAGCCGCTGCTCTTTTCCACGAACTTCTTCATCCACTCCACATGGTCGGTCAGGCGGAAGTACCAGTTTTCTTCCTCCAGTTCCACCACTTCCCCCCATTCCGGGCCGAAGCTGCCTTCCGCGTCCCTCTCCTTGTCCGTCAGGAATTGTTCCTGGCGCACGGAGTAGAATCCCTTGTAGGATTTTTTTTGTAAAGCTGTCCCCTGTCCTTCAGGTTCGTCAGGATTTTCTGCACGCAGGCCTTGTGGCGCGGGTCCGTGGTGGAGGCCCACCCGTCATTGCTGATGCCCAGGCGTTCCCACAGGGCCAGGAATTTGGCTGTGATGTTGTCCACATGCTCCTGCGGCGTAATGCCCAGTTTTTCCGCCGTCTGCTGTACTTTTTGCCCATGCTGGTCCACCCCGGTCAGGAAATAGACTTCCTCCCCCTTCATCCGGTGCCAGCGCGCGAGAACGTCCGCAAGGACTTTTTCATAGGCGTGCCCGATGTGGGGCGGTCCGTTGGTGTAGTCAATGGCCGTGGTGATATAGTACATGCGGGGAACGATACTCCTTTCCTTCCGTTTTGCAAGCAAAGTCATGGCGGCGTCCAGCGAGTATTTTTAAAAGCATGGAATGGTAGAATAAGGAGTTGCAATGAAGGAAGAAGGCGCACGGAAGTTCCTTTCCATGGAGTCCGGCGGCCTCTTTCTTTCTTGACATCCTGCATTCCGGACAGCGTGGAACGCGTCCCATGAAGATTCTGCGTCTTGGCGCTTTTCCCGGCGACGCATTCATGAGCGCTTGAATGGCATTGACCAGATGCAGCTGGAGGTCTGGATGAAGCGGATGACGATTCTTCCGCACTAGTTGGCCACCCAGGGAATGGCTGCATTTTCCCCATGGAACGTAGCCGGAAGCCCAATGAGCCTGAATGTCCGTGGTGTTTTACAGGGTAAGCGCCTCCTTCTCACATTTTTCTGGAAGGTCAGTCTTGTTGATTATAGAAAACATGTCGTTGATCATGTGATGATAGAGGGCTGCATTTTGGCGTATGATAGGGATAATGATCGTATGCAGCCCTTGGCAGGATTCCGGAGATGACGGTTCATAGATGTAGTGTTTGCAAAGATATGAATTAAGTCTTTCCGTACATTCCCTGTCGTGGTTCCAGTTCGGCGAACTTCCATAAAATGCAAATCCGCGAACTTTCAATGACAAGCGGCTGATTTCCTCGAAAATATCCGCAGGATCGCCCCATCGCAACAGAACGCTGCTATAAGGCGGCAGGTTGCACGTTTCTATGTTTTCCCAGGACCATAACGGCCCTTTTCTAAGGTCGGCTGTTTTGCGATTCGCCACCCAAGGGCATCCCCATACTCCAAATGATAGCTCAGGGAATTTTTTAGATAAGCGAAAGGCCAAATACACGGCTGCCAGGCAATCTTTACACAATCCCGCAAGAAGGACTGATTTCAGGCATGGCATCTGCCTGATACGCTCAGACACATCCTGATACATTTCCTGAAAATGAAGAAGCATGTCCCATTGCAGGTAACGGATGTTTATGGTCGGTCTGTGGTCATCCGTTAAGAGAAAGTGTTTTCCCGGACGGTCGAATGGGTTGATAATAAGTTCTTCTGCATTTACGTTTTCTGGGGTGATGGAATCCGTGCACTCGTAGAAGGTAAAATGATAAATATCGGCGGAACGCCGGATAAACCGTTCCTTTCCCCAATCATCCCATTTCAGTACCAGTTTTTCTCCATCGTGGTAGAGTACGGTCGCGTGGTCCTTGCGGTGAAGCCGGCATCCGCGGCTATGGGTGATCCGAATTCGTCGTTCCATTGGGGATGGCTGATCGTGATGGTCCTCCCCGGTTGGGAAAGGACTGGGACGTTATTGTAGATAATGTTTCCGGAACCGGGAGGGCGTCCCTCATTGCACATGTTCTTGCAGGATGGAATTCGGAGAGGCGTTCCCGTTCCCGGCCCTTCTTGCAACACGGAACATGCTGCGGCAGGTGTTTGATGGGGTGATGCGTTCATCATAAAATGAATAGGTAATTTCATTATGAAGAAATAATCAATAACACCCCCTTTCTTCATTCAGCAACAGATAATTTTGGAAGTAAAACCCATGCAATACATGCCACCTGAAAAGGATAGCGCAGCGTTTTGCTCCTCAAATTATTTTTAAAAGAGATAATACCGGCTTTCAATAGAGTTCCAGGCACGGTGATTCCTGTTTTTCCCTTTTATTTCTTAGCGCACGGAAGAACCGTTTTTTATCATCCCGGCGTTTATTCCTCCACAGGGTATCCATGGATTCCCTCCCCCTTTCTTTTTAACAGGGCGGCTCCGGGGTGAGGGTCCATTCCTCCTGTGGTGGAAAATGATCTTGCTGCTTTCCGGGAAGACTTCAGGAGGAAATATTTCAAGGAGAGAGGAACGCTCCGGGGCAGGAGAACCGGCGAGCTACGGCAAAGTTCATCAGTACCTGTTTCCAGGCAGGAAACATGCACCGCAGGAAAACAAAAAATGTTTTGATCCTATGCCTGATGCTGATGGAAGCCACGGTTCTTATAAGCCGCTTCCAGCTGGTTGAGCGCCCGTTCCAGGATGGAGCGCGGGCAGCCCGCGTTCAGGCGCATGAAGCCTTCCCCTTCCTTGCCGAAGATGGATCCGTCATTCAGGGCCAGGCGCGCTCCGTCCACAAAGAATTCCGCCAGTTCCTTCTGAGGCAGGTTCAGTTCCCGGCAGTCCAGGAAAACCAGGTAGGAGGCGTCCGGAAGCATGGCCTTGATTTTAGGCATGCGGCGGCGCAGTTCCCGGTCAATGTAGCGGATGTTTTCCTGGATGTAGTCCAGTGCCTGCTTGAGCCATTCCTCCCCTTCCGGGCCGGAGTAGGCGCTGATGAGCCCTTCGTAGGCAAAGACATGGCCTTCCGCCAGTTCCCTGCCGCTGACGAAGCTCTGGTATTTCCCGAAGAGGGCCGGATTCTGGCAGATCAGGTAGGAGCTTCCCAGTCCGGGCACGTTGAAGGCCTTGCTGGGCGCCATGTACGTGACGGAGTTCATGCGCGCCTGTTCGGAGACGGTGGCGAATACGGTGTGCCTGTGGCCAGGAAGGGCCAGGTCCGCATGGATTTCGTCAGAGACGACCAGCGTGCCGCTTTCCGCGCAGATTTCCGCCACGCGGCGCAGTTCCTCCGGGCTCCACACGCGGCCGCCGGGGTTGTGGGGGTTGCACAGGATGAACATGCGGCAGCCGCGCACGGCCTCCCGCATGTGGTCAACGTCCATGCGGTAGCGCCCATTTTCCAGAAGGAGGGGGTTGTTCACGATTTCCCGTCCGTTTTCCCGGATAATCATGGCAAAGGGATGGTACACCGGAGGCTGGATCATGATTTTATCCCCCGGTTCCGTGAAGCACTGGATGGCGCTGGAAATGCCGGGAACAATGCCCGGGGCAAAGCCGATTTCCGAGGCGCGCACCTCCCAGCCGTGGCGGCGGCCCACCCAGTTCCGGATGGCGTCAAAGAAGGCGCGGGGCTTGACGGTATAGCCCAGTATTTCATGTTCGCAGCGGCGGCGGATGGCCTCCATGATGAAGGGGGGGCGTTTTGAAGTCCATGTCCGCCACCCACAGGGGGATCAGGTCATCCCGGCCCCAGCGGGGCAGCAGGGCTTCATATTTCAGGGCGCCGGTGCCGCGGCGGTCGATTATTTCGTCAAAGTCGTACTGCATGGAATGGTCTGTCTGCGCGGGCAAAGGTCAGGAAAGCGGGGTAACGCCCTTTTTCAGGATGATGTTGCCGTATTTGGCGGTTTCACCGGTAATGACGACGGCATAGGCCTTTTTGGCGCGTTCATAGAAGGCGTAGCGCTCCATTTGTTCAATGTCCCCGTCATAGTTCAGCGCCTTGCGGTATTTGGCCTCCACCGCCGGGTCCAGGGAGTCTCCCGGCACCGGGGCCATCATGATGACGGGCGTGGCGTAGGCGTCCAGTTCAAAGAGGGGGATGACGGCGCCCAGCAGGGCGTCCGCCCCCAGTCCGTCCGCCCTCAGCACCGTGGGGTTGAAGGTGTGGCCGGGAAAGTGGGCGTCGGAAAAGACGATTTCATCGCCATGCCCCATTTCCGCAAGAATTTTCAGCAGGGAAGGGCTGATGAGGGGAGAGATGTTTTTTAACATGGTCCGCAGTATAGCACCTTCCCGCGTTCCGGTACTACCATAAAAGTTGAAGGAGCGCGGATGATTCTCCCTCAGCCGTTAACGGCATGAAAGCATTTACGGATGCATTCTTCCATTTCAGGCATCTGCTGTTCCATGCTTTCCACCAGCTTGAGCTGGGTGCGCGCCCGGTGCAGGTTGTGGCGCTCCCTTTCCGTTTTAAAGTAGACGTCCCCTTCCAGGTAGTCCGTCAGGAAGCGGATGCCGGTTTCCAGCGTGATGAGCAGCCCGGAAAAGGCGAGTTTGGAGATTTCCTGCGGTGTGATGAAGTCTTTGACGGCGTCCAGGTAGCCCTTGACGACGGCTTCAAACATGGGCATGCGCAGGTAGGTTTTGTCCAGGTCTTCCTCATCTTCCGCCGCAGGAGAGGTCATGGTGCGCACCATGTCCCCGAAGTCGTACAGGATGCTGCCGGGCATGACGGTGTCCAGGTCAATGACGCAGACGGCCTTGTCCGTTTCCCTGTCCAGCATCACGTTGTTGATCTTGGTGTCGTTGTGGACGATTCTGACGGGGAGTTCCCCCCGTTCCTGAAGGTCCAGCAGCACGTCCACGTACCGTTCGCGGCGGCGGATGAAGTCCAGCTCCTTCCGGCAGGAGTCCAAACGCCCGCGGGAGTCCCTGGCGGCCGCTTTCTGCAACCGGTCAAAGCGCTTGCGGGTGTGGTGGAAGAACGGGATGGTTTCATGGATGTCCTCCGGGTTCATGTCGCACAGGAGCTGCTGGAAGGCGCCGAAGGCGCGGGCGGCCTCATACGCCTGGCGCGGATGTTCCGCCACGTCAAACGTGTGGGTGCTTTCAATGCAGTTGTAGCAGCGCCAGAAGCCGGAACCGGGGATTTCCAGGTACTTGCGGCCTCCACGGGCGGAGTACAGGTTCAGCGTCTGGCGGAAGGGCGTTTTCAGCACCCGGAGCATCTTCCAGCGGATGTGGTTGGTTACCTTTTCCACGTTGTGCATGACGTCCCTGGGGCACGGGAAAACGGCGTCATTCACGCGCTGGAAGATGTAGCGGTCCGTGGTGCCGTCCATTTTCCGGTAGGTGGCCCGGAAGGTCATGTTGATATGGCCGCTGTTGATGGTGTCGCAATGGAGGAATTCTCCGGCGATGGCGAAGGCGTCGCCCAGGGCGGCAACCTGTTCCTGGAGGGAATCAGTATGGAAAACGGCGGACAGAGGCATGAGCGGGGAAGGAAGAGGCTCCCGGCGCATGCGGGGAAGTGCCGGGAGCCGCGGGAGTAGGGATTGAAGGGCTTAGAAGGAGTAGGTGAGCCCCAGCCCCGCCACGAACGTGAAGTTGCGGTAAATTCTGGCGGGGATTCTGGAGGGGAAGCGGTCGGAAGGACCGCGGTAGTTGCCCGCCATGCCTCCGTTGCCCAGCCAGACGGTACTGACGAAGGGGGTGAGGACCAGGCGGTCCACCGCCTTGAAGGGCACGGCCACGGTCACGGAAATGCCCTGGGTTCCGTTGGCGTTGAGGGAGTCCCTGTCAAAGTAGCCGGCGGAGGCGTTCCAGGTTCCCGCTACAATCAGGGAGGAAGACGGGTTGAAGTCATATTTGTAGCCCAGCGTGTTGGTGAACCACCAGCCGGACATCCAGCGGAAGGTGTATTGCACGCGGCAGTCCCAGAAGAAGTTTTCCAGTCCTTTCCCGAAGTCGTGGTGGATGTCCAGTACAAAGCTGTGTTCTTCGGAACGGCTGTGTTCAAACGCCGGGAAGTCGCTGGAGGTCTGGCCCAGATGGACGTTCATCAGGCCCGGCAGGCCGCCGTTGACGAACTGGTAGCCCAGGGAGGCCATCGTATAGTCGCTGAATTTGCGGCTGACGCCCAGCAGGGCCGTTGCCTCGTCGGAAATGCCCGTGCTGTTGTGCGTCAGGTCATTCTGGGTCAGCCACTGATATTTCACGCCGGCCAGGATGGAGTATTTTTTGTTGAGGTCGTAAGCGCCTATGGCTTCCACGGGAACCACATGGTCGCTGCCGGACTGCTGGAAAGCCAGTCCGCGGCTGACGTACTTGGTAGCGTAGCCCGTTCCCAGCAGGGCGGAAAACGGACGGGACGCGTCATAAGTGGAATTCAGCACCCGGAGGGGAACTTGAATATCGGCGGAAGCCATTCCTGAGAGAGCGAAGGCCGCCGTGCATGCCGCAGCGGTAATAGTTGTATATTGCATGGTTTGCCGACATAGTAATGGCGCCGTTCAATTCCGCAAGACAATCTTTATAAATTCGAAAGAATTTTCAGTTAAATTACAGGGGGAAGTTATAATGGAATGAGCCGGAGAATCCATTCCTTCAATTTTAACAGGGTTCCTTCCAATTTAAGGGACAGTTCGCGGATGTGCAGCAGCCGGAACAGGCCGCTCCGCACGTAGTCGATCAGGGAGCAGGCGAGGTAGATGCCCAGGCTGGCTCCCAGCGCCCCGGCGGCCGTGAAGTACCAGGGGCAGGCCTGCAATTCCGCAAACCGCGCCTTGATGATGTTTTGCCAGATGAGGGGATTGTTATGGATGAGGTAAACGGCAAAGGAAAGCGGGGCGAAGAAGGAAATGAGGCGGATGGCGGTTCCGCTGCTGATGCGCATGCGCGCGCAGGCCATGAGCAGGAAGAAGGAGGACAGGCAGCAGAACGGCGCCGTATAAGAGACAAAGAGTTTTTCCGCAATGCCCGGATTGAGGGGAAGATACCCCAACGCGATTACTCCGGCGGTGGGGAGGATGCAGCACAGGACGTAGTAAAGCGCGGGCCGCTTTAACGTGCTCCAGAGCTGGAAGTGCCCCAGGCAGCCGCCGACGACGTACAGGCAGACCAGCCAGATGGCGCTGTAGCCGCCCTGGCTGAGCCAGTTCCCGTAGCCGGATATGGTGGAAAAGAGGGAGAAGACAATCAGGACCAGCAGGCAGAGCCACCTGGCGGATTCCCTGCTGAGGGAACGGATGGCCGGATTAAGGAAGGGAATAAAGCAGAACAGGACGGCATAAGCCGTAAAGTACCAGTAGGCCAGGCGCAGCACGGGAAAGAATGCCTGGATCATTCCCTTAAAGCTTACACTGCCCGGCACGAGCCATTTAAATAAAAAGGTTATTCCAGCGGTGTAAAAGAAGACCTGAAACCATAAGTTGATAAAACGGGAAATCCGGTACGGCACATTGACGCCCACGTAGCCTGTGATAAGGGCAAAGCAGTTGACGGCGCAGTAGGCGCTGAGTTCAAGATACCAGGAGACGGCGTAATTGGGCGTTCCGAGGAAGCTGTTGTCCAGGTTGCCGCCCTCCCCCCATTTGAGCACATGAAGAAGGACGACGAAGAACATGGACAGGCACCGGAGAAGGTCAATGCCGTGATTTCTGGAATGGGCCGGGGCTGCCATGAGAAATGCCAAGGAAAAGGTGATGCTGCTGGGATCTTACGCCGGGACTGCCGCCATTGCCTGCAAACGCTTCATGATTTTATTTTTCTTCCTCAACGTTCTTCGCGGCTCCCTCCACGGCCCGCGCCATGAATTCCTCCAGCGTGAGGTTTTTCCGGACGGCGGCTTTCATGGCAAGATTGATGATCCGGTTTTTCAGGGGAACCGTGATGAGGGAAGATACCTCATTGGAGGCGGCCAGGGCTTCCTGGCCGTCCATGAACCGCTTGATGAGGATTTGGGCATGCCGGGAGAGCTTTTTTTTCTGACAAAGTAGTTGTCGATGGCGCTTCTGTTCATGCCAATGGCCGAAGCCAGCGTGGAGCGGCTGATATGATTTTCAGCCATCCAACGCCCCAGCTCCAGAATATCCACAAGAGGTTCTTCCATGTGGGGTACTTTGCTCATTGTAATGATGAATCAAAGATTTTGAGCGGAGTATGATTGATAATCGCTCAATGAATGTCCTTGTTGAACACAATAAAGGGTGGTTGCCATCAATGAGTGTTGTGGATTCCCCGGAGAGCCGGGTAATTTTTGGAGGGAGGCATATGCCTTCCTTTCTTTTCTGGATACTTCATCCGTTGGTCAGAAATGAATAAAAATCATCGGCGGCGTTCTTGCCGCGGCCCGTAATCCTTGTTGATTCCGTTAGGGACATTCTCCATTCTCCGGAATCTTATTGTTTGAATTAAAGTTTCCTTGCCCTTTCTTAAATTCTGCCCTGCCGCATTTGCAGGGGCCGGAACTTGGCGAATGCATCCGGGACAGGCGGCCATGGAAGATAACAAGGCGGTCCCGGAGGGACATGGACGGACAGCTCATCAATTCATGGAGATGCATGCAGCCGAAGGGATGAGGGCACATTCTTTTTCTGCGTAAGGAATGTGTTTTATCCCAGGCAGAAACTGGCGGAAGCTTCCCCCATGTGGCTTGGGCGGCATTTCTCCGGCTGTGACCGAATATCCTTTCCCGGTGGACGGGGCGGATGTCTTTAATGGGTCTTTGCCCTTTAAGCCGACGGCTTTCCTGACGGCCGTTTAACATGGGCCAGATACGGCAGCAGGAAAGGGGTGAAACGTTTCAAGGCAAAATAGAACAGCACAATAGCCGTGAATGCCAGCAGCGGGGTGAACAGGGAGAAGGCACCAAATTTCATGGAGTAAGGAAGGCATTCGTAAATGGGCAGGTGCAGCATGAAGGTCAGAAAACAGGCGGGAGCCAGCAGGGCTATTCTGGCGGCAACGCCGGGCAGACGCTTTTCCATCCAGATGCCTGCGTACATAATCAGCATGACTCCCAGCAGCATGCCCGCGACCGTTTCCGTCCACAGGGAAAGGATTCCGGCGGAGTGCAGCAGAACCATCGCGGAGGAAACGAGAATGCTCACGCAGAAGACGACGCCGAATTTTTTGTTCAGCACCAGATGGATGTCGTCAATCCGGCGGGAACTGAGCACGACGCCCAGCAGGTAGAAGGCGCAGGACCCCACGGAGAGCGTCACCAGGGGATCGGGAGCCATGTTGCAGAAGGAGAAAAAGAGGAGCAGCGCGGGCAGCAGCAGTATTTTAATGCGGGCCAGCAGCGGCGTCAGCAGGGTAAGAATGATGATGTCCCGCAGAAACCAGGAGGGGCCGATGGGGGGAACGTCGGGGGACTCGCTCCCAAAGGAGAAGAGGTCCATGCCCGGCAGGAAGACGTCCCGGATGCCGGCCAGGTCCGCAAGCTGGAAGGAGCTGCCGGCAGGGAAGGAGAGAAGGAACAGGTACAGCACGTTCCAGATCATGTACGGGATGAACAGCCATAAAGCCCGGTCAACTGCCTTGTTCCAGGTGATGTTTCTTGCCAGAAAGTAGCCGGCCAGCACCAGGAAGAAGGGAACCCTGCCGTTGTAGAAGAGGTGGATGCCCGTTGTCTTGAGCAAGGGGGAGGACAGGTGCACGTACATGATCAGGAGCGCTGCAAGCACCCGCGACACGTCAATCCATGCGACACGTTTTTTAGGGATTTCCATGGGAAGGGAGTTTTTCTGCGGCATGAGCCGGATATTGAGTTGGCAGAGGGTTGAAGTTAATGAAGGGCGGAAGGTAGGGAACCGTCCGGGCGTCATGATCTGCGGATGCGGTGGTACGCCCGTGCCAGGAGTTTTCTTCCTTTTTCCTGAGCCGCCCCCACCGGGACGGCGGTCTCCTGGTCAGTTTTTTCTCCGTCAGGCGGCTGTATTCTGCCAGGGTGGCATCCCTTTCCCCGGAGAACGCCTGCTGAAGCCATTCCCGGGATTGCGAGATTTTCTGTTCCAGCAGTTCATTGACGGGAGCGTAGTCCATCGTGAGCGGGACGTTCTCCGGCAGGGCTTCCGCGTCTTCGGGCAGCATGCGGTCCTGAAGCCGGAGAAGGTTCAGCAGGGAGTGGAAGCGCCCGGAGCCGCGCATGGGATTGTTGATGCACAAGAACGGCTTGTTGAAGATCAGGGCGAAGCAGACGCCGTGGAAGGAGTCCGTAATGAAAAACTCGCAGTGGAGGATGTTGCCGAGCCATTCATATAACGTGGCTTCCTTCATGGTATTGGGCAGGTTCAGCCTGCCGAGGTTGTCCACCTCCTTTTTCTGGATGTCCACCATGTTCAGCAGGGGGAGCCCGAGTTTGGAGGAGGCGTCCAGCAGGAGCTTCCTTTTTTCCGCCGCCGGGTCCAGGATGTAGGAGACGATGCGGCCTTTGCCCGCCGGAGGCGCCTGCCGTGCCAGCTCCTCCCAGCGTTCCCTGCCCAGCAGGAAGACGGGGTCCATCACCCAGGCGCTTTCACGCCCATAGTGCCGCTTGAGGTGCTCCACCATCGGTTTTTCCCGGACGGAAACGGCATCGAACCGTTTGAGCAGCATGGCCGTTTTTTTAAGATATTTCCCGGAAGGTTCCGTCAACTGCCCCATGGACGGCCCGTAGGCGATTTTCCGTTTCTCCCCCCTGGCGAAGTCCAGGAAGAAGAAGTGCCCCATGAAACCCTGGTTCCACACCTGGTCGGAGCCTACCATGAACGTGTCAAACTGGTCGTTTAAGTGGTAGGCGTAGTCCAGGGAGTGCAGCGGCGTTGTGGAAATGCGCTCCCGGACCAGGAATTTCCTGAATACCGTCGCAGGGTCTTTCTGCCGCTCCGTGAAGGAAAAATCAATCAGGGAAACGCTTTTTCCCATTTGCTCCAGCAGCCGGTAAAGGGCGAAGGAGGTGAGCACGGCTCCATAGTTGCATGTCATCCAGACGCCCAGCAGGCCCACCTCCGCCCGGGGCTTGAAGCGGGCCGTGTGCTGCGCCACCGCTTCCGTGAAGGGTTTCTGCCGGAGGTCCCGGAGGAAGTTCCGGCGCGCCAGCCGGGAGGGGAAGGCAGGCTGCCGCCGGATGCCCCTGTTGGTGTGTTTGACGGCCTGCCAGTTCTCCCGGTGCAGAAAGAGCTCCTTCCCGCATTGGTTTAAAAGTTCTTCCCCGCGGGGAGTGCTCGCCAGCAGCAGGGAGATTCCCCTGGAATCATCCCACTTGGGATGGAAGTATCCCGCGCCCCAGAAGTCGGCCAGGGTCAGGTCACTGGTGCGGGGGCCGGAAGCATGCGGGCAGTTGTAGCATGCTTCCCCCAGGCAGATGTCTGACAGGTACGCCTGCATGAAAAGGTCTTCCGTATAAATGCGCGCGCCGGAACCGGAGCCGTCCCGGTGGAATTTCATCACGGAGTAGTGATTCCAGCCGTGGGTTTTGTCCCGGAAGTTGATGCAGCTTATCTGCCGGTCCGTGCTCCGTTCGTAATCCTGCCGGTACGCGTCAAAAAAGGTTTTTGGAGGGTACGCCGTGGCAGGCGATGTCAATGATGAAGAGGCTGTCCCAGGGCTTTTTCAGACAGGCTCTCAGGGCCGCCGCCTGGCAGGGCGTGCCGGAAAACAGGACCGTTTTTCCCTCTTTCAGGTCCTTCTGGATGTCCCGGTAGGCGTGGCCGGGGTCCGCCTGAAGGTATTTGCTGCCGTTCAGGAGCTTGAGCTCCGGCAGGGAGTCCAGGCGCACATGGCGGACGGAAAGTTCCCCGTCCGTGTTCCACGCCACGCCGTAGACCACGCCTCCCTGTGCAAGAATATGCCGGGCCAGGATGGTGAATACGCCTCCGCTGGAGGAGTTCAGGCGCACGGCCTCGTCCAGCGCCCAGGCCGCATATGCCCTGGGCTCGTCAAACGCTTGGGGGGGACCGGCGGGCGGATTCAGGTCCGGACAGGTTTTGGTGCAGAGGCCGCAGTGGACGCACGCTTCCAGATTAACCACGGGCGTTAAGAAGCCGGAGGGGCTCCAGTTCATGGAAATAGCGTCCCTGGGGCAGATGTTGGCGCAGGCGGAGCAGCCCGTGCACAGGGTGGAGAGCTCAGGCGGGGCGTCAGTTTTTATCATGGCGGGAAGGAATAAGTTTTTGCAGGGGGCCGAGAAACATGTCCCGTTCATCCCGGTTGAGGTAGAAGAACCAGATGGTTCCCACGGCCAGGAGGCCGTAGCAGAAGGCGAAGGCCAGGAAGGAGAACCAGTTGTCCAGCGTTAGCAGGGCAACCGCTCCCAGCCCCGCCAGGATCATGACGGCGGAGGGCAGCAGCAGGGGCCCGTAGGTGCGGCGGAAGAAGAGCCTCATGTCCAGACCGGCGGTGCGGGCGTAGTAGCGGTTGATCATCAGCACCTGGCCGATGAACAGGGAAATGGCGGTGCCGATGAACATTCCGATGGTGCCGTAGTACAGGGAGATGAAGTAGCCCAGGATGACGCAGAGCAGGGAGGAGTAAAAGAGGATGATGGCCCTCCCCTTGTGGATGTTGAGGGCCTGGAGGATGGCGAGTCCCGTGTTTTGAGTCAGCGGAACCAGCAGGGGGGAGCAGCACGATGACGGCCCCCACCCAGACCGTGCCTGTCTGGTCCCCGATGGTTTTCCCCACCCACAGGTGCAGGAAGTCATGGCCGCAGCTGATGAAGGAAACCAGGATGACGCTCAGCAGGGCCAGTTGAAGGCGCCCCACCCGTATCATCATGCGGGTGAGCTGCTCCTTGGTGGAATCCAGGGCCACCATCTGCATGATTTTGGGGGCAATGACTCCGGAAATGGCGGTGGAAGCCGTCATGAAGTACTGGGAGAACGAGATTCCCAGCGTGAACAGGGTGACCGCCTGGGCGCCCGCCGTCCTTGCCAGGATGGGAGTGCCCGCCCGCCAGTAGAACAGGTCCATGAGCTGGTTCAGCAGAATCCAGAAGGAAAAGGTGAACATCTCCCGGTACAGCTTCCAGTCAGGCTTGCGGAAAATGATGCGCACGCCCAGGCAGCGGATGGTGTAATACGTTCCCCACGCCAGGCTGGCTACGCCGATGCCCACGCCCAGGACGGTGAGGGCGATCGCCTTGTACCCCCCCACACCAGAAGCAGAACCGTAAGAAGCGTATTGAAGAGGGAGAGTCCCAGGCTGACCAGCCCGGGAACGATGAATTTCATGTAGGACCCAGGCACGCAGGACAGCGGCCGCAGGGGGAAGGCCAGGATGATGTTGCCCAGCGTCAGCAGGTACAGGATTTTCAGGGTGTCAAGCTCCGGCCCAGACAGATTGGGGAACAGGGCGCCCAGGTTCACGTAGCAGATCATGCCCGCCGCGAAGGTGAGCAGCCCCAGGAAGGAGAACAGCATCATGGCCTGTCCCAGGAAATGGGCCTCCCGGTCGTTCTCCTTTTTTCGCGTGATAGGTGGCGATGTATTTGTTGACGGTCACCCCCAGGCCGAAGTCCGTCAGGGACAGCCACGCAATCACGGAATTGCTGAGCATGAAAATGCCGTATTCATTTTCTCCCAGACTGGACAGGGTGAACGGGGTCAGAAAGAACTGCGTCGCCAGCCTGACGATGATGGATATGTAATTAATGCAGGCCCCCGTCTTGATTTCATTCATGTGGAATTTATTTCTTGTTGGCCAGCAGGTTCCCGAGCAGGTGCCCGTAATTTGATTTGAGGGAAAAGTAAAGTATCCGCGGCAGGTTGGCAAGCGTCACATATTTTTTAAGGCGGAAAAAGCTTCTTTCCGTATGGCCTTTTCCCGGTCGGGGTAAAGGCTTTTTATTCTATCCGCAAGAAGTTTATAGTTGGCATAGCAAAGCCTGAACAGGACCAGGAGGCTCCGGCTCCGCTGGAAATAGTTGCTGCTGTACGGGGAACGCCCGTCAATGCAGTTGCTCAGGTCCAGGATGGCGCGAAGGGCGTTCATGTAATCCTCCAGAGGCCTTTTCCGGTTGAAGAAATTGCTGGTAACCCCTGTTTCCCCGTCGGCGGAATATTGATAAAAAGGCTTGTTGATGACGGTTACGGAGCTGCAATGGCAGAAACATTGCGCCGTGAAATAAAGATCTTCCGCAAATTTGACGTTTTCCGGGAATTTAATTTTATTTTTAACCAGAATTTCCTTTTTATATATCTTGGCCCAGCAGGCCGGAATGTTGTTGTTTTCCACAAACGGTGTTCCCGCGTGGAAAACAGCCGTGGAATCCGGAGGCAGGGGACGGATGGAGGGGGACATGAAGCCCGTCCATTCCGCCGCGCAGGAAACGAGGCTTGCGCCGAAGACGACCATGTCCGCTGCGGTCTCCCGCATCGTTTCATGGCAGATCTGGAGCGTTTCCGGGAGGAGCCGGTCGTCCGCGTCCACAAACGCCAGATGCGGGGCATGCGCCAGGCTTATCCCCAGGTTGCGCGCCGCGGACACCCCTTCATTCCGCTTGTGGATGACGCGGAAGCGCGCGTCCTTCCGGGCGTATTCATCCAGAATCGCGCCGCTGCCGTCCGTAGAGCCGTCGTCAATGCAGAGGCATTCCCAGTCCTCCAGGGTCTGTTTCCTGATGGAGTCCAGGCAGGCCGCAAGCTGCTTTTCATTCCGGTACACCGGGATGATGATGCTGAACAGGGGGGTGTACGCGTCCGGGGTCATGAAGGGAAAGTCAGGGGGGCGGCGGGTTCAACGGAAAGGGCGAGGGGGGAGTACATCTTCTTTTTGAGGAACAGGAACCTGCTCCAGCCCAGGGCATCGCATAATCTGGTGACTCCCAGGCAGGCCGCCAGCACCAGCGCCACGGACAGGGCGGCAAAGCAGATTCTGCTGGAATCAAAAGCCAGCACCGGTACCAGCGGCTTGCACAGGAGCGTGAAGGCGGGGAAAAGATGACGATGGACAGGGAATTCCTGCCCAGGTAGGCGAACAGTTCCCGGATGGCCCTGCCTGCGGAATCGCAGGTTTTACCAGAAAGCTGAGCGTGAGCATGCAGAGGCAGAGCCCCAGCATGCTGTCCCGGGCGGGGAGGGGGAAAAGGAGGCAGAGCGCGGCGGCGGGGACAGCCGCCCACAGGGTGGGGAAGAAGCATTTCAGGATGGGGAGCCCGGTCATCCGGAAGAAAGCCCCCAGGAGAAAGTAAGCGGCGTGAATCATTTGGAACGCCGGATTGAACCAGGAGACGGCGGCCAGGAGGGCGGCGCATACGGCCAGCCGGGCCGGAGGGACAGGCGCGGAATGCGGGAGACGGCGTAGTAAACGGGCAGGCACACGGCCAGCAGGTAGAGGTACCAGTACGTTCCGGCGGGGGCCAGCAGCAGCGCCTTCCAGAAGGCGGGGAACGCCGGGTCCAGCCGGTTGCTGGCGGGAACGGAGGCGGGCAGATGGGACAGGGCCAGGTAGTACAGCGATTCAAAGACCAGGTACGGCGCCAGAATGCCCAGCCACGTTTTCAGGAACTGGCCCGGAGTCTTGCTGGTATTGGCGAAGAAGCCGGAAAGGATGATGAAGCCGGACATGTGGAAGACGTACACGTACCGCGTGACGTCCAGGTAGTGCGTGGAGAACCAGGACAGGTGGAAAAGGACCATCAGGGTGATGAGAATTCCCTTGAGGTAGTCCACTTGCGGAATCCGGCCCTTGCCGGGCGCGGCTGCGGGCGGGGGAATGGCGCTGTCAATGGCTGCTTGCATGGCTGGAAAATGGGCGGCAGAAAAAAACGGTTGAGTGGCGCATGAGGCGTTAAAGATGCCTTGTTTTCAGCAGGAGATGGGCCATGCGGTACCTGCGTGCGGCCAGCAGGCGGCAGACCAGGTGGAAGTAGGGGCCGCACAGGCGCAGGTCAGCCCCGCGCGCGGCCAGTCCGCTGGAGAGGAAGTCCCGGAACACCGCCTTGCGGGCGGCGTAGGCTGCTGGAGGGCGTGGAAGATCACGTTGATTTTTTGCAGGATGTAGCCTTTGACCACGGGAACGTCTTCCTGCGGGAGGGCCAGCGTGTCCGTCCACGCCAGGAATTTGGCTGCCAGCATGTCTATGTCCTGCACGAGGTTGAAGCGGCTGCGCTTGGCCGCGCCGTTTTCCTCCTCCCGCGCCCGGTAGTGGTAGAAGGCCCTTTTCACCAGGCTGATGCCCGGAGCGCAGGCGGAGAGGTAGTCCAGGACGAACTGGAAGTCCTCAAACACCACCGCGGAGGCGTTGAAGCGGATGCCGTTTTTTTCCAGAAGCTCCGTGCGGAACAGTTTGTTGCAGGAGGATTCCATGTCCAGGCTGGTCAGCAGGTAGCGCAGGAAGGCGCCCGTTTCTTCCGCGGGAATGTACTGGTCCCGGCTGGGCAGCGCGGTTTCCGTGCGGGTAAGGCGGCAGCCCGTGTGGAAGTCCTTGCTGATTCCGTAGCAGTGGAGCGCGGCTTCCGGCGTGCGGAGGGCGGCGTCATGAAGGCAGGCCAGCATGTCCGGCTCCACGGAGTCGTCCCGTCCACGAAGGCGGTCCAGGTTCCCCGCGCCCGGGAAAGGCCCGCGTTGCGGGCGGCGCTCACGCCGCGGTTTTCCTGGTGGATGGCGGTGAAGCGCGCGTCCTTCCGGGCGTATTCGTCCAGAATGGCGCCGCTCCCGTCCGGAGAGCCGTCATTGATGCAGATGCATTCCCAGTCCGTCATGGCCTGGTTCCTGACGGAATCCAGGCAATCCCGGAGAAAGGGGCCGGAACGGTAAACGGAATGATGATGGAAAAGAAGGGATTCATGGAAAAGCGGGAAGAAATGGGGTCAGCGCGCCGTCTTGCCGGAGCCTTTTTTCTGTTTCTCAAATTGCCGGGCGTCCACGAGGGTCCTGTACCACCAACCCTGCATGAAATGCCACAAAAATCCTTCCCGTCCGTCCAGAAAACCCAGCTTGAGGAAGTAGCGGTAGCAGAAGTAGGCGAAGGAGCGCCAGAAGAGAGGCTGCCGGGCGTAGCGTTCCTTCATGGCGCGCTTCCTTTCCGCCTGCCCGTTGATGCCGGAGTCCGCCGCAGCGGAGGAAAGAATGTCTTCCAGGTCAGCCAGCTCCCGGGCGGAGTAGTCCACGTGCTTGTGCGCCCACCAGCCCAGTCCGTTCAGGTTCTCGTCCACGAAGTCGTGCTCGATTCCACGGCGCGCCCGCGGCTGAGCTCCATGTGCTCGTCCATATGGCGCTGTTCGCATCTGGCCGCTCCGTAACGGAACAGGCGCAGCAGCTTGACGGGGTAAACGCCGTGCTTCATCCACCGGCCCAGGAAGATGTGCCTGCGCTTGTGGATGACTCCGGTGACGTCCGGGGGAAGGGCGGGCAATTTTTCCTTCAGTTCCTCCAGGGCTTCCGGCATGAACCACTCGTCCGCGTCCAGGCGCAGAACCCAGGCGGTGGTGATGGGGCAGTGGTCCAGCGCCCAGTTGAACTGCGGGGCGTAGAGGCCGGGCCATTCGTGCTGGATGACCTGCACCCGGGGGTATTCCCGGCAGATGGCGGCGGTGTTGTCCGTGGAAAAGCAGTCAATGACGAAAACTTCTTTGGCCGCCGGGAGGATGTTCTCCAGGCAGCGGCGGATGTGAAGTTCCTCATTCTTGGCAAGGATGATGACGGAGAGGTCGAGCATGGTTCAGCGGAGCGTGCGTTGTTTGATGAACTTGGCCGGATTCCCGCCCACCACCGTCCAGGGGCCACGTCCCTGAAGACGGCGCTGCGGGCTCCTACCACGGCTCCCGTGCCTATTGTCACCCCCCATGCCCACGAAGGCCTGCGCCGCCACCCAGGCCCGGTCTTCCACGGTGATGGGGGCGGTGACGAGGGCGTGGCCGGGGTCTGAAATGTCATGGGAGGCCGTGCAGAGGAAGGTTCCCTGGGAGATGACGGCGTGGCTGCCGATGGAGATGGGGGCCTTGTTGTAGATTTCCGTATCCGGGCCGATGCAGGCGTATTCCCCCATGGAGAGGTTCCACGGCGCCCATATCCTGCTGCTGGGGTACACGAGGGAGACGAGCGGTATTTTTGCCCCGAACAGGCGCAGCAGCAGATTCCGGGGCACCTTCATGGCGTTGGTGGCCATCATCCGGAAGAGGGTCCGGTTGATAACGTACCAGCCGTACCGTTTGAGGCGGTGGCTGAGGGAGTAGTGTTCCTGGTAACGGGACAGGTTCATGGCGGGAGGATGTCGTTTGAATGGTGAAAGGCGTTCAGGGCCGGGAGGCCGGAGCGGCGGAAGGTTCCGCGTCTGTTCTCATTCCGGTGGAGAAGGGGCGCAGGGGGCCGTCCGCGGATTCCCCTGCTTTCTGGAAATAGGCGGCTCGGAAGGCGGCTCCCTCTCCGCTGCCCCACAGCGGGGCGTTCCAGGGATGCTCCGGGTGGTGGAGGTGGCCCTCCCACAGACGCTGCATGTTGGCAAGCCGCGCGGATTCCGTGAAGGCGAGCGTGGGCGCGGCCTTGGCGAAGACGGAGAGGCTGGGCAGGGCCGCCAGCGCCAGATAGCAGACGCACCATGCGCGCCACGGGCGGGTGCCCACCGGCTCCGCAAAGATGCGGGTGAAAAGGAGGGCCAGGCAGAAGAAACTGACGCTTGAGGCCTTGTAGCAGAACTCATTGTAGCCGCCCACGGAACCTATGTAAATGAAGTAGGTGAGGGTCAGAACGGCCAGCGCGGTCCAGAAGAGGTCGTCTTTTTTAAACCGGCGGAACAGGAGGACCGCCGGAGCTCCAACCGTCAGCAGCCAGGACCCGGCCAGCGCGCCCCAGAATTTCCAGCCGCCGTGCCGGAGCAGGTCAAAGGGGGGAGTCCTCCCAGGTCAGGCGGATGCGGTTGTTCCCGTTGCTGCTCGTGAAGTAGATTCCGGCCAGCAGGACGAGCGCGCCGCCCGCCAGCACCGTCCAGGAGGAGAAGTACTGCCTGGCGGGGGTGTGGCGGACCAGCGCGCGGACGGCAATGAAGACCAGCAGGCCCAGCGAACCGATGGGGGAGGCCAGCAGGCACAGGGAGGCCAGGAAGAGCTGGTGCCGGGGCGGTATGTCCCAGGCAACCGCCATGGCGAGGAACAGCCACAGCAGCGTGGTGTGGTGGAAGGTGTAATGGAGCTGCATGGTGGGGGCCACGCCGCCGAAGAAGGCCAGCACCGTCAGGTAGAGTTCATGGGCCGTCTGCCCCTGCGGGTTGAATAAATGAACGCTCCATCTGACCACGCCGTCCAGCGGGCCCTGGAAGATGAGCAGGACCAGCTGGAGGAAGCCAGGAGCCTGACCCAGCCCAGCAGGAGAGAGGATGGTGGGCAGAGGTAAACAGCCTGATGGTGAACGCTGTGTCCGTGTTTTTCCGTGTCTGTTCCATGAGGTGGCTGAATGAAGTTCTGCTAGGGGTGGGCGTATTATTGCGGAAGACTTCCTCCCACTGGCGGACGACGTGTTCCTGCGGCGTGAATTTCCGGCTTTTGGCGGCGGCTTCCCGCGCCATGGCGTCCAGGGCGGCGGGGGGACTGCATCAGCCCGGCGGCCATGTCAGCCATCTGCCGCGCCTGGGAACCCGCCGGACGCCGGCAGGATGCAGCCGTTCTGCCCGTGGTCCACCAGGTCATACGCGGAAGAGAAGCTCCCTGTAGAGAAGAGGCACGGCGCGAAGGACATGCCCTCCACCACGGCGAAAGTGGCAGTCCCTCGTATTCCGAGGCCAGAAGGAGCAGGGGAGGCCTGTTCGTAATCTGGGGCTGGTTCCGGAAGCCCTCAAAGGAGACGCGTTCCAGGCGGCACTCCGCAGAATGCCTGAAGGGCTCCCTTTTTCGGGCCGTCCCCACCAGGCGGAGGGTCCAGTCCGGGAAGCGGGGTTCCAGCAGGGCCCACGTTTCCAGCACGCGGGAGACTCTCTTCTGGTTGGGTTCCAGCCGCCCCACAAAAAAAGAAGCTCCTTCTTTGAAGGCCGGATCATAGGAATCCCTGGTTTTCCACGGTGACGGGGTTGGGAATCGTCAGGAGTTTCCCGGTATTCTTCAGTCCGGTGATGTTCCGGAAGGCCCGGTGGAAGCTGTCGGAAAGCGAGGATGTAACGGTCGCTATGGGCATAAACGTAGCGCAGGCTGGCCCCGGTAGCCATGGCGCAGCCTTTCAGCAGGAGGCGCAGGAAGGCCCTGTTTACCGGATTCCCCCGCCCGGGCCATGCGCATTCTGAGGCCTTCCAGCCGCGCGTTGCAGTCCGGGGCGTTGTGGTGCACAGCCAGCAGGCGGCAGGGAGAGGCCCTGCATGGCCTTCCGGCACAGCCGGGTGACGTGGAAGGGCAGGCACCACTGGTTGATGACGATGTCAATGCGGCGGGAGGAGAGGAGGTCCCGGAGGGCGGCAGGCGTTTCATGCTGGCGGCCACCTGGGGCGAGGCGTAGGTTTCCATGATGAGGCTGCGCCCGCGGTCCCCCATGGCGCGGCTTTCCTCCGGCGTGAGGTTGAAGGCTTCTTCCAGCGCGGCGGCCAGGGCGGCGGGGCTGTTGTCGCGCCACCAGCCGCATCGGCGGGTATCCAGCTCCTCCCACGGCGTTCCTTTACTGGCGATGACGGGCGTTCCCGCCAGCAGACCTTCCGCAATGCTCATGCCGAAGTTTTCCTGATGGCTGGGAGCGCAGAGGACGTTGAGCGAGGCGAGCAGTTCGTATTTCTCCCTCCCCGCGGCGAAGCCCGTAAAGCGGATGCCGGGGCCGCCCACTTCCGCCGCCAGCCGTTTCAACTGCGCTGCGTAGTCCTCCGGGCCGTCCCCCGATGAGAAGGAGCTCCGCGTCCCGGAGGTTGAGGCTGCCCCAGGCCCGGATGAGGCTTTCCAGATTTTTAATGGGGTGGAAACGGCCCAGGAACCCGGCGCGGAAACGCTCTCCCGCGCTCCGCCGGATCTGGCCAATCCATGAAGGCACGGCCACCGGGGTGGGGATGACCGCCACGGGGTTGGCAAAGCCCAGTTCGCGCAGGTGCCGCGCTTCCTCCCGGCAGGTGGCGTGAAGGCAGTCCGCCTGCGCCAGGTCCCGGCGGTGGCCCAGCGCCAGCATGAGCTTTTTCCTCCACGGCTTGATGGCCAGCGCCTGCCGTGGGGGGGGAGGCCACGCAGGGCTTGCGCGTTTTCCGGGCTTGCGCGCAGGTAGCGTGGTTGACGTCCAGCCACAGGCCGTTGGTGTGGTAAAGGTCGTAGTCCCGCCAGGCTCCGAGCCGGCGGCGCAGATTCATGGAAATGCCCAGAGGGGTGCAGAGGTCGTTGGGGACGGCGCGGATGAAGGAGCTTTCCTCTTCCGCAGGACTCCCGGCCCTGTCTTCCACGGTGAGGATGTCCGTAGCGCAGCCGAGTCGTTCAGGGCCTGCACCAGTTCGCGGGGTGCAGGCCGTGGTTCCCCGGACTGGGAGGCCATGGAGGCGATGGTGTGCAGGAGGAGTTTCCGCGCCAGCCGCGGATGCAGCTGATTCCGTGAAATAGCCCCATTCAAAGACGGAGTCCGCCGGGAATCGGGGCGCGGCGGTAGCATTCCACACCCAGCCGCCCTGTCGCCAGCAGGGCCGCGATTTTTTTCCCGTACCGCAGGCGGAGAAAGCGGTACTTGACGCTCCTGAGCAAGCCGCGCCAGCCCTGGCGGCGGTAGGGGTTCCGCGTACACCATGGTTTTCAGGCCGCGGCGGACGGCCTGCTTGAACGCCGCGTAAACCATCGGGTAGGTGCTGATGCCGGAAAAGACGTGGACGGCCGCGGGATGGGCGCGCAGGGTTTCCTCCACCGTCCGGGCGTCCGGGGGAGATGAGGATGCGGGCGTTCCCCATGTCCGGCACCGTCCAGCCGCTGGATTCCTCTCCCCTTCAAAGTCCGTCTGGACCGCCAGCAGGACGCCGTGCTCCCGGGCCAGCGCCTTGATGAGGGCTGACTGGTGGATGTTGATCATGTTTTGCCAGAAGACGAATTGCATGGTGTTATTTTCCTCCATTGGGCAGGTTGCGGTACGCATGGGCCCCCCGATGACGGCCCAGAAGACGGCGGAAAGTCCGGAACCGGCTGCAAAGACGTACCCTTCCGCAATCATGTGGACGGCGAAGAGGGCCAGGGCCGCCTGCGCCGGGGAAACGGGCGGAGAGCCCGGCGCGCGGAACGGGCGTTTGAGCAGGTTGCCGAACAGGATGAAGAGGAAGGGAATTCCCCAGCAGTCCTGTCATGGCGAACACGGCCCCGTAGGACGCCCGGTTCAATGATGCCGGTCACCAGGGATTGCTTGAATGAAATGATTTTCTGTGAGGCGAACCCCACGCCGTACAGGGGGGAGGAAAGGAACTCCGTTGCGCGGTCTTCCCACAACTGGGTGCGGGAGGACATGGCGCTCCCCATGCTCAGGTTGGCCTGCTGCTTGGCAAGCGTGTTGGCGCCGAAGTGCTGGACAAAGGGCACCAGCAGAATGCCCAGGAAGAACAGGGCGAGCAGCGCCCGGAAAAGCTTTTTGGGGGCATGCCTGAAGTACATGAAGAAGACGTACCCCACCCCCATCAGGGTGGCTACCAGGGCGGAGCGGGAGGCAGAAAGCAGGATGGAGCCCAGGCACGCGACCATCAGGCCCAGGCGGAGTTTGGTCTCCTTCCTGCCGGAATCCCGGTTTTCCAGATGGAGGACGGTCAGATAAACCAGCCCCAGCCCGGCGAGCAGGCCCAGCGTGATGGATTGCCAGACCAGCCCCCCGAAGAGGCCCGCCACATTGATCATCTCACTGGTATTGTAGCGCATGTAGTTGATGCCCAGGAAGTAGCCGATGAAGGAGCCGGCCCCGATGAAGACGCAGAAGCGCATGAGCCAGAGGAACAGGTTCAGGCGGAACGCGTTCAACAGGCGGGAGGAAGTCAGCGGGGTAAGCGCCAGCAGGAGGAGAAGGAAATAGGCCAGGCGGTACCAGGGCTTTGAAAATGGCGGGCGGATGGTTGAACGCCAGGCTGAGGACGCATGCCGCCGCCATGATGACCAGGGGCATGCTGGTCTTCTTCATTTTCGTCACGCACACCGCAGCGGCCACCGCCAGCATCACCGGATACAGGGGGGCAAGAAAGGAAATGGCGCCCGTCATGGTGGAGGCAATCGCCGCCATTACCAGGAATGACCAGGTTCCGTGTTTCTTGATGTATTGCAGAAGGGATGCCATGCTGTTCAGGGGAAATTCATGCGGACGGGGAAGGCGTTCCTATCCGGTAGCCCAGGCGTTCCAGCTGCGGGAGCAGGGAGGCTATCCGCGCTTCCCAGGGAGCGTGCTCGCAGGCCGCCCGGTAGTTTTTATCCACCAGGTCCTGATAGGAGGAAATGTTCGTTAAAAAGGTTCGTGATTTGTTCATGGGCGTTCCGTTCGCTTATTTCCACGACGGGATTGTACCCCAGCAGGTTGACCAGTTCCTGCGGGGCCCTGCCTGCCGGGAGCGTGCGGGACAGCATGCATTCCCAGTAGCGCTGGGTCAGGGGTTTCCACCTCTCCGGCCATGGCCGGGTGCGTATCGCAGCGGGGGTAGGAGACGGTGATTTTTGCGGAGGCCAGCCCCTCGCAGAGGGAGCGGAAGTCCGGGAACAGGAGGGGACCCTCCGCGGCGGGGAACAGATGAACCCATTCGGGATGTTCCCGGCAGGCCCGGACGGCGGCGCGGTGGAAGAAGGGCATCTGCCTGCCGAGCTCCAGAATATCGGCGGGCCTTTCCCGGAGGTCCTTTCCGGGCAGGTAGCCCGCCGGGTCAATGCCTTCCGGAACGTGGACGGTCCGGATACGGGGCAGTTCCTTCCGGACGTGTTCGCAGACCTGGGAGGAGGTGCACAGGAAGGTGCGGACGCGGTGGCGCTTCAGGGAGGAGATGAGGCGCGGCCAGTACCGCGGCCAGACGTCCCACAGCATGGGGATGATTTCATGCGTATAGGCATGCGGCCATGCGAAGGAGTCCGGATAGCCCGCGCCGGGGACCAGCAGGGCGTTCCGGCGGGAGGAAAGCGGGGGCAGGTTGGCGGACAGCTTCAGCCGGGCCACGGCCAGCAGCGCGGGCCAGGGAAGGGGGCGCCTGCGCTTGATGCCGCCCCCGCAGGCCTGCCACGCCCGGGCAAACCAGTCCATGAAGAACTGGTGGTTCCCCTTTTTGCGGACAGGTTCCAGCAGAAGAAGCTCTTTCATGGGTTCACCTCCTTGAGCATGCCGTTCCATTCGCGGATAATCCGTTCCAGCGTGAAAAATTGTTCCTGCGCGCGCGCCTTCCGCGCGTACGGGGCCAAATCCTCCCCGGCCATGGCGTGCATGGCGCCGCACAGGGCGCGGCTGTCCCCGGCGGGGAACAGGCGCCCCGCTCCGCTGTCCCGTATGAGTTCCCGGCAGATGGGGATGTCTGCGGCGATGACGGGGAGGCCGCAGCTCATGGCCTCAATCTGCACGAGGCCGAAGCCCTCGCACCGGGAGGGGAAGAGCAGAATGGCGTGTTTGGGGTATTCCCGCTCCATGGCTGTGTGGCTGCCGTGCAGGCGAACGCGGGATTGCAGGCCGTGTTCCCGGATGAATTCCTCCATCCACGGGCGCAGGGGGCCGTCTCCGTACACGTGCAGGTTCCATTCCCCGTTATTCCTGCTGAATTCCCCGAATGCCTCCAGGGCCAGGTCCGCCCCCTTGTGGGAGGACAGGGGAGCCCGCGAAGACGAACGTTTTTTGACGTCAGCGCGGAATGCCGTTCCGCCGTGAAGCTGGCCGGGTTGTAGATGCGCCGCGTTGCCAGGTGCTGGCGCGTTTCAAAGTTCCGCCTGTCGTGGTCCGACAGGACGACGATTTGGTCGAAGCGGTGGTAGAACCGCTTGAGCGCATGGCGGAAGTAACGGAGAAATGGGGCCCCTTGAACCCGAAGTAATCTTCATAGGCCGCGTGGGACCAGGGAGATGATTCTGGTGCGGGGGGAAAGCCGCGGCCGGAGCAGCGGTGGGCGCCGCAGGCAGTACACGCTGATTTCATGCTCCCGGCACAGCGCATTCATGATGCGCGTCAGACGCGGGAGACTCCCCACGCCGAAACGTTCCCAGGCGATGAAACAGATATTCATGAGTAAACGGAAAGGGTTCGGTTCATCTGGGCTTTTCCGCCAGCTTGGAGAGCAGGTTTTCCCACAGTCCGGCGATGC
>VOFI01001939.1_pt1 | contig 46745 bp, 55 predicted proteins | sample 5384131 | NCBI WGS metagenome assembly VOFI01 (sample SAMN12384728, study PRJNA508395) | human gut metagenome | isolation source: healthy gut H | host: Homo sapiens
GTAGCCGCTATAATTCACCATAAACAAAACCGGAGGCTTATCTTACGATAAGCGGTTATTCATAAAAAAGATGCGCACATAGCTGCCTGGATAACCTGCTACTATGCTTTCTAGCGGGCGCCGCTCGGAAGGTTCACACGCTCCCTTCGTTCCCAGCGAGTGGGAGGTCTGCAATCACTAGGAGCTCCTGCTCCCAGTACATCTGTAGTAGGGTTAAAAAGGCGGCGGTCACGCACAGGGGCAGGATGCGGTCGAATTCAGCTCGGACGGCTCGAGATCCTCGATTTCGCGTTCGGCCAGACGTTCTTCGAACGAGCCGGCAAATCTCGTCGAAAGGTATCCACTCTCGTCCTCGATGGGGACCAGAAATCTCCTCCCCAAAATGCCTCCTCGTTCACTTCCAGAATAATCAGTTCCCCGGGTCGCCGTCGACGAAGGCTCGATGGGTCGTCGTAAACAGGCAGGAGGGGGCGACATACCGGCCGCTGCGTCGCGTTTCAGATGGCGTCCAGCAGTTCAAATTGATGTTCGTTCTTTATCATACCCTCTTCCGCAGCGTTCGTCAAGATGGGAATGAAGGAAATTCGCTCCGGTAGTATTCCACAACGCTTAACAAAATATTCATAAAAAATCTATTGACAATTCACAACCTCTATGCTATACTGTAGACACAGAAAAAAAGAGAGACAAACGAGTCGAGAAACCAGGAAAGGGTGAGTCCCATGTACAGCGACGGTGACACACAGTCCTCAGCCCGGCAGGGGACAGTGCCCCCTGCGGGCAGGCCTTCTAGGAAATCCCGATCAGGCATAAAAGAGGTATCGCCGATTGGCATCGCAGGAATATACACGCGGAGAACCGCGGTTTCTGCATCGACCGAGAGGAAATCCTGACCGATTATGAATCGATGAGACCTGGGGAATTCCTACAGACCCCTCCTCGTGGAAGCGGCAGGTCTTGGCCGGAGCGGCGCTCCGGAAATAAAAATGCTTTTAAAAAGGATACTGTTTTCTTTGGACGCTTCCACGGGTAAAAGTGAATATAGATATAGATCGCGTTTATCTGCGGTTCTTCGCACTTCCGCAGCAGCGGATTTAAGTGTGAATTTCTTTACGAAAAGGTGAGTCCCATGATGTGAGCGGCGTCCGCAAGGGCGATATGGCGGTAAGCATGGCGGCTGTTTCGTGGTAAACGCCGGAATGTCTCTTTGCTTAACGCTTGAAGAATGATAAAAGGGTGGGTCCCATGTTTTAGCTGATTGTCCCGGTGGACGCCGGTGAAATCCGATAAAAACCCCTCGGCTGACAGACCGAGGGGGGTTTTCCTGTTTGCCAAAAGGATCACCAGTTATGCCGGTGGATAAAGGGATTAGAGCTATGGACAAAATAAAAGCTCCCGATAAATTGCAGTTAAGGTACGCCAACCGAGCAAAAACTATCGAGGGGAGCTTTTCCATGACTTTTGCTTCGTGCTCATAATCCCCCGGGGCCGTTTCCACGAATCATCGATCGATGGCGGATACCGCCGCGCAGAAAGGAAGAGAGGCTATGCCATCTGGAATTGCCGCACCCGACGCCCGGGTGCTGATTTTAGGTACCATGCCCTCCGAGGCGTCGCTTCAGAAACAGCAGTATTACGGATATGGCCGGAACGCCTTTTGGCCGATCCTCTATGCCCCTGTGGGACGAGCCCTTCGAGGAGGATTACGAAAAAGCGCTGCCGTTTTTTGACCGGGCGGGGGATCGCCCTCTGGGACGTGCTGGCCGCCTGCGACCGGCCGGGCAGCGCCGACGCCGCTATCCGGAATCCGGAGCCGAACGATATGGCTGCCTTTGCTGCCGGCCATCCCGGATTGAACGGCTGTTTTCAACTCCGCCAACGCCGCGGCCCTGTATGAAAGGCTGGCTCAGCCGGATCCCTTTTCAGGAGTCGGCCGTCAAACGCTGCCCTCCACCAGTCCGGCCCGGGCCATGCGGTTCGAGGACAAGCTGGAGCAGTGGCGGCCGGTCCGGCGTTTCCTGGACGGAAACGGCTGAAATGCAGGGAATCCGGCCGGAATTGTGAGAAAAGGACTTGCATCCCCTAGGGAAATGGTGGTATGATATCCCCATATTGTGTATGGGGGATTTGCGCATGTACGCCGAACTGATGGATACCATTGGGTTTGTCAAAAACGCCGACCCGCAGGTCGGGGCCGCGATGGAAAAGGAACTCTCCCGCCAGCGCCGCAACCTGAGCTGATCGCGTCGGAGAACATCGTTTCTCCTGCCGTTATGGCGGCCATGGGGACGGTTCTGACCAACAAGTACGCCGAGGGCTATCCCGGCCGGCGCTATTACGGCGGCTGCCAGGAGGTAGACGTGGTGGAGGAGATCGCCCGCCAGCGCGCCTGCACCCTGTTCGGTGCCGAACACGCGAATGTCCAGCCCCATTCGGGTGCCCAGGCCAATCAGGCGGCGTATTCGAGCCGGGCGATACCGTCCTCGGCATGAACCTCGCTCACGGCGGCCATCTGACCCACGGCTCTCCGGTGAATTTCTCCGGAAAGCTGTACAACTTCATCCCCTATGGCGTCGATCCCAAAACCGGTTTTATCGATTATGACGCGGTGCGCGCCTTGGCCCTCGAGCATAAGCCCAAGCTGATTGTGGCGGGTGCCAGCGCCTATCCCCGGGAGATCCGGTTTGATCTCCTGCGCCAGATCGCCGACGCCGCCGGCGCCAATTGCTGATGGTGGATATGGCTCACATCGCGGGCCTGGTCGCTACCGGAAACCATATGAACCCGGTTCCCTATTGCGAGGTGGTCACCACCACCACCCACAAGACCCTGCGGGGCCCGCGCGGCGGTCTGATCCTCTGCCGGGAGGAATTCGCCAAGGCCATCGATAAAGGCGGTGTTCCCAGGCTCTCAGGGCGGCCCGCTGATGCACGTGATGATCGCCTCCAAGGCGGTCTGTTTCGGCGAGGCGCTCAATCCCCGCTTCAAGGACTATCAGGACCAGATCGTCAAAAACGCGAAAGCCCTGGCCGCCGGCCTGCTTTCCCGCGGGATGAAGCTGGTCTCGGGCGGCACCGACAATCACCTGATGCTCATGGATCTGCGGGAGACCGGCATCACCGGCAAGGAACTCGAGCACCGGCTGGACGAGGTGTATATCACGGCCAACAAGAACACGATTCCCGACGAGCCGCTCTCTCCTTTTGTCACAAGCGGCCTGCGTCTGGGAACGCCCGCCGTAACCAGCCGCGGGCTGAAGGAAGCGGACATGGAGCGTATCGCCGGCTTCATTGCCGACGCCGTGACCGATTTCGAGGGAAAAGCCGATGCGATCCGCGCCGGTGTGGATGAGCTGTGCGGCCGGTATCCGCTTTACGAATAAGATTCCGGGACGGATGGGAGGTGGCTGGAATGGCCTTGCTCGAGGGATCGCTGCGTTCCGAAGCGCTGCGCATGGACACGGCGGTAACGGTGTCCCCTTCCTCAGAAGATGGAGGAGGCCGAACGGCCGGTGCTGTATCTGCTGCATGGGCTCGGGGATGACCACCACCGCCTGGGTCCGCCGGGCAATATCGACCGGTATGCGAACCGGGAGGGCATCGCGGTCATCATGCCCGAGGTGCAGCGGGGTTTTTTACCGATATGGTTTACGGCCCCGCCTATTTTACGTATATTACGGAAGAGCTTCCCCCGCCTGTGCGCGTCGCTTTTCCGGGTGACGGAAGATCCCGCCCGCACTTACATAGCCGGGCTGTCGATGGGAGGCTACGGCGCCCTCAAGGCGGCGCTGCGCCGCCCGGAACGGTATGCGGCGGCGGGCTTTTCGGGCGCCGTGGATATCCGCGCCCGTATGAAGGCGGAAGACTCCCCGATGACACCGGGCGAGATCCAGGCGATCAGCGGCGGGGAGCCGGCGCCGGAAGACGATATTTTGATGCTTACCACCCGGGCGGTGAACACGGGGGGCAGAAGTTGCCGGCCCTCTGTATCTCACCTGCGGGCTGTCGGATTACCTTTACGAGGACAACCGGCGGCTGCGCCGGCAGCTCGATTTTCTCCATATCCCGTATGTGTATGAGGAATGGGCCGGCGCCCATGAATGGGACTTCTGGGACCGGAGCGTCCGGCAGTTCCTGCAGTTTATCCGGGAATGACCCGGCCGGCGGGGGATCACCCGCGTGTGAAAGGATGTAGATGGGTATGGCGGCGCCTCTCGCCGACCGGATGCGTCCGGATTCCCTGGACGATATCGTCGGCCAGCAGCATTTGATCGCGCCGGGCAAGCGCCCTGCGCACCATTATCGAGTCGGGGCATATCCCGAACCTTATTTTTTACGGCCCTTCCGGGGTGGGCAAGACCACTCTGGCCCGGATCATCGCCAGGCGGACCGATATGCGGCTGCACAAGCTCAACGGGACCACCGCGTCCACCGCCGATATCAAGGCGGTGGTGGAGGAGCTCGACACCCTCGCGGGCATCGGTGGCATTCTCCTGTATCTCGACGAGATCCAATATTTCAATAAAAAGCAGCAGCAGACCCTGCTGGAGCATATCGAAAACGGGCGGATCACCCTGATCGCCTCCACCACTGAGAACCCGTATTTTTATGTTTACAGTGCCATACTCAGCCGTTCTACCGTTTTTGAATTTAAATCCGTGGAACCGGCCGATGTCGAAAAGGCGGTGGAGAGGGGGTTCGCGTTCCTGGCGGCGGAGCAGGGGGCCGCGGTTTTGCCTGAACCGGGCGTGGTGTCTCATATCGCCCGGTCCTGCGGCGGGGACGTGCGCAAAGCGCTCAATGCCGTGGAACTCTGCGTCCTCGCCACCCCCCTGACGGCGAGGGGACGAGACGGGTCACCCCGACATTGCCGGGCAGCTCGCCCAGCGCAGCGCCATGCGCTACGACAAGGACGGGGATGAGCATTACGACATCATCTCCGCCTATCAGAAATCCATGCGGGGCTCCGATCCGGACGCGGCGCTGCATTATCTGGCCCGCCTGCTCGAGGCTGGGGATCTGCCCTCGGCCTGCCGGAGACTGATGGTGTGCGCCTGTGAGGACGTGGGGCTGGCCTATCCGCAGATCATCCCCATCGTCAAGGCGGCGGTGGATGCGGCGCTGCAGGTGGGGCTGCCGGAAGCCTGCCTGCCTCTGGCTGACGCGGTGATCCTGGTGGCGACGGCGCCCAAACCAACCCGCTCACGACGCGGTCCACGCGGCCATTGCCGATGTGCGCCGGCAAAAGCGGGCCGGTGCCGCGCTGCCTGCAAAACAAGCATTACGATGGGGCGGACGCCGCCGTCAAGGGGCAGCATTACCGGTATCCCCATTCCTTTCCGGACCGTTGGGTGGAGCAGCAGTATCTGCCTGACGCACTGGTGGGCACCACCTATTATGTCCCGGCCGAAAACAAGAACGAACAGGCGTTTAAGGCGTACTGGGACGCGGTGAAAAAGAGGCGAAAAAGGCAATCAATCATAGAGGAGGGATTCGATGACACAGGAGAAAATCTGCATGCTCATCGCCATGGGAGTGTATATGGTGGCGGTGGTCGTGGTAGGGGTTATCTGTGCCAAACGCAACAAGACGGCGGACGACTTTTATCTGGGCGGGCGGAAGCTCAACCCGCTGGTGGCGGCGATGAGCGCCGAGGCCTCGGATATGAGCAGCTGGCTGCTCATGGGCCTGCCCGGGCTCGCCTATCTGACCGGTATCGCTGACGCCGGATGGACGGCCATCGGCCTGGCGGTGGGGACGTACATAAACTGGCTGGTGGTGGCCAAGCGGCTGCGGCGGTATACCGTGGTGGCGAACAATTCGATCACCCTGCCCGATTTCTTCTCCAACCGTTTCCACGATAAAAACCGTATCCTCATGTGTGTGTCGGCACTGGTGATCCTGGTTTTCTTCGTGCCCTATACGGCGTCCGGCTTCGCTGCCTGCGGCAAGCTGTTCAACAGCCTGTTCGGGACGCCGTACCTCACCGCGATGATCCTGAGCGCCGTCGTCATCGTCGCCTACACGGCCATCGGCGGCTTCCTGGCCGCGAGCACGACCGATCTGATGCAGGGAATCCTGATGTCCTGCGCGCTGGTGGTGGTGCTGATTTTCGGCATCGTGACCGCCGGTGGCATGGGCGCGGTCATGGACAACGCCCGGGAGATCCCGGGATATCTCGGCTTGACGGAGCTGTATGACTTGAAAACCGGAAGCAGCGCCCCCTACAGCGGTCTCAGCATCGCCTCTATGCTGGCGTGGGGACTCGGCTATTTCGGTATGCCCCACGTGCTGCTGCGGTTCATGGCCATCCGCAAGGAAAGCCAGCTTAAGACCTCCCGCCGTATCGCCTCCATCTGGGTGGTCATTTCGCTTGGCGTGGCGGTCTTCATGGGAATCGTGGGCTCCGCGGCACTTCCGGAGCTTGTCGACCGGGCCTCCCTCATCGGGGCGTCGGAGCAGGCCATTCAGGAGGCCACCTCCACTTCTGAAACGATTTTCATCGCCATTGCGGATAAGCTGGGGAATAACGGTATTCTGCCGGCTCTGATTGCCGGTGTCATCCTCGCGGGAATCCTGGCCGCTACCATGTCAACAGCGGATTCGCAGCTGCTGGCTGCGTCGTCGGGCATCTCCCAAAACTTTTTTTCAAAGGCATCATCCACATGAAGGCCAGTGACAAGACCACGATGTGGGTCGCGCGCGGGACTGTTATCGTCATTGCGATTGTTGGCGCCGTCATCGCGTCGAATCCCAACAGCTCAATTTTTGAAATCGTGTCCTTTGCCTGGGCGGGCTTTGTGCGACCTTCGGCCCCGTCGTTCTGTTCTCCCTCTTCTGGAAACGGACGACGCTGTCCGGGGCGCTCTGCGGTGCATGCTTGCCGGTGGCGTATGGTTCTTTGTCTGGAAGTTCTGCTCAAACCCTGGAGGGATCTGGGGCATTTATGAGCTGCTGCCCGCTTCTATACTGGCGGGCACTGGGGCCGGTCACCCGCCATTGTGATGTCCCACAATGGCCCTAAAAAATCGAAAAATACCTGGGGGCCAGGGGGTGCCCCTTGACGCCTCTTTCCCCGTTCCTACTCGATTAGCCTCGGGCAAATGCGGAAGCATTTGCGAGGGCCGGGGCAGGCCACGTATGATTTCGACGGGTTCGTTCGACCCGGCCTTCTTGTTGTCAAGAAAGGGTGGCCCGCAGGCCAGACCTTGCCATCACTTGCCAGTCTTTTATTCGCTCATGCCATAAAGCACATGCTGTGCTTTGGCACCTCCTTTCTCTGTGCGGAGAAAGGAGGCAAAGACGCAGGATCATCTGCCGGTTTTCTTACCATGAAGTATTCAACATAGGTGCCAGAACCACCCGTCGGATTAACTTTCGGCAAAGACCCCGCGCACCATTGAAGAATCTGACGAATAAAAACCAACACCTACTGATGCGGAAACAGATAACGGGGATTCTTTCACTACAACTCGGCATTGTTCCGAAAATCCGCCATCTGCTGTTTTGACGGTAATTGTGGCACTTCCTTTACCCTTGGCCGTTACTTTACCAGTACTGGAAACTTCCGCAACGCTGGTATCGCTACTAGACCAAATAACAGTCTTATTGGCAGCATTAGAAGGTGTCACTGTAGCAACTAATGTTTCCGAATTTCTTTCTGTAAGTTCCAAATTTGTTTTATTTAATTGTACACCCGATACAGAAATTGGAGGGGGATCAACGACTTTCAAATCGATGGTTTTACTGCTGGTGCCCGATGAATTCTGTATAATGATTTTGGTATCTCCAGTGTCTACTGCCCTAAAATTAATTTTATAATGGCCATCTTCTGCTCCAATGCAGTCTGAGCTCGGATACAACGAACCATTCGTAGCAGTAACAGAAATAGAATGACATGCCCAAAATGGAGTGGCAGTTACCTCTATTTCGAATGATTCTCCAACTGTTTTTGTCAAATGACTTGTTGAAGTATTAAGTGTAATTTTCACGTCTCTTTTCGCAGCTTCTTTTTGTAAATGTGTAGCTCTTTCCGCCCACAGTCATTGTTAATGTATTGCCTTGAACAGACATACCATAATCTTTTTATCAGGCTATCCGCAAACTTTGTGGGATTAACTAGAAGTGCGTTGTGTGTATTTGAACTTGCAGAATCAGATGCCTTGTTGTAAGCTTCGAGTTCATAGTTTTCAAAAGCAACAAGAGTATTATTCGTTATGTTTATGTTTTTCTGATTCCCAATTCAAAGCCTCATGGTCATACCAAAGGTTCAATGGTGGGGTGAATATATGTATAATTATATCCGTCTAGATACCAATAATAACCATCGATCTCTTTTAATAACTTTTCATATTCCCATAGAATTTCAGTAGGATAATTCTTTTCTCGATAAAAACAACAGATGTATTGTTTTCGTATATATTAGCTTTTTAGGACTTTCGAGGAATATATGATCAGAAGAGAATTTTCCGTTATTATAATAATATTCCGTTCCACCCCTTACCTATATTGGGTTTAAGAGTGCAGGTAGTATGATCAAACCCTTTTGACTCTAAATAAACCCATGTACTATTATAAACAGAAAATGTTAAAGTGGCATCATCGTGACCCTCAGCATACCATAAACCTTCGATATCTGCGAAATTTATTATTTGATTCTGATTTGATGCGGTATTATTTGCTGGATTGTTATTATTAGTAGTAGAACTATTCTGTTTATTTAATGCCGTTGTGTTGGTATCTTTATGATTGCTATTATCAACTTCCCATTTTGCTACAAGTACGATGTTTTTCGTTTAGGACAGTGGAAAAGTCAAATTTAGAGTCGTCAAGATACCACCCTAAGAATGTATAACCTTGCTTTTGTGGAATAGGAGGCTCTGAAATTGCAGAACCTTTTGCAATACTAACTGTTTTTACTTCCTCATCGTTGTCTGAAATAAAAGCTACAGAAATAACTACTGTACCGTCATTGATTGTGTAAAAAGCGGTAAGAAGAATATCGTTTTTTATAGGCGTACTAAAAATCATATGTTTTGTTTTTCACATTGCCAATCAACAAATGTAAAACCCTCTTTAACTGGGTCTTGGGGTTTTGTAACACATTTGCCTAACTCCACAGACTGGCTCTCAACAGGGGTTCCACCTAAACTATCAAAAGTCACTACATATGTCTGTTTTTTACCGCAAGCACTTACTCCAAAAAGAATAAGTAAAACAATTATTCCATAAATATATTTTTTCATTTTTATTTCCCTCAAAAATAAAAAAGTGCCCCCCCAATGCTGCTACACACCTGTACAATGTCAGAAAGAGAGAATACATTTTTGCCAAAAGTATTCCCTGATTTGTACATATTTAGATGCATAACAAATTTATTATATCGTTTACATCTCATTTTAGCAATACTTAAATAGATTATTTCATATTTTGAGCAGTCCTTAGGAGTTATAAGATTATATGACTCTTTTTTCTTCTATTTACTGCGAAGAGGGTGAAATAGGCAAGCAAAATTTCCGAAACGCTATCCATTGATACAAAAAATGAAATAAGAGCAGCAAAATTGCGGGCTCGATACATAAATTCACGATGTTTACCGCCGTTTTCGGGGGTTTGAAAACATTTCGGAGACTGATTTTGACAAGTCATGACCACGCCCAAAGGAGGTGGCATGGATGATGGCCCTATAAGGGCATGAAACCAGCAGCGCCTAAAAGGCGCGTCACGAGCAACGCCAACCGCACCTTAGCGTTACTCTAGTCTTCTAAATCCTTGAATGGATCCTTGTATTCCTTGAAGCTGAGTTGATCCATCATTTGGTCCTCTGTTTCCTGGTTTCGGATATACTTCTCAATGGCGGCCTTGTTGTCTCCAACTGTACTCACGTAATACCCTTTTGCCCAGAAGCATCTCCTACCGTATTTGTATTTCATATTCGCATGCCGCTCAAATATCATCAAGGTGCTTTTCCCTTTCAGATATCCCATGAAGTCTCCCACGCTCAACTTCGGCTGTATTGACAGCAGCGTGTGTATATGATCCTGCATCGCATGCGCTTCTATGATTTCCACATGCTTGTACTCGCACAGCTTCCTCAGTATCACACCTATGTCCTGCCTCAGCTTCCCATATATCGCTTTTTCTTCGATACTTCGGCACGATTACGATGTGATATTGACATTTCCATTTCGTATGTGATAAGCTTTGTTCGTCCATTCGGACATGACCTCCTTTGGTTTCTGGGGCGGTGGCGTTACCCGTTTCCATTTTACCAAAGGAGCTCTTTTCTCTCCTAATCGTCGCTCTCGCTTTTTCTCCCTCCACCGGCTTAGCCGGTGGTTGCCTGGATAATAAAAATCGCTCAAGCCTTTATGAATAAAGACTTGAGCGTGGTGCGGATAAGAGGACTTGAACCTCCACCGAGTTGCCCCGACTAGAACCTGAATCTAGCGCGTCTGCCAATTCCGCCATATCCGCCTATTCTGTTGTGCCGCTTTTGGCGACGTGAATTATTATACCGGGTTGGCCGGGGATTGTCAAGCGTTTTCTTTCAAAAATTAAACCGTATACGGTGAGGGCTTTTTCTCTTCACTCCCGTTTTTCGCCAGTTGGCGGATTGTCAAATCGTTCGGATTGGTGTATACTCAAACAGAAAAACGCGATGGAAAGGGAGGCTTAGAGATGGCGGGACAAACGGAATTGTCTTTCATGAGCTCGGACAGCAGGACGACGGTGTATGCGACCCTGTGGGAACCGGAGGGAGAGCCGGTCGGCGTGGTCCAAATCTGCCATGGCATGGCGGAGCATATCGGCCGGTATGCCTGGCTGGCCGGACAGCTCTGCGCCAAGGGTTATGTGGTCTGCGGAGACGACCATCTGGGCCACGGCCGGACGGCCCTGACGAAAGACGATCTCGGGTATTTCGGGGAACGGGACGGATGGGACCATCTGATCGAGGATGAACATGGGATGCGGAAGGAACTGGAAAAACGTTTCCCGGGCCTGCCGTTTTTCCTGCTCGGGCACAGCATGGGCTCCTTCATCACGAGAGGCTACGTGGCCCGGCATGGGACCGGCCTGTCGGGCTATATCTGCTGGGGGACGTCGGGCCCTGTTCCTGGGACAGGGGCTGGGGTTTTCCTGACCACCTTGCTCTGCGTGTTCGGCCAGGGGAAAAACGCGGCCGCTTTGTCGACAAGCTCACTCATAAAGGCTATCTCGACCGGTATGACCAGGTGGAAACCGAGCTGGACTGGCTCAGCCGGGATCGGGAGGTATACGCCCCCTTTGCGGAGGATCCCAAGGCCAATTTCGTTTTTACCAACGCGGGATTCCGGGATCTGTTCCGTCTGCTTAAAAACGTCAGCGGGCCCCGTTGGAGCAGGCAGGTGCCCAAAGGGGCTGCCCATCCTCATCATGTCGGGGGACATGGATCCGGTCGGCCAGTTCGGCGAGGGCCCGAAGAAGGTGGCGGGCTGGCTGAGAGAGGCCGGGGTGGGACTTGACCCTCAAGCTGTACGAGGGGGCGCGCGGCACGAGCTGCATAACGAACTCAACCGGGACGAGGTGGTCGCTGATCTGGTGTCCTGGCTGGAAAACCATCGGGGGAGGGATATGAGACATGAGCCTGCTGCGTGATAACATGACCATCCTGTTCCAGGGGACAGCGTTACCGATGCGGGACGAAGCCGGGAGGATCCGGACGATCTCGGGCCGGGGTATCCCCGTTTTGCGGCGGAGACGCTGAAAAAATCTTATTCCGGCCTGACAGTGATTAACCGGGGGATCAGCGGCAACCGCTCCTGCGATCTGGTCGCCCGCTGGGACGAGGATTGTCTCGCCCTCAAGCCCGACCTGCTGAGCATCCTCATCGGCATCAACGACACCTGGCGCCGGTACGATCAGAGTTCCCCCACCTCGGCGGCGGAATACGAGGCCAATATGCGCACCCTGCTCACCCAGGTCCGGGACACGCTGGACATCCCGGTGGTGCTCATGGAACCCTTCGTGCTGGAGGTACAGCCAGGTCAAGCGGAATGGCGGGAGGATCTGGATCCCAAGATCGATGTTTTGCGCCGCTTGGCGCGGGAGTTCGGCTGCAGGTTGGTGCCGCTGGACGGGCTGTTCGCGGCGGAATGCTGCCGTACCCCTGCGGAGCTGCTGGCGGCGGATGGTGTCCATCCCACGGAAAAAGGGGCGGCGTTGATTGCCCGGGCTTTCGTGGAGGCGATAAAATAACGGTTTCCCCTGCCAAACGCGCAATAAACCATGTGTTTATGACGGCTCAAATCCTTGGGGCACCTTATGGTATGGGCCGGTTCGGGTGTCTGCCTCCCCGTTATTGTGGTGTCCCACAATGGCCCTAAAAATCAAAATTACCCGGGGCTCCAAGGGGTTACCCCTTGGCACGTCTTTGCCTTCTTTCTTCGTGTGAAGAAAGAAGGTGGCCCGCAGGCCAGACCTGAAAAAGACGAGTATTCTGGTCTGCCCGCTCACACTATGCGACTATATTTTAAGAGCGCCCCTGAACCCCCAGGTAATCGGCCGATTTTTTCTTCATAAAAATCGGCGGGTACGGCATCTCTTGAACCGACGCCCATACAACAAGGGGGCCCGGGGCCCCCGGGGATTGGGATTGCTGTATTTTTCTGTCCCTCCCAAAAACCGGGACCGCTTGACAACCTCGTTTGCTTGGTCTATAATATATCTATTCACCTAAAAAGACAAAAACGATCAGCGATGATGGGGAGAAAGCGGGCGACCCGCCTTTCAGAGAGCGGCCGGATGGTGCGAGGCCGCAGGCTGCGCCTGCCGGGCTCGCCCTGGAGCTGCCCGGCCGAACTCCGCCGACGCGGATGGTAGGCCCGGCCGGATTTCCCGCCGTTATCGGGATGCCGGGAGCCCTGGCTCCCGTGCGGTAAGCGGCTTCCCCGGAAGCAAGAAGAGTGGTACCGCGGAGGAATCGGCCTTCGTCTCTTTATTTAAGGAGACGAGGGCCTTTTTTTGCAGGGGAATGCCCGGAAAGGAAGGGTCACAGCGATGAAACGAAACGGTTCGGACATATTGGTGGAATGTCTGCTCGAGCAGGGGGTCGATACCGTGTTCGGCTATCCCGGCGGGGCGGTGCTCAACATCTATGACGCCCTTTATAAATACAGCGGCCGGATCCGGCATGTGATGACCGCCCACGAGCAGGGCGCCTCCCACGCGGCCGACGGATATGCCCGGGCCACCGGAAAGGTGGGGGTGTGCTTCGCCACCTCCGGCCCCGGCGCGACCAATCTGGTCACCGGCATTGCCACGGCGTATATGGATTCCATCCCGATGGTGGCCGTCACGGGCAATGTGGCGGTGCCGCTGTTGGGCCGGGACTCCTTCCAGGAAGTGGACATCACCGGCATCACCATGCCGATCACCAAACACAATTTCATCGTCAAGCGGGTGGAGGATCTGGCCGATACGGTACGGGAAGCGTTCCGCATCGCAAGGAGCGGCCGGCCCGGCCCGGTGCTCATCGACCTGCCCAAGGACATCACCGCGGCCGAGACGGAATATGAGCCCCGTCCGGCGGCGGGGCCCCGGCCTTCCGTCCCTCCGAAGGAAGAACGGCTCCAGATGACCCTGAACCGGCTGCAAAGCTGTGAAAAGCCCTTGATCTATTTCGGCGGAGGGATCATCTCCTCCGGGGCGGAGGCGGAGCTTCTCGCCCTGGCCGAAGCCCAGGATATCCCCGGTCTGCTCCTCCATGATGGGCCTGGGCGGCTTCCCGCCGGATCACCGGCTATGGCTGGGAATGGTGGGAATGCACGGTACCCTGGCGGCCAACCGCGCGGCCAGGGAGTGCGATTTGCTCCTGGCCTGCGGTGCCCGGTTTTCCGACCGGGTAGCGGGGAGCACCACCGGTTTCGCTCCAAACGCTCAGGTGGTCCATATAGATATCGACCACGCCGAGTTCGATAAGAATGTGTCGGTGGCGGTCCGGCTGGCCGGGGATCTGAGGATGTATTGGGCATCCTTTCCCGGCGGGCGGACAAACGGGTCCATCCGGCCTGGGTGGGCCGGGTGACGGCCCTGAAGCGGGAGATTCCCGCTTCCACGGCGATGCCCAGACGCCCCTGCCGATCCCCTGGAGGTGCGCACCCTCCGGCGCCTGCTCCCGGACGATGCTGTCGTCGCCACCGATGTGGGCCAGCACCAGATGTGGACCGCCCAACATTTCCCCTTCCGGCAGCCCCGCACACTGCTGACCTCGGGGGGCCTGGGAACCATGGGATACGGCCTGGGGGCTGCCATCGGCGCCCAGGCGGCCTTCCCGACCGGCGGGTGGTGCTGGTCTCCGGGGACGGCAGTTTTCCATATGAATCTGAATGAGCTGACCACCCTGGCATCCTATGACCTTCCCATCGTGGTGGTGGTGATGAACAACCGGGTGCTGGGCATGGTGCGGCAGTGGCAGAAGGTGTTTTACGGGCGGAGGTTCTCCGCTACCGATCCTCATCGCAAAACCGATCTCGTCAAATTGGCCGAGGCCTTCGGCTGCACCGGCATGCGGATCACCGCGGCGGGGGAGGTGGAGCCCGTCCTGCGGGCGGCCCTGGAAAAGAAGGGCCCCGTCCTGGTGGACTGCCAGATCTCGCCCGACGTCAACGTCCTGCCCATGATCCCGCCGGGCGGCACCGTGGAGGACATGATCGAGGCAATGGACGAGGACTGATATCCGAGGAAGGGAAGGGATCATATGAGCGAAGAAAACGTCAAGCGCAAAGGTGCTGTCCGTCCTGTCGGTGGAGCACCATCGGGGATCCTGCCCCGGGTCACCGGCCTGTTTTCCCGGCGGGGCTTCAATATCGATTCCATCATCGCCTGCAAAACCGAGGACCCCGGGCTGGCCCGCTGGACCCTGGTGGTGACGGGGGACGAGGCGACCTTTACCCAGCTGATGCGCCAGCTCTTAAAGCTGGAGGACGTTATCAAGGTGGAAGCACTGGAGATGGAAAACTGTTCCAACAGCGAGCTGCTGCTCATCAAAGTCCGGACCGGCCCAGCCGGCCGGGTCGGCCTGCTGCGCACGGCCCAGACCTACGGCGGCCGGGTGTTGGATGTGGGGACTGCACCATGACCCTGGAGCTGTCCGGCCAGACTGAAGAGATCGAGGGCTTCGTGGCCCGGATGGCGGCGGATTATGGGATCGTCGAGCTGGCCAGGACCGGGATCACCGCCCTGCGGCGGGGGGACGACACCATCCATTCCCCCGATTGACCGTCCATTCGCCGGGGCATCCCGGCCATACATAAGGAGGAAACGAGCATGGGCATGACCATGACCCAGAAAATCCTAGCCGCCCACGCGGGCCTCGAGGAGGTCACGGCGGGGCAGCTTATCGAGGCGAAGCTGGACCTCTGCCTCGGCAACGACATCACCGCGCCCGTCGCGATCAACGAATTCGAGCGGTGCGGCGCCTGCCAGGTGTTCGACCGGGACCGGGTGGCCCTGGTGATGGATCACTTTACCCCGAACAAAGACATCAAGGCCGCCGAGCAGGTCAAAAAGACCCGGGAATTCGCCCATAAACAGGGCGTGACCCATTTTTGATGACGTGGGCCGGATGGGAATCGAGCACGCCCTCCTGCCCGAACAGGGGCTGGTCGGTCCGGGGGACTGCATCATCGGCGCCGACAGCCATACCTGCACCTATGGCGCTTGGGGGCCTTCTCCACCGGCGTCGGCTCCACCGACCTGGCCGCCGGCATGGCGACTGGAACCGCCTGGTTCAAGGTCCCGGCGGCCATCCGGGTGGAACTGACCGGCAAACTGTCCCGGTATGTCTCCGGCAAGGATGTCATCCTCCACCTCATCGGCAGAATCGGGGTGGACGGTGCCCTTTATCGTTCCCTGGAATTCACTGGCGGGGGTGGCCTCCCTGTCGATGGACGACCGGCTCTGCATCGCCAACATGGCCATCGAAGCGGGGGGCTAAAAACGGCATCTTCCCGGTAGACGATGTGACCATGGCGCGTATGTCCGGGACCGTTTCAAAGGGAACCTCGGGTATTCGAGGCCGATCCCGACGCGGAGTATGAGGATACTGTCACGATCGACCTCTCCGCTCTGCGCCCCACCGTTTCCTTCCCCCATTTGCCCGAAAACACAAAAACCGTGGACGACTGCGGCGAGGTGAAGATCGACCAGGTGGTCATCGGCTCCTGCACCAACGGCCGGATGGAGGACATGCGGGCCGCCGCCGAGGTGCTGCGCGGCCGGAAGGTGGCCGACGGGGTGCGGTGCATCGTCATTCCCGCCACCCAGCAGATCTGGCTGGACAGCCTGCATGAGGGATTGTTCGATATTTTCGTGGAGGCGGGGGCCGTGGTCTCCACCCCCACCTGCGGGCCCTGCCTGGGCGGGCATATGGGGATTCTCGCCGCCGGGGAGCGGGCGGTCTCCACCACCAACCGCAATTTCGTTGGCCGGATGGGCCACGTGGACAGTGAGGTTTATCTCGCCAGCCCCTATGTGGCGGCGGCTTCCGCGGTCACGGGATTCATCACCGATCCGGCCAAGCTGATGAAGGAGGGGGAATAAGCCATGACAGTTCAGGGAACGGTACATAAGTACGGGGACAACGTGGATACCGATGTCATCATCCCCCGCCCGCTATCTCAACACCTCTAGCCATGAGGAGCTTGCCGCCCACTGTATGGAGGATATCGACCGGATTTCGTGAACAAAGTGAAAACCGGCGACATTCTGGTGGCGGAAAAGAATTTCGGCTGCGGTTCCTCGCGGGAGCACGCGCCCATCGCCATCAAGGCCAGCGGCATCTCCTGCGTTATCGGCCTGGCCATCCTGGAATGTGAGGAGGCGGCCCGGGAAATCCGGGCCGGGGACGAGGTCCGGGTGGATTTCGACACCGGCGTCATATCGAGAACCGGACCACCGGCAAAACCTATCAGGCCCAGCCCTTCCCGCCCTTTATCCAGAATATCATCGAAAAGGGCGGCCTCCTCAGTGCCATCCGGGACCGGCTGTGACCATCCGCGGCCGGGCCGGGGAAAGGAAGCGTTAGCTATGTCGGACATACATGAGACGATCCGGGACCAGGCGCGGCAGGCCATTGCCGAGCTGCTGGACGCGGCAAAGCTCTCTCCGGGGGATCTCTTCGTCGTGGGCTGCTCCACCAGCGAGGTGGCGGGGCGGCGCATCGGTTCGGATTCGAGCCTGGATATCGCCGGGGCGCTCTGGGACGGCATCGCGCCGCCCCAAAATTTATCGGCGGTGTCCGGGCGTACGACGAGTCGGTACCTTGTGAGAGCTCAAAATCACCAGTGAACCGGATGGTTTTTGTTTTGCCAGCAGGACACCAGCCGGGAGAGCACCCCCGCTGGTGCCGATAAACGCCGCGGAAAAGAAACGGTGCATAAGGTATGGAATGATAATACGGCTATCCTTTCGGGTGACACAATGCTGGTGCTGGCTTATCAGTTTATGGCGCAATGTCCGGCCGAACACTTGAAGGCCGTGATGGATTTGTTCAGCCTGACGGCTCTTGAAATTTGCGAAGGTCAGCAGATGGATATGGATTTTGAGCAGCGGAGCGATGTGAAGGAGGAGGAATACCTGGAGATGATTCGTCTGAAAACATCCGTGCTGCTGGCGGCAAGTTTGAAAATCGGAGCATTGTTGGGCGGTGCTTCTGCTGAAGATGCGGAACGGCTGTATGACTTTGGCATGAATATGGGTGTCGCTTTTCAGCTGAAAGACGATTTGCTGGATGTGTACGGTGATACTGCCGTATTTGGTAAAAATATAGGTGGGGATATCCTGTGCAACAAGAAAACCTATATGTTGATAAAGGCCTTGGAACATGCGGATAAGGAGCAGGCTACGCAATTGAAGCATTGGATAACCGTTACGGACTTTGACCCGGCTGAGAAGATAGAGGCTGTAACCGGTTTGTATAACCGGATAGGGGTTAAACTCCTTTGTGAAAACAAAATGTCGGAATACAACAACAAGGCTTTGGAGAGCCTGGCTGCCGTGAATGTGACGGCTGAGAGGAAAAGAGAACTGGATAAGCTTATAAAGGAGTTGATGTACCGGGAAGTGTAATTGTCAGTAGCCGATAAGAATGCCTTACAGAAGATTACCAAATACAGATCAGGCAAGAATACGTGCGTTGAAAGCCGTTGTTGCCAAAGGTGACACATATAATGTGTATGATTTGGCTGTGTCTCTGAAGGTACTTACGGATGCCCGGAATTTCCTGGTAAAGTTTGAGGCGGCGCATTCGTATTATGTGGAATGTTTTGAGCGTCAGTCAAAGGCGGGACGTAAGCATCAGGCGAATGTAAAGACTGCCCGTCTTTACATATCGCATTTTATCCAGGTACTGAATCTGGCAGTGATTCGTTCGGAGGTGCGTACCGCTCATAAGGAGTTCTACGGCTTGGATATGAGAAACAATAATGTTCCGGATTTGTCTACGGAGGCAGCCCTTGCAGAGTGGGGACGTAAAATAGTAGAAGGCGAGAGCCGGCGCATTTCTCAGGGCGGAATTCCTATTTATAATCCTACCATTGCCAAAGTCAGGGTACATTATGATATTTTCATGGAGAGCTACGAGAGACAGAGGAACTTGCAGGCGCTGACGGCGCGCAGTCTGGAAGCTCTTGCTTCCATGCGCTCCGAAGCCGATGCTCTGATTCTGGATATCTGGAACCAGGTGGAGCGGAAATACGCAGAGGTTATGCCGAATGAAAAACGTCTGGAGTTGTGTCGCGCTTATGGCTTGATTTATTATTACCGTACCGGTGAAAAAGAAGAGATTGCAAAATGAAATTAGTAGATTCACATTCCCACCTTTTTTTGGAGGACTTCCAATCGGATTTGCCGCAGGTGATGGTGCGCGCCCGGGAAGCAGGAGTCACCCATATTTTTATGCCCAATATAGACAGTACCACTATTGAACCCATGCTTAAGGTCTGTTCGGAGTACAAGGGGTATTGTTTTCCGATGATAGGGTTGCATCCCACTTCTGTGGATGCCGGTTATGAGAAGGAGCTGGCTGTTGTGGCCGGACATTTGGCAATGCCGGACGGTTATGTCGCAATCGGTGAAATAGGCATGGATCTTTATTGGGATAAAACTTACCTGAAGGAACAGCAGATTGCCTTTGAACGGCAGGTGCGGTGGGCGTTGGAGTATGGATTACCCGTAGTGATTCATTGCCGGGAGGCATTCGACTATATATATGATATATTGAAACCGTATAAAACGTCTTCTCTAAGGGGGATTTTCCATAGTTTTACGGGAACACGGGAAGAGGCATTCCGTATGCTGGAGTTTTCTAATTTCTTCATTGGGATTAACGGTGTGGTGACATTTAAGAAATCGGGATTGCCGGAAGTTTTGCAAAATATCCCCTTGGAACGGATTGTTCTTGAAACCGATTCTCCCTATCTAACTCCTGTGCCGAACCGGGGTAAAAGAAACGAGAGTGCGAATGTAAAGGTCTGAAAACGCTTTAAAAGTGTTTGGAATGCTCAAATAACGTTCCGAAGATTTTAAAGTTTATTAATTTTGAGATTTAATTTGCGGATAAAACTTTGAGAATGCAGTGGAAGAACAAAAAAAAGAATACATTTGTAGCTGAAAACGCTTGTGGTTCGTATTTTTTTTGTAATTTGCACCCGATTTCAGAATAGCGCCGCGTCTATTGGAGAGATGCTCGAGTGGTTGAAGAGGCACGCCTGGAAAGCGTGTATACCCCTAAAGGGTATCCGGGGTTCGAATCCCCGTCTCTCCGCGAAGTTTTAAAATAAGAGAAGAACAATAAATAAACATAATAAGTAATTTAATTAATTAATCTTAAAAATTAGACACACAATGAAAAAGTTATTTGCAATTGTTGCTGTGATGGGAGTCTTAACATTTGGCTCAACTCAACTTCGTTCAGGCTCAGGATGCTGCTGCTACCGAACAAGCTGCTCCTGCAGCACAAGCAGCTCCTGCTGATGAAGCTGCCGCTCCTGTTGTAGCTGAAGAAGGCGGTATTCACAAAGAAATCAAGACTAAATTTATTGAAGGTACTGCATCTTTCATGAGTTTGGTAGCCATCGCATTGGTTATCGGTCTTGCTTTCTGTATTGAGCGTATCATTTACCTGAGCTTGGCTGAAATCAATACCAAGAAGTTTATTGCCGCTATCGAAGCTGCTTTGGAAAAAGGTGATGTTGAAGCTGCCAAAGACATCGCACGTAACACAAGAGGTCCTATCGCTTCTATCTACTATCAGGGTTTGATGAGAATCGATCAGGGTATCGATGTAGTTGAAAAGTCAGTAGTATCTTACGGTGGTGTACAGGCAGGTTACCTGGAAAAAGGTTGCTCTTGGATCACACTGTTTATCGCAATGGCTCCGTCATTAGGATTCTTGGGTACTGTAATCGGTATGGTGCAGGCTTTTGATAAGATCCAGCAAGTAGGTGATATCTCTCCGACGGTTGTAGCAGGTGGTATGAAGGTTGCCTTGATTACAACTATCTTCGGTTTGATCGTTGCTTTGATTCTGCAGGTATTCTACAACTATATCTTGTCTAAGATTGAAGCTTTGACCAGCGAAATGGAAGATTCTTCTATCTCACTGTTGGATATGGTTATCAAATATGACTTGAAATACAAAAAATAAGTAAAATGGCTAAGTTATCATATAAAGTATCATACTACGTACTGTACGTAATGTTCGCTGCCATTCTGGTAGTGTTGGGCTTGTTCTACTTCGGTGGAGATGCTCAGGGCGATGCAGTACTTATGAGCGTTGACTCTGAAATGTGGCAACCCGCCCAAACCGATGCACTGCTATTCTTGATGTACGGTTTGTTTGGTATCGCTGTCGTTGCTACAGTGGCTGCTTTCCTGTTCCAGTTCGGAACTGCCTTGAAAGATAATCCGGGAAATGCATTGAAGTCTTTGATCGGTGTAATCGTATTGGTTGCAGTTGTTGTTATAGCATGGGCTATGGGTAGTGATGAACCGCTTAATATCCCGGGTTATGACGGTACGGACAATGTTCCGTTCTGGTTGAAGATCACTGATATGTTCCTTTATTCTATCTACATCCTGTTTGGTGCAACAGTGCTTGCTATCATCTTTAGTAGTATTAAGAAGAAATTATCATAATCGATTGAGATAACTCAATTTAAAGAGTAATTACAATGGCAAAAGGAAAAAGAAAAGTTCCTGATATTAACTCAAGTTCTACAGCGGATATTGCTTTCCTGTTGTTGATCTTCTTCTTGATTACAACGTCAATGGATACTGACCGTGGTTTGGCAAGACGTTTGCCGCCACCACCGGAGCAGAACCAAAAGAATGACGATATTAAGTTGAAGGAACGCAACGTGTTGCAGGTCTTCCTGAATATGAACGACCAGTTGATGTGCGGAAATGACTATATCACAACAGATCAGTTACGTGCTAAAGCAAAAGAATTTATTGCCAATCCGTATAACGATGAAACCAAACCGGAAAAACATGCAAAGGATATTCCTTTCTTTGGTAACATGATGATTACGGAAAAGCATGTAATTTCTTTGCGTTGCGACCGTGGCTCTTCTTATAAAGCATATCTTGCTGTACAAAACGAGCTGGTTGCAGCTTACAATGAGTTACGCGATGAGCTGGCTCAGGAAAAATGGCAGAAGAACTATGTTGATTTGAATGACGATCAACAAAAAGCAATTCGTGATATTTATCCTCAGAAAATTTCTGAGGCAGAACCTAAAAAATACGGAGAAAAGAAGTAATGGGAAAATTTAATAAGACTGGTAAACGTGAAATGCCGGCGTTGAACACTTCTTCTCTGCCTGACCTTATTTTCACCTTGTTGTTCTTCTTCATGATTGTAACAACTATGCGTGAGGTAACATTAAAGGTTGAGTTTAAGGTTCCGCAAGCTACAGAGTTGGAAAAACTTGAAAAGAAGTCTTTGGTTACGTTTATCTATGTAGGAAAACCTACTGCTGAATTTCGTAAGAAATTAGGTAATGAGAGCCGTATCCAGTTGAACGACAGCTATGCTGAAGTTGCTGAAATTCAAGATTACATTATTGGTGAACGTGCCAGTATGAAAGAAGAAGATCAGCCGCAGATGACAGTGTCTTTGAAAGTTGACCAAGATACGAAAATGGGTATCGTAACAGATATCAAGGAAGCTCTTCGTCAAGCTTATGCTTTGAAGATTAACTATTCTGCGCAGCCGCGTCAGTAAAGTTAGTTCAGACTATATTGAATAAAGGTCGCCTGTTTTTACAAGCGACCTTTATTTTATTATGTATGGGAACCTTGAAAGAATGAGTGTTCCTATTTATTTAGTGTTGTATACTTCCCGATAGATGCACTTTTTAACCTGTTCGAAGTCTTTATCGCATTCTAAATCGCCATAAGCCATTAATAGCATGGGAAGGTAATCATCTCCGGATTTATAAGGCGGTTGCATGTACGGCTTTTCCCATAATGTAAAACCTTGCCGTTTGTAGAAATTGATTCGGCGTATTGCCATTTCTTCTTCCGGCATTTCCACTTCCAGGATAATGGGTTTCTTTAGCTGGTGGCATAAATGGTTTAAAACGTTTTTGCCATGGCCTCCATTGCGTTGAGACGGGTCAATGGCAAAATGCTCTACATAGCAGAAATGTCCGAAATCCCAGTAGGTAATAAAGCCTACCGGAGTATTTTGATGGAGAATAATGTTACAGTAAAAATGCGGTTTGCTATCTGTATAATTACGCAATTCTTCCAATGGACGATATTCTTCAGAAGGGAAAGAAGCAGTCATCAACTGCTCCATGTACTTGTACAAGGTTGCATCCGTGGTAGTGATGCGTTGAAATTTAATCATAAGCAGGTTCTTTAAAATTTGTTTTTTTATTCGGTATAAAACTCAATAATTCTGCGAAGAGCGCGTTGACACACAGGGCAGAAAGCCGGATATTCATTGGTGCGCATGCGGCAATTCTCTGCCGGTCGGAAGATCCCTTTCGCTGAATAACCGCCGCCTTCATACACGCCTGTCGGATAGTTTTCGCTTACCTCTGCCGGAGTGGGAACGGGAGTATTTTCACTAAGCATGTCCTTCCACTTGGCTGCAAAGTCCACTTGTGTACTGATGTTCTGCTCCCACGGTTCTATATCCAAGGGATAGGTATCGGTCATGACATCATTGTCATAGAAGTATTCATCGGCAAGTCCGCCGAAACTGTGTCCGAATTCATGTACTACTACCGGCCGGAACATCGGATGATGGGCTGTTGTGAGGGTGTATGAGTTATAGATACCGCCACCGCCATATTCTTCTGTATTAGCCAATATGATAATGTGTTCATAGGGTATTCCGGCTAAAGCATCATGAATTGCTTTTACGCGTGATGTTGTTAAATAACGGTCGGAATAGAACGTGCTGAAATGTGAACCGAAGGCAGTATGTTTCCACTCGTTCAATCTTGGCACGCTGACTCCGCTATCTGTGGAAGGACTGGCTACGGCTACTACATTGAACCGTTTCTTCATAGATTTGAAAGGTTCGTGGTCGAAAATGCTTTTGCAAGCGATATCTGCATCTTCATAGAATGTCTGCATTTCTTGGAGTGTATATCCTTCTGCAAGAATAGCTACATCGATGCACTTTTCCGGACTATCGTTGTGCAGCAGGTATTTATGCGGTGTGATGTGTGAATTTCCTTTTTGCTCTATCAATACATCGTTTGGATGCACGATGTGTTTCATGGACGCGCGGACATTGCGGCGTGGGTCGAGCAGGGTTATTTCTATTTCAACCGGCTGAAGCGGGTAGGGAAGGAGAAATGTATTTTCAAATCCTTTAGTTACATTCCGGGCTTCGTCCGTTTCCAGCCATTCCTGGAAGAGTGAGGAGAAAGAGGTAGTATAAATAGTCTTTCCGCTGGCTGCATTGCGCATAACAATCTGTCCGTTGCCTTGCAACGGGAGTTCCGCCAGATGATGCTTTCTTCCTGCCCAGGTGGGGAGAGCGGATACCCCGTCCAGACAGATAGCTTGCCCGGATGCATTGCCGTTAAAGATATAATCGACGCGAAGGGTTTTATCTGCAAAATGGTCGGCAAAGACTTGTGCGCGGGTAGATGCTACGGTTATTAAACAGAGTAAGAATAAGATATGCTTTTTCATGTCCATAATAGTTTAATCATTTCACAAATATACGATTATTTCGGCATTATCACATTTAATATAAATGATAGACATAAAACTCTATTTTGAATTCCATATCTATCATTTATATTAAATGTGATAATACCGAAATATAATAAATGTCTACTATGGGATTTGGATTATTTTATGACGGCTACAAAACCACCACGTGGCAAACACTCTATTGTCAGGTCTGATTTAACATTTGCCAAAGGGATATTTTCTTCAATGGCAAAATGCTTGTCATCTATACCATCTTTGAATATAGAGATTTTCTTACCGTTAACAGCTATTTTATCCAATGATATATGAAGTGTTTTTGTTTCATTAGTGCCATTGATGCCTCCAATATACCATACGTTGCCTTTACGACGTGCCAGGATTACTTCTTCTCCCGGATAACCGGCTAATAATTTTGTATCATCCCAAGCAACAGGCAGTTCTGACAAAAGTCTCTTCACTGGTTCCGGTAAGCCATAATAAACAGAGGGTCTGTCCGGCATATGCTGCAGCGCTGATTCAAAAATGACCGGCAATGCCAGTTCATGGGCATATGAAGTAATATGAGGATGTTGAGAATTGGAAAAAGTTCCCGGAGTATAATCCATCGGCCCTACAACATTTCTTGTAAAGGCAAAGTCGCGTTATGCTCGGCAGCCCGATTGGTTAATATTGGAGCGTTATTATACCATTCGGCGCCATATACCCCTTCAACCGACATCATGTGGGGATATGTACGTTGCCACCCTCGCGGAATAGTAGCCCCATGAAAATTAAGCATTAGTTTATATTTTATGGCATCTTCGAGCAGATCTATATAGTAATTCATGGTAGAAACACTGTCACCCGAGAAGAAGTCTACTTTAATACCGGCAATTCCCATTTCGCTCAGCCATGCGTATTCTTTTTCCCCGGTCTTGCTTTTTTATTTAAACGGAACAAGGGACCGGGACCAATCCAGTTTGTACTTGAGTTATACCATAGCAAAGGCTTAATACCCTTGTTTAAAGTGTACTTCACAGCATCTTGAAGATTGCCTCCATTGCTCATTTCATCCCATTCCCAATCAATCAAGTTGTAAGGCCAATGCATTTCAGCTGCCAAATCAATATACTCTTTGACTTTTGATAATCCTTAGAGCCATGATTATATGCCCAGTATATCCAGGACACCATGCCGGGATTTATCCATTCTGTATATTCTACTTTAGAAGGGTCAGAGACGTCAGTTACCAGTGTTGACTCCACAATATCGGACAAACCTCCTATAATGAGTACCCTCCAAGGAGAACCCCATGTTCTTTCAGCGACCTGTTTTTTATCGGCAAGTTTCACTTGGTATCTGTCATTGTTATCACCGTTGAATAAAAGAGAACCGCAATGTCCACGTCTGATATTTGCTTCTGTTATCAGCATAAATACAGAATCCTGCAACTCTACGAGTCCGGGATATCCCCAAGAGTTAACTTTGGGACGGTCGGGGAGTTTTCCATCTGTTGATACCGGAAAGAACTTTTCGTATCCGGGGTCGTATTGCTGCATCCATCTTTTGGCTCCTTGCGGAATATTATATGCCGTATATTCATCAACGACATATTCTTTGTCTGCAATAGTATTAATTTCATATCTGAAAACGACCCCATTGTCATATACTCTGAATGTAATATCCAAAGTGTTTCCTTCTTGGTTTTCAAAAAGAATAGGTCCTTTCAAAGGCTTTATTGATACAATGACTGCGTTTTCCCGTTATCATCTTGTAATCATCGACGATTCGTTTTGTCTTAGAAACAGATTTCAGCTTCAAATTTCCATAAAACTTCTGAACGTCTGTTTCCAACCCCAGTTCTGTTTGGGAAAGGATAGTTTTTCCGTCATAGTTCACAGAAAAAGTAATCTTGTCATAAGCCTTTCCCTCCATAGGCTTCACTGTAACTCCTAGTTTACCGGTAGGAGAGGTTACATCCAATGTTTCTGTACTGCATGAGCTGATCATGATGACAACTAGTACAAACCATATATTTCTTGGTAAATACATATCGTTTTTTATTTTCTTGTATCGTTAAACAAACACTTTTTTATTCTTGCAATAGGTTATGGCAATTGGATTTTCAGCCTTTTACCTTGATATACGACTGTTTTTTCCGCAGACGGACTTATGATACGGAAAGTCCTGTTGGCCTGCATGCCGGGATATTCTCCTTGTCGTTCTTCTATCGTCAATACTCGTTTACGGTCATTCCAGTTAAAACGGATGTTGCTATATGCCCCTTTTTTTCATAATTGTAATTATCTCCCTCATCCTCGTATAAAATGAATGAAGCGTTTTCACCCGGATAAATGTGTATCTCCAAGGGGGTGCTAAGATTTTCCGAAGCATATTGCTTTTTCATGCCTAACGGTAATATGGTACCGGCTTTTACAAATACCGGATTTTCTCTATTGATGCCGGAATATCCACGTATTGTCCTCCCTCATAGGCCTTTCCATTCCAAAAATCAACCCATCCTGCCGCATGTTCAGGAAGGTAGGTTTTCCAGCTTTGTACATTGCTTTGGGTTATGGGATTAATCAGTAAGGAGTTTCCAAACATATACTCATTCTGCTGTTTCAAAGCCTCCTTATCTTGTGAAAAAATCAAATATCAGCGGACGCATAAAAGTACCTCCTTGGTGTGAAACTAATGCAGTATGTGAATATACATAGGGGTAATAGGCGATAACGTAGGTCTCAAAAAGTCGGAAACAATGTGTTCCACTTGTTCTCCGTACCGCCAAGGCTCTGTCTGACTCATATAACCATGAATACGCATCAATGGCAGAAAGGTTCCGGCCTGTATCCAACGCAACATTCGTTCTTGGTAATCTTTATTCGTATACTGGTCGGAAGGGCGGAAAAAGCCGCCTGCATCATAGGTCCACCAAGGCAGACCGGTAGCCATTTGCCCTAATCCGCCAGCTATTTGCCGACGAAGTGTTTCCCAGTCATTGCCTACGTCTCCCGACCATGTTACTGCACCATATCGTTGTATACCGGAGAACCCGCTTCGGGTTAATATCATAGCACGCCGATCCGGGTCATCCTTACGTAAGCCTTCATAGACGGTTTTATTCACAAAAAGCGGATAAACATTGCGGTAGAATTCACCAGGGGTTTCCCCATTGTTTATTCGCCGGTTCAGTAAATCATCATTTTCCGGTTCGGTAGCGTCCTGCCACCACGCATCAATTTTGTAGGGCTTCAATAGTTTACTGCTAAAATTATGCCAATAAAAAGCTGCTGCATCAGGATTGAAAAATCAATCCAATCTGTGCCGGGAATGTAAAACCTTTAGACTCCATTTGCTTTCCAAGTGCCGATTGCTTATCTATTTTAGACCAAACGGACAACATCAGGTGTATGTTCATGTTATGAAGCTCACGTACCATTTTACCGGGATCCGGATATTTGTTTTCATCGAATTGCATGGCATTCCACCCGTACTTTCCCACCATTGCCAATCTTGTACGATCACATCCACAGGAGCTTCCGTTTCCTAAATTCATGTGCATTTTCCAACAGCTCCGCTTGTGTATTATAACGTTCCCGGCAATGAATATAGCCCTAATGCCCAAAGCGGCAACATAGGCGCTTTGCCTGTCAACTGACGGTAACCGGCTATTATTTCATCGGCATTTCCGGAGAATACGGTATAGTCCAAAAGAATGTGCTACCGGAGAACGGAAGACAGTCTCATCAGTTACTTGTCTCCAATATAATACGGGGAATCTTCTTTTTTACGCCCTGTACTTCAACAGTATGTTCTCCTTTCGATAATTCTACTATAACGGAAGTTGTAGGAGGGAGCCACAAATTATTCACATCGACAATTTTATTTCCATCAATAGCGATGTAATGTTTGCGTGCCATACGCTGCCCTACATCCAACAGCAATCCGTACTGTCCGTCGGCCGGAACACTGAATGTTGCTGTGAATGACTTGAAGAGACGAGTCTCACGTTTATTGCCTTTTTGTGCTTGTCGCGTCCACTGTAACGGCTTGTCCCTCTGTCTTTGCCGGTAATAACTTTACAGACTCGTCAGCAGGATTAAAGTCTGTCAGACCATAGTTGTTCCACAAAAATGCCATATCCCTTGTTGGAAAGAATAAAAGGAATTGCGATCTGTGTATTAACTTGTGTGTAAGGCGTCTGCTCAGTCCCCGCACATTTAAATAGCCATCTTGAAATTGTCCGGTGCCAAACAAGTATTCATCAGCCGGTGATAAGAAATGTTGTTCGGCCAAAAAGGCCGGTTCGCCTTGAACAGTAGAACTTTTCAATAAACGCCCTCCTTCTTTTTTCCTGTAAGATAATTTGCCCTTTAGCATCGGTAAAAGTCAGTGTATGACGCTGTTTGTCATAAACTACAATCATTTTCTCAAGTGAAAGTTTCAGTGAGGTATTATTCTCTTTCACTTTATATGCAGGAAACGCTACATCTTCTGTATAGATTAATTCTTCTTTCGGAACAGCCTGTCCTTTGGTGAACCTTACGCGCACCGTATTCTGATTGAGCGGTTGTAAAGAAAGCTTTCCTGTTGGCAATTCGATATTCACACAATTGCTTTTAGGGAGAATCATTTTGGGCAAAGGCCGTAAAAAGCAACCAATCAGCAAAACGAATAAAAAACAGTGTTTTTCGTGTCATGTTCTATGCTTTATTTCTGTGAATGAGTGACTTGAATTACAGTGTATTGGGAAGTACACGATTGTGCTAATGGCTGTTCTTTACTCGAATGCCCACCAGTCCAACATAAATAGGTTCTTTTTCAGTTCTTTCCCACCTTTAAAAACAAGATATAGATCGTGTACGCCGTTCAGGTTCACAACAGACGTCGTAAACTCGCGAAGTTCACTCTTCGTATGTGATATATTCACTGTGCCGACACATGGACCATCTTTTGGTCGATGTGAATTTCCAATATGCCGCCATATAGGTGAGCAGAAGCGGAGACTTTAAACGTCTTGGCTCCTTTTCCAAAATCAACACCTTTCACCATTAGGTATTCGCCGTCATCTATACTTGTTACCAGTTGGTTCCAGCGTTCGTGACTCCAGATATTCTTGGGAGTGGTCTTCAGTCCGAAGCCCCAAGCCATCGTTTCTGCTTCTACTTTACGATAGGGATTGAATTTCTCAATCTGTTCCAATTTACATTCGTGAAAATAAGGCAGCATGCGGATGGTGCCGTTAGGGTTATACTCCATTTCAGCAACCGACACCGAGCGACGTTCTGCGTGACGGCTTGTTTCCAAACGGAAGATATCATAGTTTTGACCAAAGCAGTAAGATTTTACCCTTGTAATCGATGATACCAGGGTGATTGCCACGAGTCCGTGGTGTATGGTCCATTATATGCCCTTTATACTCCCATGGTCCAAGCGGGTTTTACTCATGGCATAGCCGATACCCTCAGGACAGCATGTAGAGGCAAAAGCAATAGTAGTGTTCGTTGCGCTTATAGAACCAAGGACCTTCCTGATAATCCTCAATATGGGGGTAACTCCATGATTTCGCCTGAGTAGGAAATCATATCTTCATTCAGTTTCACACAATAGAGATTCGGGTTACCCCAATACATATAGGCCTGACCGTCATCATCAAATATACTGTGGGGTCAATATCATACCAGTGTTCCTTTTTGCCATACCAGCGGCTTGTTTATGGGATCTACCGTAAGGGGAGTCTGACACTAGTACACCAATGCCGTTTCCATGAATGGGGCAATACATATACCACTTGCCGTTGCGGTGAACTACTTGCTGTGCCCAAGCACCGTTATCTCCTTTGTACCATTTGAAATCTTTAGAGAGGCTACGGCGCCACGATCTTGCCAGTTCACCATATCGGTAGAAGTATAGAGGAGCCAATCCTTCATGTGAAAATTCTCTCCATCATCCTCATCGTGGCTGGTAAAAAGATAGACAGTGTCATTGTATACAATAGGAGCCGGGTCGGCAGTGTACTTGGTTTGGATGATAGGCATGTTCAATGATAATTCTTGTGATAAGGAAGTTGTCGAGAGTAACGAGCAAAATGCTAAAGAAATTAAATCATATTTGTAAATAATTTAATTATGTTTTTCATGATTTACAAAGGAATAATTTTGTATTTAATCTGCTTCAAAAGTATGTTACATCTTTTTTTGTCTGCGTTACATATAATTATGTTTTCATAATTTATGTTTTCTGTTACAGAGGAATACATTTTACATTAATCTTTTTGTCTGTTCTGTTTTCAAATTCTCTTTTTAGCAAGAAAAGTTATAATTCGTATTTTTATTCATGAAAAAATCGCTAACTTTGCACATTGCCGTAGGGTAAAATAATTTATTTAATTAATTATTGAGATTAGAAATGGGACATCATCAATTGGATACTTTAGACGAGCAGATATTGCAGCTGATTGCCGATAATGCGCGTATTCCTTTCCTCGAAGTTGCCAGAGCTTGTAATGTATCCGGAGCAGCTATTCACCAACGTATTCAGAAACTGACAAATCTGGGTATATTGAAAGGGTCGGAATATGTTATAGATCCGGAAAAGATAGGATATGAGACTTGTGCGTATATCGGAATCTATTTAAAAGATCCCGCAACTTTTGATGCCGTGACAAAAGCGCTGGAAGCTATTCCTGAAATCGTGGAATGTCACTTTACTACCGGTAAATACGATATGTTTATTAAGCTGTATGCACGGAACAATCATCATTTGCTGAGCATTATTCATGATAAATTGCAACCGTTGGGGTTGTCTCGTACGGAAACGTTGATTTCATTCCACGAGGCAATTAAACGTCAGATGCCGATAGTGATAGACGATGAGGATGAATAATCCTACCGGTTATCGGCGGATATAATTGACAAAAGCATAAGGGCAGGGATGTTTTTCATCTATAGGATGGGATTCCCTGCTTTTTTCTTGCCATATTTCAGGGGATACTTCCGGAAAGTAGGCATCTGCTTGAGGAGCTTCGGCATCTATCTCTGTCAGGCAGAGTGCGTCTGCCAATGGCAAAGCCTGGCGGTATACGCTGGCTCCACCTATAATATAGATTTGTTCATCCTGTTCACAGTGCTTCAAAGCTTCTTCAAGAGAAGGAAAGATTTCCGCACCCGGACATAGGGTGTCGGGACGGGTAGACAATACGATATTGCGTCGGTTTGGCAAAGCTCCTTTAGGGAGTGATTCGAATGTTTTCCGTCCCATGATAATGGTGTTCCCGGTAGTAAGCGCTTTGAAACGTTTCAAGTCATTGGGAAGCCAGAATAACAGTTTGTTTTCATAACCGATAGCCATGTGTCGGTCTACTGCGGCGATAATGCTAATCATATTGTCTGATGTAATCAAGTGGTCTTTTAATGATAGAAGATACTTTCTTTCCTATACTGCTACTTTTCCGGCAATATGCGGGTGAGGATTGTAATTGATCAATTCAAAGTCTTCATACTTGAAATCGAATATGTCCTTTACATCCGGATTTATTTTCATTTGCGGAAGTGTCCGCGGCTCACGGCTCAGTTGGAGTTTCACTTGTTCCAAGTGGTTCAGATAGATATGTGCATCTCCCAGAGTATGTACAAAATCCCCGGCTTTCAATCCCGTAACTTGGGCTACCATTTGCAAGAGCAATGCGTATGATGCGATATTGAAAGGTACTCCCAGAAAAATATCCGCGCTGCGTTGGTAAAGTTGCAGACTGAGTCGTCCGTTGGCTACATAAAACTGAAAGAATGCATGGCAAGGCGGCAGATTCATGTTGTCCAAATCGCCGACGTTCCAGGCACTCACTATGATACGGCGTGAATCGGGGTTGTGCTTGATTGTTTCCACCGCTTCACTGATTTGGTCGATGGTTCCGCCTTTGTAATCCGGCCACGAACGCCATTGGTAACCGTAGATATGCCCCAAATCTCCATTCTCATCGGCCCATTCATTCCAGATGCGTACCCCGTTCTCTTGCAGGTATTTTACGTTTGTATCGCCTTTCAGGAACCAGAGCAGTTCGTGGATAATGGATTTCAAATGAAGTTTCTTGGTAGTCAGACAAGGGAAGCCCTCGTCCATATTGAAACGCATCTGGTGTCCGAATACGCTGATTGTACCGGTTCCGGTACGGTCGCTTTTTTCTATGCCTTCAGTCAGTACACGGTTGAGTAAGTCTAAATATTGTTTCATGGAGTTACTTATTAAAAGCCTTGCCAAAGGTAGACAAAGTTCTCGGTATATTGAAAATTTGCGCTATAAAAGATTTACAGGAAAGGAGTCAGCAGATTTCCTACCCAGCCGAGAAACTTTTTCCAGCCGGAGCGCTTTTTCCACATCTCGGGCGTGAGCAAGGTACTGTTCTTTTTGTCCCTCTCGAACATGCTGTTCAACTGGTTTGTTGTTGAAGGGTCGAAGATGAAAGCATTGGTCTCATAATCGTAGCGCAAGCTGCGGCTGTTGAGGTTTGCAGTGCCTACCGTACAGAAAGTGCTGTCTACCATCATTACTTTGGAATGGTGAAATCCGTCCTTGAACAAGTAAATTTTGGCTCCTCGTTTCATTAATTTATGTGCGATATAAAAAGAGGCTTCGGGCGTAAAGGGAATATCCGATACAGCCGGTATCATAATCTCCACTTCCGTACCTTTCTTTAACGCTTTCTTGATAGCCTTACGGATGGATTTCGTCGGAACGAAGTAGGGGTTTACTATCTGGATATTTTTTTGAGCAGCTTCTATCGAAACGGCATAGGCATGGCTGATAGACCGGGGTGTTTCCCGCGGGGTGCGGTCTACTATCGCAATCTCCTCGGCTATACTGTCCGGAAATTGGGGCAGGTTGGGGAAGTATGCCGGACCGCCGATGTGTTGTCCGGTTTCCCTGTTCCACATAGTCAGGAAGATACCTTGCAGGTAACGTACGGCATCCCCTTCTATGTGCATGTGTATGTCGTGCCATTTACCGATTTTAGGCAAGCCGTTGATGTAATAGTCGGCAATATTCATCCCGCCCGTATAGCCGATTTTTCCGTCGATAACCACTATCTTCCGGTGGTCGCGGTGCATGGCATGGTTGATATAGGGAAAGGTGATGGGGTCGAACTTGACGAGTTCGATGCCGCGTGCCTTTATCGCCTGCAAATGATGTTTTTTCAACGGCTGGTTATTGGACCAGTTGCCGAACGCATCGAACATGGCACGTACCTCTACACCTTCTTTTACCTTTTCTGCCAGTAAATCGAAAAGGGCATTGGCGATGGAGTCGTTACGGAAATTGAAATATTCCAGATGAATGTGGTGCCGGGCATGGCGGATAGTTTCGAATAAATCAATAAACTTTTCACGACCGGTCATCAATAGTTCGACTTTGTTGTTGTAAGTCAGCGGTATTTCCATATCTTGCATGTAGTTCATTACAAGAGAATCGCTGGTACTTTGCGCTCGGACGCTTCCAATAAAAAATGTAAATAATATGATGAATGAAATCTGTCTCAAAACTTTATAAGTTTATTTAGTTTTATGAGTTCGCAAATATACAATATATCATTGAGATATGTTCATTTGTTTATAAAAAAATCAACCCTTACCTTTTATTAACAAGGCAGGGGTTGATTGTATTGTTCTGTAAGGAAGTTTATTTATTCTATGAGGAAATTACCATTTGCGATTTCCAAAGCGTTTAAGCCAATGAACATATTTTGCGATAGAGCAGGAAGAGTAATACTATGCCTGCAACCAATAAAGATTTGGGATCAAGTTCGGTGACTCCGCTTTGGGCAGCGGCGGTGAGTGTTTCACGAAGTGTACCCAATACCTGTTGCAATCCGTCGAAAACAAAGAACAGCACTAATGCCAGCGTGAAACAGAACGTAACCCATACTTGTGAAATCCGTCGGGTACGGTCGGGCAAATGGCGCATCACACGGCGGGTGAAGCCATTGTCGGGTATTTCCTGCCGGTTTTCGGCAAAGAAATCAATCAGGAGTTTATCATTGTTTTCCGTCATAACCATTTTGTTTTAAGTAGGTAGCCATTTTTTCTTTGGCCCGCGACAGGTGGCTTTTTACTGTTCCTGTCGGGTAGCCGGTAATGTCTGCAATCTTTTCTATACTTTGGTCTTCCATATAAAAAAGAGTGATACAGGTCCGTTCCGTTTCTTTCAGCATATTCAGCGCACGGTAAATGTCCATCTGCCTCCCTATGTCGTTCTGCTGCGTACTGTATTGAGCGTCTACCCGGCGTGTTTCCAAACTGTCGGTCTCCTTACGGGTGCGAAGATAATCATAAAATACATTATAAGCAATACGGTATAGCCAGGTGGAGAAACTGGACAGGTTTTTGAATGAGGAGAGATTGGTGTATGCTTTATGAATGTATCTTGCGCCAGGTCATCGCTCAATTCGCTGTCGCCACAAGTCAGGTGCAGAAAAAAACGCCGTACGGACGACTGATACTTTCCTACTAACCGGTCGAAGGCCCTGGTGTTGCGAAACACCACGACCTGTGCGACTAACGATATATCATTGAGCTGACTCATTTTTCTGCATTCTTTTCCGGAAAGACGGTTCTTGCATTATCGGATTTATCATTGCTTTTAGGGGCTCTGTCTTGCTGCGTATAGTAGATGACGAGCTGTCCGAAGCCTGTGAACATGACAAGCAGGCCTATGCAGCCAAGTCCGAATTCTTCGGTAATGGCCCAGAGGAATATGAACAGCCCGATACCGACGAACACATTCTTGATTCCTTTACTGCGGATATCTGTCGAATCGGCTTCTTTAAACAGATTTTCCGGCAGCGGTTGTCCGCTGGCTAATGCTTGTTCCACCAGGCGGTATTTGGCCTTCCGGTTTTTATAGCGGAAGAAGAATATGATGAATACGATGATTAAAGGAAAGCCGAAAACGAACACAATAGCTGTAATCGCAATGACTGCGTCTCTCGTGGCATGTCCGATATTCCAGCCGAAATCGTAAGCACTGTTATGATGCTTGTAATCATTGTCACTTTCTGAGTTACTGTTTGAACTGTTTTCGTAAGTCATGATGCTAAGGGTGTCCGTGACGGCTTTTCCGTCAATCACGGTATCCTTCAATTCTATGACTCTTTGTTTGTTTCCCAGACTGTCATTCTCCGTAATGGTCCGGTTCTTTCCTTGTGCCAATGTGCAAAGCATTAAGGCGGTTGTCAGTGCGAAGATAATGCGTTTCATAATCATGCTGTTTTTTGTTTTTATAGGTTTCTTTGTGTGTTAGACGTACCCATTTGCTTGGAAAGTTGCAAAGAGACGACATTTTTTTTAGAAAAGCTATTATCGACCGCAAAATATTTATACTACCTTTGCGTATTTAAAAAGTACAACCTATGGAACTACCCGTTTCTTTTGCAGACTATACCCGCACTCTTTTGGGAGATGAGGATTATAAGGAATTAGTGACTTCTCTGGAATCGGAGCAATCCGTCAGCATCCGGTTGAATCCGCTGAAACCTTTTGCTTTCCGCTCCGGAGAACATGCCGTTCCCTGGTGCACTTCCGGTTTTTACCTGGAAGAACGCCCGACATTTACTTTTGATCCCTTGTTCCATGCGGGCTGTTATTATGTGCAGGAAGCTTCATCCATGTTTGTTGAACAGGCTCTGAAGCAGTATATGGGTGAGGAACCGGTAGTGATGCTCGACCTTTGCGCCGCTCCGGGCGGTAAGTCGACGCATATCCGAAGCCTCCTTCCCGACAATAGTCTGCTGATAGCCAATGAGGTTATCCACAACCGCTCTCAGATACTTGCCGAGAATCTGACCAAGTGGGGGCATCCCGATGTGGTGGTTACCAATAGCGATCCGTCGGACTTTACACCTTTGGAAGATTTCTTTCGACGTGATATTGACGGATGTCCCCTGCTCTGGCGAGGGGATGTTCCGCAAAGACCCTGTTGCCATAAGCGAGTGGAACCCGGAGAATGTGGAAATCTGCCGGCAGCGGCAGCGAAGAATTATTGCGGATATCTGGCCTTGTCTGAAACCGGGCGGCATACTGATATATAGCACTTGTACTTATAACACAAAGGAAAACGAAGAAAACATCCGTTGGATAAGAGATGAATTCGGTGCAGAGGTACTTCCGCTCGATGTTGCGGAAGAGTGGAATATAACGGGTAACTTGTTGCAGGGAGAATCCTTTCCCGTTTATCGTTTCCTGCCTCATAAGACGCAGGGAGAGGGCTTCTTTCTGGCAGTTCTCCGGAAGCCGGGCATGAGCGTCCGAAACTCCGGGGATAAGCAACTCATTTCCCTGGCAATTGCTCCTGAAATCCAGGCTTAGAGTAGAAAAGTCCAGGGAAAAGGACGTAAAGTCCAGGGAAAAGGGAAGCAAACTCCGGGACTTTCCAAGGAGCAGCTTGCGATATTGCAGAAGTGGATTTTTACTGCGGATAAGTATGAGTTTATCCAGAAAGGCGGCAATGTCAGCGCTTTCCCTAAATGTTATCTTCCGGAACTGTCTGCATTGCAGTCGTCCTTGCGTATTGTACAGGCTGGATTGGAGATTGCCGGACAGAAAGGCAAGGATTGGATTCCCTGTCATGCCTTGGCTGTGAGCGGGATATTGGTATCGGATGCTTTCCCTTGTGAAGAAATATCGTATGAACAGGCCATTGCCTATTTACGCAAAGAGGCTGTCACCCTTTCGGATGCAGCCCCTCGCGGAGTTGTTTTGCTGACATATAAGCATGTGCCTCTCGGCTTTGTCAAGAATATAGGTAACCGTGCCAATAATCTTTATCCGCAGGAGTGGCGTATCCGTAGCGGCTATTTGCCGGAGACGGTGGTGAAAGTGCATTCTTGACTTGCTTCCACCTTCATCACAGTTCGTTCTTATATATCCGCGCCATTGCTTTCTGGTATTGGTTTTCCAGTTGCAGGAGATTTGTTTTGCTTTGGTAAACGACCGAAACTTCGACGAAATACTCTATCATACTGATTTGTCCGCCTACAAGAGCCTGTTTCAGTAAAGTCAGGTCCTGCTGTTCTTGAAAGGTCCGTTTGTATTCCTGCATGGAAGCGTCCAGGTTACGGGCTTCTTCGTAGAGCTGCCATAATTCGGAGCTTGCTTTTACTCTTGCATTATCTTTCTGGAAGTCGATGTTCATGGCTTGGGCTTTGGCTATCTTCACTTTTCCTTTATTTGAGAACAGCGGGAAAGAGAAGCCTACGACAACACCGTTCAGCGGATGTCCCGATTCGGTATTGCGACGATAGCCCAACTCCAGTTTCGGCAGCCACCCTTGCTTGCTTGCTGAGATGGACTTGCGGGCTGCGGCGCTTTCGCTGTCGAATGATTGCAGAGAGGGATCGGCGGCAAGCAGTTCGCTGCATACCCGATGGAAATCGGTTGGTAGCGGAATCAGGGGATAGTCCGTCAGTCCGAGGGCTTTGGCGGTAGGTACGGCGGGGCCGTCGGGGAAGGGACGCCCGGGAGTAAGCGGCTGGTTGCCGTTCAGTACCAGCAGTTCCTTGATTTTATTGTTCAGGGCAGTACTGTTCATGCGCGATTCGGTACGTACGTTCAACAGTTCCAGATTGATTTTATTTGTTTCCAAGGCATTGGCATCTCCCGTAGCCAGCCGTTTGGCATACATGGCGGCCAGCTCCTCTGCATTCTTCAGCCGTGCATCGAGCAACTCCTGCTGGTGTTGCAGCATGATGATGTCCAGGCACACTTCTTTGGCTTGCAGCAATATCTGCTGGCGCATGGTTGCCGCCTGTGCATCCAGTGCTCCGGTTTTGAGACGGTTCATCTTTCCTCTTGTTATGTATAAGGTGGGAAAGTCGAAGCTTTGGGAAACCACCATTTCCCCTACGGTTTCATTGCTGTTTTTAGAGTCCCAGAGATGGGCGTATGAGAGGGTGGGATCCGGCAGGTTGTTCTCGGTCCTGCTCTCCAGCTTCTGTGATGAGATAAGTTGTGCGTTGGCTTGCAACTCCTTGTTGTTGGCTTCTATCTGGCGAAGCACGGAGTCAATGCCGGTTTCCTGCGCCCTCATCCCCATGCAGGCGAGGATGGTGGCGGTGAATATAAATAGTTGCTTCATATCTTCTGTTATTAAGTTATTTATTGATCGTTATAACGGGATGGCTGTCCGGAGTCATTACGGATGCATCTCTTCTTTCTTTCCGTGCATCATCAGGTAGACAATCGGAATGATGAAACCGTTCAGGAAAGTGGAAGTCAGCAATCCGCCCAGAATGACTTTTGCCATGGGACTTTGTATTTCATTGCCGGGCAGGTCGCCGCTGAGCGCCAACGGAATCAATGCAAGCGCACTGGACAGTGCCGTCATCAGGATAGGATTCAAACGGTCCAGCGAACCGCGTATCACGCTGTCGTACACACCGTATCCCTCTTCCTGCTGCAAGTGGTTGTAATGACTGATGAGCAGCATGCCGTTTCGGGTGGCGATACCGAAGAGCGAGATAAAGCCGATGATAGCCGGAATACTGACTTCGCCCGTTGTGACGAGCAAGGCGAATACACCTCCAATCAGTGCCAAAGGCAGGTTAATAAGGATAATCGCACTTTCCTTTATGCTACGGAACTCATGGTACAGCAGCAGGAATATCACTACGATAGACATGAATGAAGTCAAAGCCAGCGTGCGGCTTGCAGCCTGTTCGCTTTCAAACTGGCCGCCGTATTCGATGTGATAGCCTTCCGGCAGTTTTACCGAAGCGTCCACACGCTCTTGTATGTCGTTTACCACGCTGCGCAGGTCGCGGTCGGCAACGTTGGCGGAGATTACGATTTTCCGTTTCACGTTCTCGCGGCTGATAGTGTTAGGTCCCATTGCCGAGCGTACTTCCGCTACATAGTTCAACGGTATCTTTTGTCCGTTGCCGGTATCGAGCATCAGGTTACGTATCTTTTCCATCTCATCCCGCAAATCATCCTTTACGCGTACGGTGAGGTCGAAACTTTTTCCTTTCTCATATACCTGGGATACGGTTTCGCCGGCAAGGCATACGTTGACAAACTCCGAAAACTCCGGTAAGGAGATGCCGTATTTGGCAAGCACTTCCCGTTTGGGAGCGATGATAAGCTGCGGACGTTCAATCTGTTGCTCCACGTTCAGGTCGGCAATGCCGGGAATGTCCTGAATGGTATTCTTTATCTCATTGCCCAAAGCGAACATGCGGTTCAAATCGTCGCCGAACAGCTTAATGGCTATATTGGCTTTCGTACCCGACAGCATGGCATCAATACGGTGGCTGATAGGCTGGCCGATTTCCACATTGGCGCCTACAATTGTACCCAGCTTTTCACGTACATCGGCTACCAGCTCGCTGCGCGAACGGTCTTTCAGCTCGAATGGAGCTTCGATTTCCGATACGTTCACGCCGAGGGCATGTTCATCCAGTTCGGCACGTCCCGTCTTGCGGGCTACGGTTTGTATTTCGGGGATGGAAAGCAGCAGTTCTTCGGCACGATGTCCCATCTTGTCGCTCTCTTCCAGTGAAATGCCCGGCAGGGATGATATGTTGATTGTGAACGAACCTTCGTTGAACGGCGGCAGGAACGAGCGTCCCAATGTGAAGAAGCAGGCAAGCGCCACTGCAAACAGACCGATGGTTCCGCCCAATACGCTCTTCTTATGACCCAGCACAAAAGCAAGTGCTGCACCGTACCACTCTTTCATCTTGCGTGCTACGGGCGAATCGCCGGTGGAACGCTTTTCGTCTTTTATCTTTTCTTTGCCTAGCAGGTAGGAACACAATACAGGTGTCACCGTCAGTGCCACAACCGTAGAAGCTGCCAATGCCACGATGAAGGCAATGCCCAAAGGTACAAGCATACGGCCTTCCATGCCGCTCAGGAAAAACAGAGGAACGAAGCTTACCACGATAATGAGCGTGGAGTTCAGGATAGGCATACGCACTTCTTTGGAAGCGTTGAATACGACTTCCAGTATCGGCAGGCGTTCCGCTTCCGGTTTCATCCGGTTCTCCCGCAAGCGTTTGTATACGTTTTCCACATCGACAATGGCATCGTCCACCAGCGAACCGATGGCGATAGCCATACCGCCGAGGCTCATTGTGTTAATGGTGAATCCCATATAGTGCAATGCCATCAGCGAAGCTATCAGCGATAAGGGAAGCGTCACCAATGAGATTACGGTAGTCCGTACATTGGCAAGGAACAGGAACAGTACGATAACAACGAATATACCGCCTTCAAACAGTGATTTCTGTACGTTGCCGATGGAACTTTCTATAAAGCGGCTTTGCCTGAAAATATCGGTGCTGACTTTTACATCGGGCGGCAGGTTCTTCTGTAAGTCCTTGAGGGATGTTTCCAGTTTGTCGGTCAGTTCAAGCGTGCTTGTGGCGGGTTGCTTGGTCACGGTCAGCAGCACGGCGGGTTTGCCGCGTTCGGAAGCCGTACCCAGCTTCGGCAGTTTGGCTCCGATACGTACATCGGCAATGTCTTCCAGCAAAATGGGGGAAGCGGAATACGGAGCATTGGAAGTTGCTGGCTGGACACTGCCGTCCTGCAATTTGACAACAGCCTTTGCCAGTTGCTCCACCCGGTCGGTGGAGATGACACCGCGCACGATGTATTCGTTTCCGTATTCATAAAGCACTCCGCCGTTGGCGTTCAGATTCATTTCACGCGTAACGTTCATCACTTCGGTAAGGGTTACGCCATAATGCCGCATCCGTTCCGGGTCGAGTTGAATCTGATACTCTTTGATGTCGCCGCCCAGTACGGCAACTTGCGCCACGCCGCCGGTAGAAAGAAGGCGCGGACGGATAGTCCAGTCGGCTATGGTGCGCAGGTCGAGCATGGAAGTCGAGTCGGCGGTAAGTCCTACAATCAGCATCTCGCCTAAGATAGACGATTGCGGGCCAAGCGTAGGCTTGCCTACATTGGAGGGAAGGGACTCGCTGACAACCGCCAGTTTCTCGCTTACAATCTGGCGTGCCAGATAGACATCCGTTTCCCAGTCGAACTCAACCCATACAACGGAAAACCCGTTGGTGGAAGAAGAACGTACCCGGCGTACTCCCGTAGCACCGTTTACAGCCGTTTCAACAGGAAAAGTAACCAACTGTTCCACTTCCTCGGCTGCCATACCGTTGGCTTCGGTCATGATAACCACGGTTGGTGCATTCAGGTCGGGAAACACATCCACTTCCGTGTGCATTGCGGTATACGTACCGCCTATTAGCAGCAGTACCGATGCCACCAGCACCAGTATGCGGTTCTGAAGAGAGAAATGTATTATCTTGTTTAACATGACTGTACTGTTTAGTGTTCGTGGCTATGTGCCGGAATTGCATTGGTAGCGCCTGCGAGTTTCACCTGATAAGCGCCTTGAGTCACCACTTTGTCGCCTGCCTTGACTCCGGAAAGGATTTGTACCCGTTCGCCGTTATCGGCTCCAAGAGTGACCAGTTGTTTCTTGTATCCTTCCTCATCCACTTGCAGGTATACGAAGAAGCTGCCTTGTTCCTCGGTCAGAGCCGTATGGGGGAGCGAAATAACGTTCTCCATAGGCGAGGAGAGCAGGAATATCTCGACAAATGAGCCGGGAATGATATCTCCTTTGTTGTCGAATTCAAAAGTGGCGGGCACATAATAACCGTTATCGTCCGATGCCTTTCCGTAAGAAAGCAGGCGGCCGTTCAGGCCTTTCAGTGTATATACCTTATTGTTGTAGGGAGTACAGAAGTTGGCGGAACCGATGGTGCGGAGATACGGATAATATTTTTCCGAAACATCGGCGCGCAGGAACAGTCTGCGGTTTTGAGTGATGCTTACGAGCGGCTGTCCCACGGTTACATAATCGCCTTCCTTTACCAACAGGTTTTTCACGTATCCGCTGATGGGAGAGGTTACCGCCTGTCCTTGGGCCGAATGGTTCTTGGCAACGGCTTCATAGCTGATACGGGCATTCTCATATGTCTGTCGGGCTTGAGCAAAGTCTTTCTCCGAAACGATTTTATTGGGGAGAAGTTCTTTCATCCGTTCATACTCTTTTCGGGCTGTTTCGTAAGCGATGCGCGCTCTTTGTACGGGGTCGCCGTCCGCCATATTCTTGGACGAAAGCACCACGAGGGGAGTATCTTTGCCGACACTCATGCCCTCTATGACTTTTCCGTGAAAAGAAACGACACCTGCCACAGTAGCTACGGCAACGCTTTCGTCGCCTTGTGCGGCCATAACCTGCCCGCTGGTTTTAATCACCTGATTGAAAACGTCCGGTTCGATGGTGCTTACGGCTACTCCGGCAGCCTGCGCTTTGGCCGGGGGCAATATGATTTCGTCGCTATGTGCGGCAACGGCTTCCTCACCGTGGTGGTGTCCGTCGTCATGGTGGTGTCCGGGACCTTCGTTTTCATGGTCGTGCCCTTCGTGGTCATGTCCCGCATGGGCGTGTTCTTCCGTTTCGTGATTGTGTCCTTCACCGGACTTGCTGTTGCAGGAGCCTAACAGGAATAATCCTATGACTCCCATGAATAGAATTTTCTTCATGATAATTGTTTTTGTCCTTACTTGTTTGGAAATGCAAAATTAGAGAATGGTCGGTGCAACCGGGTTGCATACATTCCTATGCCGGCAGGATAACCGTTTCCGGCAACTATCGGTCAAGCAAGGACGGAAGGGGGCGCACGAAGCCCTGTGGCACGTGTGATGAACGTGCCGTGAAGAGATTCCAGGTAGACAAACTCTTGCCTGATACCCGTTTCCTCGGGCAGAGCCAGGAGTTTGAGAAGCGGTTCGGTAAATAATGTGTTCACCCACACGAAACACGGATGTAGGTTACTGTTGTCCGAGTTGGGTGTCTGTTGGAAAAAATGGGTGGTCATACATCCGGTGTCGCAGCAGCAATGTTCGCTGCAAGGGCCCTGATGCTGGCAGCACCCGTCGGACGGCAGGTCGTTTTTCATGCAGATTATGCCGTCTTCGTGGTGATGATGGGGAATGACAGGTACTATCAGCATAATCATGCTGATGAAGAACAGAAAGTATGCAATGTACCTTTTCGTTTTCATCCCTCTCTCTTTGATTGGTCGCAAAGATAGAAGTTAATCACTTAACTGCCAAACCCAAGATGCTAAAAAGCCTTGAATAAATCATTTAATCCTTCGCTCATACTGGGATGCGTAAAGATGAAATCCCGCAGAATGCTGTAATGCAAATCATTCTTCATGGCAAGCGATACTAAATTAATGACTTCGGGCGCATCGATACAAAACAGGGTGCAGCCTATTATGCGTCCCGTATGTGCGTTGACAATGGCTTTCATCATACCGTCTATCTGCTGCAAGGTACGGGCACGCGGTATGGCGGCAGCCGGCAACCGGGACACTTGAAGCGAATAACCGCGTTTTACGGCTTCCTCTTCGGTCATGCCGATATGCGCCAACGGCGGATCTGTAAAAATGACATATGGAACCGGAATCCTGTCATCGGTCTTTCGCTTTTTATTGCCGAATAACCGGTTGGTGATAATGCGGAAATCATCCAGGGATAAATAGTCATACAAGGCTCCGCCTCTTACGTCTCCCATAGCCCATATATGCGGGGAGGTGGTCTGAAGATGTTCATTGACGATGAGAGCTCCCCGGGTGTCGGTCCGTATGCCGGCTGCGTGCAGGTTGAGGCCGTCGGTCATCGGTCTGCGTCCGGTGGCAAGCAACAATGCGTCTCCTTCCCAAAAATAGGGAGTATCGTCGGAATTGTCCGTATAGGTCAATGTTATGCCATCGGCAGTGTCGTATACGGACAGGGCATAGGCGTTCAAACGTATCTCGATGCCTTTCCTTTTCAGAGATTCCAGCATGGATTCCGCAATGTCCCGGTCAGCTTTGGGCATAAAGCGGCTGCCCGTTTCCAATAACGTGACTTTGCTTCCAAACCCCGCATACATGGTGGCAAACTCCATTCCGATAGCGCCGGCGCCGAGAATGAGCAGGCGTCCGGGAAGTTTGCTCTGTTGGAGTAGCGTTTCGCTGGTGAATACATGCTTGCTTGCATCGATTCCTTTCACGGCGGGCAGGATAGGGGTAGCTCCCGTATTGATAAAAACTTCCTTTCCTTTAAGGAGAATTTCCTTTTTATCGTGCGAGACGACCTTTACCGTATCGTCGGATACAAAAGATGCCGTACCGTCATACAACGTAATATTGGGGTGCTCCTTGATACGCTCGTGATTCTTGTCCCGCAAGAATGATACGAGCTTGTTTTTCCGCCTTATGGCGAGTGCATAATATTTGGCCTGATTGCCGTAGTCGTCCCGGTAGAGCCGTTCGGCCTGTTCCGATTCGTAAATCAGCGCTTTGGTGGGTATACACCCTACATTCACACATGTTCCTCCGTACATTTGCGGAGAACGTTCGATGATTGCCACTTTCCAGTTGCGGTTGGCAAGTTCGGCAGCCAGCAGTTTTCCGCCTTTGCCGAACCCTATGATGATAGCGTCATATTGTTTCATTTCATTCGTAATTAGGAATTTGTGGCAATGAAACAATAGGAACTGTTTGTTTGTTGCGGGAAGTAAGTTAATGAAAGTTTACCGTTCCAGTTCGCGAAGCGAATCCATTTTCTTCTTTTCGAGGAATTCATAGATGCCGCTCAGGTGCTCGGTCACCCGCTTGTTGCCGAACTCGTACACTTTGCTCACCAGTCCGTCCAGGAAGTCACGGTCGTGGCTCACAAGTATCAGTGTACCGTCGAAGTCCATGAGTGCCTGTTTCAGAATATCTTTGGTCTTCATGTCCAGGTGGTTGGTAGGCTCGTCCAGGATTAGCAGGTTTACGGGTTCCAGCAGCAGCTTAATCATGGCAAGGCGTGTACGCTCGCCACCGGACAGCACTTTCACTTTCTTCATGGACTCTTCCGGGCCGCCAAACATGAAGGCACCCAGCAGGTCGCGTATCTTGTTGCGGATTTCTCCTTTTGCCACGTCGTCGATGGTTTGGAATACGGTCAGGTTCTCATCCAGCAAGGATGCCTGGTTTTGGGCGAAATAGCCTATTTGTACATTGTGTCCGATGGTAAGCGTTCCTTCGTGTTCTATTTCTCCCATGATACATTTTACCAATGTGGACTTACCTTCGCCGTTCTTGCCTACGAAAGCCACTTTGTCGCCTCTCTCTATAGTGAGGTTGGCATTCTTGAACACGACATGGTCGCCGTATGTCTTTCCTACGTTCTCCATAATCACCGGATAATTGCCAGAGCGCGGCGAGGGCGGGAATTTCAGCCGCAATGCTGAAGTATCTTCTTCGTCCACTTCCAGAAGCACCAGCTTTTCCAGCATCTTGACGCGGCTCTGCACTTGCAGGGTTTTGGAATAGGTCCCTTGAAGCGCTCGATGAATTCTTTGGTTTCGGCGATGAACTTCTGCTGGTCGTCGTAGGCTTCTGTTGCTGTTCGCGGCGTTCCTTGCGGAGCTCCAGGTATTTGGAGTAGTTTACTTTATAGTCGTAGATCCGTCCCATAGTCACTTCAATGGTACGGGTCGTGATGTTATCCACAAACTTGCGGTCGTGGCTGATGACGATGACGGCTTTCCCATTGTTGATAAGGAACTCTTCCAGCCATTGGATGGACTCGATGTCGAGGTGGTTGGTAGGCTCGTCCAGCAGCAGTACGTCAGGTTTTTGCAGCAACAGTTTGGCAAGCTCGATGCGCATGCGCCAGCCACCGCTGAAATCGCTTGTCTGGCGGTTGAAGTCCTCTCTGGTGAATCCGAGGCCGAGCAATGCCTTTTCAACGTCCTTCGTAATTGGTGCGTCGATGGCATAGAACTTCTCGCTTAGGGCAGACACCTGTTCGATAAGCTCCATGTAACTGTCGCTTTCGTAGTCGGTACGCGTCTCCAGTTCCTTGTTGAGGCGGTCTATCTCAGCTTCCATCTCGTGCAGGTGGGCAAAGGCCTGTGCCGTTTCCTGAAAGACGGTACGTCCGTCTTCCGTCATCAGATGCTGGGGCAGATAGGCGATGACACAATCTTTCGGTGCGGAGATTTTGCCGCGGGTGGGCTGCCGCACTCCGGCGAGTATTTTAAGTAATGTACTTTTTCCGGCTCCGTTCTTTCCCATGAGGGCGATACGGTCTTTTTCGTTGATTACGAAGGATATGTCACTGAATAAGGTTGTGCCGCCGAATTCTACGGCGAGTCCGTCAATAGAAATCATTATGTCGTTTTTAAAAATAAGGTGCAAAGATAATGCAAATATATTATTTTTTATACCTTTGTCTCGGACAAACAATAATACAGGTTATGGAAATCGATAATCAATCGGTAGATTACCGTCCGCTCATCCTTGTTGCGGAAGACGATGATAGTAACTTTAAGTTGATAAAGGCTATTATAGGGAGAAAGTGTGAGATAATGTGGGCGAAGAACGGTGAGGAGATTGTCTCTTTGTTTCGCGAATACCGTGACAAGGCGGATGCAATACTGATGGATATTAAGATGCCTGTAATGAATGGTTTG
>VOFI01004220.1_pt1 | contig 46728 bp, 67 predicted proteins | sample 5384131 | NCBI WGS metagenome assembly VOFI01 (sample SAMN12384728, study PRJNA508395) | human gut metagenome | isolation source: healthy gut H | host: Homo sapiens
GGGAATATAGCTGGCCTGACCGCCGTACATTTTGCGGCCAACCACGCGCTTTGAGTACTGCACCGGAATGCGGCGCTCAGCGTTGGTCAGGATCACTACAAAGATCACAGCAACAAGGGCCAGAATGACCATGGCGGGGATCATAATGTAGTAACCGGAAGCACCAGCCTGTGCACGGGTGAGCATATCCTGGAAGGAAGAGCCCACGCGGGACCAGTCAGCCACGATACCGGCAAAGATCATCAGGGACAGGCCGTTGCCAATACCCTTTACGTCGATCTGATTGCCCATCCATGTGACAAAACTGAGCACCGGCGGTGAAGCAGGCCACGATAACGATACCGGAGAAGATACCGGCAAAGCCATCGGTGTACTTCAGCGCGCCCATGCGGCGGATGATAAAGTAGTAAGCGATGCTCAACAGCAGCGCGATTGCCGCACCGGTGTAGTTGCTGATCTTGGTGAGCTTTTGACGGCCCTCCTCACCCTCTTTGGGAGATTCTCCAGATAAGGGATCGCAACACAGAGCAGCTGAATAATAATCGTTGCGTTGATATAGGGCTGAACACCCAGCGCAAAGATCGTGCAGCGGCTCATGGCACCGCCGGACATCATGTTGAGGTAAGTCAGCATGCTGCCGGTGGTGAACATGGATTCCAGTGCACTGCTGGTGATATAAGGTACCGGAATTGCGCAGCCAAGACGGAAAAGAATCAGGATCAAAAGCGTGTACAGAAGGCGCTTACGCAGATCTTCGGTCTTCCAGGCGTTGCGAAACGTTTCGAACACCTTAGATCACCTCAGCCTTCCCGCCTGCTTTTCAATCTTTTCCTTGGCCGAAGCAGTGTAAGCTGCAACCTTGACATTAACTGCCTTGGTCAGCTCACCATTGCCCAGGACCTTGACGCCATCCAGCGTCTTGGAGATGATGCCGGCATCCAGAAGAGCCTGTGCATCGACGGTTGCACCAGCCTCGAACTTTTCGAGGTCAGACACCTTAATGGTGACATACTTGGTGGCGAAAAATGTTATTGAAACCGCGCTTGGGCAGGCGACGCTGCAGGGGCATCTGGCCGCCTTCAAAGCCTGCCTTCTTGACGCCGCTGCGAGCCTTCTGGCCCTTTGTGGCCGTAACCGGCGGTCTTGCCGTTGCCGGAGCCAGCGCCGCGGCCCTTACGGGTCACAGCCTTGCGGGCACCTGCGGGCGCGTTCAGTTCATGAAGCTTCATGCTTGCACCTCCTTGCGTTATGCCTTGGTCACGACAACCAGATGGGCGATCTTAGCGATCTTGCCCTGGGTAGCCGCGTTGTCAGGCTGCTCGGTAACCTCACCGGGACGGTTCAGGCCCAGGGAGTGCGCAACGGCGATCTGCTCTTCGCCGCGGCCGATCAGGCTCTTGGCCAGACGAATCGTAACTTTTTCCATTGTAGCGCCCTCCTTAGCCCAGGATTTCCGCAACAGTCTTGCCGCGCTTGGCTGCGACGCTCTCGGCGTCGGTCAGGCCGCACAGACCTGCGAAGGTAGCAGCAGTGACGTTGATGGGGTTGTTGGAACGCAGGCTCTTGGTACGAATGTCCTTGATGCCAGCGCATTCCAGAACAGCACGGACCGGGCCGCCGGCGATAACGCCGGTACCGGGGGCAGCGGGACGCATCAGAACGCGGCCTGCGCCGTACTCGCCGACGATCTCGTGAGGAATGGTGGTGCCCTTCATGCAAACCTTGTGCATGTTCTTCTTGGCGGCGCCTTCACCCTTTGCGGATGGCCTCGGGAACTTCGCCAGACTTGCCAACGCCGTAACCGATGTTGCCCTTGCCGTCGCCAACAACGATCAGCGCGGCGAACTTCATGACGCGGCCACCCTTAACGGTCTTGGAAACGCGGTTGATGGAGACGACCTTGGTGATCATGCCGTCATCTTGTTCTCTGTTTCTCTGCATGGCCATTGTATCTTCTCCCTCCTTACAGTTTCAGGCCGGCTTCACGGGCACCTTCAGCAAGTGCCTTAACACGGCCGTGGTATACGAAACCGCCGCGGTCATAGACCACTTCGGTAATGCCTTTTTCAAGGCACTTCTTGGCGATGCGCTCGCCAACCTTCTTGGCAGCGTCGCAGTTGCCGCCATAGTCCTCAAAGTCCTTTTCCAGGGTGGAGGCGGAAGCCAGCGTAACACCAGCTTCATCGTCGATCACCTGGCAGTAGATGTGCTTGGCAGAGCGGAAAACATCCAGACGAGGACGCTCGGCAGTGCCGCTGATCTTGCCGCGGACGGCGGTGACGGCGAAGACGAGCTTCGTTCTTATCAGCCTTATTGACCATAATGTTTCTCCCCTCCTAATATTTTCCCCTTGCCGGCTTTGCCTTCCTTACGGATGACAAACTCGCCGACATAGCGGATGCCCTTGCCTTTGTACGGCTCAGGCGGGCGCTTGCTGCGGACTTCGGCCGCAAACTGGCCGACTTCCTGCTTGTCGCTGCCCAGGATGCTGAAATGCAGAGCATCCTTGACTTCGATCTTGATGGTCTCGGTTTCTGCAACCTCAACCGGGTGAGAGAAGCCCAGGGTCAGGACCAGCTTGCTGCCCTGCTTTGCGCAGCGGTAGCCAACGCCCTGGATCTCCAGGTCCTTGCGGAAGCCTTCGGTAACACCGACAACCATGTTGTGGATGTTGGTGCGGGTCAGGCCATGGAGGCTACGTGCCTCCTTTCTCGTCATTGGGGCGGGTAACCAAAATCTCATTGCCCTCGACCTTAACGGTCATCAGGGGATGGAATTTGGAATGCAGGGTACCCTTGGGGCCCTTCACGGTGATGGCGTGATCGGCCTCGTCGACCTTCACTTCCACGCCCGCGGGAATGACGATGGGTTTTCTTCCAATTCTCGACATTGTCTTATGCCCCTTTCTTACCACACAAAGGCGAGCACTTCACCGCCGACATGAGCTGCGCGAGCAGCCTTGTCAGTCATGACGCCCTTGGAAGTGGAGATGATTGCGGTGCCCAGGCCCTTCATGACCTTGGGCATATCTTCGCAGTTGGTGTAAATGCGCAGGCCCGGCTTGGAAACGCGCTTCAGGCCGTCGATGACCGGAGCACCATTTTCCTGATACTTGAGGGTCAGGGTGATAACACCCTGCTTGCCGTCGTCGGTGACTTTCATACCCTTGATGTAGCCCTCATCAACCAGGATCTGGCAGATTGCCTTCTTCAGGTTGGAAGCAGGAACGTCCACGGAAGGGTGTTTGGCAGTGCTGGCGTTGCGGATGCGGGTAAGCAGGTCCGCGATAGGATCGGTGATTTGCATGCCACTAACCTCCTTAGGTTGTGATAAATTTGTTGTTGATGTTTCGTTATGGGAGCAAACGCTCCCTTACAGTGAAGAAAGCAGATTACCAGGACGCCTTCTTGACGCCGGGGATCTCGCCCTTATAGGCCAACTCGCGGAAGCAGATGCGGCAGATGCCGTACTTACGCAGGTAAGCATGGGGACGGCCGCAGATCTTGCAGCGGTTGTAGGCGCGGGTAGAGAACTTGGGCTGACGCTGCTGCTTGATCTTCATAGAAGTTTTTGCCATTCGTTGTTCCTCCCTGATCAGTTGGCGAACGGAGCGCCCAGAGCCTTCAGCAGCTCCTTGGCTTCCTCGTCCGTCTTAGCGGTGGTGACGAAGCAGATATCCATGCCGCGGACTGCATCGACCTTATCAAAGTCGATTTCCGGGAAGATGATCTGCTCCTTCAGACCGAAGGCGTAGTTGCCGCGGCCGTCGAAAGCTGTTGCCGTTAATGCCGCGGAAGTCGCGGACACGGGGCAGAGCAACGTTGAACAGGCGGTCAACGAACTCGTACATACGCTCACCACGCAGGGTGACCTTTGCGCCGATGGGCATGCCCTGGCGCAGTTTGAAGTTTGCAACGCTCTTCTTGGCCTTGCAGACAACGGCCTTCTGGCCGGTGATCTGGCCCAGGTCAGCGACGATAGCATCGATAACCTTGACGTTCTCTTTTGCCTCGCCGGCAGCCACATTGATGATGACCTTATCCAGCTTGGGAATCTGCATCACGCTCTTGTAGCCGAACTTTTTGTTCAGGGCCGGAGCGATCTCATTGACATACTGTTCTTTCAAACGTGCCATAATTAACTCCTCCCTTACAGTTCAGCACCGCACTTGCGGCAGATACGGACGTTCTTGCCATCCTTAACGGAATGGCCCACACGGGTGGCCTTGCCGCATTTGGGGCAAACGGGCATGACCTTGCAGGCGTAGATAGCGCCTTCGGCCTTAACGATGCCGCCCTGCTCGCCCTGACGGCGCGGCTTGACGTGCTTGGTAACCATGTTCAGGCCTTCGACAATGACCTTACCCTCTTTGGGGCTGGTCTGCAGAACCTTACCGGTCTTGCCCTTGTCCTTGCCAGAGATGATCATCACGTTGTCGCCGGTTTTAACATGAAGATTATTCATTCTAAAACCTCCTTACAGCGATTCGGGAGCCAGGGACAGGATCTTGGTGTAGCCGGCGTCGCGGAGCTCACGCGCGACAGGTCCAAAGATACGAGTGCCCTTGGGGCTCTTGTCGGCCATGACGATAACGGCGGCGTTCTCATCGAAACGGATGTAAGAACCGTCGTCACGGCGCAGGCCATGCTTGCTACGGACGATAACGGCCTTGACCACATCGCCCTTCTTAACGGTGCCGCCGGGAGCCGCCTTCTTCACGCTGCAGACCACGACGTCGCCGATGTTTGCGTATCTCTTGCGGGTGCCGCCCAGCACACGAATGCACATTAACTCTTTGGCACCGGTGTTATCGGCCACTTTGAGATACGTTTGCATCTGAACCATCTGCCAGATCCTCCTTTCAAAGTACCAGGCTTATTTCGCTTTCTCCAGGATCTTGACGAGACGCCAGTTGACCTGCTTGGAAATCTTGCGGGTCTCCATGATCTCAACGCGGTCGCCGATGCCGGCTTCGTTGTTTTCGTCATGAACCTTGAACTTCTTGGTACGCTTCAAGATCTTCTTGTAGAGGGGGTGCTGAACGCTGTCCTTAACAGCAACGACGATGGTCTTATCCATCTTGTCGGAAACGACAACGCCCACACGGGTCTTTCTCAGATTACGTTCCATGTTTTACCCTCCCTCTTACGCGTTTTTTAACGTTCTTCTCTGCCATGATGGTCATCACGCGGGCGATGTCCTTCTTCACAGCATCGATGCGAACGGGGTTATCCAGCTGGTTGATGGCGTGCTGAAAGCGCAGGTTGAAGAGCTCGGCCTTCAGGTCCTTGAGCTGCTTGTTCAGTTCGACATCGGTCATTTCACGCAGTTCCTTGGCTTTCATTCAGCGTCACCCTCCTTTACGGTGTCAAGCTCTTCGCGCTTGACAAATTTGCAGCGGATCGGCAGCTTGTTGCTGGCCAGGCGCAGAGACTCACGAGCGGTAGCCTCATCAACGTCGGCGAGCTCAAACAGCACGCGGCCCGGCTTAACCACAGCAACCCAGTACTCCGGGCTGCCTTTACCAGAACCCATTCGGGTGCCGGCCGGCTTTTCAGTAACGGGCTTATCGGGGAAGATCTTGATCCAGACCTTGCCGCCACGCTTGATATAACGAGTCATAGCAACACGAGCAGCTTCGATCTGGTTGGAAGTGATCCATGCCGGCTCCAGAGCAACCAGACCGTACTGGCCCTGGTTGACAGTGTTGCCACGCATGGCCTTACCGGTCATGCGGCCACGCTGAACGCGGCGGTATTTAACACGCTTCGGCAGTAACATTACTGTTTGCCTCCTTCCTTCTTAGCAGGGGCTTTGGCGCCCTTCAGGATCTCGCCATTGTAAATCCAGACCTTGACGCCGATTTTGCCATATGTGGTGTTTGCTTCCGCAAAGCCATAGTCGATATCCGCGCGGATGGTCTGCAGGGGGATGGTGCCCTCATGGTAGCTCTCAACGCGGGCGATATCAGCGCCAGCCAGACGGCCGGAGCAGGTAACCTTGATACCCTTGGCAGGCACGCCGCCGCGGGGCTGCATTGCATTGCGGATAACCTGCTTCATAGCGCGGCGGAACGCAATGCGGCGCTCCAGCTGGGAAGCAACATCCTCAGCAACCAGATGAGCGTTGGTTGTGGTGCCCTTGACTTCGATGATGTTCAGGTTCACAGTCTTGCCGGTGAGCTTAGCAAGCTGCTTCTCCAGCTTTGCGCTCTCAGCGCCGCCCTTGCCGATAACGATGCCCGGCTTGGCGCAGAAGACGTTGACCTTCACGCGGGGAGCACCGGTCTGGCTGTCGACGGTACGCTCGATCTCGATCTTGGGAACGCCGGCAGCGTAGAGCTGCTTCTTCAGGGTCTTGCGGATCTTGTGATCCTCGACCAGGGTGTCGCCGAATTCCTGCTTAGAGGTAAACCAGCGGCTGTCCCAATCTTTAATAACGCCCACGCGCATGCCATGGGGATTAACTTTCTGGCCCATTTGTTTACCTCCTTAGTTTTTCTCTTTCAGCACAACAGTCATGTGGCTGGTGCGCTTGAGGATGCGGTACGCACGGCCCTGAGCGCGCGGCATAATGCGCTTGAGGGTGGGGCCGGGGCAGACATAGCATTCTGCGACGTACAGGTTGTTGCGGTCCATGTTGAAGTTGTTTTCCGCGTTTGCGGCAGCAGAGTTCACCAGTTTGAGAAGGGGCTCGCAGGCGGCCTTCGGGGTGTACTGCAGAATCGCCTGAGCTTCAGCCAGCGGCTTATTACGGATGAGATCCATCACGATCGAAACCTTACGGGGACTAATGCGGGCGTAACGGAGAATTGCCCGTGCTTCCATTCGGTGTTCCTCCTCTCTTATTTGCCAGCGGTCTTGCCGCCGCCGTGGCCGGTGAACTTGCGGGGTGGGAGCAAACTCACCCAGCTTGTGGCCAACCATATCCTCAGTAACGTATACGGGCACATGCTTGCGGCCGTCATGGACAGCAAAGGTGTGGCCGACGAATTCGGGGAAGATGGTGGAGGAGCGGCTCCAGGTCTTGACGACGCTCTTCTTACCGGCCTCGTTCATCGCTTCAACTTTCTTCATCAGAGAATCCGCGACGTAAGGGCCCTTTTTGGTGCTACGAGACATATCTTATTTCCTCCCTTAACCGTTGGCGCGCTTCACAATGAACTTGTTGGAGCGAGCATGATGTTTGCGAGTCTTGAGACCCATTGCCGGCTTGCCCCACGGGGTGCGCGGGCTGTCGTGACCAACCGGGGCGCGGCCTTCGCCACCGCCGTGCGGGTGATCGCAGGGGTTCATGACGGAACCACGGCTGCCGGGGCGAACGCCCATGTGGCGCTTGCGGCCAGCCTTGCCCAGGTTGACGTTCTCGTGGTCGAGGTTGGAAACAACGCCGATGGTGGCGATGCAGTTAACGGGGATGTTGCGCATCTCGCCGGAAGGCAGGCGAACCAGTGCATAACCGTTCTCCTTAGCCATCAGCTGAGCCATAACGCCAGCGGAACGGACCAGCTGGCCGCCCTTGCCCGGGTAGAGCTCGATGTTGTGGATCATGGTACCGACGGGGATGTTCTCAAACGGCAGAGCGTTGCCCGGCTTGATATCGGCGGTGGGGCCAGCCATAACCTTATCGCCAACCTTCAGGCCGTCCGGAGCCAGAATGTAGCTCTTGGCGCCGTCTTCGTACTCAACGAGAGCGATGAAAGCGGAGCGGTTCGGGTCATACTCAAGGGTCTTGACCGTTGCGGGAACGCCGAACTTGTTGCGCTTGAAATCGATCACGCGGTACTTGGTGCGGTTGCCGCCGCCGTGATGGCGAACGGTGATCTTGCCGGTGTTGTTGCGGCCGGCATGCTTCTTGTTGGGCTCCAGCAGGCTGCGCTCGGGTGCAACCTTGCTCAGCACGCGAATAGTCAGTAACAGTCATGCCGCGGCGGCCCGGGGTAGTCGGCTTGTACTTTTTGATAGCCATTGTGGTACTCCTTTTTGATCTTATGACTTATTATCGGGGTCATATCCCCATATGTGGCCCCTCGGCGGGGCCTTGCATGCGCCCGGCGTTTACCGGGCGGCAACCAATGCGCTTAGACCATGCTGTTGAAGAACTCGATCTCCTTGGAGTCGGGCTTCAGGGTAACGATGGCCTTCTTGGAAGCGGCAGTGTAACCAGCATGCATGCCCTGGCGGCGGAAACGGCCGCGCACGGTGATGGTGTTCACCTTAGCGACCTTCACGCCGAACAGCTCTTCGACTGCCTGAGCAATCTCCACCTTGGTGGCGTTGGTGGCAACCTTGAAGGTGTACTTCTTATCGGCAATGCCTGCCATGGAGTTCTCGGTGATGACGGGGGCGAGAACGATATCCTGTGCGAACTTCATCACGCATATACCTCCTCAAGTTTCTTGGCGGCGTCCAGGCTGACGATCAGCTTGTCGGCGTTCACAACGTCGTAGGTGTTCACACCGTCAACAGCAGTCTTGACGCCCGGGATGTTGGCAGCGGAAGCAACGAACTTGACATCAGCGGTATCGTTGAGGATCAGGTTCTTCTTGCCGGCGCCGACAGCAGCCAGGAAAGCAACAACGGTCTTGGTCTTGAACTCGTCAGCAGCGATTTTGTCAACGACGATCAGGTTGCCGTTGGAGCCTTGTCAACAGGGCGCTGAGCAGAGCCAGGCGCTTAACCTTCTTGTTGATGGTGTAGAGTAATCACGCGGCTTGGGGCCGAGAGCAACACCACCGTGGGTCCACTGCGGAGCGCGGATAGAACCCTGACGTGCGTGGCCGGTGCCCTTCTGGCGCCAAGGCTTGCCGCCGCCGCGGACACTTCGCTGCGCGTCTTGGTGCTCTGCGTGCCCTGACGCTGGTTAGCCAGGAAGTTGACGACTGCCTCGTGGACAGCCTTCTCGTTCGGGGTGATCCCGAACACGGCGTCGGAAAGCTCAACCGTGGATACCTTCTTGCCGTTCATATCTAAAACGTCAAATTTTGCCATGATGCTTTCCTCCTTTACGCCTTCACGCTGTCAGAGATGCAAACCACGCTGCCCTTGGGGCCCGGGATCGCGCCCTTGATAGCGATCAGGTTGTTTTCGGCATCGACCTTGACGACGCTCAGGTTCTGGATGGTAACGCGCTCGGCGCCCAGATGGCCCGGCAGGCGTTTGCCCTTGAACACGCGGGACGGCGTGGAGCAGGAGCCCATGGAACCGGCGTGGCGCGCCACAGGGCCGGTGCCGTGGCTTTCACGCAGACGGTGCTGGCCAGCGCTTGATAACGCCCGATAGCCCTTACCTTTGCTGGTGCCGATGACGTCGACCTATCGCCAGCAACGAAAACGTCGGCCTTGAGGATATCGCCCACGTTCATGGCGCTGATGTCGTCCAGGCGGAACTCACGCAGCGTGCGCTTGGGCGCGACGTCCGCTTTATCAAAGTGGCCCTTGGCGGGTTTCGAAACCTTCTTGGCCGAAATATCGCCGTAGCCCAGCTGAACGGCCACATAGCCGTCGCTCTCCACCGTTTTCTTCTGCACGACCGTGCAGGGGCCTGCTTCCACGACAGTGACGGGCACGACTTTGCCGTTCTCGTCAAAGATCTGGGTCATGCCCATCTTCTTGCCGATGATACCTTTTTGCATTTCGTTTTGCCTCCTAACAGGTTATTGGTTGATGCGGGTTTCAACGGGACCACCAACTTAATGAACGTTTTATGCGGATCGTGTCTGAATTCATTCAGGGGAACCGGGTCCGGCAATGGATCACGGCCATTTTCCGGTTCCCGAATTGCACAGCTTGATCTCGATGTCAACGCCGGCGGGGAGCTGCAGGCTCGTAAGAGCCTCGACCGTCTTGTTGGACGGCTTCAGGATGTCGATGAGACGCTTGTGGGTGCGGTTCTCGAACTGCTCGCGGCTGTCTTTGTACTTGTGTACCGCGCGCAGGATCGTGATGACCTCTTTGTCAGTGGGAAGAGGGACCGGGCCGGACACGCGGGCGCCTGTGCGCTTCGCCGTTTCCACGATTTTCTCCGCCGCGCTGTCGATGAGGGACGCATCGTAGCTCTTCAAACGAATCCTGATTTTCTCCTTGACTGCCATTTGTTTCGCCTCCTTAAAATTTTGCGTGGGACGAACCATTCGATAAATACCGAACACTGCGCCGGGTGTTTCACGCCATTGCATCAGGTTGTTGGGATTTTTGGCGAAGAAATGTTATCTTTTGGAGCGGTTAGAGTTTCCCGGGAGAGAAACAGCCTGTATCAGGGCATGTTTATATTTTTTCCTATTTAATATATAAGGAACAACGCCTCGGGACAATGCAAACATCGTCCCCTACAAATTATTTGCAGCGTTCGCAACATGCAGCAAGGTTTCTCCGCGGCGGGATGAGGGCATCCCGCCCTACAGGACATTTTATTGTCTATTGCTCATAGCCCAATATTTCTGTAGAGAACGGTCTTGACCGTTCCAGCGTTTTATAATACATTTCGCATAAAATCTCGTTGCAAAACTCCACTTTCCTTTAAGCTGTGGTTCCCAGCAGCCAACCCTAAGGCAACACCGCACAATTCCCGCCTTGCGGCTTAAGCACCGCTCCGGCAGCTGCGGCACGGCATCTGCGTTGCCAAAATGCTCGATAATACACAAAGTATTATCTGCGCTTTTGGCTTGGCATCTGCCGCACCTCTCGCCGTATCGGCACTTAGGAATTATGCGGTATTGCCCTAAAGAACATTTGTAGGGGCCGTTGCTCGCATCGGCCCGCGGGAACTCACTTGCCGCCAAATATCCCACCTCAGCCAAGCCACCATCTAAAAAGTCAGGGCCGTGCTTTTCTGCACAGCCCTGACTTTAACTTATCTTCCTTATAATATTATATACGCTTTACTTCGGTGCAATCAATGCGCCGGTGCGGCTGTCGAACCAATACCGGATGCCATCAATCATCACAACACCTTTCGCCATTGCGCCGGTGATGGGGTCAAAGTAGAAGCGGTCCACGCCCTGGGTATCCCAGCCTTTGATCATGTGGCCGTCTGCATCATAGCGCACCCACTTGCCACCATCGGATTCCTGGTAAACATCTTTGCTCACGGCTTTTTTGCCGTTGTCCACCGCATCCAGCCAATACCAGGCGTCGCTGGCAAGATCATAAATTTCCTTGCCGCGGCCCTCGGTCCCCTGGCGAACACCGCCCTCGTACCAGTAGTCGCCCACTTCGGTATGCAGCCACTGGCAGTCCAGCATGGTTCCCATGATGGGGTCAAAGCCGTACTGCACATCATCCAGCAGCAAGGCACCCTTGGCCATAGCGCCGGTGATCTGGTCAAAATAGTAGGTGCCGTTTTCGTTCACATCCCAGCCTTTTTACCATGTGGCCGTTTTCATCGTAACGCACCCACTTGCCGCCGTTGGATTCCTGATAAACGTCCTTACTGGCTGCCATTGCGCCGTTCTGGATATTATCCAGCCAATACCAGGCATCGCTGGCGGGGTCATAAATCTCTTTACCGCGGTAGCTGGAATCGTATGGATTGTAACCCTGGCGCTTCCAGCTTTCAAACCAGTAGCGCTTGCCGCCCCATTCCAGCCAGAACAGGCCGTCCGGGCCGCTGCTGCGGCTGCCATTCACCGTATTAAAGGTAAAGGATGTTCCGCAGATCGTCTGCTTACCATACAGCATTTTGCCGTTGGTCAGGCTGTAAAACACCTGGCGGCCATCCGGCAGCACCACAGGCCCGCGGCACTGGGCACCGGTCTTTTCATCGTAATAGTACCAGCCTCCGTGCTCCAGATATTCGCCAAATGCATGCAGCCATTTTCATCAAAGTAGCAGAGCCGGTCTTCATCCAGCTGCACCTTGCGGTTTTCCGCGCGGGCTCCGCTATCGTCCGGGTCCAGCCAGTAGCGGCAGCCGGTATCGGGGTCGGTGAACTCCAGGCCGCCTTTCTGCAAGCCCTGGCGTTCGCCATCCACATACCAGTAGTGTTTGCCGTTTTCTTCATACCAGCCGTTGCGTGCCTCATCGTCGATTATGACATTCACGGTAGTGGAAGCAGCGCCCGCCCGAACCGTCAAGGTCGTTTCCCCGTTCTGCACGCCAGTCACCACAAAAGTCCCTGCGTAAGTACCAATTTCAGCTTTCGCAACTGTAGGGTCATCCACCGTCACCCGCACGGTATCGCAGGCGCTGGCAGGGGTCAGGCGGAAGGTATACTTTTTGTTCTGCCCTGCCCCCAGTTTAACGGCGTTATCGTTCAAGCCGCCAAGGGTCATACTGTCAGCCTGGTTGCCTCGGCGGACAAATTCATCGTCAAACCGCTTTGTCATATACGCCGTGCGCTGGGCGATCCAATCCTGCAGTTTGTCAACATCCTGCTGCCAGGTGCCGCTCTCATCCGCACGCGCGGTGCCGGGCTGATCTTTCAGATCCCAGCGGACAAATTCCATCTTGGCGGAGTTTTCCAGCGTGCTGCGGTAATCGTTGCAGGTTTCGCTCCAATTTTCCAGCAGAGGGCGCATGGTGTGCTGGTAGCGCTCCTGCACTGCTTCACGGAACTGCTGGCATTTCATCAGCTCAGTGAACCAGGTCAGCGAGATTTCCCCGCGCTGCTGGTCCTGAATGTTCATGGCATAGTCGGCATGTGGATCGCTGACGCCATAGCTTTCATCCTCATTGTTCAGGGCGGAGTCATAGTCCCACACGGGGCCCATATGCAGCACATCGTCGGCACCGTCCCGGTAGCAGAAGGTACTGCTTTTGAAGGTATCCCAGTTTTCGACCCATTCCGAAATGAGGTAATAATCCGCAAAGCTCTGTACATCAATTTTGGAGCTGATGATGTTCCAATCTTTATCGGATGCGTACAGCACATCTTCAAATTCATCCAGCGCCGTTTCAAAGCCGGACCAGGCTTTCATGGTGGCAGAGTCCTGCTCGTCCAAGTCATCGGCGGCGGAATCCTTTAAAGTAAAGTGGGTGCCGCTCTGGTTGCCGGTAAACCAGTACTCTTCACCATTATAATAAATGTTGTCCGCTTCAGCCAGGATGCCATCCTCCTGCTCCAGTTCCACGCGGTTGGTGCCCACCTGCACTTTTTTCGCACAGCAGGTAGCAGCCCTGATAGATGCCATCGATCCACACATCCACCCAGCGGCCATCCGGAGCCCATTCGCCCATGGCGTTGGCAAGGTCATACACTGCCTTGTTGCGCATCATGGAAGTATCCTGCCGGTTGGCGATCAGCAGCCAGGTTTTGGCTTTATCCATGCCCAATACCTTGGCTTTGCTGCTGAGCTTGAACTGGTAGGGACGCTTGTCCAGCGTCCAGGTGGTGTTGCCGCGGCCCTTGAACTCAACATCGGTATCGGTCAGGTCGCTCCCGCCTGCCTGGCTGATCGTCACGCTGTTGCCCTTGTATTTGACATCCTTGGAGCCAGCCTGGATTTCATCCAGGGTCACACCGTTCAGGGTAAAGGATACGCTGGGCAGCTGGGATTTGTACAGTTCCACCCGCGCCGCTTTGCCATCCGTAAAGGTCAGGTTCAGGGTTTCGATGTTGGTAAAATCGCCGCTGACAGTGGTTCCGTCCACAGTCAGTCCCTCTGCATCCGCGGCGGCCAGCTCGGCACCAGTTTCAATCGTAAGAGCTGCCATGTCCGTATTGACGGGCAAGAAGAGGCGGTACGCTTCATCAATAAACTGTGCCGTGCAGCCTGCTGCCGTAACGGTCGAGTGATGCTGCGGTTTCCCCCGTTTCCACTTCCTGCGCATCAGCCTGCTGATACACCGGTGCTTCTTCTGCTTCGGTCACATCCTGTGCTTCGTCTGCCCATTCTGTGGGTCGGGCTGGGCTGCGGTTTCCGGCGTGGTCTGTTCCGCCATTGCCGGGAGTGCCGCCCCGCAGGCAAAAAGCCGCTGCCAGCAGCAGCGCTGTCATTTGTTTCAACAATCCGTTTTACCCCTTTCCACTTTCCGCATCCAAGTGTTTTTTCTTGCATTAACCGTATCAGTTTACCACATCCATCCCAAACAGGCAAGTAATCGCAGGCAAAAATAACGTTCTGGCAAAATAAACCCGGCACAAACTCAAAAATTTGTGCCGGGTGCCATTTTGGATTTTATTAAGGGCAATACCGCATAATTCTAAGTGCCGATACGGCGAGCGAGGTGCGGCAGATGCCAAGCCAAAAGCGCAGATAATACTGGATGCTGCAAAGGTGAGCGCCGCCAGTGGCGGAAACAGCGAACCGAAGCAGGGGCAGCGGTCGCAGAGTGCAAGGGGCTTTTGCCCCCGAAGCACGATGCGGGTACCGCAACCCGACATTATCGAGCATTTTGGCAACGCAGATGCCGTGCCGCAGCCGCCGGAGCGGTGCTTAAGCCGTCAGGCGGGAATTGTGCGGTGTTGCCTTTGTTTCTTTTTTCCACTGCCGGTTCAAAGCGGTACAGCTGGGCGCTGTAGGGGGCAAGTGTCAGCTTTACGCTGCCGGTGGTTGTTTTGCTGCGCAGGGCTTTGGGGCGGGCGGTCCTGCCGCCAAAGCAGTTCCAATCGCTGTTCAGCAGCGGGGTGATCTTGCCCTTGCCGGGCAGGGTCAGCTCATAGTCTTTCAGCTCGGTATCACCAAAGTTGAACGCCGCAAACACGGTGGCTTCCTGCCCTTTGCGCAGGATGGCGCAGGCATCCAGTTCCGGGTGGTCGCAATCCAGCCACAGGAAATGGTCCGGGTTGTATTCTCCGCTCCAGAACGCATCATATTTCCGGTACAGTTCGTTCAGGGTGCGGCGGTAGTTGGCGAAGGCCTCGTGGATGGGGTAATCCAGCAGCAGCCAGTCCTGCTCGCGGCTTTCATCGTATTCCCGCAGCTGGCCAAACTCGTTGCCCATAAAGTCCAGCATCTTGCCGGGGTGAATTGCCATATACAGATAGAGCGCACGCCCCTGGGGGAACTTATCCTCATACTCGCCGTACATCTTTTGCAGGATGGTCGCCTTGCCATGAACATTTTCATCATGGCTGAACGGCAGGATGTAATGCTCCCGCCAGAAATACATCATCGAGAAAGTCAGCTTGCCCAGGTTGGATTTGCGTTCTTCCGGTGTTTTTTGAAGTAGTCCAGCGTATCGTTCATCCAGCCAAGGTCCCACTTGTAGTCAAAGCCCAGGCCGCCGTATTCCACGGGGGCGGTCACTTTTTCAAAGTTGGTGGAATCCTCGGCGATCAGCATGGCCGTGGGGTGGCGCTGCTGCAAACCGGCGTTCATGCCCTTCAAGAATTCCAGCGTCGAGCCGTTGACGCCGCGGTTGGGGTCGCCCTGCCAGTAGATCAGGCGGGAGACGGCATCCATGCGCAGGCCGTCTGCGTGGAAGGTGCGCAGCCAGTAATCAGCGGCCGACTGCAAAAAGCAGCGGATTTCGCCGCGGGAGTGCATAAAGTTGCAGCTGCCCCACTCGCTCTCGCCCCACCGCGGCGGCGGGGTATTCGTACAAAGCGGTGCCGTCAAAGTGTTTCAGGCCGTATTCATCCACAGCGAAGTGGACCGGCACAAAGTCAAAGATCACGCCAATGTCCGCCGCGTGGCAGGCATCGATCAGGGTACACAGCTCGTCCGGCGTGCCGTAACGGCTGGTGGGGGCAAAAAAGCCGGTGGTCTGGTAGCCCCAGCTGCCGTCAAAGGGGGTATTCGCTCAGCGGCATCAGCTCCAGGTGGGTGTAGCCGTTTTCTTTCAGGTAGGCGGGCAACTGTTTGGCCAGTTCAGAATAAGTATAGGGGGTGCCATCCTCCTTGCAGCGCCAGCTGCCTGCCTGTGCTTCGTAAATATTCAGCGGAGCATCAAAGTTCTTGCTGCGCTTTGCCATCCAGGCGGAATCCGTCCACTGGCAGGTGGGTGCGCCCCACACAATGCTGCGGCCATCGGGGCGCAGTGTCATGGCCGTACCGTAAGGGTCGCAGTGGTCCACCACACTGCCGTCTGCGCCACACACACGGTATTGGTAGCAGGTGCCGCGCGTTACCCCGGCAGCGTCTGCCTCCCAGCAGCCGGAATAGTTGCGGTGCATCTGCCATTCTGCCCAGCTGCCATCGCTCAGGCCGCTGGTGATAACCTTTACATCCCGTGCAGACGGTGCCCACACAGCAAAGTGGGTCCCGCCCTCATAGGGGTGCGCGCCAAAAAAGGTATCCGCGTCAAACTCCCTGCCGGTATAAAACCCCTGAATATTCATAAAGCATATTCCTTCCTTTTATATAGTAGCATAATAATGCAGCACCGGCGGCCGCCGGGCCGTGCAGTGGGCATCTATTGTTTCTTTCCAAATTATCTTCTACAAAAAATTATACCATGCCTTGCGGCATGGTACAATTAACAGTTGTTCGACTTTGTGTTCAAAAACTCTGCATCAGATATGCAGCACCATCTTGGCCACGTTGAAGTAGATCAACAGCGTGGTGGTATCCACGATGGTAGTGATCAGGGGCGAAGCCATGACCGCCGGGTCGATCTTGAACTTTTCCGCAATCACCGGCAGCAATACGCCGATCAACTGGGAAAGCAGCACGGTAAAGATCAGGGTGACGCAGACGACCAGCGCCACCGGAGCCGCGATGCGGTCCACCAGCAGCTTTTTGAACAAAGTTGCATACGGCCAGCGTGCCGCCGCACAGCAAGGCCACGCGGCATTCACGCCAGATAATACGCGGCAGATCGTGGGGGGCAATATCGCCCACCGCCATGCTGCGGATGATGGTGGAGGTACTCTGGCTGCCCGCGTTGCCGCCTGCATCGGTCAGCATAGGTATATAGGCGGTCAGCACAGTAACGGCGGCCAGCGCGCTTTCATACCCGCGGATCACCAGGCTGGAGAAGGTTGCGCTGAGCATCAGGAACAGCAGCCAGGGGATACGGCTTTTGTAAACATCCAGCATGGACTGCTTGAAATATGGCTTATCGCTGGGGGTCATAGCGTTCATCTTCGCGATGTCTTCGCTGGCCTCATCCTGCAAAATACTGATAGCATCATCAACCGTCAGGATACCAACCAGGCGGTTCTCTTTATCCACCACCGGCAAAGCCAGGTAGCCGTACTTTTCAATCAGCTGGGCGGCATCCTCACGGTCAGTGCTGGTTACAACGCTGACCACATTGGGGTTCATCAGCTCTTCAACCGGGCGCTGCTCGTTCTTTTCCAGCACCAGGGCACGCAGGCTGACTACGCCAACCAGGGTACGGTCCTTGCGGGTAACGTAACAGTTGTTGATGGTTTCCTTATCAATGCCGTTCTGGCGGATGGCATCCATGGCACCGCGCACGGTCCAATCGGGGGCAAGCTCCATGAACTCGGTCGTCATAACGCCGCCGGCGGAATCTTCCGGGTATTTGAGCAGTTCGTTGATCATCTTGCGGGTGTCCGGCTCTGCCTGGGCCAGGATACGCTTGACCACGCTGGCAGGCATTTCCTCCACAAGGTCGGTGGCATCATCCACGCACAGCTCCTCCACCACGCTCTTCAGCTCGCGGTCAGTCAGGCCGCGGATCAGCGCTTCCTGCGTTTCGGAGCTAAGCTCCGCAAACACATCGGCCGCCAGGTCCTTAGGGCACAGACGGAACAGCACCGGCATTTTTTCTTCGGGCAGGTCCTCAAACACGGCGGCAAGATCCGGCGCGTTCATGGTAGACATGACATCACGCAGGCTCTGGTACTTTTTGGCATCGTCAAGGCTGGCCAGCATCTGGCGCAGCACAGCAATGGTGTTGTTTGCCATAAAAAATCCTCCCTGTGCAGCCGTTGTTTCAACGCGGACGCACAAGGAGGGTGAAATCTTTCAAAATGAAGCAAGCGTGCCGTGCGCTAAAAATGTGCGCACAAACAGCAAGTGGCTCCGCATAGAGCCACCGCCTGCACCTCTGCACCGAAACAACGGTTGCCATTATATTCAGTTTTACATCGGTTCACAGGACTACCGGGAATCTCCATGCTTAACCACCTGCCTTTTGTGTTGGATTTTTTTATCATCATGGTTCCATATTTTGCTGCAAAAGCGCTATGAAACCATTTAAACTTTACCATTCCACCGCGGGTTAGTCAACCCTTTTTGTGTGTTCTATATAAAAAATAATGTCCGCGGGCTGGTAATTTCTGCCGCAGGAATTTGGGGCAACATAGCACAAAAAGCCCCCGCACCCAATCGGATGCAGGGGCTTGCTTTGGCCAGCTCAGCAATTTTCAGCGCAGGCAAAACTTCAACTTCCGTGTCAAAGCCATTGACCAGGTTAATGCTGTAAGCGATCTGAGCCATACGTTCCAGAATTTTTTTCATAACTGATATACTCCTCTCGGCACGGCAGCTTTCCCGGCTGCGGTGCAGGTGCCGCCCTCTATTGCAGCACCATCAAGTTTTCTTTCTTGACGGCTCTATCATATCAGTTATGCACAAATAATTTGTTATCTATTTGTGAATTATGCTGTAAATTCGGGACATTTTCCGGTTTTACAGGTTTCACAGCCCAGTTTTCACTGCTTTTTGTGTATTTTCACCTCGCTGCACACGCCCGCTGCACATCATTTTTGACTGCAGCAATTAAAAATGGTGCCCCTGCACGGTTCCCCGTGCAAAGAGCCCCAGTAAAAGCTGTTTTGGCTGATTATGCCATCAGTTTCTTTACGGTTGCAGCGATCTTTTCATCCTTGCAGTCTGCAAAGAAATGCTCGGCAAAATGCTCCCCGGCAAAAGCGCCCTTGACCAGATCGTGATCCAGATCTTTCAGGATATCGCACAGGTCACGGAACGCCACGGAACGCACGCCGTCCAGGATCTTCTTGTTGCGCTGTTCGGGCACAACGCGCTCCTTCGGGTAGCCCCTGACCATGGCCAAAGCCGAACAGTTTTTCAAACACATATTCCAGGTTCAGCTCGCCGCCCCAGCCAAAGCCTTTGGCAAACGGCAGGGCAACAGCATTGCCATCGTTCACATGAGCAAGGTATAGGCATCCACGGGATCTTCCACATGGCCGCAGATCACGCCGGGAAGCTGTTCAGCGCCAGCATCGCGCCCTCGCCCGTGCCGCAGCCGGTGATAACATAATCCGCCGCGCCGGAATTCAGCAGCACCGCTGCCAGAATGCCGTTCTGCACATAGGTCAGTTGGGCGGCATCATCGGCTGCGTACATACCATAATTGACAACCTCATGGCCCATCGGCTCCACAACCTTGCGCAGGGTGGCTTCGATCAGGGCGTTCTTGGCGGCCTGGCTGTTTTCATTGATCAGTGCAATTTTCATGGCTTGATTTCTCCTGTTTATTGTATCCTTGAAGGGAGCAGGGTCGTCTGCAGTGGCAATCCCATTTATCACATTACAAGTTCGCGAAAATATTTGGTATTCACCGTCTGATCCGCTTCGGCCAATTTGGCAATGCAGCCATCCAGTGTTTTGGCAATATCGTCCAGCGTATGCCATCTGGCGGCTTCGGGCTTGACGTACTGCTCCAGATATGGGGCAACCTCAGTATGGGAACAAGCGCCTTCGATTAGATAGGTGCCGTCCTTGGCTGGCTGGGTCTGCGGGGCATAATCCTCCGTGCTGGCCAGCATCACCAGTTGGAAATTCCCCTTGCGGCCGCGGCCGCCCACCAGCAGCCGCACCCCAACCGGGGCACAGGGTGTTTGCTGGGCCGCCTGCTGCAATACCTTGACTGCCTTTTCCAGCGTCATATACTGCACATCGTATTCATCCAATTTATTGATGATCTGGGCTGCTGCCACAGCATCCCCTGCAAAGCCGACCAGCACGTTGCGGTTCAGCTTGCGCACTTTGGGCAGTGCATCCGTCAGCACCTTGATTTTGCCGTCTGTGATCGGTTCTTCCACCATGCGGCCATCGCTGACCATGGCACAGAACGCCGTACCACATACTGCAGAATTGCGGTCATGTTATCGTTCCTTCCTGTTCCGCCGGGTTGTCGGCGGTGTATCTATCTGTATCTTACCATAGTTTTGCCCCAATGGGAAGAGCCGCGCATCAAAAAGCCCAAAAGCCCAAAAAGCGGCACAAGCCCAAAGCCTGTGCCGCCTGTATTTCTCAAATCTGCCGGATTACTTGTTCACCTTCATCATGTCATCGCCGGGGTTGACATTGCCGGAAGCAACCACATCCACACTGGCAAAATCATCGGTGTTGGTAACAACGGTGATAACCACCGCCGGGTGGCCCGCTGCCTTGATCTTATCCAGGTCCATCGTCAGCAGCAGCTGGCCCTTGGTGACCTTGCTGCCCAGCTTGACCTTGGATTCAAAGCCGTCGCCTTTCATTTCCACGGTATCTACGCCCACATGGATCAGCACTTCCACGCCGCCGGGGGTGGTAATGCCAAAGGCATGCAGGGTATCCGGTGCCTGGGTGATCTCACCGTCACTAGGGGGCGTACACCTTGCCCTCCGAAGGGTCAATACCGCAGCACTGGCCCAGAATGCCCTGTGCAAACACCTCGTCCGGGATATCTTCCATCTTGACAAAAGCACCAGCTGCATCCGCTGCCAGCACAACCGGGAAGGACGGTGCGGCATCCTTCTTTTGAACATATCAAACAGTCCCATATGAAAATCTCCTTCTGCTCATGGCCCGCTGCGCAGGGCGCAGCAAAGCCGGATTTATGCCTTAATTTATCACGGCGCAGCCGCCGCACGCACAGCGCGCACAGCCTGCCATGTGATATCTGCCATTTCATCTACCGTTTCAGGCTTACCGTTTTGCAGCCACAGGTCAATATTGCCAAAGCACCCCTGAACGGCAAATGCCACCATATAGCGCTGCAGCTGGGTTTCTTTCTCCCGCGGGCGCAGGTAGCCAAGACAACTTTCTTCAATCACGCCTTTCAGCCGGTGTACAAATGCAGTATCCCCATTTGTGCCCAGCAATACACTGCAAATACCATCGTTTTCGTCCAGATAACTGAACAGCGCCCTCAAAGCTTCCGGGGTGGAATCTTCTTCCAGCCGCGGCAGGATATCATCCATCAAAAGTTCCAGCGTGTGGATTTGTTCCCGCTCCACATGGTCCATCAGGTCATAAATATCGGTATAATGGAAATAGAAAGTTCCCCGGCTGACGTTAGCCAGTTCGGTCAGCTCCCGCACGGTGATTTCCCGCACCGGTTTTTGCATCAGCAGCGTAATCAATGCATCGGACAAGCGCTTGCGGGTCAGCCGCACGCTGCGGTTCTCCTCACCCTTGCTGTTCATAAGCGTATGTTCCCTTTCCGTCAGGCACCCGCACCGTGCATTCCTGCGCTGGCCGGGCAACTGTTTGGTTAATATCTTAATAGTAAAGCCGCACGGCCTTTTTGTCAAGGAAAAACTGCACTTTTGTATAGATTTGCACCCAAAGAGGATTATGTTTTTTTGTGCGCAGTATACGATTTTGCTGCTTTTTTGCGGTTTGCGGCGCTGTGCCCACGGATTTGTGTTATAATCACAGCAGAATCAAAACCAATCAGGAGATGGATATCGTGACTGTTGACCGCCAAAAGGTTCTGGATGCTTTTGCCGCCTATATCAGACCCTATGATGCGCAGGACCCCAAAGTAAGCCTGAAAATCCACCACACTTACCGTGTGGCCGCCCTGTGTGAGCAGATTGGCCGCAGCATTGCGCTGGAGGGCACTGCGCTGGATCTGGCCTGGCTATGCGGCATGCTGCACGATGTCGGCCGCTTTGAACAGCTGCGCCGTTTTGGCACCTTTGATGACAGCAAGAGCATTGACCACGCCCGCGCCGGGGTGCAGGTATTGTTCGAGCAGGGGCATATCCGGGATTACCTGGACGATGATTCCGAGGATGCCATGCTGCGTACCGCCGTGGAATGGCACAGCGCCTACCGTCTGCCGGACGGCCTGGACGAGCGCACCGTAATGTACTGCAACATCCTGCGCGATGCCGATAAAATTGACATCCTGCGGGTCAATGTGGAAACCCCGCTGGAGGATATTTATAATGTAACCACCGCAGAACTGCTGGCCTCCCCCTGTTACCCCTGCCGTGCAGCAGGCTTTTTATGAGCACCACGCCGTACTGCGCAGCATAAAGCAGCACCCAGCGGACCACGCGGTGGGGCATTCCTCTCTGGTTTATGAACTGGTTTACCCCGAAAGCCGCTGCATCGTGGCAGACCAGGGCTGGCTGTGGAAGCTGATGGACTTTAAGACACACAATCCCGAAACCGCCACTGCCTTTGCCCTGATGCGGGAACACATGCACCAATGGCTGGCAGAGAACACCTGACTGATAAATAATAATGAATAAATAATAAAGAATAATTTTTTGGTGGACCGCGGCGCAAAGCGCCGCTCAAAACATTGGAGTTATAACAGAACAAAAAAACGCCGCCGGTCGGGCATGAAAGCAGTTCTTGCGGCCCGGCGGCGGTTTTGTTTTGGCGTATTACTTTTTCTTTTTGTGGGGGATATGCACCTCTGGGATGGCCACGTTTTCGTAGTGGATGTTTTCTTTCTCCCCAGTATCCTGTTGAGCGGCCTGCTCATGTGCTACCCTTGCCGGTATGTACTTCCGGTACGGCAACATCTTCATTGCCAACATGATAAACCTGTTCCTTTTTCTTACTCCATTTCCAAAACATACAGATGTTTCCTCCAAGTCATCTCTTGATGCTTTTTCATGCCGTGCACTGCTTTGCACAGCGTGGTTCAAATAAAGTTGATAAAAAATGTGGTAACAAGGCTGTTGATAAAATCCGCAAACAAACTGCCGACCAGGGGGATCAGCAGATACGCCTTAACTGAGGGTGCATATTTTTCGCACAGGGCCTGCATGTTGGCCATGGCGTTGGGGCGTTGCGCCCATGCCAAAGCCGCACACGCCGGAAGATATCACCGCAGCGTCATAATCACGGCCCATCACACGGAACACAATAAAGTTGGTAAACACAAACATCAGCAGTGTCTGGCCAGCCAGCAGGATCAGCAGCGGCAGGGCCAGTTCGGCCAGCTGCCACAATTTCAGGGTAATCATGGCGATACCCAGAAACAGCGAAAGGCTGATACCGCCGATATCGTTGATCTCGCCCATATAGATGGTGATTTTTCCGGTATACTCGCCGATATTGCGCATACAGGCGGCCGCAATCATGGCACCGATATAAATTGGGAAGGTCATGCCGGTCAGCGAGAGCAGCTTGGAAACAACGGTTCCAATGCCGATGGCGATGATCAGCTGGAACACCGCGGAAGGATACATGCTGGCGTGGCGTTCGTGCTTGATTTCTTCTTCCACCAGCAGGCTGTCGTCCTCCTGCACCACGGTATCCAGCAGCTTGTGCTTTTCAATCAGACGGCGGCCAATGGGTCCGCCGATCATGCTGCCTGCAATCAGGCCATAGGTTGCCGCAGCGGTGCACAGCGTGGTTGCACCGGAAATGCCAAAGTCCTCCAGCACAGGGCCAAAAGCGCCCGCTGTGCCGTGGCCGCCAACCATCGAAATGGAACCGGTGCAAAGGCCCACCAGCGGGCTGATCCGCATCACGTTGGACAGCCCCACCGCCAAAAAGTTCTGGGCCAGAATCAGCGCAATAACCAGGCTCAGAAACACCAGCATGGATTTGCCGCCGCTTTTGAGCACCTTCAGGTTTGCCTGGAAGCCGACCGAGGTAAAGAAGAATACCATGCAGACTTCTTTCAGGATATCATCAAATGTAAACTCCACAATGCCGGTCACATAGCACACGCAGGTGAACACGGCAAACAGCACGCCGCCCACAACGGGCGCAGGGATGCAGAACTTTTCCAGCAGGCTGCATTTTTTTACGCAAAAACTTTCCCAACATCAGTACCACGACCGCAATGGCAAGGGTCTGGTACATATCCAGCTCTATGATCATGCTGCGTCCTCCCCTGCTGCCATGCCGTTTTCCTGATAATACGCCGCCGCACCAGCGTGGACCGGCACCCCAATTTTATCCGCGGGGCCCAGCTCAAGGGGGAGGCCAAGCTCTGCCTGCAGGGTATCCACCCCGTCATACAGCGTCTTGGTCAATGCTTTTACGGTGTTTTCCGAAAGTTCATCACTTGCCAGCAGCACGGCCTTGACCCCAATGGTCGGCACATCCTGGTCCTGGCCATTGTAGCTGCCTGCCGGGATCACACCCTGGCTGTACGCCGGATAAGCGGCCAGCAGACGGGCCGCTGCGCTGCCATCCACCGGCAGCAAGGCAATGCCGCAGCTGTTGGCCAGTTCTTCAATCATCTCGGTCTTTACGCCGGACGTACAGAACAGCGCATCGATCTCACCGCTTTTTGCAGCTGCTTGGCCGCATCGGTGTAGTTCAGGTTGACCTCCTTGACCAGCTTTTCGTCCAGGCCATAAGCCGCCAGAATCTGTCTGGCGTTCTGCTCCGTGCCGGATTCTTCCTCGCCAATGCTGACGGTCTTGCCTTGCAGCTTCTCCACGGTGTTGATGCCGGAATCTGCCCGCACAACAATATGGCATTCTTCCTGATACAGTACCGCCACGGTGCTGAAGTTATTTTCTACCTCAGATTCCGCAAAAGCGCCGGTTTGGTTGTAAGCATCCTGGGCCATATCCGCCTGTACCACCGCCATCTGCAGGTACCCGCTGGACAACAGCCGCAGGCTTGCCGCCGAACCGGCGGTTTCACGCACTTCCAACTTCCGACCGCCGTTCTGGGCCTGCAGGGCGGCGTAATCCTCACCAAATACCTGGTACACGCCGCCGATGCCGGCCACACCCAAACGGATGGTTTTGTCGCCGCACGCAGCCAACAGCAGCACCATCATCAGTGCCGCCGCAAGCGCAAGGGCGATCCTTTTTTCTTCTTCATCGCTTTCCTCCCCTTATATGGTGCCCCTGTCAGTAGCTTCAAAGCGCTAAAAATTATTGTACCACTTTTCCCTATGTTCTCTACAGGATAAAGTGCCGTTTTTAACGCCTTAAGCCTGCTGTCGGACCACCGAATCCGCAATCATGTGCCGCACAACACACGCTTACTTCTTTTGTTTTGCCAGCCATTCCACAGCCGACAGGGCTGCAACATTGCCCTGCCCGCCGCCTTGATGTACTGGTACGGTTTCCCCGCCAGATCGCCGCAGGCAAAGCAGCCCGACAGGTTGGTTGCCATGTTGGCATCCACCTTTACATGTGCCCCCTCCACGGCAAGCCCCGGCACCAACTTGTCCGGTGCAACAGCATCCCGCAATACAAACACACCATCCACCGCATAGGTATTCTGCTCCGTCTGCACGCCTTCGGCATGGGTCTGGCCCAAAATGGCAATGGGACGCTCATTAATGACCTGCACATGGTCGTTCACAGCAACCTCGTGGGGCACAACAGGGAAATACAGCAGCCTGCCCGCAGTTTCTGCCAAAAAGTTCGCTTCCCGGCAGGATTCTGCGTTGTATCCAAGGACTGCAACGGTTTTTCCGGGGTAAAAATGCGCATCGCAGGTTGCACAGTAGCTCACACCGCGGCCTAGCAGCTCATCCTCTTTCGGGAACGTTTTGCCCATCACCACACCGCCCGCCAGGATCACGCTGGATGCTTCCAACATGGCATCCGGCGTCTGGATGCCAAAATAGCCGCCCATGGCATACACCGCCGTGACCTGCTTCTCTGTGATTGGGATTTCCAGCACATCCAAGTGCTTTTTGAACGCCTGGGCCAGCTGGGCACCATCAATATCCGGCAAACCGGGGTAGTTCTGGATTTTATGGGCCTTGGTCAGCTTGCTGCTCAGCTCCCGGCTGCCAAACAGCAGCACTGTTTTGCCACGTACCTTTGCCGTAATGGCCGCCGAAACGCCCGCCGGGCCGGTGCCGATAATTGCAATATCCGCACGCTCCATCGTTTCTCACCTCTCTGTTCTGCCCTATGCAGGGCACAATTCTATTTAGGCAATACCGCATAATTCTAAGTGCCGATACGGCGAGCGAGGTGCGGCAGATGCTAAGCAAAAAGCGCAGATAATACTGGATGCTGCAAAGGTGTGCGCCGCCAGTGGCGGAAACAGCGAACCGAAGCAGGGGCAGCGGTCGCAGAGTGCGAGGGGCTTTTGCCCCAGAAGCACGATGCGGGTACCGCAACCTGACATTATCGAGCATTTTGGCAACGCAGATGCCGTGCCGCAGCCGCCGGAGCGGTGCTTAAGCCGTCAGGCGGGAATTGTGCGGTTTTGCCTTTATAATTATTGTAAATTATACCACCGATAAGCCGCCTGCGTCAATTTATGGGGGAATTTAACAGAGGGAGATAGAACTTTCTCCATACTATGTATAGAAATGCACAACTGGACTAAAAAGCAGAGAGCCATCCCCGTAAGAGGATAACTCTCTGCTATTTTTGTAAAGCCTTTTCTGCAAGTTTGGTGTCAATGTGGTGTCAAATCAGCCAAACCGGGTTGATAAAAGGCGTAAAATCAATGCTTTTTTAGTCGATGGGCTTCATCGTGTTGACTTGCACGATTCGCTCATTTGATGGTTATATCCCGATTCATCATTGGAGCGATACTGCGATACACCGCAAATTGAAGTTTTATCATATCATGTATTATTCTATCACACTTTCAGCGTTTTGTACATGAACCGCGTGATAAACCGGGATGGGCGGAGCCACTGAATAGGCCAAACGGCCACCGAAAAGAGCCGAAATTCACTTGACCAAGATGGTTATGTTCAGCAACGAATCTTGCCGATGCAATTCTGTGTTATGAAAAGGCAGGCACAAGGTCTTTCCAACAGACGGACCGCGCCTTGATTGAGCAAATCGTGCAGGAATACTTAGGGCAACACCGCACAATTCCCGCCTTACGGCTTAAGCACCGCTCCGGCGGCTGCGGCACGGCATCTGCGTTGCCAAAATGCTCGATAATGTCGGGTTGCGGTACCCGCATCGTGCTTCGGGGGGCAAAAGCCCCTCGCACTCTGCGACCGCTGCCCCTGCTTCGGTTCGCTGTTTCCGCCACTGGCGGCGCTCACCTTTGCAGCATCCAGTATTATCTGCGCTTTTGGCTTGGCATCTGCCGCACCTCGCTCGCCGTATCGGCACTTAGAATTATGCGGTGTTGCCTTAATTTATTTTTACCTGTCTTGTCCCTTCGGAACGAACCAACAAGAATTTCTTGTGAGTTGCCTCATAGTCCAGCTCACCGTTTTTATATTCCATCGATACGCGAAATAATTTTAGCTATTATGATAAAAGCGAACCTGCTTGCGTTGTAAGCAGGTTCGCTTTTTCAAATAACTATTTCGAAAAATCAGCCGGGCTATCAAACTGTAATTTATCAGAATCACTTTGATTGGGCAAAACGGTACGCCTGTTCCATCCAGTCGAATAATTCTTTGTCCAAATCCGACGGTTTGGTGATGACAAAATGCGTTGTCCACCGTCCCGGATGCGGTTCGGTTTTGCCGCCACCCGGTCGGACTCCAGCGGGGCGGGCAGTCCCAATGTAAGTACAAAATAATCCTTGGACAGATCCACCTTCTTTTTGACCTTTAGGAAAGATACGCAGGCATAAAGATGCCGATTGTAATATGAGATTTGGGCTTTTTGCACCTTGATTCGGCTTTCGGGAAAGCGGGTAAACAGTTCTTTCTGAAAATGCTCATACAAAGGATAGACGGTTTGGTGCTGATCAAAGAAAAGCAAGGTGTCTTGCATTATAGTATCCATTATGCTCGCTCTCCCACACAAATTTCGATTTGCAAAACCGGGAGCCATCTTAATCAAACAATGTTCTCAGCCATGCCCAAAGCCTCAAAATGATAACGCGGTTTACCCACGCTTCTTTTGCCATACTCGATGGCCTCTTTCGGGCAATAGCAAATACAGGCCATGCAATGCGTACAATTTGACCCCCAGACAGGTTTATCCTTATCCAGACGGATGTTATTCAATGGGCACAGCTGCACACATTTTCCACAGCCGATACAGGCATCACTTACCGTAAAAGCGTCCGCCTTGACGATTCCCTTGTAGAAAATGGGATTTACCGCGCTGCTCATAAAGCGGTCATACAAATTATTTCGCGGTGCGGGAAATTCCATCCCATTACGGATACAGTCAATGATGCTTCGGATAGCGGGCTTTGCGTTCTCGACAATCGCTTTTTGCTTCCTGCTTGTCCGGTACCGAGAACAAAGCAATATAATTTTCCGGCATAACGATTTGGGCCGTGCCCATGTAGGTAAGGGGCTTTCTGTGCGGCAAGCTCCTGGTTGTACTTTTGCTGCATTGCCGATCTCGCTGCCGCAATCCATCACGAACCAGATGCGTTTAGCGCTGACTAAATCCACTTTTTCAAGCCAGCCGGAAACAATATGCGGAATACGCCAAGCATAGGTGGGCGTGACCAATATTACATTTTCCTCTGTCTGAACAGACGAGGTGTCTTCCGCCTTGATGCGCTCATTAAGATTGAGGCAATCTGTTTCAAGCGCGGACGCGATACATTTTGCAATAAATTTGCTGTTGCCGGTGCCGGAATAATACAGAACCATGTTCAATCTGCCTCCATATCTCCGCACAAACGGTCTGTCACAAGGGCCTTGCAGCGCTCCCTGTGGGCAACATGCAGCGGATGATTTTGGAATGCTTGTAAGGCATCTGCATCCCGCAGCTCGGAATAGAATACGAGATCGTATTCCCTGCCGGCAGTGTTTGTATTGATTTCTGCGCAGCGGAGGCCTTCAATATGACCGACCATTGTCGCAACGGATTTTTGCAGGAACGCCAGTGCTTCCGCTTCTTTGTGTTCCGCTTTAACCGTGTCAGTGTATTTCCAGAATAAAATGTGACGGATCATAGCAATTTCACTCCACAAATTTAGCCATGTACTTCAGATTTCGAACAAAATGTCCCTTGTTCTTTGGAAAACAATCACGAATATACGTGGCTGGGCTGTCTGCAAACTTGTCTCCTCTACCAGCACTTTCCTAAATCTGACGCAATGTAAGAGTCCACATACGCACCATCTTTCAAAGAAACCATATACAAATTTCCATGAATTCCAATGATCGTTCCCTCTTGACCACGATACCGAACCCGGACGTGATCGCCGACGCTAAATTGCAAGCCCGACATTTTACCAGAATCTTTATCCGTAAGCGCACTGAAGAATAACGCACTTAAAAGACCGGGGCGCTTATGTTTGCGTTGTGGTGTAATTTCCTCTGATTCTTCATCACACACTCTCTGCAAACGAATTCCCTGATTTTGAGCAATTTCAAGTACCTTTCGGCGAACATTGTCATTACCAGTTTCAAAGTAAATATCATCCAACTGCGTTTGCGAAAAAGTACACGAAGAAGTTTTCAGAATCATATACAGCCCTTCATCGGCTTCGCATTGGGAAAGTTCCAGAATTTGCTCAGCAGTGGATTGGATACCGGCACTGGCAGCTCGTTTCATTAAGCGCCCGGCTGCTTTTTTCATCCAAAATATCCCGCGCAACATCTACAATTTCTGCCGGGTTCACACCCGCATTCAGCATTGCATAGGGCGAGCCTTTTGATTTGGGTAAAAGTAGCCCAGCCGTAAAATTTACTGTAATATTCTTCCCATGTCATAATCTGCCCGCTTTCTGCGCTTATTCAACCCCCAGCGCCTTAAACACTGCGTCCTCAGCATTCTGGTATGGAATCAGCTGGAAGGCCGTCATCAGGTCTGCCGGCACCGTGGCAAAGTCCACCATAGACACAGCCGGCAGCAGCACTTTCTTCGCACCGCAGTCTGCACAAGCCTGCAAGGTGTTGGCCAGTTCATCTACTTTAATCAGCGTGCCTCCGATGGAAATATCGCCCAGCACAGCAAGACTGCTCAGCGTCGGGCGTCCGATGGCAATGGAGCACAGTGCGATCACGGTGGGCAATGCCAACTTTTCCGTCATGCCGATACCCTGCAGATCCTGATAGTTGACGATGTAATCCTTTGCCGTGGTGCTGATGTTGCCGCTGATATGCCGTGCATTGGCTTTCAGGAAATTGAAGGCAGTGTTGGCGGCTTCCTTCGCCTTGCCATCACTGCCAAGGCCGGTCTTATCAAACTTGCCGCTGCCGGGCAGCATTTGACTTTCCAGACGGAACGCACCGATCATGCCGGACTTGCCGCGAGAAATCGTGTATAACTGGCCCGGCGCACCCATGCCTTCAGGAATCAGCGTATCGCCGCCCTGCTCCGGTACAGAAACATACTTTTCCTCAAAGGTTTCGTTATCAATGTAGGAGAAGTTCACATCATAGAACTCCATGCCGCCCAGCTTCTTCAACTGCTCCTTGACACGACGGCGCATCTCCAGCGAGAGACGCAGCACTTCTTCCAACTCGTCTTTGCTGAACTCGCCGTTGGGGTACATCAGCTTTAAGTAGCCATCCACCATGCGGCGCACGGCAATCGTATCACGCTGGTTCAGGTTCTTGCCTAGCTTGAAATACTTATCCAGCGCATCGCCATATTGCACCTTGCGCAGCTCGCGGATGAATTCCGCCATGTAGTCACGGATAAAGCCGTAGCTGTTGGTGAAATGCTCCGGACGGAATTTCGGGATTTCCCAGCCGGGCAAGTAGCAGTGAATACGGTCAAGGAATGCCGTGTCGGTGCCCATCTCCGGCGGGAACGGCTCAAACAGCGTGGAGGTTTTCAACACAACGTCCACGCTCTGGTTGATATTGCCCACAAATACCATGGAGGCTGAGGCGCCTTTTCCTCTTTGCCGCGCGCAAAGGAGCCGGACGCCATGTAGTCCTTCATAATCTGCACGCCGTCTTTGTCCTTGAACTTAATGCCGGCAACCTCGTCAAAGGCAACGCAGTCCCACAAACCGACCAAGCCCACGGTCTTGCGCCCCATGTTATAGAACAGGTTGGCCACGGTGGTCTGACCGCCGGAAACCAAGATACTGTTGGGCGAAATTTCCTTTATAGATATGGGATTTACCGGTGCTGGGCGAGGGCCAAGCTCACACAGGTTGAAGTTATTCTCTACCAACGGAATCATACGGGTCAGCAGCAGCCACTGTTCACGATAGGTAAGCGATTCAGGCTCATAACCGGCAGAACGCAGCATCAGGCCCAGCCATTCTTCCTTGCTGAATGCCTTGCGTCCTTGCCTGATCTCATCCAGATCGACATGGGGCATCTGGATAGGTGTCACGCGGTTGATGCGGATCGGCGCAGATTTTTTATCTTCCTCGATAAATTCATAGCTCAGCTGCACAATGCACCAGATGCCGCCGCAGAGCAGGCGGTCATACTTCTGCGGGTATTCGTCCTCAATAGGAATATCCTTCACGCCCAAGTTCGAGAACTCGGCCAGATACACATCCTTGCGCATATCCAGATGCACCGTAACCATATCAATAATGGTATGGCTGCCGTTCATCTTCAGCAAGGAAAGAATCTTCTGTGCTTCATCCGGGCGTACAAAGTTGTCAGAAAGAATCTTCTTTACCGTTTCAACGCCGGTTTCAATAATAGCCGGGTCATCACTGCTGCAATACTGCCCCAGCAGGAATTCCAGCACATAGACAGGCACATTCGCGCCCTCTTTGATTTTCTTCGTCAAATCCTTTGCGGACGATGCGGCCTTGGAACACCGTTTTCAGCCGTTGCTCATAGCTCAGCCCCGCCATGCTGTCGCCGCCAAGATCATACATGGCACGCTGCACTTCATCGAACAGGGTTTCATAGGCGTGCTGAATTTTTTGAACTTCTCGTCTGCATCCGCATCACTGCTTACATCAGGGTGGTACTCCTTTGCCAAGCGCCGGTAAGCAGACTTGATCTCATCCGAGGAGGCCGTTTTGCTGACGCACAGCACCGCATACAGATCCGCATTATCGCTGAAATCCGGCTGCGGTTCCTTGGCTGCACCGGCAGCGTTATCCTGTGTGGGTTCGTCGTTGCCAATCTCGCGGCTGAATTCACTGTATTTATCATCCAAATCAGGCATTGTACTATCCTCCGTCAATTTTTCGGTGCTTCAGCAGGCATCAGGTTTTTTAAGTAGGGCAACAGCTTTTTCGCGGTCATAGCCGCCGTTCGGGTATTTTTTCATAATCTCCGAAACAAAGCAATAAGCAAAACCCATAAACTCCTGAATCAAATTATCAAGCTCATCCTTGCAGGTGCCCTTGATGGACATAATCTGCGCAATCTGCCAGAACATCGGCGGCTGGTCCCCCTGTGGCGTCATCATCTGGCTGACCAGCTTCCATGCTTCACCATGGTTTGCCATATCCAGCACAAATTCTTTAGCGGTTGTTCCAAGCTCCAGGCGGTTTTCGGCAAAGACCATTTCAACTTCCAACAACTTATCTTTTGCAGGAATGTTCCCGTACATGATAATATCCGTAATCGTTTTCCCTATCAGCATGGATAATAACAGCTGCGGGTCATCAATTTCCCGCCCGCCATCGCTGCTGTTCAAAAGGTGATCCCAGATCACCTTCATTTTCTGGATGTGTTCCATAGAGCTTCCGCTGCCCCAAACATCCACCTTGGGCGGTGGGGCATGCATTGCGCGCTCAACCCCATCTGATGCCCGGCTCAAAAATCGCGTGCCGATGGTTTCTACACTGGATTGCAGCGGCCCGCAGAATGCAAAAGCCGCAATAAATCTTTGCAAGGGCGTGGTCAATTCATCGTATTTGCTTTGCGGAGTCCGGCATTTTTTTTCAGGCAGCGGCCCAGGCAAGTCCAGAATTCACCACACTCATCAACATCAACCCACCCCAGCGGGATCAGCTTCCTTACGTCTGCATCGGCACCGGTGGCCGCTTTAAAATCAGAAAACCACACACCGTCCGTGCCGCTGTTGATGATGTAATCCACCAAAATTTTCCGGTGGTCGTTCCAGGTATGGTCATTGCGGTAGATCTCCGCACAAACAGCCAACAACACCTGGGTTGCACCGTAATAAAGTTCTTTGGGGTAATGCACCCCATACGAACTTTCAGCAAATTTGCGCACACTCTTAATCCATTGTTCTGCGGCCTTTTGTGCTGCTTTATAGTTCTTTACCTCAAAATTTTGGATTTCAGTTTTTTTCTTTTTCTTTGCCTTAAAGTAATCGTGAACCAGGTGGTAGGTCATATAGTTCCACATGTTAAATCCACGGCTCATAATCGTTCCTTCCTTGCATCAGAAGCCAAATCCGAAGTCGTCCGCCATCGCAATGTCCATGACGACCTGACGGCGCAGCACCTCAACCGAATTTTTATCATCGTAGGCTACCAGATAATACGGCTTTTTGTTGTCGTATTTCCGGTTCTTGAAGCTAAACCGCAGGCGGAACATCCGCTCCGCCGCCGTCTCGCCGCGCTTGTCAGCCACCACGATATTCTCATTGGAGATGCGCTCGTTATCTTCTCCCACAAAGTACACGCGGAAGGTCGTCTCGCGCACGGTGTCGCTGATTGGCTCGTTCTGCATAAAGTCCAGCGCGGTGATCAGGTTCGTGATCTTCTTCAAAATGCTCACCAGCGTCAGCTGCACGGTAGTGGTCTCCATGCGGCCTTTCTCCATCCGCACGTCCAGCACAGGCACGATCATCTCCTGCGGGCTGGAGCCGCCGTGGACGTAGTTCTCGCCGCCGCCTGCCACCTTGAACACATTGGCCGCTGTCGGGTAGGACACCGTCAGCGTGTTCGTCTTGGTGTTCAGCACCGTGGCCATCGGCAGGCTGGCGACACCGGGCTGCGCAATGGGGTCAGCGTCCACAATAAAGCGGCGGTTCACAAACGCCGTCTTGGGGGCAGTGTTGGGAATTTTATCGCTCTCCGCCAGCGCGTGGCGCTTGTACAGGAAGCCGTGATCCGCCGTGACGATAAAGTGCAGCGTGTTCGCGCTGCCCGCAATGCGGCGGATCATGGCAGCGATCTCCTCCACAGCCTCGCGGCAGGCAGCAAAGACTTCGTCCTCGGTGTTGGGCTTGTCGCCGCGCGCGTCAATTTGGTTATGGTAAATGTACACGACTTGCTTGCCGGTAAAAAACCGCCCGCAGGTCGTCTTTTTTCATGGCTTTCAGGTCGTCAAACTGGATGCACCCGCTCTTCGGCACGCGCTTTGCAGCACAGCCTGCCGTTGCGCCAGGTTCTCGCAGGGCATATCGTCGATCAGCACCTGATACTCCGGCGTCATCTCCATCCGCGTATGGGGCAGCAGCGCCGCCATGCCCAACCGCGTGCAGGACGGCAGCACGCCCAGCCGGGGTGTCAGCTGCACAGTAGACTTCGGGTCCTCGGCCAGCAGGGCAGCAAGCTCCGCGCCCACTTCATAGCGCATGGCGTCGGAGATAATCACCACGGTGCGCTCCTTGTTGCCGGCCACACACTCCGAGAAGAAGTTCCTCTGCAGCGCCATTCTGCCCATGCCGGGTTCCTGCGGAAAATCCGTATTCCACGCAGGGATGATTTTTGCCAGATATTCCGTGTTGTAGATATTCTCAACCAGCCCCTGCAATTTGTCGTAGGCGGCTGGCTCGTCCAGCTTGTCGTAGGCCGTGTAAAACGCACGGTACTGCGCGTCAATTTTGTAATCCTCGCGGTAATACTGCGCCCAGACGTGCTCATAATCTGCCGGGGCGCGGTAGTGGGCAGCGCTGACGATATGCCACGCGTTTTCCAGCATGGCATACTGCACCGCCAGCTTGCGGCCAAAGTGGGTCTTGGCGCGGCGCTGGCACAGCTCAGGATGTTCTCGCCGTTCAGCGCGGCGGTCACGTCCTCGGCTTGCAGGCGCTCGGTCATCCACCCGGTCAGCAGGTCATCCACGCAGGGCAGGCACTCGCAGTCGGTCAGCAGGTCATGGGGCAGCTTGGCCAGCGCAGCCTTGGCGTGCAGCGTCTCCTGCACAGCGGCGGCCATTGCGTCAAAGGCATCACCGTAGTTGACATTGTTCATCATGCCGTCCATAAAGGCCAGCACACTGCCGGGCTTGGCGGCGGCAAACGGCGCCATGCGTCCGGGATGACCTTCACGCTGTGGGCAAGGCTTGTCACAAACAGGCTGATTTTCAGCTTGTCCATATTCGGCGCGGGCACGGCAAAGCCCAGCTCTGTCTCACAGTGCTTCCAGAACACCTCATCCAGCTTGTACTTTGCCAGCTCGTCCAGCTTGGGGTTGGCGTCCGGGGTGTCGGCCAACAGGATTTCCCGCAGCGCGTCCTCAAACTGCGCGGTGCGGCACTTGCAGACGGTGCAGAGCAGCGCTGTCTCCACGGCATCCGCCGTGTACGCTGCCAGCTTGTAATCACAGAACCGCTGCTTGCGGGTCTGCTCACCGACGACCTTGGCGTATTTCTGCAAGACGGCCTTGCCCTCGGCCCCGATGCCCAGATCGGAGCACAGCAGCGAGATCGGGTCGGCGTGGAACTGCTTGGAGTATAAAATCGTATCCTCCAAGTGGTTCTGCTCCACAGGGGGGCTTGGGGAACGGCGCATAGATCAGGTAGTTGCTCTGCGGGTCCTCGCGTTCCAGCAAAATCTTGGTTCTGAACTGGTTGGTAGGCGTCAGATGCCAGATTTTTTGCATTTTGCAGCGGCATAGCGTCCACATCATCGGCAAAATAGCCGTTGTCATCGTACCAGAACACCAGCCTGCGCCCCTCGGACGCAAACTCGGTGTTCAGCTTATCCACGATTTGGTTGTATTTCAGTTCAGACATAGATTTTTCCTCTTACTGTGTGTATTTTCAGGCGCAGATTTGCCCTTTCTTGCAGCACTCGTAAATATATTCCCGCGACTGATAGTAAACGTCCGTGTTGTAGTTGCAAAGCGCGGCATCGATCTACGAAGTATAAACTTCCACGAGGCGGTCAACCACATGGTCGTAGTCGTCATCGCAGACATCCTCGATCAGGCTGCAAGTGTAGAACAGGTCATTGTTGTTTTTCATAGTTTCTCTCAAATTTTCGCCAGAATTGCCAGCTTCTTGCCGTCGGCGCCGGTTTGGACTTTGTCGTAGTTGACTTTTTACGCCGTCGTCGAGGTCGATGGGGATACGGGCGAGGGCGATATGACCAAGGCGATCGTCGTAGTCTTTGCACTCTTTCAGCTGCTTGACGAGCTTTTCCTTGCGCTTGGTGGCTTGGGCGACCTCGCGGCTGGTGCCGTTGGCGATGGCATCGTCCATGCGGGCGATCTCGCTCTCGTAGACAAAGCGGCCCATCATGTCATCTTCAAAGTATTCGTCGTCACAGATGGGAATAATACCGTCTGCATCCGGCTTATAGATATTGTATTTGCCATCATCCCATGTACTGCCTGCATACGCAAGACCATCATAGGTGGGAGAGTAGCGGCCAAACATACAGCCCACAGCGTAGGAGATAAAGGAGCGCACATCCCGGCCAGGTCCGCTTTGCGCACGGTCACATCCTTATCTTCTACTTCGGGGGTCAGTTCATCCTGCAAGCCGTAAATGTCAATAAAAATGCGGTTCAGTTCTTCCTCGTTGGCTTTCAGCTTCTCAAAGCGTTCTTCACATTCGCCAGCCCAGATGTCATAGCACTCAGCAAGGTAAATGTTTCCAATATCCATCATGTTGGGGTATTTGGTAATGTCCTTGATAAAGGGGTGGCGGGTAAAGTCCCAAGAGGTTTCAAAGGAGTCCCAATCTTCTTTCGAAAGGAACGAACATTCTTCTGCCAATCCTGTTATCTCGTTCTCATTTTTCTTTACAAAAGGCATAACTCGAATGTCTTTTACCTGAATATTGATTGTAGGATTAACAATTTTTTGGACATAAGAAAAAACTTTGCTGTTAAGCAATCCTAGAACAAATTCTATATTGCTATTATCTTTCAAGAAGATGCTTGAGCCCCCAACATCAAATGTTGCCTCTTCCGGTAAAAGTCGAAAACTAGGATTATTAGAAATCAAACTCCATGTAATTCCAGCTTTTATACCAAAGATATTCTGGAATAATCCTACAAATCTTATCATTCTTATAAAATTCACGCGCTTCCTCTGACCAATTAACAACTTCTGACAGATTTCCATACCACTTACGATATCCACCACCCTTGGCATAGAACAGCCACTTTTTTCCTTTTCCAACATTTGAGTTTCTCTAACTTCCCAAAACTCACGAACAAATTTAGCGTTATCTCCCGTTTTGTTTTGTCCATCTGATATGGTGTAATCATACAAAGTTTTTTCTAAAAGTAGAGTACAACTTTTTGATACCCAATACGCCACCGACGCCCCGGAATCTTTGCAAAATCATCCTGATTTGCGGTATAGCGTTTTTGTCCTGCAAGGAACATCTCCTTTTTCCCTGCTGGGAAGTCCGGCTCAATCAGGCGGCAATAGGTGCCTTTATATCCCTCCACATGGTTTGCATTCTGGCACAAAGGCGGTGGTCTGCACCACTTCGCCGCCAATCTCCTCAAAGGCTTTGCGCCTAGATGTGCCATGCTGATGGTTTCAGTCAGCATCATCTTCTCCCGCAGTTTTTCAAAGCTGGACAGGAACATCCATGCGTGCTGGGTGATCATTGCCTGATAACCGTTCTGTTTTGCCATACGGGAGCATACTTCAATAAACACAGCAAACAGGTCGCTCTTGCTGTCGGGATAATTCTTCTTCACATACTCCGCCAGCTTTGCGCCCATGCCGGAACTGCCCATATAGGGCGGATTGGTGACGACCACATCGTATTTCTGCGCCAACGTCAGGCCACCCTCACCAAGCGGATACAGTAATTTTTTGCGAATCTGCCCTATGGAACGAGGACTCGCCTGTCACCTCGTCAAACCGGGCAGAGGGCATCCCAGTCCTGCTGGGGTGATGGTGAGGATGGAGCCAAAATGCTGCCATCATACTTTGCGTTCTGAAAACCATCCAGCAGGACGCATCGTTCAATTCCAGCTTGCCGTTGCGAAATACCCACATCCGGCTTTTCGATGCGGTTGCTTTCCAATGGCATACACATGAGGCTGCGGAACGTCCGGTTCTCCATCTTCATCTTTGCGTTTCAGAAAGCGGCTTATCATAGCGGACAGCTTTCATCATCACGACAAAATAGGCCATCTGCGCGGCGCGGTCGTCAATGTCCAGACCATAGAGGTTATTCTCCACAATGCTGGCCACGGCATCGCGGGGGCGTGTAGCCGTAGTTCTCGTAGATCTGCATCAGTACATCGAACAGATACGCCAGAATATGGCCGCTGCCCATGCAGGGGTCGATACTTTAATATCTTCCGGTGTCAGGGCGGCGTACTGTTTTCTGATCTCGCAGCTCGGCCAACTGCTGCGCTACCTGCGGTGCCTTGCGGGGCTTCGTCCAGATAATACTTCCAGTTGGGATTTGTGCTTTTGCGTCCGGGTGACCCTCGCACCCACAAACGGCCAAGGCTGTTCTCCACCATGTACCGCACGATCCAGTCCGGCGTAAACAGCTGGGTGGCGGCGGGGATGTTCTCGGCGCTAATCTTGATGTTCTTTTTGAGGTTGGCGAACACCTGCTCCTTCGGCTCGGTATTGTAATACTGGTACAGCCAGCCCACGATCTGCACAGCCCCGCCTTTATTATCTTCTTCGAGCCAGTCGGATTCGGGGATGTCGTTTACCAGATGGCAGACCACGCCGTCCTTATCCGTGAAGGAGAGCGCCAGCAGCAGCGGCATATAGTCGTCCACCTGCTCAAACAGGCGGGGCAGGCAGTCGCCCAGCGCGGCACACTGTTTGAGAAACAGCAGCTGGAATGCCTCGTCCAGCTTGTTGTCGTTTTTGAGGGTCACGATCTGCTGCTGCTCTGCCGGGGTGTAGTCCAGCACTGCATCAAACGGGCTGGTGACGATCTGCGGCTCAGCGCGTCCGTCCGCGCTGGACAAAACCCGCGTGCGGCTGGGCAGCAGGTCGTTGACCTCCATATACCGCACCGCAATCAGCCGGTTGAACCATGTGTAGGCAACCTTATCCACCACAGTCTGGTACGCCGCCGTGTAGCTGCCCTGCTTGGCGGTCTCCTTATTCAGCTCCGCAACAAAGCGCTGCCGCTGGGTGACGGCGTCACCCTCGATGCGGTAGGGCTGCGGCAGACCAACGTCAAAGAATTGCACGGTTTCATTGGACTGTGGCAGCAGCTCGACAACAGCGGTTTCCGTCACGCCAACCAGCCCGGCGCGGTATTTGGTATCGGCAATCAGCTTATTGCGCGCCCATACAGCAAACTTTTTGATTGCGGGTTTGTCCATGTTATACATCTCCTATGTTTTAGGATTGACTTTGTAGGGTGGGGCGGGCGGATGCGAGCATCCGCCCCTACGGTTGGATTAGTTCTAAGTTATACGCAAGTTGATTCCAAGTTAGTTCCAAGTTAGTTCCAAGTTGGTTCCAAGTTTGGCATAGTGTTAGCTTTGCGTCATAATACATCAGTTGTTAATATGCCACCTTGCAGCGCTCGTTTTTCCATCACAATGCACCTTGTCATTGTCTTTGAGTTCTTTCATCAATGCTTTTATCTGATTGCGACTAAGGCTTGGCAAAACTTGCTGCAATTCTTTGAACGGAGTTCCAACAGCATTGTTTTGACGTATATGTTTCAGCAGCAGCTCCTTGTTAGTATCACGATCCAAACCGACACGCCGTGTATGGATGCCGGATTTACCCGTGGCTGCATAAAGACTTCTTGCAAGAATATATTTCTTGCGTCCAATATGCTCAACAATACCCATGCCTGTCAATCTATCCAAGCGGGATTGCATTTTTGGCGTGAGTGTACGCTCGTGGTACAGCGCGTCAATGGTCAGGAAATCCTCGGTGGACAGAAGTTCGCCACAGTTTTCACTGATTCGGTTGATAACAGAAAGCATTGCTTTATCAAGAATCAGTCCGTTCAGCGTGACAATCACAAAAAAATCGTCCGTTCCTGTAAAATCGGGAAGCGGTTTTGCCTCCTGCACACTCAGCTCAAACATCAGGTTCATGCCCTGACCGGAACGCTCCACCATGCCGCATAGGGCAAAAATTTCAGCGATGCAACGATTGCGCGGCAGCTGGCGATCCAGTACATTATCAAGTGTTATGCCAAACGGGAAACCTCCGGGGCTTTCCACAACCAGTCTATCACGGTACTGGCGCACAAATATACTGCTGCCATACTGATAATTGCGGTGGCTTACTGCATTCAGGATTGCTTCGCGCACGACACGTTCATTGAAGGTAAAAATGTCAAATATAAAGAAACCTTCCTGATAATGCTGTTTATCATTCCGCAAGTTGACAAGCTCCCAAATGCGGTCATAACAGGCAAAGAATCCGACACGAAACTCTTCTCTCTGGTTTGCGGGGCCGGACGCTTCGGATGAGCGGTATTCAAAAATGATTTCTGCCTGCGGCAAAAACTTTTGTGAGCGCCGCTCTTTTTCCGAACAGAACCAGTGCGGCATAGGTTAAGCCCTCGTCCGTAATTGCGCCGCAATCGTGGAGAAGCTGCTCTTTGGAAAGTGTCGCAAGCTGCTTTTTCTTGCTCTTTGCAATCCACATTGCTCGGAAGTTTTCAATGGCGGATTCGTCTAAGTCGTCCACCGTTGCACCTGTGCAGATTGTTGCGGAGAAATCGCCGCCTGTTTCTTCATAGATGCTGCGGCGCATATCCTCCGGCATGGGCTTTAGTTCATCCGCCTTGTAAATCCACGCCACACCACCATATTGTACCGGCAAACCAATCGGACGACTCTTTACATCAAATACAAGAACCCCTTTTCCCATCATAGGTGAAAAGTCGGAAATCGATGTTGATCTTCAGTTTTTCAATCAAACCCCTGCGTGTGCGCTCTGGCTGGTCGAAGGCGGCACTGCCGACCACTTTACGGGGTCTTTTATCCGTGATGCCAAATACCAATGCGCCACCACCATTGTTTGCCAAAGCACAGCAACACTTTGCTGCTTCACCAAAATCAAAACGATTTTTTGCTTCCTTAAATTGGACGTGTTCGCCCTCTTTGGCCTCTAAAAGTTCTTGAACACTTTCAAAATAGGTCATAAGATTTCTCCTTAGTTTAGAACTCCACGTTCACAATCGTGTCGGGGTCAAGTTCGGATTCAAGGCGGCGGCGCAGGGCAGCGAGGTAGGCGTCAATGTCGGCATCGCTCTCGATGCGCCAGCTGGTGGTCTGGGTCAGGGATTTGATGGCGAGGTTCTTGCGGCGCTTGGGCTGCGGTTTGGGTGGCTGCGGGATGACGGGGTCATCACCACCAGTCGGCGGTGTCGGGGGCGTCGGCGGAGTAAGTTTCTCATCCCGCTTATCCATCTCGTTCAGCAGGCGGATGCGCACGGCATCGGCTTGGTCTGCATAGCTGCGCAGGATGGTGACATTATTGCAGGTTTCCGCCTTTTTCTTCAGCTCGTCAAACTGCGCGGCGTAGGCGTTGCCGTACTGCGCCTTGTAGGGCTTTTCGTCCAGCACTTCCAGCACGCGGGCGCGGTCCGCTGCAATCGTGGAAAGCACCGGTTTGGTGGCCGCTTCCAGCACTTCAACATAGGCTTCGTTGTACTGGTCCAACAGGGCGGGCAGCTTCTGAATTTGCTGGTACGGCTTGGCAGCGCGGAGGATGGCGTAAATCTCTTTGACCGTGTTTTCGACTTTGTCGTTGACGATAAAGCTCTTGCTATCCTCATAAATGCGCATCAGATCCAGCGCTTTATCAAAGATTTCTTTCTGCACACCGGCAAAGAACGCCTTGACGGGGTCGTAATCCTCGGCAAAATCGAGGAAGTCGTCCTGCCGCTGGTACATCTGTTTGTAGAACTCCATCGGGTCGTTCCACTGTGCCACGGGGCGCAGCAGCGCAAGGCCGCTGTCGATGACTGCCTTGCCGGGGTAGGGGCTTGACGTAATCGTACTGCTTGCGGTTGGCCAGCGTGGCGGCAAGGTCGGCGCAGGCTTTGCGGCAGGCGCGCATCAGGCCGTCCTCATCCTCGGTGGGGGCGTTGTTGCCGAACAGCTCACGCATGATTTCGCGCACCATGCGCACCCATTCGGGCTTCGGGTGCTCCCTTGCGGCTCGTCAACAGCTTGTCGAGGAACTCGCGCTTGGTGATATAGCGGGCGATCTCGTCGCCGTTGGCGGCGCTCAGGGTCAGCACTGCGCCGTTCAGCGTCAGGCTGATCTGCCCCTTTTTGAACAGGTGGGCGACGATCCACTCCACGTCATCATCCACAAAGCCGTAGGGCGCTTTGGTGAAGCGGTCTTTCAGCGACTTCATGGAGGTGTTGGCGTGCAGGGCGGAGTTGTTGTTGTCAATGTAGGCCAGCACATCGTCCTGCGCGGGGGCGTTCGGCTCGGCGGAGGTGACGGCGTTCAGGCTCATCTGGTGGTTGGGGCGGAACTCCTTGACGACATCGTCCTCATTAAAGGCGGTATCGATGTAGGTCAGCTTGTGGTAGACCGTGTCCACAAGGCGGGCGAGGGCTTCGCCGATGCGCCCCTGCACGTCCTTGGCGGACAGCTGGGCAATATCGCCGTTGACGTAGATTGTGGCAGATTTCAGCGCATCGACCAAGTAGATTTTGGCGTTGCTCAGGCGGGTGCGCATCTCCTTGGTCTTATTCTCGCAGATGGCCTCGTAGCGCTCGATTTGGGAAGCCGCGTTGGTGCGCAGATACTTCTCGATCTTCATTGCCTGACTGATCTCGTTGAGGAACTCGCGGTCATCGGGCAAGACAACGAGTACTTCCCTGCCCTGCCCGGACATCAGGCGCAGGCGCTGCTCATCGGTGCCATCGCTGTAATAGGGGGTCAGCACGCGGACGCCGATGTCATAATCTGGTTGACCTTGAACGGCTGGTCGTCCACCTGCTGGTTGTAACTGAACGTATAGCGGCCATTGAACTTGGGGTACTTGTATTTGGATTCGGTCAGGATCTGGGTGTAGATCATGTCCGCCGTGCGGTGGATGATGTCGGTCATTTCCACATTCTGGCGGTTGATGTCGCGGCCAATTTCCTGCTCTTCCTCGGTCAGGAATACGTAGACATCACCGTTTTTCTGCACAAGCGTTTCGCGGATCAGCACCTCCAGCGCGTCCTGCACCTTCTGGGTCAGGGCAAGGCGATCCTCGTCCATGTCGGAGATGAGCAGCGTCGTCAGGTTGGTGACGGTGGCTTTCTGGAACTCCTTGACATATTTGACGAGGAACAGGGCTTTCAGCACGCTGACGGCAAAGCAGTCGTCGCTGCCGTCCGGGTTGATGTTCTTGTTGTCCAGCGCCTGCATGATGACGCGGCGGTGGGCGGCATCGAGAAATTCATCCAGCGCGTCATAGAACAGGCTGAACGGCACGAGTGCGCCGTCAGACTTGTTTTGCAGCGCTTCGGCGGACTCCTTGAACAGCGCCAGCATCGAGCGCTCGCCCTCAGACAGATGCTTGCCGGACGCGCCGTACTGGCGGATGGAGGTCAGCACGCTGCCCAGCAGCTTGAACTGGTAGGGGATGAACGGGTAGACATCCACGAAGTCGCGGGTGTCATCGTAGAGCTTCATCTCCGGCAGATCTTCAAATTTCAGCTTGTTCTTCAGGGGCGTGGCTTTCTGCTCATACAGCACACGCAGGGTCTGGTCGGCGGTGTCGGTCTTGGCAAGGATACGCTTTTTGATGACCTCGTCCACGTTGGCGCTGGACAGCGACAGGCGGGTGTCGAACCGACCCTGAATCTTGGAGAAGTCGTTGCCCTTGACCTGTGTGATGGAATCCACATCCTGCTGGCTGGTGACGATGACCCACGCCTTGCCCTTGCACTCCTTGCCCAGTTCCTCACGGATGGTTTGCAGGTTGAGCATCAGGCGGGAATCGTCGCCGATGTACTGGCCGACCTCGTCCACGAGGAAGCAGACGTGATGATTGTGACCCTTTTTCTCGATGTACTCGCGCACCATGCGGGCGAAGTTTTCGATGCTGATCTGGTAAGGCTCGGCGGCCTTTTCGCACCAGTTGCGGGCGGCGGGTTCGCTCATGTAGTCCATATCCACCAGAACATCCACGATGTCATCTTGGATGAAATCGAACTTGCGGCGGGAATCCTCCCAGCTTTTGCCGGTGGCGGCGGCGAACTCCTGCTTGAACTCATTGTAGCGGCCATCCTCGGACAGTTGGCGTTCGAGGTCGGCCACATAGGGCATCGAGCCGTAGAAGCCCTGCATCTCGTTGAACACCTTTAGGAAAACCGTAACGATGGCATCCTTGGACTGCTTGCCAGTCTGCTCGCTCTTGGAGTCGATGTTGAACAGGACAACGTCAGTGGGAGTGTCGGCAGCCAGCTTCATGTCTGCCAGCACCATGGCATCCTCAATCTTATGATCGTCAATGAAATAGTCCACGGCACGCTTGCCGCCGATGAGCTTTTGCCCGTCCAGCAGGTAGGAGAGGATTTTCAGGAAGTGCGATTTTTTACCACTGCCGAAGAAGCCGGAGATCCAGACGCCGGTTTTGGTGGTCTCGCCCACGATGCCCTTTTTGTAGTTGTCGAAGAATTCGCGGAAGTGCTTGGACAGTTCGCGGGTGACAACGTATTCTTCCAGTTCCTGCTTGGCGTTGCTGTCCTCGCCTTCGCCGACAACGATAACGCCCTTTGATGTCACGGTCAATAGGCTTTTGAACATATCTTTGATTAACACGGGAACTTCCTCCTTACGGTTTTACAAGCCGAAACGCGCGGTAGTAGTTGTCATCTTTCAGTTCATCAAATAGGATCAGGGATTGTTCATCATACGTGCCGGGGAAGAACAGCACCACCGGCACGCGGCCAAAGGATTGGCTGAGATTGTTCAGTACCTTGTGGGAGCGCAGCAGCGGGTAGCACTTGCCGATACCGGTCAGGAACACGATGGCGTTTTCCGGGGTGTTTTCCTCGATATGGCGGACGATCAGGCTGTCGTCATCGTTGACGCAGAGCAGGTTGCCCACGGCTTTGACGATGCGGTCAATGCCGCGACGATCCTCAAAACGGTAGCACTGGTCGAGGAAGCCTTCTTTCTCCAGCGTGTCGATGATGTAGTCGTATAAATCAAAGACGACGAGTTTGAAATCGTCGTTGCCTGTGGCATTCTTTTTGCTGCATCCGTTCGATGCAGGCGCGGACTTCCAGCTCTTTTTTCGGGTGGGTAGTCGAACACCCAGTAGTTGACCTCGTTAGCGCGGCCACGGTTCTTACGGAAAATCGGTTTGCGAATTTCCAGTTCCATGGCATCGAGGCGTTCTTCAAATGTCATATCAGTTTTCCCCCGTCAGCGCGGCATACATAGGCTGCAAGCCGTTGTCTTTCATCCAGTATTCCAGTTCACGGTCAATGATGGGCTTGGCGTAGCGGCGCTCGGTTTTGCCGTGGTCGGTGAGCCCGGCTTCATACAGCAGATTTTTGTAATAGCTGCCAAGGCGCTTGAGCGTGTAGTCCGTCCACTCGGCCACTTTTTCATCCTGTGACTGCTTATCCTTGAAGAAAAGGCGGATGTCGGCATCCGAAAAAAGCGTTGACACCAAGCTGGACTTTCTCGCGGATGACCTCATAGCAGAAATCGAAAAGAGCGTGTCGTTGCCCATGCAACCCAGCAGACAAAACAGCTTTTGCGTGGCCGGGTCGCCAAAGACGAACATCGGCAGGAAACTGTCCGGCAGCGTTTGCATCCGGGCTTCCACCGTGTTGCAGGTCATCTCGGCGCGGGCCGGCGAAGCAGCAGAAAAGAGGTTTTCCTCACGACTGCGGGTGCGGAGTTCCTCCCACGTTACGCCCTGATCGCGCAGGATGGCGGCTTTTTGAATTCCAAAAACCAGAACGGGTGCTTGACGCCACCTGCACTGTATTCTTTACGCACCATGGGTGGTCTCTCCTTTGTCATCCGGGATGATTTCCATAATGTCACCCACATCAGCGTCAAGTGCAAAGCAGATGCGCGCCAGCACATCTGTGGTAACATTATCGCCGTGGGTGAGCTTATTCATTGTATAGTGGCTGACCTGTGCAGCCTTTTCCAAATCGCGCTTTTTCATGTCGTGATCAATCAACAGTTTCCATAGTTTTTTATAACTCACAGCCATAGATTGGTCCTCCCTGTTGTGCAAGCTAGTATTGTACCGAGTATACCACATTCTTTCTGGAAATTAAACACAAATGTTTTCTTTCGCTAACATTATGTTTGGGTTATTTCAGGTGTTTTCTTCATGAGTTTCATCCACAGATCAACAAGCATATCGACTATACGTTGATTCTCTTTGCGGTTCAAAATCGTTGCTTTTCTCTTTCGTCAATCTGCATAACAAGCCAATGAATATTTCTACGTGTTGAACACTGTTAAACAATCGCTTTGATTCATGTAAAAATTCATTTCCGTACTTTTATTCTACATCTAAGCCTATACCATAATTGGTACTTCTTCAGCTTTCAATGAAAATTCATCAGCTTATCTAAATTGGATTCGGTGTAATTGTGCATTATGAACATCTTCTTTACAAATAATAAACGGCGGGGAGAATATGTCTCCCTCGCCGAAATTTTCCTTCGGAAATTGCTGCGGTTTTGTCTGTCAAGACTGGCGATAGGCTCTCAAAACCGTACCGCCAGTGGTGAAAATTCACGCTGCAACAAAAAGCGCATCCTGCTTTTCGGCAGGATGCGCGCAAAATCGCTTGTGGATATTTTCAGGCAAATGGGATAAATTTGGTACATTTCGCCCCAAAATTGCCTGTTTTTTGTAATTTTATATCGTAGCTAC
>VOFI01001842.1_pt1 | contig 46691 bp, 68 predicted proteins | sample 5384131 | NCBI WGS metagenome assembly VOFI01 (sample SAMN12384728, study PRJNA508395) | human gut metagenome | isolation source: healthy gut H | host: Homo sapiens
AACGGGGCGCCGGAGCGCACCGAGACAGAAGCGGATCGTCCGCGTCTCGGAGCCGCTTGCCCATGCGGCGCTCGAGGTCGGCCTGAGCCGCGGCGATCTCGTCGAGAACACCCTCGGGCCATACGTTGCCGGCACCGAGTACTCTCTACGCACGTCTGGCAGGTGATGGTGAACCCAGGAGGCTGGGCAGCCCGATGCAGGCCATCTCGGCAAGGTTCGCGCCCTTGCCGCCCAGGATGTAATTCATACTCGATGAACCTTCGGTCACATCGGCCCGTGCTCGTCTGTACCGAACCGGTACACGCGCTGAACGTTCACGATACTCCCCTTCCGCATCCCAGCGGATGCGAATAACGATATTCCGATCCGGAATGCGACGATTCGGACAAGGGGAATAGTACGCGTCCTAAAACGCTCACAAAACGCAAGATAGCGAAAGTTGTTTAGTTTTGTGTCAAAGCTTCAAGCTATCTTCGCATGTGTGGTATTGCTATGGTGATACCACGTTTCGGTTTCGCAGCATGAAGCAGGGTTGCACGAGCTAAGCCCGGGCATGCCGCGATGCACGTGAGCCCATCTCCTCGAGATGCTGATGATTTCGGCCCCCGGCCTCCTCAACCGCCTTTTTGTCGGTGCGCACGATGAAGCACCCCAAGCGCTTCATGAGGGGCTCGCGCCTCATCCATCTCGAGAGTTCGATGGCCAACGGGTCGGCATAGGAGCCGGCGACCGCGCGCGCCATATCGTCGCCGAGCCTCCTGTCGCGAATATCGGCGATCACATCCGTCGTGGAGAGGAGGCCGAACAGCCGCATGGGATCGACGTCGTACAGCGAGGCGGGCGGCTCCATGCCGTGGGCAAGCGGAATGTTGGCGACCTTGTAGCCATGGAGGCCAGATACATGGAGGCGGCGTCTTGGAGGTTCGCAGACGCCGAGAAGAACGATGTCGGCGTGCGAGAGATCGTCTGCCCGCGCCCGTCATCGTCTCGACGAAGTACTCCATCGCATCGATCCTTCAGGTAGAGCGTCATCCGTGCGGTGGATGGTGCCCGGGATACCCAGATGGCCAATGAGATACGACAGGATGTACATCCCGCTGGACCCATGAGATCAACAGCGGGGACGCGCAGGTCGAGCAGGGCATCAACGACCTCGGGCGCAGAACCTCGGTCACGATGGTATGGAAGACCGCGATGCGCTCGCCCTCCTCGATACGCGGGACGAGATAATCAACGACCTGCTGAACGCGCTCCACCGCTGGGGAGGCGCGCGATGCAATGGAGCCCTCCTCGAACTGTCCGGCCCTGCGAGGACGACTTCGCATGCGGTGTCGCCGAGCGAATCGGAAATGATCAGCACGGTGGGCGGAGGCTCGTTGGTTGCGGAGCCATAGGTGCACCTCCGGCATGCAGGGAACGTTGGCCATGGGCCTTAGTGTGCCATAATCCGGCTCGATGCATGAGACGAGAAGGCCCGCCTGCTCGCTGTGTGGGCGAGACGGCGGGGCCAGACGGCAACGATGGGAAGAGGGCGTACTTCTTCTTGGCAAGCTCGCCGATGTTTGCGATACGGCGAACGGACTCCGAAGCGGTTGAGCAGGCGCAGTCGGTTCTCGCGGGCAAGACGTCCTTGTCCATGACCATGACCTCATCGAAGAAGCGGTCGATGGGCGCGCGCAGGGCGGCGAGGGCAGCAATGCGGCCGGATAATCCTCGGTAGCAAGGGCGGCATCGACAGCGGCCTCGAGCGCATCCGCAGCCCCATCGAGGCGATCGGCGAGCCGCAAGCTCGACCTCCCATCAGTCTGCGGTCAAGGTACTCCACGCCCAGCTCGGGCTTGGAGATATGCGCGCACGCGCGAGCATAGGCAGGAATGGTCCTGGCCGTCGGAAACATCTCGGCGTCGTTCTTGCGGGTCGCAGGCCGAAGACGGACGACCCTTGATGAACGCGCACCGGCCTCAGACGGCTGGCGTCGGTATCGGCCGGGCCCTTCGGCGTCGCGTCGGCCATGCTCACGAGGGGCTCGGCCATGGAACGCAGGATGTTGAGCAACCGATGGCGGAGCGACTGGGCGACCTCGGCGGCGGCTCGCCGATCAATGCCTATGGTGTCGCTATGAGCTGTGAACTCGACGACGGCCGAGGACACCAGGTCCGCTTTCGCCAGGTGCGCAGCGCGCTGGGCGTCGCTGGCCGCATCGGCGCCCAGATGGGCCTCGCGAGCGATGGCAAGGGCGAGGTCCTCCATGCGATCGGACTTCTGCAGCACCGTGCCGAGTTTCTTTTGGAAAGCGACCTTGGCCAGACGCTCGCGGAACTCGTCGAGGGAGATCTTCAGGTCCTCCTCGTAGAAGAACTTGGCGTCGTCCAGACGGGCGCGCACGACGCGCTCGTTGCCGTCGATGACCGTCTCGTTGACCGCAGGGTCGGCGTTGGAGACGACCACGAAGGCGCGCGTCAGCTTGCCGTCCGCGCCGTAGATCGGGAAGTAGCGCTGGTTGGTGAGCATGGACTCGCAGATAATCTCGAGGGGACCTTGAGGAACTCCTCATCGAAGGTACCGACGAGCACCGTCGGCCACTCGCAGAGGTTAATAACCTCCTCGAAGACCTTGGCGGGCGTATCGACATGACAGCCGGGTCGGCCTCGACCTCGGCGATGCCGGCAAGGATGGCCTCACGACGACGCTCGGCGTAGAAAGCACGCCGGCGTCCTCGAGCACCTGCTCGTAAACGGCGGGGCTGGCAACCACATGGCTCACCGAGGGCCAAGTACGCGATGACCGCGCGTGGTGTTGCCACTCGTCACGTCGGCAAACGACACGGGCACAACATCCTCGCCCAGAAGGCAGCAGATCCAACGGACCGGACGCACGAAGGTCGCGTGCTCGTGGCCCCAGCGCTGGCTGCGGTAGTTGGGCCACTGCAGGCCGGCGATGGTCTTCTCGCCAGAGCGAGTCAGAATCGGCGTAGCCGGTGCGGAGGGAATATTCTTCTCGGCGAACACATACTCGCGACCGTCGGTGTCCTCGCGACGGACCAGGTCCTCGGCAGCCACACCGCACTTGCGGGCAAAGCCCTGGGCGGCCTTGGTGGCGTTACCGTCAGCGTCGAAGGCGATCTTGGCGGAGGCCCGCGCAGGACGAGTGGATCTCCTCGGTGGCCTCGGCGACGTCGCTCACGAGCGCAGCCAGGCGACGCGGGCTCGAGATCACGCGGACCTCGCCGTGGGCCAGACCGGCCTCGTCGAGACCCTTGGCGACGATCATGGTGCCAAGCTGCTTGACGGCATTGTTCAGCGGCGCGGAGGGCATCTCCTCCGTACCGATCTCAAACAGGAAATCACGCGTGGACGCCATTTACGCCACCTCTGGGCATCCATTCTCGTTGGGCGACCTCGGCCATGTAGGCCTCGCAGCACGCCTTAGCGACGGCGCGGACGCGCAGGATGTAGTTAGCGCGCTCCGACCGCGGAGAGGGCTCCACGGGCATCCAGGAGGTTGAAGGCATGGCTGCACTTCATGACGCAGTCATATGCCGGCAGCGGCAGCTTGCGCTCCAGGCAGGAGTGGCACTCGGCCTCGTAGTCGTCAAACTTCTGACGCATCATCTCGACGTTGGCGACCTCAAAGTTATAGGCACTGAACTCGCACTCGTTCTCGAGGAACACGTCGCCATAGGTCATGGGCGTTCCGTCGGGCAGGTAGCTCCACACCAGGTCGTAGACGGAGTTGACGCCCTGAGCGTACATGGCAATGCGCTCCAGGCCATAGGTGATCTCAACGGGCACGGGATCGACCTCGATGCCTCCCACCTGCTGGAAGTACGTAAACTGCGTGACCTCCATGCCATTGAGCCAGACCTCCCAGCCAAGGTCCCCAGGCGCCCGAGCGTCGGGCTCTCCCAGTCGTCCTCGACAAAGCGGACGTCATGGTCGTTGGGTCCAGGCCAATGGCGGCCAGCGAACCTAGGTAGAGCTCCTGAGCGTTGACCGGGACTCGGCTTGATGAGCACCTGGAACTGATAGTAGTGCTGCATGCGGTTGGGGTTCTCGCCGTAGCGGCCGTCGGCGGGACGGCGGCAGGGCTGCGCATAGCAGGTGCGCCACTCGGCGGGACCGAGCGAGCGCAGCGTGGTCGCGGTATGGAAGGTACCGGCACCGACCTCGGAGTCGTAGGGCTGCATCATGGTGCACCCGTGGCCGGCCCAGTACTGCTGGAGGCTTGAGGATGATGTCTTGGAACGTCAACGCATTCGGGTTCATCTTGGCGTTTCCCCTTCTCCGTAACGGCTCTCGAAATTGTACCAAGGATTGTCGACGACGGGGCCGGTGGCACGGTCCGGGCGCGGGCGAACGGGCCCGGTTTTGGCGCCTCAGGCGATCACAGCAGGCCGATGCGGTCGAGCGGCCAGTACCGCAGGAACGCGACGCCGATGAGGTTCTCTTTGCGGAACGGCGCCGAAATACCGCGAATCGGCCGAGTTCTCGCGATTGTCGCCCATCACCCAGATGCACCCCTCGGGCACGGTATAGGGAAAGCCGACCTCGACGCCGGGCGCCTGCACCGACAAGGGGTAGCTCGACCCCTGGACATAGTCTCATCGAGCGCGACGCCGTCCACGTACACGACGCCGTCGACCATATCGACCGTCTGGCCGCCTTGCGCGATGACGCGCTTGACAAGAATGTCGTGCTCGGTGTCGGCAACCGGGTTGCGGAACACAACGATATCCCCCGTTGCCACGCCGCAAGGTCCCCATGCGGACGCTGACCTTTGCGCGAGCATCTGGTCGCCACCCTCTGGATGGTGTCCTCCATCGAGCCCGTCGGGACCGTGAACGGCGCCACGAACACCCGCACGAGCGAAGAAGGTGGCAAAGTGCGATCGCGAAGACACCCACCCATTCAAAAGCGACGAAAAAAACCCGGACGCGTCATGTTGCGTAGGCGACCACTCCCCTCATCGGCATCATGGAAGCGCGCGATGAGCGCCTCTGCGCTCGCGCGCGCTCCTCGCTCGTGAAGCGCGCATCGGCGATGAGGTCCGGACGCCAGCGGCAGGTGCGCTCGATGGCGTTCTTACGACGCCAGGCATCGACCTTGGCATGATCGCCGCTCACAAGCACGTCGGGCACGGCCCTCGCCGTTGAACTCGGCAGGACGGGTGTACTGCGCGTACTCGAGCAGGCCTCCATCCTCGGCGGTCGAGAATGACTCGTCCACGTTGCTCATCTCGTCGCCCAGGGCGCCGGGAATCAGGCGTACGACGGCATCGGCAACGACCATAGCGGGAAGCTCGCCGCCCGTAAGCACGTAGTCGCCGATCGACAGACGCTCATCGGCATACCATACGCGCGCTCGTCGACGCCCTCATACCGGCTGCAGACAAACAGGATGCGCTCCGCGCGGAGAGGCGCTGCGCCACGCCCTGCGTAAAGGGCTCGCCACAGGGGGTGAAGAACACGACGCGCGGGCCTTGCGCCGCGCGAGGCGATATCGGATGGCCTCATGCATAGGCTCGACCTTCATGAGCATGCCCTGCCCGCCGCCGTACGGCTCGTCATCGACGGTACGATGGCGGTCGTGCGTCCAGTCGCGCAGGTTATACGCCTTGAAATCAAAAAGGCCGGCCTTGCGGGCGCGGCCCAAAATCGATGTGGACATGACGGGCTCAAACATCTCGGGAAAGACCGAAAGGGTCTCGATCAGCATGTTGTCCTCCCCTTGTCCATATCGATCAGGCCGTCCATCAGGGGTGGACGGAAATTGTTCCTGTGTCCGGGAAGATCGAGCACGACCTGCTCGATCACGGGAATCAGTACCTCGCCGTACCGATCGCCCTCGACAACCCAAACATCGTTAGCGGGCGTCGACATGATCTCGACGATCGTGCCGAGCGAACCGAAGCGCTCGTCGACCACCTCGCGACCCATCAGGTCGGTATAGGCAGCGTCGAGCGAATCGAGCTCAAAGTCGTCACGATTTGCCAGCACGTAGCATCCCGTGATGCCCTCGGCGGCCGTCAAGTCGTCAATGCCCTCAAACGAGACCAGATCGCCATCGCCCGTATCGGTGACGGACACGACCGTGCAAAAGCGGTCGCGCTTGAGCGCCGGCGGCGTCAGGGCGACGCTTCATGCCCGGGACAGCAAAAAGAGGAAGCCCCCGCAGCGGCTGCGCGAGGACCTCCCCCTTCCTTCCGTGCGGCTTGACCACACGGGCGATGTTTTTGTACTGGGACCTCAAGGTCCTAGCCCAGAACCTCTACCTCGACAGCAGTGTCGAGGCGAGCGGCTGTCCATGCACGGGCGAGCGTGCGAATGGCCTTGATGGTACGGCCACGACGGCCGATGACCTTAGCGACGTCATCCTCGGCGACCGTCACCTCGATGGTGGACGAGCTCGCGCCGTCGATGACCTCGAGGCTCACACCGTCCGGGATCGTCGACGATGTTGACGACCAGGTACTCGACGAGGTCGGCGATGCGATCGGAGACCAGCTCCTCGCCGTCGAGCTCCTCGACTCGTCGTCCATTGTCTCGAGATCCTCCTCGGACACCGTTACTCCTCGGTGGCCTCGGCAGCGGCAGCGGCCTCTTCCTCGGCCTTGCGGGCGGCCTCCTCGGCCTCTTTGGCGAGCTGCTTCTTGGACTTCTTGGGCACGACGGCGGTCTTCTCGCCCTCATTGGCGGCCTTGACCAGAGCGGCGACGGCGTCGGTGAGCTGAGCGCCCTTGGACTGCCAGTCGGCGATCTTCTCGAGGTCGAGGGTGATGGTCTTGGGGGCGGTCATCGGGTTGTAGCGGCCAACCTCCTCGATGATACGACCGTCACGCGGGGCGCGGGAATCGGCGACGACAACACGGTAGTACGGACGCTTCTTAGCGCCGTGACGAGCAAGGCGAATCTTGACTGCCAAATGGAAACTCCTCCAACCAAGCAGCTTTAGGCTGCACTACAAACAAACAGTTGAACAAATACGCCAAGGACTCGACAGGGAAGTCCATTTGAGACCGGCTTCATTCGGATAAGTCGCAAGCAAATCCATATCTTATCTGAGATTCGCGGGAATGCAAACATAGGTTCATGCAGCGTACACGGGTAAAAATCGATATACTTACCGCATGGACACATGCGAACATACATACGGTTTGATGATGCCATGGGGCCTCTTCGGGGCCTGGACGTGGTCCCTCGATAGGGCTTTTGGACCTGGATGCCTTTTTTGCCAGCGTCGAGCAGCTGGACCATCCGCGTGGCGCGGCAAGCCCGTCATCGTGGGCGGATCGCCCGACAAGCGGGGCGTCGTGTCGACGGCCTCGTATGAGGCGCGCGTGTTGGCGTCCACTCCGCCATGGCCTCCGCCCAAGCCAAGCGCGGCTCTGCCCGCAGGCGATCTGGACGCCGGGCCACTTCGACCGGTACCGAGCGGTGAGTTCGCAGGTGATGGCGATCCTCGCGGACGAGACGCCGTTCGTCGTTGAGCGGTCTCCATCGACGAGGCCTTTTCGACATCACGCCCGGGTCGCTTTGCGCCCGAAGACCCCTCGCCAGTTGCGCAGCGTATCGCGACCGCGTGGCAGGGGCTGGGAGTGACCTGCTCCATCTGGCGTGGGCTGCAACAAGACGGTCGCAAAGATCGCAAGCGAGCGGGATAAGCCGTGGGCTGACCATCGTGCGCCCCGGAACCGAGCAGCGCTTTTTGGCCGCGCTGCCGGTATCTGCCATGAGCGGCATCGGCTCCTCAGCCGACGCGGCCTTGCACCGCGTGGGCATCGCACGCTCGGACAGCTCTCCGCCGCCCGCGACGATGTGCTCACGCCCATCTTTGGCGTCAACGGCGAACGCATGCGCCAGCGTGCGCTGGGACTCGAAATCTCTGAAGTCACGAGTCTCGACGAAGAGCGCGAGGTCAAGTCGGTCAGCAATGAACGCACCTTTGCGAAAGATTTGACTGACGTAGGGATATTGAGGCGGCGATTGCACTGTTGGGAGAGTCAGTGGGCGCCGTCTGCGCCGTCAGGGGCTGACGGGTGCCACGGTAACGCTCAAGCTTAAGTTCTCCTTTGGGGAGGGTCGCGCGCACAGCGTCGGTTGGCCCACCCCACCGACGACGAGAACGTGTTCGGCTCCGTGGCCTGCGAGCTCTGCGGGACATCTGGCAGGAAGGCATGCATGTTCGCTTAGCAGGCATCGGCATGAGCGATTTCGACCACCGAGGCGGGATCCAAACTGACCTGTTCTGCGAAATCGATGACCGCGGAGCCCAATCCAGCGACCGCCGCGACCTCTCCGTCGCCATCGACGCCGTCCGAGTGACAAGTTCGGCGCACACCGCCCTATCCTTCGGCCGCCAATCACCCAATCTTCAACGATTAGTACCCGGGACGGCGCCCGTCCAAAATGAAATCCGGGCTTTTGGTGCGGACAAACCGTGGGACCCCTGTACCGGGGCAGTTCGCGGCGGTAGCTAAACCCCGTCTCAAATGAGCTACTAGAGGAGGTTGAGGGGGAGCTGGGGGGCGTCTCCCCAGAGTTTCTCGAGGCGGTAGTAGTCGCGCGCTTCGGGTGAGGGACGTGCACGACAACCGAACCGTAATCCATGAGAATCCAGGTCCGCTGCTCGCGACCCTCGATGGAGAACGGGTGCTCGCCGCAAGCCTCGGCGACCTTCTCCTCGATCTCGTCGACGATGGCGTCGACCATGCGGTTGTTGCTGCCCGTGGCGATCACGAAGTAATCGCAGACGTCGGAGAGCTCGGTCAGGTCGACGATGCAAACGTCCTCGGCACCCCTTTGAACTCGGCGGTCGTAGGCGGCCTGCGCGCCGGGACACCGGTGGCGACATCGACGCCGGCGCGCGGTCCACCGGAGGCGGAGCCAGGCAGGCGTCAGTGCGGTCGGATGAGGGGCGGCGGAAAGCCCCGCGGCGTAATCGAGCAGCTCGGGCATCAGTCATATCGGACATGGAAAACCTTTCTCAAGATCAGGGCGCGCTCGGCGCGCCTGGGCGTAGTATTATAGATGTCAATCGCCGTGGGGTACAGGTAGCGCCCGCCCGGATCACGTAGACGAGGCCCTGGGCGAAGGGTTGGAAGAACAGCTCCTCAAGGGCTCCCGCCCCACCATGGCCCGAAGGCGCTCGGCGTAATCGCCCCGGCGACCGGGCTCGATGGCGTCCGCGGTGAACACGACCATATCGAGCGGCGTCATATCGCATGCTCCCACGGTATGGCGGGCGACCGCTTGGAACACCTCGGCGGAGATGCCCTCGAAGATATGGGGAGCTCATGGGCCGCCACGGGACCGTGCAGCAACCCGGCGGCGCGGCGTGGGCGAGCCGCTCACGCAATGCCGTATTGGGCGGCGCGGGCGAGCAGCATGGTCGTCGAGCACCTTGTCCCAATCGTGCACCAGGCCCGCAAGCGCGGCGTGATAGCTCATCGACCCCGTATGCACGGGCCAACTCGACCGCCGTGCGCGACGCCGAGCGAGTGCTGATAGCGCCTCGGCAGCTCCCTTCATGCGAACCTGGCAGCATCTTGAATGCCTGCACATGCAGGACCTCGATCTGCTCATCGGACAACGCCATGCTCATTCACCCTCTCGAAGATACAGGCCGTTCTTGTGGATATATCCCATCACCGACTCGCTCGTGAGATACCGAGGGCTCTTGCCGCGGCGACCGATCGCGAATGCTCGACGAGCTGATGGCGAGCGCGGGAATCTCGATGTAGCGCACGTCGAAATCGATTCCGGAGGCGGCGATGCGGGCCTTCGCCGTATCGATGTCATATCCGGGGCGCGTGGCCGCGATGAGCGTGGCGAGACGCCAGGCGCTCGGCGTCGTGCCAGGCGGAGAGGATATCCATGATGGCGTCCGCCCCGGTGATGAAGTAAGAGCTCGACGTTGTCCGGATAATGGGACCGAAGGTCGCCGAGCGTGTCGACCGTGTACGTGATGCCGGGGCGATCGATCTCGAACCTGCTCGCGTAGAACGCGGCGTTCGCGGCGGTCGCCAACACCGTCATGGCATAGCGGTCCTCGGGGTCGCTCACCCGTTGGTCCTGCTTGAACGCGGGCGATCCGGCGGGCATAAGAAGAGCACCAGGTCGAGGTCGAGCGCCTCGCGCGCCTGCTCGGCGGTGACGAGATGCCCGTAGTGGATGGGGTCGAACGTGCCGCCCATGATGCCCAGGCGATACGTCCTCGCGGGATCGGATCCCAGCGCGGGCAGCAGGCGACGCGAAGCGCTCGGCATCGCCTACTCCCCCTGCGCGCAGTCCGCGCGCCCCGGCTCGTCGCGCGGCCCTTCATCGACAGCACAATCGCCGGCGTCGAGCTCGACGGCTTCGAAGACGCTCGAGCTCGTCGAGGTCCGGCTCATCTTCGACGTCCTCCTCGATTCCCTCGAAGTCGAAGGCGTACCCGAGGATGCGCACCTCGTCGCCGTTTCGACAACCGGCCTTCACGAGCGCGTCGTCGACGCCCATGCGCGCCATGCGGTGCTGGAGGTAGATGATGGCCTCCTCGTTCTCCCAATCGGTCTGCACCACCATGCGCTCCACGTTCGTGCCGTGGACGCGCCAGGCGCCGGGCTCCTCCATGACCACGTCGAAGCGCTTGTCACGGGCCTTGCGGGCGCGCTCCCACTTCTCCTCGTCAAATGCGGGGGCGGCGGCCTGTTCCTCGGCGATCGCGCGGCGAAGCTCGCTCACGCGCTCACCGCAGGCGAGCATGAGGGTCTGCAGGCCCGCGCCGGTCAGCGCGGAGACCGCGAAGAACTCGTGACCGTCGGCGAGGGCGGCCATCTTGAGGGCCTGGACGCGATCGGAGACGCCGGACGCGTCGCATTTGTTCGCCACGACGATCTGCGGGCGATCGGCGAGCTCGGGAGGCGTAGCGACGCAGCTCGTCGTTGATGATGCGGTAGTCCTCGAGCGGATCGCGCCCTTCGTAGCTGCCCGTGATGTCCACCACGTGCAAGATGAGCGCCGTGCGCTCCACATGGCGCAGGAACTGATGGCCCAGGCCCTTGCCCTCCGCGGCGCCCTCGATGAGGCCGGGGACATCGGCGACCACATAGGAGTACTCCCCGCTCGGACCATGCCGAGATTGGGGACGAGCGTGGTGAACGGGTAGTCGGCGATCTTGGGGCGGGCGGCGCTCATGCGCGCGATGAGGGAGGACTTGCCGACGCTGGGGAACCCGACGAGGGCCGCGTCGGCCATAAGCTTCATCTCGAGCTCGATCCAGTGCTCGATGGCCGGCTCGCCCTTTTGGGCAAAGGCAGGGGGGCGCGGCGCGTCGGGGTCACGAAATGCGTGTTGCCGCGGCCGCCCGTGCCGCCCGGGGCGACGATGACGCGCTCGCCATCGTGCGTGAGGTCGGCGATATCGTAGCGCGGCTCCATGGTGGAACTGTCGAGCTCGCGGATCACCGTGCCCATGGGGACCTTGAGGCACGAGGTCCCTGCCATCGGCGCCGTCTTTCTTGGCGCCCCTTGCCGTGCGTGCCCGCCTCGGCGCGGAAGTGATGCTTGAATCGGTAGTCGATGAGCGACGAGAGCTGTGCATCCGCCTGAATCACGACGTCGCCGCCGTGCCCGCCGTCGCCGCCATCGGGGCCGCCCTTGGGGACAAATGCCTCGCGCCTAAACGACATGCATCCGGCTCCGCCGTCGCCGCCCCTTGACGTTGATGCGGCAGATATCGGTGAACTGGGACACGATGCCCCTCCTCAAACGTAGAATCAGATCGGTGCGCGAGCGCATGTAAAAGTGGGGACGGACCCCAAATTGCACATGGATGCGGAGCGTAATTCGGCATCTACCTTACCAAAGGCCCATGTGCAATTTGGGGTCCGTCCCCAATTTACACAGAGAGACCCTCCGAGCGCATGCCCAGAGGGTCTCGAATGATGCGAATGCAAAAAGGGTGATTTACGCCTCGACTGCGGGGTACACGTTCACGCGGTGCTTGAGACCCTTGGTGAACTTGACCTTGCCCTCGACCAGCGCGAACAGCGTGTCGTCCTTACCACGGCCAACGTTCTCGCCGGGGTGGATGTGGGTGCCGTTCTGGCGGACGAGAACCTCGCCGGCCTTCACGGTCTGACCGTCAAAACGCTTGGTGCCCAGACGCTGACCGCGGGAGTCACGGCCATTACGGGAGGAACCGAGTCCTTTTTGTGTGCCATGTCAGGTACCTGCTCTTTAACGTTACAAATGGTGCGTCTACTCGGCGACGGGAGCCTCGGCGCCTCGCCTCTGCCGTGGTCTTCTTGGCGGCACGGGAGGTGGCCTGAACCTTCACGATCTTCAGCTTGGTGAGCTGCTGACGGTGACCCTTCAGACGACGATAGCGCTTGCGCTTGTGGAACTTGAAGACCAGCTGCTTCTCGCCCTTGAACTGCTCCACGATCTGAGCGGTAACCTTGGCCTTGGCCAGCTTGTCGGGATCGGTGACGATCTTCTTACCATCGTTGAGGAAGATAACCTCGCAGCTCGACCTTGGAACCGGCCTCGCCCTCGATCTTCTCGACGGTGATGACATCGTCGGTGGCGACCTTGTACTGCTTGCCGCCCGTGTTAACGATTGCGTACATGTTTACTTGCCCTTCATGCATCAGTTGTGCAACAGTCGGATATGGTATCAGGACGATTATGGTGCGTCAACGGATTACTTCAACGTTTTCCCAGCATATTCACAGGTTCGACAAAGCGTCCACGCGCACGCGCGCGGCAAGGCTGCCCGAGGGGGCGCAGAGCTCGCGCCCCAGGGGTACGAGACGCCGCCGCCGTCGCATGCGATCCGCTGGGAGCAACGTTCCACGAGATAGCTCGGAACACCGTGAGCCGCTGGATCCCCCGTCGAGACGATCTCCTCGCCAACGCCCGGGTCGAGACCGCGCAGGGCCTGGTCGAGGGCGGCGAAGGATCTCCGGCCGCAGGGACCCGTCGTTGTCGCAGCGCGTGGCGAGCTCAAGCCAGATGTTCCCGTCGGGTGCGACGGCATGAGCTCATAGCCCCCTTGAGAACATGGGCGATTCGAGCGATTTGCTCTTCTTGCCGCGACGATAGTCGATGACGGCACCGTGCTCGAGCCAGCCGGAGAGGACCTGCGCGACCTCCTTCCGCGACGGAGGCGCCCGGTGGACAATGCAGGTCGATGCGATACGACAGGCGCGTGAGCTGCGCCGTCAACGCCGGCGGCGACGTCGATGTACGCCGCCTCGATGGGCGCCAGATCGGCCGGGACGCCGCAGCCGCCTGCGCTGGCAAACCTGCTCGTCGGGCCACGAACTCGGTCATAAACAGGTCATACCACTCACATGTCGACGACGTACCCACCGGTAGCGCGGAAGAGAAGCCCATGCGCATGTGCGGAGAGAAGCCCTGCGTGACCGCATAGGGCAGCTTGTCCCGCACGGCGCACGATGCTGCTCCACGGTATGGATCAGCTCGAAGTGTCCGAGGTACCTTGAGACGCCCCAGCTTGGGATAGGCCACGCGCAGGCGAAAGAGCGTGGGTTCGGTCACATTCAGTCATGAGCGCTCACCCTCAGGACGTTCTCGGCGTGGGCGTCGGGCAGATACCGCAGCCCGTGCACGACGTGCGGGTGCAGTCGGGAGTCGTGACGCCCTCGAGCGAGCGACGGTACTCGCGCTCGAGAAAGCCGCGTGTGACACAGCCGGGGCTCACGTGCTCCCACGGCAGGCGCCAGTCCAACTCGTAGGGCAGGTGCGCGATCTCGCGCAGGTCGAGCCCGCATTCCCGCGCGGCCTCCTCCCAGCGGTCGAGGCTGAACTGCTCGGTCCAGGCGTCGAAGCGCTGGCCGCGACGCCACGCGGCCTCGATGAGCGGCGCGATGTCGCGCCCTCCCCCTGCTCATGACGCGCCTCGATGAGCGAGGTCTCGGCATCGTGGTAATGAACGCGGACGGCACGGTTGCGAACGCTCGTGCAGCAGGAGCTGCTGGCGGCGCTTCACCTCGTCGTAGTCTGGGCGCACCACTGGAACGGCGTCTGGGCCTTGGGGATAAAGACCGAAACCGAGATCGACACCGAGATCGAGCCGCGACGAGCCTTGGGCACCACGGAACGACCGAGCTCCAGCACGTGATCGGCCAGATTGGCGATGGCCACGATGTCCTCGTCGCGCTCGCCGGGAAGGCCCATCATAAAGTAGAGCTTCATGCGGTTCCAGCCGGCCTCGAACGCCGCGCGCGTCGCACGCTCCAGGTCCTCCTCGGTCACGTTCTTGTTGATGACGTCGCGCAGGCGCTGGCTGCCGGCCTCGGGCGCGAACGTCAGGCCGCCCTTCTTTTCGCCGGCGACCGACTCGGCCATATCCACGCCAAACGAATCCAGGCGCTGCGATCGGAATAGACCGAATACCCGTATCCTCCAGGCGACGGTTGAGCCCGGTTGCCGAGCACGTCGCGGATGCAGGAGTGATCGGTCGTCGAAAGCGAGGTCAGCGACACCTCGTCATAGCCGGTCTTTTTCCAGACCCTCGAATCACCGACGAGACGATCTGGTCGGCCGAGCGCTCGCGCACCGGGCGGTACGTCATGCCGGCCTGACAGAAGCGACAGCCGCGGGCGCAGCCGCGCAGGATCTCGACAGATAGGCGGTCGTGAACCAGCTGTGCATAGGGCACACACGACTGCGACAGCGGATTCGTGGCGCCGAAATCCTCGACGACACGCTTGTAGACCACGGTCGGCGCATCCTTGCCCTCACGCGGCACGGTGTAGCCATGCGGCGAGCAGGGCTCGTCGTGACGAACCTCATAGAGCGAGGGGCACGTAGGCGCCGCCCACCTGGGAAAGCTGCGCGCACAATCTGCGCGCGCGGGACTCCTTCGTCACGCAGCTCGCGATGCAGCTGGCAGAACTCGAGCAGCTGCTCCTCGCCCTCACCGATGAGCACGACGTCGAAGAAGGCCGCGTACGGCTCGGGGTTGTACACCGATGGGCCGCCGCGATGACGATGGGATCGTCCTCGCCTCGATCGGCCGCGTGCAGCGGGATGCCCGCGAGGTCCAGGCCCTCGAGGTAGTTGGTGCACGCCATCTCGTGCGGCACGTGAAAGCCCACCACATCGAACGAGGCGATGGGCGCCGCGCCCTCGAGCGACAGCAGCGGCACGCCGCCTCGCGCATGGCGTCCGCCATGTCGATCCAGGGGATGTACCCGCGCTCGCAGGACATGCCCCGGCGTCTCGTTGAGGTTGCGGTAGAGGATGGCGATGCCCTGATTGGGAAGGCCGACCTCGTACACATCGGGGTAGATGAGCACGCATCGGTGCTCCGCCTCGGCCTTATAGAGCGCGCCCCCCACTCGTGGTCGATGTAGCGCGTTGGCTTCTCGACGCGCGCGAGCAACGGCTCAATCCGAGAAACGATTTTCGTAGACGCGCTCATGGGCGTCGAACTCCAATCGGTCGTTGAGGTCCAAAGGGGACGCATAGGCGCGACGCGGCCCGCGGGGGACGAAGGCGCACCGCGCGGGCGCAGCCGTGCGGGCGCCTTTACGCATGCCGTGGTGCACGCGGCGCGGATGAATCGATTCGCGCGGTCGTAGCTGACATCGCGCTCGTACCACCAGGCCAGGGCGCGCCCATGGCATAGGTGCCCCGGCCGCGATGAGGGCCTTGGGAACGGCAAACCCGAGACGCCGGCGTCTGCTTGACGAGCCGCGGGCCCCGCGCGCATGGCGCAGGCCGCCGGCGAGGATCGCCGGCCGACCTCATAGGCGCGCTCGGGACGCAAGGCCGCTTACCGAAAACCGCCGCGAGGCGCAGCATCATCCCGAGCTGCGCGAGGGTCATCACCGGAAAGTCCGCACCGGGCAAAAAGAACAAAGCCCCCGTCGCGAGGTTGCCAAGAGAGGTCGAGGCGATGATGCGGATGGCGGCGGCGATGCGCATGAACAGGAAGTTGGCGGCGAAGGCGGTCTGCTTGTCGGTGCGCTCCAAGATCCAGCGCGCGAGCGACGCAAGGAGGTGCACCTTGTCCGTCGCGGCGACCAGCCCGAGCATGCGGCTATCCCGCTCGATGAAAGGGACCTCGACGCTCGACTCGGCCAGCACCACGACCGGAGGCCCGCACACAACGAGCTCCTGCACGGCGCCTGCAACCGGGGCTGCCGCAGGAGAGCACGATGGCGATGTCGGTATCGGGCTTGGCGGTTGCTCCGGAAGAGACCCCAGGCGCTCCACGCGCACGAGCGCCGAGGTCGTCTGCGGCACGAAGGCATCACGCACCGTCTCGATGAGAAACGGGTGGCGGTCGCATCCACGATAGACCGGAGACGCGCACCGGCGTATCGGACCTTGACTGTGCTTAACGGACGCGCCCATCTTAAAAGCGCGGGTCAGCTTATCTACGGGAATTTTCATAGCAAACCCCTCCAGCGGTTACGCGGCGCCCGAACGATGCCGCCATATGGATTGTACGATACCCACCGTCAGCAGCTGAATCATCATCGAAGACGAACCGAAGCTAATAAACGGTAACGGAATACCGGTAATCGGCATCATGCCGATGCACATGCCGATGTTTTCGAAAGTCTGGAATGCCCACATGCCGACGATACCAACACATGAGAGCCGCAAGAAGAGCGACTCACACTTAAAGGCGACGCGAATCGTCGAAAAGATCAACAGCACGTAGAGGCACAGGAGCAAAAAGGAACCGCAAAAGCCAAAGGTCTCGGACAGGAAGGCGAAGACGAAGTCGGTGTGGAACTCAGGCAGAAAGCCGCCGGCCGACTGCGTCGCATGGCCCAAACCCTTACCAAAGAAGCCGCCCGAGCCAACGGCGATAAGCGACTGCTGCAGGTTGTAGGCATCGCGTCGAATCGGCATTATCGGGGTCGATAAAGACCGTCAGACGGTTCATCTGGTACTGCTTGATGAGCACATCTGTGGCCGAGCAGCGAATCAAAGACCGAATCGAGCGCCAGGACGAGGGCCACCAGCGCCCACGAGCAGGGCCAAGGTCGACAGCACCCATTCGCGGCGTGCACCGCTCATACAAATGACGATGGCGCCCGAAACCAGCACGACCAGGCCGCGAGCCCAGGTCGCCCATGGCAACGACGGCCAAAAACGGAATGGACAGCATGCCGCAGAGCTTGACGTAGTCACGAACGGTATCGATGCGACCGTTATACTGCGAGCCAAGCGTAGCAATAAAGAAGATGGTGATGAGCTTGGCAAGCTCAACCGGCTGGAATGTCAAGCCGATACCGGGAATCTTGATCCAGCCCGTCATGCCCAGACCGCCTGTATAGGACAGACCCGGAATCTTGGGCGAGAGGATCACGATCAGGTCGATGACGAGCAACGCCGTCGAGAAATTGGAAATACCGCGCAGGTCGGTACGCCAGACCAGCACCGCCAGCACCGTACCGATTCCAATTCCCAGCAGATGGCGTGAAAACGATGCATCGGCCTTAAACTGCGAAGCCGACCAGATAATGATGGCACCGTAGGCGACGAGGGCCACAGTAGCCACGAGCACACCGATATGCACCTTTTGGCGAAACGTGCCGCGCGAGGCCGAAAGTTGCTTGTTGACACGGTCAGGCTGCTGCGAGAGCCGGTCTTGGTTGAACGGAACAGATCCGCCGGAGAAAAATCCATCGCAACCTCCTATCGAACCGAAGAATCGCCCGAGGCCGAAGAGGTATCGGGCTCGTCATAAATCACGCCGAGCACGTCGCGCACGACATGCATCGCGGTATCTGAGCCACCGCCGCCCTGCTCCAGGACAGTAGCGATGACATACTTGGGGTCATCGGCCGGTGCATAGGCGCAGAACCAAGCGTATTCGTCCTCGCCGCTTTTCTCGCCCGTGCCCGACTTACCGTATACCCGCGGCGTCAGGGTGCCAAAGTGCGCCGCCAGGGACGTCGATGCCGTGTAAATCACGTCGTGCATGCCGTTGCGAACTAGAGCCAAATCCGAATCGATGTTGATCTTGGCCTCCAGGCGCTTCTTCTTGCCCTTGCCGTTGTACTTATAGGCATCGCCGTCGCCATCGCGCGACACGGCAGACAAAAACACGTGAGGCACGTACTGTTTGCCGCCGTTGGCAAGACCCATATAGGCGCACGCCATCTGCAGGGGCGTCACCAGGATGTCACCCTGACCGATAGCAATGTTGGTCATATCGCCGGCATTCCACTTGCGGTCCTCGGCAGAGGCGTCGGTGAAGTACGACTCTTTCCACTCGGCATCGGGAATACGGCCCGCGCCCTCACCCGGCAGATCGATACCGCAGGTCTTGCCTAGACCCCAGCGACGAAAGACCTCCTGCAGGCCCTCGGGATGTTGCTCGTCATAAAAGAACGCCTTGCCCATGTCGTAGAAGACAGGGTCGCACGAGTTGGCGATACCCGACTGCAGCGTCATGGTGCCGTGGCCGGAATGCAACCAGCAGTACTTGCCCCACGACTTGCCCAGACCCGTCCAATAGCCCGTGCAGTTGGTCGTCTGCCCCGACGTGTAGGTTCCAAACTCAAGACCGGCCAGTGCCGAGAGCGGCTTGATGGTCGAAGCCGACATGTACTGTCCGCTAATGGCGCGGTTGAGCAGCGGGTGCGAACCCTTGTCATCATTGAGCTCGGTCCACACGTCATTTGAGACGCCGCCGATAAAGACGGACGGATCGAACTTGGGCTCGCTCGCCATGCCCGAGGATCTCGCCATTGTTGGGATCGAGACACACCACAGCGCCGTTGCCGGCATTGCTGTAGCCAGTGGTCTTGGCAAGCTCGATAGCGCTCGCCAGTGCCGTCTCGCAGGCCTGCTGGATCTTAAGGTCGAGCGTGAGCTTAATGTCGGAGCCGGCCTTCGCAGGCACGGCACCGGCCTGACCGGTCACATTGCCCGAGGCATCGACCTTGACGGTCTGCTCGCCACGAATACCCTGCAGCAGGTTTTCGTAGTAGCTCTCAACGCCCGCCTGGCCCACGATATCGCCCGACTGGTACGTAATCTTGCCAGCAGAAGCATCATCATCCCCAGAGGTTTTCTTATTCTGGGCCTCGAGCTGCTCGGAGGTAATGGTGCCGGTATAGCCCAAGATATGGCATGCCGTCTCGCCATATGGATACTGGCGCTCGGTACGCTCGGCAATCTTGACGCCCGGGAACTCGCCGGCGTGTTCCTTGATATAGGCAACCGTGGAGCGACGGACGTCCGTCGCGATGGTATGCAGGCTCTGAGCGCCCTCTGTATTGTCCTGAATATTGCGAAGGACCGCCACGTAAGGCATTCCAAGCACGTTGGCAAGATGGCGAACCAGAACCTCATCCTCGGCAAGGTCGCGGTAGGCCACGACAGCAAGTGAGGGACGGTTCTGGACAAGCGCCACGCCATTGCGGTCGAGGATGCGGCCGCGTACAGCGGGAGTGGTAACGGTGCGAGTCTTATTGCTATTAGCCTGCTTCTCGTAATAGTCCGACGAGACCATCTGCATGACCCACAGCTTGACGGCGAGCGCCGCAAACATCGCGCCCACACCCGTGGTGAGGATGGAAAAGCGGCCCCTTAAAGGCGGTCGCCGCGGTATTGCCCTCGCCCTCGGTGGCGCGTGGGGCCGTTCGATGCTGCGTATCGTAGGTAAAACGGGAATCGCCACGACGCATGATGACCAGCGCGACCACGATGGCCACAACCAGCACGATACCAGCGATAATAACCGTCAACTGGGAAGACATCTACGGGCCTCCCCTATTTGAGCTTGCGGGTCTTGGGCTTAAAGCGCATACCCGTCTGGCGTCCGCCACGTGCGGAGAATCCATAGCCGGACTGCGGCACGACGCCGGACATCAAAAACGGAATGGCAACCAGACCCGTCAGGATCGAGGACGGCAGCGCATGGCCGAAGATCGCCACGACAAAGCTCGTCTCCAAACCCATAAACAGCAAGATGATGCTGTAGATCACATTAATGACGAGCGCGAAGGCGCCCACAGTGACGCCGCGCGCACTTGGGGTACCGCCCGTCTGACCGACGGCGCTGTGCACCAGGGCAAAAGAACCCACGGTCAGCAGGAGCGACATAACGCCCACCGGCACGGCAGCGGACAGGTCATAGAACAAGCCGCTGCAAAAACCGCACACGACGGCACGGGTCGGGTCGCCCGAGAACACGCTTAGGCACACAGGATAATCATGAAGTTGACACGACCGCCCGCAATGGAGATCTGCGGTGCCAGGCCTGCCTGCAGCAGCACGCACACGATGGCGGCGATCACAAACGTGCGGGAGCTCATCCCCTGCTCGTGTAGATCCATGGACATGCCCCCTATTCGTTCGAGCCAGAATCGGTCGTCTCGGACGTGTCGGAACTGTCATCCGAGCTCTCGTCCTTCGTCTTGGTCGCAGCATCGCGCGACGTTCCCTGCGGCGTGCTGTTGGCCGTACTCACGTCCTCATCCGAGGCCGACTGTTCGTCGGTCAGCGAGGTAATGACCAGCACTTCCTCGTTGTTCTCGGCCGTGGTCTGAGCGCGCACCACAATGGTGTAGTACACGTCGTTTGCCGATTTCTCAACCGACGAGACGGTGCCGAGCGGTAGACCCTTGGGGAACACACCGCCAATGCCCGAGGTCACGATGATGTCGCCAACCTTAACATCGGAGTCGACGCTCACGTACTCAAGACGCAGCGTGCCGTCAGCCTGACCCTGCAGCATGCCCTGGGCGCGCGTGTCCTGCACCATGGCGGACACGCCCGAGTTCTCGTCGCCAATCAGGCGCACGGTAGAGGTCTTGGCCGATACCTCGATAATCTGGCCGATAACACCGGCCGAACTCGTTACGGGCATGTTGATGGTAAGCCCGTCGGCAGAGCCCTTTGTCGATGGTAACGGTCGAGGTCCAGGCATCACCCGAGGCACCGACGATACGAGCTGCGGTCGATTTAAGGTTGTAGGTCGACTGCAGGCCGACCAGCCCCTCCAGACGCTCAGCGGTCTTTTGAGCCTCGGAGAGCTCAGCAACCTTAGAGGTCAGTTCCTCGTTTTGCTTCTTAAGCTCATCAAGCGTGTCCTGCGACGCCGTAAGGTTAGAGAACACGTTGCCGATCGCATTGAAGGGAGCCGCCACAGCCGAACCCACAAAGCGCACCGGCGAGGTAATCGTCGTTACGCCCGAACGCACGGCATGAATCGGCCCTGCCTCGCCCTCGCGGATGTAAAACGTGAGCAGCAACACCGAAATCAGGCTGAAAACAATCAACGGGCGCATACCGTTGATTGTCGCTTGGTATTCAGATTTGTGGAGAAACCCGAAGATCGTGCCAAATGGAATCCACCTTTTGGAAATTAAGCATTGGTCTGGACGAAGCCGCCATCAAACGCATTGGCCTCGAGCACGCGGGCACAGCCGTTAACGACGTTATCGAGCGCCGTGGGGCTGACGTTGACCGAAACACCGGTCTCATCGCGCAGGCGCACGTCGAGACCGCGCAGCATGGCGCCGCCACCAGTCAGCAAAATGCCGTAGTACATAAGGTCGGAGGCGAGGTCGGGAGGCGTGGCATCGAGGGCGTCCTTGACGGCCTTGGCCATCTCGTCGAGCGGCTTGTTGAGCGCGCGACGAATCTCCTCGCTCTCGATGCGCACGGTCTTGGGCAGACCGGTGATCACATCGCGGCCATTGACCTCGACGTCAAGCTCGTCCTTGAGCGGGACGGCGGATCCGACCTTGATCTTGATGTCCTCGGCCGTGCGCTCGCCGATGGCCAGGTTGTAGGCATCGCGAACGTGCGTGAGGATGGCCTGGATCGAACTCGTCGCCGGCAATACGGATGGACTGCGAGACGACGATGCCGCCCATGGCGATAACAGCAACCTCGGTGGTACCGCCACCGATGTCGATGACCATGGAGCCGGTGGGCTCCTCGACGGGCAGGTCGGCGCCGATAGCGGCAGCCATGGGCTCCTCGATCAGGTAGGCCTGGCGAGCGCCAGGCCTGGATCGTGGCCTCAAAGACAGCACGCTTCTCGACCGACGTGACGCCGGAGGGAACGCAGACGACAACACGCGGACGCGGAGTCCACGGATAGCGCTTCTCGGACGCCTTGTCGATAAAGTAGCGAAGCATGGCCTCGGTAACATCGAAGTCGGCGATGACGCCGTCCTTCAGGGGACGAACAGCGACGATGTTGCCGGGCGTACGGCCGAGCATGCGCTTGGCCTCGATACCGACCGCCAGGATGCGCTCGTCGTTCTTGTCGATGGCGACGACGGAGGGCTCGCGGATGACGATACCCTTGCCGCGCACGGAGACAAGCGTATTTGCGGTGCCGAGGTCAATGGCAAGATCGCCCGCATAGCTACCGAAGAACATATCCATCAAAGAAAACAACGCAACTCCTGATGTGTTGGATGATTGCTGGAAAACTACTAGCTCATCATACCGTGCAAGCCCGGCACCTCACTTGCGGTGAAGCGCCGGGCAAAGCTAAACGCATAATGGTCACTACTGGTTGTCAGCAGCCGAGAAATCCATATCGAGCGAGGAAACGGCCCAGCCGATATGGTTGTCGGAGCGCACGAATTTGACGGTGTACTCCTGCTCGCCGCCCTTGGACAGCGAAGCCTTAACCTTGGCGGTCGTCTCGGTCATGGACTGATCCATACCCTCGACGGACACGGTGGCACCCTGCGGAATCGAGGAGATGATCATCGACTTAGCGTCCTCGGACAGGCTCGAGGCCAGGCAAGACTCGGCCTTTGCGGTGTCACCGTCGCCGGCGCAGCCTGGAACAGATCGGTAACGACAGACTCCTGCGACGGGAAGCCAAAGCCGCGCGCGTGTAGGCAAAGCCAGACCGCCCGCAGCAATCAAAATGAGCAGAAGCAGCACGATGAAGACTTTGAGACCCGGTGTGGCGATGGCGACGACGGACCTTGGCCTGCTTACGATCCTGACGGTCCTGCTGGACCATCTCGGACTCGGACAGCGTAAAGAAGCCGGTGTCCGAGGGATCGGGCATAAACTGGCCGGTCGCGCCCGTAGGATCGAGCGGATCGACGGCAGGAGCGTCCATCGCGGGCGCCGGAGCCGTGGCCATAGCCGTCTGGGCAGACAGTGCGGCAAGCGAATCGTGCACGCGGGCAAGCTCATCGGCCTGCTCGGAGGTGAGCTGGTAGATGCCATCGGCAGTAGCGGCGTTAAAGGCGTCGAGTGCGTCGGAGGGGCGGCCGGCGGCAGAAAGCGCCTGACCCATGCCGGCGTTGAGCGCACGCGTGTCGTCGCGGGGACCGGCAAAGTCGATAGCCGTGCGGTAGGTCTCCACGGCATCCGCCGGACGGCCAAGCTTAATGAAGCAACGACCGAGCTCGCCGAGTGCGGCGGCAGGAGCCGGATTGGCGCCGTCGATGGCGGCCTGACGAAAGGCAGTACCCGCGTTGGCATAGTCGCCCGACTGGAACAGCGCATTGCCCAGGCCCAGATAGGCCTTGAACGGCGTGGCATAGGGCATCCTGCGTAGCAGCAGAGAACGCCTGGGCGGCCGCGTGTACGTCGCCCGGCGGCGAGTGCCTTGCCGCGGTTGGTGAGCAGCGCGCCGCGCTTGCCGTAGGTGCCGTCATTGAGGGCAGCAGCATAAGCCTCGGCGGCCTCGGCATACATGCCCAGGTGCATCAAGGCGTTACCACGAAGGTGATCGGCCTCGCCCATAATCTCCGGAAGTCCTTTGCCGCCCCAACATCTGGGCTGCAGCGGAAAAATCACCCGCGCGGTAAGCGTTGCGCGGCCCTTGGGTGTTGGATCAGCTAATTGGCTATTCAATGGGTGATGCCCCCTTTGCCTCGTGAACGATCTCGACATGGACGATCTCGTCGCCGGCACGCAGCTGCGTGAAATCACATCGAGACCCTCGACCGTGGTAGCCCAAAGACGGTGTAACCGGAATCGAGGTTATGCTGGGCCCCAGGCAGAAGTAGAACTGGGAGCCCGCGGGTTGGGGTCCATGGAGCGCGCCATGGCGAGCGCGCCGTCCACATGGCTGTTGCGCGGGTTGGTGGAAACTCCGTCCTTGACGCAGCAGCCGGGGCCACCGGTACCGGGCTGCCCATCCGGGGCCGGGCAGCCCGGCGGCGACGTCGGCGCCGTCATGTCGCGCGTGTTGGGGCAGCCGCCCTGGATGACAAAACCGGGCACATAGCGATGGAACTTAAGGCCATCATAGAAGCCCATCGTAGAAAGCTCGCAGAAGTTCGCGACATGAATGGGAGCGCCCTCGCAGTCCAGCGCGACGCGAATGGCGCCCTTCGACGTCTCGATAACGGCGGTCTCGTCGTCACCGACGAGCTGGTACTCGGGCGTGCGGGTCTTCCTAAAATTGAACATGGGCGTCCTCCCCTGTCATCGTTGCATACAGGGTACATAGTAGCACGCGACCGGACGTGCGGGCCGGGTGCTTTATTTCTCTACCGGCTTCCACGCGGAAACGTTCTGCTCGTACTGGACCACGTCGACGGCCTTGCCTTCGACTTTCTCGACCTGGCGCAGGGGGGCCAAGATCTCGTCCTGGTGGTCGGCGGGCCGCTCGTCCTCCCCCCCAGGGCGAGGTTGATGTCCCACGAGCGGCACAGGACGTCCACGCGGTTGTACGTCCACGTCGCGAGCTGCCGCATGTGCTCGACGTCCTGCGCATAGGCGGTGTCGTCGGACAGGACGAGCGCATCGATGTCGTCGAGCACGCCCGTAATGGAGTCCCTCAGATCATATGCACCCTGCGACGCCTCGCGCCGCTGCGACGCGTCCTTGACGAGGTACTGGCCGTTGTAGGTCTCGACCACGGGGGCCGATCTGGTCTTGCAGCTCCACGATGCGCCCGTAGATGGCGCTCAGGCGCTGGTACGCCTCGGCCTCGGAAAGCGTCGAGTCGTTCACCTGGGCGGAATCGGCGGACTCGTCATCCTCGGCATCCTCGGACGCATCCTCGGCATCGGCGTCGTCCTCGGGAACCTGCCGGCTGGGGGAACATGTCGCTCGCCGCGCTCTCGAACGACGCGTAGAAGCCGGGCATCACGCCGAGGGGTCGGCACCGCTAAACCATGCGCCGCCCGCGACGAGCGCAACGCACGCCGCCAGGGCGATCCAGCGCCCCCGACGGGGCTTGGCATAGGGGTCGGCGCCGTCAGAAGCGTCCTCGCCCTGCTGGGGAAGGGGGCGCCGGGAGCCCGAGCGGGAGGAACCCGAACGAGGGGCCGCATCCACCGCGGCGCGAACCTCGTCGGAATCGATCACGCTCGTGGCGTCCTCGTCAAATGCGCTCAACACGGGGCCCGCGTCGCTCGCCGCCCCGGGAGCGGGCACCGCCCCGGCGATCATGTCCGACGTCAGGCGCGGGAAGCTCGCCGTCTTGCCCGCGGCGAGATCCAGGGAGGCGGAATTCTGGGAGAGAATGCCGGGCGCGGGCCTGCCGCACTTGGGGCAGGTGCGGTCCTCGGCACTCAGGCGGGGCGCCGCAGCCCTCGCAGAAGATGAACTCGGAGACGGAGTCGCATGCGGGTCGTGCGCCGGCGAGACGTCGTCGGGGCCGGTAAGGACGGCGCCGCACGAGGGGCAGTGCGTGGACTCATCGGGTGCGGTGGAGTTGCAGATGGGGCAGATCACTGGTCCTTCTTCCGGGTGGTCTTGGGCATCTTCACGCGGATGCCGCCATGTGCCTGCTCAACACGATACCGCTTTTTGCGGACATCCTCGCGCTTGCCGGCAGGCTCCACGCCAACCCGACGAGCGCCATCGGGCCGTGCCGCGCGATCTTCAGCGCCGAGCGCCCCCTCCTGGGCGTGCTCCTCCGCACGCGCCAGCTCGCGCGCGGTGGCGCGGCGCTCCATGCGCGTGCGCGCGGCCTCGATGGCTCGGCGCGCGGAGCTCCCCGTCGAGTCGACGCGCGAGCTCCGGGAGCGCCGCCCACCGCGGAGGCTCACGCGCACGCCGCGGCCAAAGCCCGTCGCCAGACGACCGGAGCGCGCGGAAGATAGTTCCATGGCGTCCGCCAGGCGATAGAAGATCGCGCACCCCGCAAGCGAGAACACCGCGGTGAGCAGGCTCGCCCATATGGTGGGGCGGGCGATGGAGAAGAACCGAGGAAACACGGTGACGCCCACGGCGAGGCCCGCGGCGACGAACATAAAGAGCGCGCGGCGCAGCGGCGTGAACGGCACCGAGATGCGCCAGATCAGGCACAGGCCCACGGCGCACGTGGTGATGAGGCACATGGTGGAGAGCAGCTCCTGCCCAAACCCGAACGCACCCGCCGCGAGGATGCACAGCAGCGAGGTGGCGAGCACGCCGACGGCGGCGGGCAGCGCCTTTTTGAGCACGTTGGCCAAGAAGCTCCCCCCGCACCCGCGCGCGATTGGGCTCGAGCGCGAGCACGAAGCTCGGAAAGCCGATGCAGAAGAAGTTGATGAGCGTCATCTGAATGGGCTCGAAGGGATACGGCGGCAGCGCGATGCACAGCGCCGCCAGGCCCATCGAGAACAGCGTCTTGGTCAGAAAAAGCGCGGCAGAGCGCTGCAGGTTATTGATAGAACGACGGCCCTCGGCCACCACAGCGGGCATCGAGGCGAAGTCGTTATCGACGAGCACGATCTCGGCCACATTGCGCGCGGCATCGGAGCCGGCGGCCATCGCTACGGAGCAGTCGGCCTCCTTGAGCGCCAGCACGTCGTTCACGCCGTCGCCGGTCATGGCCACGGTGTGCTCGCGGCGCTTGAGCGCCTGCACGAGCTCGCGCTTCTGCTGCGGCGTCACACGCCCAAAGACGTGATAGCGGTCCACCGCCGCATCAATCTTGGACGGCGTATCGAGCGTCGTGGCGTCCACGTAGGCATCGGCCCCCGGCACGCCCACCACGCGGGCGATGGAGGACACGGTGCGCGGGTCGTCACCCGAGATGACGTTGAGCGTCACGCCCTGCTCGCGAAAGTACCCGATGGTCTCGGCGGCGGAGGGGCGGATCTCGTCGCGGATCGTCACGAAGCCGATCGGACGCGCGTCGCCCACCATGTCGCCCTCATCCGTGAACCCGTCGACGCGGGCGACCACGAGCACACGGCAGCTCGACGCCAGGCGGTTGACGCTCGCCTCGAAGAGCTGGAAGTCCTCGCGGCCCAGCACGAACTGGGCGGCCCCCCTCACGTAGGAGGCCTCACCGTCAGCGCACGCGAGCACCGCGCCACTCCACTTCTTTGCCGACGAGAACGCAATCGCGCGGACGGCGGAGGGACGTGCGGGGCGTCCGCGAAGTGGTGCAGCAGGGCGGTGCACGTCTCGTTGGCGTCGGCGGACGTCGCGCGGGCGATGCCCGACAGCGCGCGGTCGAGCTCCTCGGCGTCCTCGCGGCGATAGGAAATCGCACCCGCCCGATCTTCATCCGCGCCGCTACGGGCGACCGAGCCGTCGCGAAGCGCGACGTAGGTGCCCTCGACCTCCATACGGCCCGACGTAATGGTGCCCGTCTTATCCAGGCACAGCACGTCGACGCGAGCGAGCGTCTCGATGCAGTAGAGCTGCTGTGCCAGCACCTTGCGGCGCGCCAGGCGGATGGTGGCGATTGCGAGCACGGACGACGTCAGGAGCACCAGGCCTTGCGGGATCATGCCCAGCAGGGCGCCGACGGTGGAGAGGGTCGCCGAGGAGAGTGCCGCCTGCGCCTCCCCGGATGCGATCCAGGACACCACCGTGGCGGAGGAGTCCGGGGCAAGGTCGCACCAGGCCGTAAACGACGTGCGCGCGCTCGCGATGAAGAGGGCGAGCCCCAAGGGCACCATGAGCACGCTCGCGAACCGCACGATGGCGTTAAGCGCGTTCATGATCTCGGAATTGACCTTCTTGACGTACTTGGCCTCGTTATTAATTTTGGCCACGTAGTTGTCGGCGCCGACATGGATCACGCGGGCGCGCAGCAGACCCGAGTCGATAAAGCCGCCGCTCATGAGCTCATCGCCGGGCCGTTTGTGGATGGGGTTGCTCTCGCCCGTCAGCAGGCTCTCGTTGACATGGCACTCGCCCTCGAGCACGACGGCGTCCGCCGGGATCTGGTCCCCCGCGCCCCAGGCGAATCGCGTCATCGAGCACGATCTGGTCCAGGTCGAGCTCCACGAGCGACCCGTCGCGGACGGCGACTGCCTTTTTCGAGGCGAGCAGCGTCAGCTTGTCGACCATGTGCTTGGAGCGCAGGGCCTGGATGATCCCGATTGCCGTGTTGAGGAACACGATGCCCAAAAACGTGAGGTTCTTCCACGCGCCCGTGATGATGACGAGCACCGCAAGGACGACGTTGATGAGGTTGAACAGGGTGCACACGTTCTCGATGACGAGCTCGCGCACCGACTTGGTCTTGAGCTCCGTGTTGACGTTCACCTTGCCCGCGGAGATGCGCTCCTCGACCTCCGCAAACGAAAGGCCCCGCTCGTCAAAGGGGTTGTCGGCATTCGTGCTGTCCATGCGACTCCCATCACAACGCCCGACCGCGACCGGTCGGAGGCACCGTAAAGAAAGGTCACGAGCGACGAGCGCCCGCGACCCCAAAACCCGAACCCATACGCGGGTTCGAGGAGCATTAGAATGGTGCGCCATATAGGGGTTCGAACCTACGACCTTCTGCTCCGGAGGCAGACGCTCTGATCCACTGAGCTAATGGCGCGCGACGGCAAGCATTATACCCAAGGGCGCCGCATCGCGCCGAGTGAATTTGAATCTTTCAGATTCGTGAGGCGCGCCGCTTGATGCATCGGGCGCGCCGCTTGACTTCCCACCCGGGCGAAACGCACGCAAGGCCCGGCGGATATGCTCAGCGGCGTATGTCGAGTCGAGCGTGGCATGACGGTGGACGCGGGCGGAATCCGCCCGCAGATGCGATATTTGTCGCGCTTGTTACCTTTGTTCGCGCAAGGCGGCCCGCCACGGCCGGTGGGGTACACTCCTACATTAGGAACAAGAGCATGACGAGTCGCTAGCCGGGACCCTTCCGGCACGAGCATCGGAAAGGACCGGCACATGATCGCCATCTTGCGCAAAAACGCCTCGGACGAGGCCGTCTCCAGTATCGTCTCGTGGATCGAGGGCAAGGGCCTCACCGCCCATGTAAGCCGCGGCTCCAACGAGACGGTCATCGGCCTTGTGGGCGACACCACCAAGATCGACCCGTTCCTCCTCGAATCCATGGACGTCGTCCAGCGGGTCCAGCGCGTCTCCGAGCCCTTCAAGAAGGCAAACCGGAAGTTCCATCCGGCCGACACGGTCGTCGACTGCGGCCACGGCGTCAAGATCGGCGGCGGGCACTTCCAGGTCATCGCGGGCCCCTGCTCCGTCGAGGGCGAGAACCTCATCCGCATCGCCCGCCGCGTGAAGGCCGCCGGCGCCACGATGCTGCGCGGCGGCGCCTACAAGCCCCGTACCTCCCCTTACGCCTACCAGGGCATGGGCGAGCGCGGCCTCGACCTGCTGCTCGAGGCAAAGCCGAGACCGGCATGCCCATCGTCACCGAGGTCATGGACGTCCGCGACGTGGAGCTCTTCGTGGACCGCGGAATCGACGTCATGCAGATCGGCGCCCGCAACGCCCAGAACTTCCCAACCTCCTCAAGGAGGTCGGCAAGACGCAGACCCCGATCCTGCTCAAGCGAGGCATGTCCGGCACCGTCGACGAGCTGCGTTTATGGCAGCCGAGTACATCATGAGCGAGGGCAACGACAACGTCATCCTGTGCGAGCGCGGCATCCGCACCTTCGAGACCCGCACCCGCAACACCTTCGACCTCAACGCCGTGCCGGTGCTGCACCACCTGTCGCACCTGCCAGTCGTAGCCGATCCCAGCCACGCCACCGGCTACACCCGCTATGTTGAGCCCATGGCGCTCGCCGCGACCGCCTGCGGCGCCAACGGTCTGGAGATCGAGGTCCACGACGAGCCGAGCCACGCTTGGTCCGACGGCGCCCAGGCCCTCACCCCCGATCAGTTCGACGACACCATGCGCCGCATCCGAGCAATCCGCGAGGTTGTCATTGCCAAGAGACCGTGGAGAGCCCATGGGTACGGTGAGAAACGCACGCGTTAACCAGCGGGCTGCCGAGACCGCGAAAAGGGGCCCCAAGTGTGCCGGCATCGTGGGTCTGGGCCTCATCGGCGGCAGCTTTGCCCGCGGCTATGCGCAGGCGGGCGTTCGCGTGCTTGGCCTGGGACCCCGATGACGTGATGACGGCCGCCAGCATGGGCACCGTTGCCGGCGAGCTCAACGACAAGACGCTCGGCGAATGCGACATCATCGTCCTGGCTTGCTACCCCGAGGCCTGCATCGAGTGGCTCGAGGCGCATGCCCAGGCACTCGCCGACGCCACCGACACCGAGGCCATCATGGGCCCCGTGGTCATCGACACCGTGGGCGTCAAAGGGCATCGTGTGCGAGCGCGTTTTGAGCTTGCCCGCGAGCACGGCTTTTACTTTGTGGGTGCGCACCCCATGGCGGGCACGCAGTACTCGGGCTATGCGCACTCCCGTGCCGACCTGTTCCAGGGCGCGCCGCTCGTCAGCTCGTGCCGCCCGCGGTGGACGATGCACGTCAAACTGGAGCTTTTGGGCCAGGTGCGAGATGGTGCGCCCCTTGGGCTTCGGATGGTATTCCGTCACCAGCGCAGGCCGAGCACGACCGCGTCATCGCCTTTACGAGCCAGCTCGCGCACGTGGTGTCCAACGCCTACGTCAAAAGCCCCACCGCCCAGGTCCACCACGGCTTTTCGGCCGGTAGCTACCCGCGACCTCCCGCGTGGCGCACCTCAACCCGCAAATGTGGTCCGAGCTCATGATCGACGACGCCGACGCCCTCGCCTTCGAGATCGACCATCCGGACAGTCGCTTGGCGCCTACAGCCGTGCGCCAGCGGCGATCGACCGCGACCAGCGCTATCGAGAATCTCCTTGCCGAGGGCGACCGCATTAAGCGCGCGCTCGACGACGAGACCTCCCACTAGACCACCCATCGCGCCAGGTCGAAAGGACCGAAGCTTATGGCGATTACCATCGATATCGACACTGCACGCCCCTACCAGGTGCATGTTGGCACGTTTTTGCTGGAGCAGGCGGGACCGCTCGTGCGCTCCAGGGCGCCGGCGGTACTAATCGTCATCGTGACGGACACCAACGTGGGCCCGCTCTACCAGATGCCCGTTAAGCAGAGCCTGAGGCGTCAGGCTACGAGGTGAGCATCTACACCTTCGAGGCCGGCGAGGCCCATAAGCGCGCCGAAACCTATATTACCATTTTGAGTTTGTGGCCGAGCACGAGCTTTCGCGCTCCGACGCTGATCGTGGCTCTCGGCGGCGGCGTCGTGGGCGACGTGGCGGGCTTTGTGGCCGCCACCACATGCGCGGCTGCAAGTTTGTACAGATTCCCACAAGCCTGCTCGCCATGGTAGATTCGTCGGTGGGCGGCAAGACCGCCATCGACCTGGCTGCCGGCAAAAACCTCGCCGGCGCCTTTTGGCAGCCGAGCGTGGTCATCGCTGACGTGGGGTGCCTGGCAACCCTCACGACCGAACAGTTCGCCGACGGCTGCGGCGAGGTCGTCAAGCACGCCGTGATCGCCGACCCGGAGCTTTTTCGCTGAGCTGAGAAGACCCCGCTCACGCTGGAGCTGCTCAACCGCGATGTGGCCCGCGCGGCGCTCATCATCGCCCGCAATATCGACATCAAGCGCGCCGTGGTCGTCGCCGACGAGCGCGAAACCAACCAGCGCAAGCTCCTCAACTTTGGACACAGCGCCGGACACGCCGTCGAGGCCTGCGAGCACTTTGAGCTCGGACACGGCAACTGCGTTTCGATCGGCATGGGTATCATCACGCGCGCCGCGGCCCTGCACGGCGTTTGCGATGCTGCACTGCCCAGTCGTATTGAGGAGCTCTGCGCCCGCCATGGCCTCAAGACCCACTGCGACCAAGATGCCGACGCCATCTTTGCCGAGGCGCTGCACGACAAAAACGTGCCGGTGACACTATCGACCTGGTGATTCCGCACGGCATTGGCCGCTGCAGCATCGACCGCACGCCGCTTTCCACTTTCCATGAACTCATTGCCGAGGGCCTCGGCCAGAAGGGAGACGCATCCGCATGCTAGCCCGCATCACCCCCGTCCCCGCTCAAGGGCACCGTTCCCGCCATCGCATCCAAGTCGATGGCGCACCGCTTCATCATCGCGCTGCGCTTGCCAACGGCGAGACGCACGTCACGTGCAACACCACCTGCGCCGACATCGAGGCTACGGTGCGTTGCCTTACGGCTCTGGGTGCCCGCATCGAGACCGTCGAGGACGGCTTCCAGGTTCACCCCACCATGAAGAGTGTTGAATTTGGCCTGCTCAAGCGCCCTGCCGGCGGCACGCTTGACTGCGGCGAAAGGGCTCCACACGCCGCTTATGCTGCCTGTCGCCTGCGCGCTGGGCGCGGAGGCCACCTTTGGGTCAGGGACGCCTGGGCGCACGCCCCCTCTCCCCGCTCTCCGACGAGATTATCGCCGCCGGTTGCACCTGAGGGCGTCGGGCGGCTTTCCGCTCAAGACGAGGGCCGCATGCGCCCGGGCACCTTCGAGTTGCCGGGCAACGTGAGCTCAGTAGTATATTCCGGTCTGCTGCTGGCAGCCCCGCTGCTGGTCTGGCGACACTGAGATGCGGTCACGGGCCGCATTGAGAGCCGCCCTACGTCAATGACGATCCAGGGCCACGTGCTCGCCCCGTTTGGCGTCGAGGTCGACGTCGAGCGCATGGCACGCCGGGGGTCAGCCCGAGGTCACCGTGTTCCGCGTGAGCGAGTGGGGTATCGCACGCCCGGCACCATGGGCGGTCGAGGGCGATTGGTCCAACGCCGCCTTTGTTGTGTGCGGGCGCCATCGGGCACCGATCCCATCACTGTGTGGAGGGCGGAGTCGCTGATCTCCATCCAGGGCGACTGCGCCATCAGCGTTTGCCCCCTCATGCTTTGGCGCCCGCAGGGTGCGCTCAACGCACGTGCGGCCACCATCCACCCGACAACTCGCCGGCTTTGAGCTCGACGCCCACGACATCCCCCTGACCTGGTGCCCGTTATCTCCGCCGTGGCGGCATGGCACAGCCGGACCACGTCCGCGATTGCGCGCGCGCCTGCGCATCATGAATCCGGACCGTCTGGCCACCACCACCCGGCCGAGTCTCGCCAATCTGGGGGCAGGTGCGTATTGGGATGGCGACGGCATCATCGAGGGGTGTCGATGCCTGAGCGCGGCGGCGAGGTCGATTCGCACAACGACCACCGCATCGCCATGATGGCCGCCATCGCCGCCGTTCGCTGCGAGGGGGCCCGTCGACATTCGCGGAGCCGAGGCCGTGAACAAGAGCTACCTGGCGTTCTTTCGACTATTACCGCCTGCTCGGCGGCGACGTCGAGCCCTTCGGACGAGTAAGGAGGCAACGGCTGGCATCCGTGTACGGCAACGCGCTGCGCCTCTCCATCTTCGGCCAGTCGCACTCCCCCGCCATCGGCCGGATCGACGGCTGCCCGCCGGCACGCTGTCGACCTCGATCGCCTCCAGGCGTTCCTGGACCGGCGCGCCCCGGGCCGCAGCGCCACCTCGACCGCGCGGCGCGAGGCCGACGCCCCTGAGTTCATCGCCGGCATCACCGACGGCCACACGAACGGCGCCCCCGTCGCGGCGATCATCCGCAACGGCAAACACGCGCAGCCGGGACTACGACGAGCTGCGGCGCAAGCCGCGCCCCCGGCCATGCGGACTGGCCCGCGGACGTCAAGTACCGCGGCTACTCAGGACGTTGCGGGCGGCGGGCACTTCTCCGGTCGCCTCACCGCGCCCCTGTGCGTCGCGTGGGCGGCATCGCCTGCAGGCGCTCGGAGGCCCGGGGCATCCGCATCGCCGTGCGCAATATCGCGAGCCTAAATCTGGAGCCATCTGCGACACGCCGCTCGACCCCATGAAGCCCAATCGGGTGCAACTCGACGCCATTCGCAAACCTGCCCTGCGTGAGCGCTTTCTCTGCTGCGACGCGCGCATGCGCGCCTGCATCTTGACGCCAAAAACGACCTGACAGCGTGGGCGGCATCGTCGAGTGCGCAGCCTTACGGCGTTCTGCGGGGCCTGGCGACCCCATGCTTGACGGCATCGAGAACCGGACTGCTCGCGCTCGGGGATTCCCCGCGCCGCAAGCGGCGGGAGAGCCGGGCATGGCGGTCGCCATGTGCGGCAAGCGAGAACACCATCCGTATCGCACGATGCCGAGATCGGTGAGAAAGTTATCGAGGCCGAATCCAACAACGCGCCGGCGGCGCCCTGGCGGTGCTGGACCGTATGCTCGTCATGTGGCGCATGGCCGTAAAAGCCGACGCTCACTGGCCGCGAGCAGTAGACCGTAGACATGGACACCATGGAAATAAAGCGAGGTTCGGTCCACGGCCGTCACGCCATCTCGTTCCTCGAAAGCCAGTTTGCCGCTCCTCGGTGCGATTTGGGACGTTCTCCTAGAGGACGTGCCGGGACAGCTTTTTAACCAATACTCATTAAAGGATGGGATCTAGTTATTTGGCTACCCCATGCCAAAGCTGGCTTGCCCCTGGCACTCATCGATTCGTCGACAAGTCAAGCAGAAGCAAAAAGCCGTCCTACCAATTCACCTCAGGCAACCATCACGAAAGGTCCCAAGTGACCTTAAGCGATTATCCGCCAGGCCATCGATGGTACGACACCACGCTGCTCAACAAGCTTAGCGAGCGCATGGATATTGCCACCGAAAGTCGCTAAATTCAAGACGATGGGGCCGTTTTGACCCCGCCCGCGAAAGCGTTTCTAACTCAATAACCTCGCCAGCCGCACCCGAGCGCTACGAGGCTCAGAACAGACCCTCATCACCTCTGTTCCTCATGAGCATGAGCGCGTCGACAGCAGCGCCATCACCCAGCTTCCTCGGCGTTATATCACGAAAGTCGTGTAAAAAGCCGCCCATGCCACGGTCAGAAAGTAACACGCCTCTTCCCAGACGGCTACCGTCGCCTGCCAGGCGTCGAAGGCGCTTCTGCTGCCGACGCTGCGCAGGTTTTCGACGTGCCTCGATATCGCCTTCTTTACACCTCGAGGGCGCGCCGGTACGCGACGGCTTGCGAGTTTGGCGGCAAGCTGCCTCATCGAAAACTCAACCGTCAACGCCGTTCACGCATTCGCTCGCACAGTTCCGATCTCCAGGCCGTCAGGTGCTCGTTGCGCCCGCAAGACGACCATTGTCAACCTGCTGTCAAACCCGGCACCAAGCCTCCAAGACGTGCGCGAGGTTTCGCTATTACGGCCAAGCTATTGCCCAGTGCCGGTTTATCGAGTTCATAATTTGCCACGTGCCCGCACCCCGCCAACACCGTTACAAAAGTCGGCCGAGATGAATGCCAACCGAGCGCACGACGTAAACGGTCGCCTCGCGCAGTTGTGCCGCGCTGTATGGTTCGGAGGTGCTGGAGCCCAAATATCCAGACCCCGGGACAACAACCACAACGCGTTTCGTCGTCATCAGCCGCGGCGCGTTCATCCCGGTGCCAACCGCGCACTCACTACGATCACCACGGCCACGAGCGGGCGCTCTGTCAGCCATGCTTACGCACTCAACATCAACCTCATCAGCCGAGAGCCGCCCCATCCCCGGTCGCGACTTTATGTCTCTACTTGACCTGACTTTGGCAGCAAAGGGCCCGGACGACCTGTCGATTCGACGACGACGTGTGTGAGAGCTTCACCTACTTTTGGCAGTTACACGGAGGTGTTTCAGGATGAATCGATACCTTCGTCGCAACCTCGCCCCTACGGCGTACTGGGCCGCGTTGGGCTGGGTCAGCACCCCATCATCACAAAAGAGCCTGCTGGGCTCGAGCAAGACGCAGTGATTTATTCTGAGGACCTCGCAATTTTGGCGACCGTGGTGCGGCAATGAGTGGGGAAGGCACCAACGTGACCATCTCTGCCAAACGCGTTGTCATGAACTACTTCGACGAGCGAAAGCCTGCCGCGAGCGCATGGGCGCAATGTCAACACTATCACGCGCTTCGAAACGACGGGCGCTTCGCGCGGCGATTGTAACACCGACCATTTTAAGCCAGTGCTTCGGTCGAGGAGCGGGGTTGCCGGCCGGCAAAGAAGCGTCTCGTGCTTGGCGCTACGCCGGTGGTGCGCCGCCGGCACCACGGCAGCGGTGCCGGCGACTGGGCGCCACCGTGGTGTTCGCTGTGGCCGCACGAGCGAGGTCAACTACGCAACAGCTCCTCTTAGGCAATCCGACGCCGCGTTGCTGTCAACTGTACGCTCGGTATGTTCACTGCCCGACGCTCCCGGCACGCCGGAAGGCTCGATGCCGAGGGCGTTGCCGATATCGGCTCACAACCTGCCCGCCGGGTTTCAATACGCCGAGGCCGAGCGCCGCGGGTATCTCTGCGTCGGCGGCCTGCTTATGCCAGAGCGTTCCGGCGGCACAGGCTGTCGAGCGCTGCCACCGCCAAAGTCACCTCCCCGCGAGCTATCTGAACGCACGGAGCGCCTGTTCAAAGCGCGAGCAGAACATCGCCTCGGATCGGTATGCCGTTCGGGCAAGTTAACCTCGGCGTAGGCGAGCGCATCGCCTGAAGCTCACGGGTTTGTTATCGACTCAATGCGCACTTGAGTGAGTGCCCAGCATGCCTCCCAGCCGGACTTCTTTATCGTGAGCGCGGCGAGCGTGTTCTTCTCCGCGAAAGCGGGCATTTCTGGCGACGTCATCTCCGCGCGGCTCAGGCCTTTCACGGGCGGCGGCGGTCACGCGCGACGAGTAACCACCCACCGCCGCACCAGAACAGTCGCATCGTGATGCTTCAATCGTAAGCTTGACGAGTTTTCGCCCACAGCGGGATTTCATCAATGCCTCGGCGACGGTATCAACATAAGTTTGCCGAAAGCACGCATGTGCCGTGCTACCATGCCTGCCGACCATGCCATCATCGACCACGCGACTGCGCAGTTAACACCGCCTGCGCCAAAGCCGACACCTTCCCACTCGTTTCAACAAAAAAACCACCACAAAGGGGACAGGCACCTTGTGAGCCATTTCGCCTCGCCACCGACCAACCGCAAAGGAAGCAACCATGAAAAGTACTGTCATCAACGGCTCCAACCTCAACATGCTCGGTATTTCCGCAGCCGGGCATCTATGGCAGCGGACAACCGCTTAATCGCTAGTGATTCGCCAGGAAGCGGGCGCCGCACAGGCTTCGGACGAGGTCGAGGGTCTTCCAGTTCAACCACGAGGCAAATATCGTCGACAAAGTATTCAGGAGGTTTACGGCAAACGACGGCATCGTGTCAACAACCCGGCCGCTCATTACCATGTTTAGCGTGGCGCATCTCGACGCCCTCAAGGTCAAGCTGTCATCCCTGCCGTCGAGTACATCAGCGCCGTAGAGACGCGCTTCCGCCGCAGCCAGATGCCCGCTCAGCTCGCCGCCACCATCACCGCAGGGCTCGCGCTACGCCCACGCTGGAGCGAGGGAACGTCTTCGAAAGCAGCCTCGCGAGCAACCATCAACGCCGTTGCCAGCAGCAACCCGTTACTGGCGTAAGTACCTTTATTGGCTGGCATACAGCAATCACAGAAGTCACACAACGCCTGAGACGCGCGCATGTTAAGCATCCATCTGGGGATTACCCGGTTCCATCTACGATACCGGAAACCTGTTTTAGGAACTCATACTTACCTCATGGTTCGAAGACCCTGGCGGCCGCACAGACATGCTGTAAAAACGTGGATCAGAGCTCATCGTCCCCACAACATCGCAAGCAAACAGCTGGGCTCGGTCACCTCCACTTTCGAACCGTCCGCCATGGCGCTGCTGGTGCGCAATCTCCGGCGGTGTTCAACGCATTCACCTGCGGAGACAATCGCCCGCTGGCCAAAGATCGGCAAAGAAAGTGATGATGGTGACCTTATACCAATATCGAAATTCCCTGAAGCGCTTTGAATCCGCATTGAAAACGATGGCCGCATCGTCAGAAAACAAAACATGCAGGAGTTTGTCGGCGCCACGAATGACTTTTTGATGTTGATGAGTAATGAAGGGGAACGCATACCGTTGTCGTAGAGCGTGCAAAGGTCAAATACACACTCACGTTTAAGCGCACATATTTCAGCACTTTATACGCGGCAACAGCGGCACGGGTAAAACGACGCTCATCTCGATGATTCGCGACTACAACGACCGAGGACCGGAAAGCGGCGTTGCACTAGTTGCGACGTGCTCTTGCGAAACGCTTCGGCAGACGCTGAGCGCGAGCTATCGATCACGAAGATTCAATCGTTCCTTTCAGATGAGGGTAACGAGTTTGGCTCCACCAAAGCGATTCTCGCCAAAGCCGTCAACGGCTCGTCCAATTTAGCCTTCGATATCTCGTCGCGATGCCAACGAGCCCCCACAGCGTTGATGAGATCCTGAAGTCAACACGACAAGTAAACAATCAATGGCCGCAAAGAGCGATTGCGGTGCTTTCTGGCTTCGGCAGACTGCCGCTATGGCGACCACACGGCAAGTATGTTGCATTGCGATCTAAATGTTGGATTCGAGTACCTCGACGCCGTAGTTGTCGAGGATAGCAAATCTGGCTATCACTCCTACGACGCTTTGCAAATGACTGGACCTCTGAGCATATCGTCACCGGCGTTATGAATCTAAAAACGTACGATTCACAATGTCCTGGGAGCAAAACATCCTGTTATTGAGACGGAGCAGCATTTGGTCCCTACATCGATTGCAGCTGGACAGCGCGTTTGACAAGAACGTATTGCTTGTTCTCCCCGAATCATTTCGAGTGGGACACTCCTGGCAATCTGCCTTCATTCCCAGTAACGCATATCTTAAAAACTCGACATCCTCGCTATCGAAAAGTCATGTGACCACCTGAGCTGGGAGCCACCGATGTGTCGATCAAATACCTCGGCAGACACTGCTACGCCCACAGAAAGGTAAAAGCTCAATGAGCAGTACCTGAGGCCGCGCAAGGCGATGAATGCAGTTGCAAACGTGTCTTGCCCGGGAGTGCCCGGAAGGCAGCGGGGGAGGCCAAGTTGGTCCTCCCGGCTTTTTGTTATGCCTTTCGACACGTACGCCAATCCAATATCGCAGGCAATAGCGTACGATTGACGCGAAGAACCACGATGCTGGCAGCGTCACAGCAGAGGCTTGCCGGTTTCAGCCCCTTGGCGCCGTATAACCAATCCACATCAGCAGCACAATAGCAGCTCACGCCACGGCTCTCGGCCTAAACGTATACCTCGGCAAGAACAAAGAACACCGGCATGTGAAAAAGCCCGACCAATACGAACTGCCTCCCATTTCTGGACATGAGAAATGGAGGCTTTTTATGTTGATTGAGTGGGTGAAGCATGATGTCGAGGCTGTGAAGTTGCGGCCATAGTTTTCGGCTTCGGCACGGGTATACCCGCCGCGACGTTCGCTTCGCGGAAGCCGTGAGTAGATGCAGGGAGATATACCGCGCGCCTGGAAGCGAGGTGCTGCTGCGCATGACGGAAAGCAGGGCAGGCGGTCATACGAGCTGTCGGTTGCCTGCCGTCGTCGACGGCGGCATGATTTCAGGTACAACTCGTACAAGGGCGTCGTCGGCAGGATGCCCGAGAACGCGTATCGCGAGGGGATTTCTGACGCTTGGGCCTGTGGCAGAAGCTGGGGACGACGTCACTGAGTTCGCGTGGCTGGCGGCAAGGCCTACTGGCCCGACGCTGGACTTCTACCCGCGAGATCGTGGCGAGCGACATATCGACCACGCCCGACATGGCCCAGCAGGTGAGGATGCTCGACGAGCTGCTGTCCAAGATCCCCGAGGGCGCCGCCCCGACCATGCACTTCGGGACCGGGGCTGGCAGTACCAGCACGCCTCGTACATCCAGGCTCGAGGCCGCCGGCATCGTCCAGAGCATGTCCAGGAAGGCGAACTGCATCGACAATGCCGCCACCGAGCAGCTCTTCGGCCACGTCAAGGACGAGCTCTACAGGGGCCGCGAAAGTGGAAGACGTTCGAGGATTTCAAACGCGACCTGGAGGAATACATAGTCCACTGGAACACGAGCCGGAGGCAGGTAAGATTGAAGGGCCTGACCCCGGAGGAGTTCCGGAATCAGGCCCTTGCGGCCTAGTCGCTATTTAGGGCGTCCAAGATTTGGGGCGCAGTTCACAAGCGGTCGGGCTTAATAAACGATGGTGCTCCATGGCGGATTCGAACCGTCGACCTTGGGATTAGAAGTCCCCTGCTCTATCCAACTGAGCTAATGGAGCAATAACCGCACGCCCAAGCACGCGCACGCGTGCCAGGCGCTAGTAATTATAACCTAGTTGAACTGCTCGCGGTACGCCTTGCAGACCTCATCAACCGGGCCGTCCATGCGAAGGTCGCCCTTCTCAATCCAAACGGCGCTGGCAGATGCGCTCAACCTGCTCCATGGAGTGCGAAACGAACAGAACCGTCACGTCACCGCTCTGGATAAAGTGCTGAATGCGAGCCTCACACTTCTGCTGGAAGAACACATCACCGACGGACAGCGTCTCGTCAACGATTAGAATATCGGGCTCGGTAATCGTCGCGATTGCAAAGGCGATACGCGCCACCATGCCCGAGGAGAAGTTCTTAAGCGGCATATCGACAAAGTTCTGAAGCTCCAGCGAACTCAATAATGCCGTCAAAGTTGGCGTCGATGAACTCCTTGGTATAGCCGAGCAGGGCGCCGTTCAGATAGATGTTCTCGCGGGCGGTCAGCTCGGGGTCAAAGCCGGCGCCAAGCTCAATCAGCGGCGCGATGTTACCGTGCACCTTAACGCTGCCCTCGCTAGGCTCAAGAACGCCAGCGATAATCTTGAGCATCGTAGACTTGCCGGAGCCATTGGTGCCGACCAGACCCACAACTTCGCCGCGATGAATATCAAACGAGATGTGCTTAAGCGCCCTAAACTCCTCAAAGAACAGCTCGTGCTTGGCAAGCTTAATGAAGTACTCCTTGAGGTTGGTCAGACGACGTCGGACGCCATGTTAAAGATCATGGTGACGTCGTCGACCTCGACAGCCAGAGGCTGCTCGCTGTAATCAACAACAGATTCAGTCATCACAGCACTCCTTAGATGTAGAGGATGAACTTGCGCTCGGACTTATGGAACACGGTATAGCCAATAGCAAGCGCAAGAACCGCCCAAGCAACGCACATACCAAACGTCATAAGCGAGGGCGTAGTCTGGAACAGGAAGATATCGCGCATAAACTGCAGGTAGTTATACATGGGGTTCGCATAGACCAGAATGCGCACGAGATGCGGCATTTGCGCAATATAGTCGGTCGTCAGAAAATAGGCGTGATGTAAGTCCACGCCGTAATGACGACGCCCACAGATGCATGACATCGCGGAAGAAGACCGTGAGGGCAGAGAGCATCATGCCCAGGCCCATGCAGAAGCACATAAGCAGCAGTAGGCAGACCGGCAGCAGAATCAGGTGCCAAGAAGGCATAACGTGGAACCACAGCATGACGATGGCGACGGCGACCAGCGAGAAGGCAAAGTTAACCAGCGAGAAGAGCACCTTCTGTACTGGGAAGACCCAGCGGTGCACTCTTAACCTTCTTGAGCAGCGGGGCAGCACCCACGATCGACGTCAGGGCCTGGTTAGTAGACTCAGACATGACGGCAAAGGTGACGTTACCCACGATCAAGTACAGCGGGTACATCTCGGGCGTAATTGAGCCATTGCGGCCCTGGGCGAAAATCGTTGAGAACACGATGGCCATGACGATCATCATCAGCAGCGGGTTGAGCACCGACCATGCGACGCCCAGAACGCTACGGCGATACTTGATCTTAAAATCCTTGGTAACCAGCTGACGAAGGATAAACGCGTCCTTCTCAAATTCGTTCTTAGCAAACGTCGCAGGCAGACTGCGAGTTTCTTGTTGCTTTGTCTGATCCGACACGGATGCAACTCCTTTACTCGTAATCGTTGACAAACGAACAGTATAGACCCGACGGCCATGCAAACGATTCGCGCAACAAAACTGGAGAACTAACCCACATCTTAGGATGCCAGCCCAAACGGCTATACTTTCTAGGATTGAATGTAAGGAGCATTATGAATTCTGAATCCATCGCCGTCATCATCCCTTGCTACAACGAAGCGCTCACGATCGGTAAGGTCGTCGACGACTTTCACCGCGAGCTCCCGCAGGCGACGGTCTATGTCTATGACAACAACTCGTCGGACGATACTCACGCATCGCCACCGAGCACGGCGCCACGGTCCGCTTTGAGCCCCGTCAGGGAAAGGGCAACGTGTGCCGCCAGATGTTTCGCGATATCGACGCCGATTGCTACCTGATGGTCGACGGAGACGACACCTACCCCGCCGAGGCGGCCAAGGCCCTCTGCGAGCCTATCCTCAGCGGCACGGCCGACATGACCGTAGGCGATCGCCTTTCCAACGGCACCTACGCCGAGGAGAACAAGCGTGCCTTCCACGGCTTTGGCAACAATCTGGTCCGTGCCATGATCAAGTGGATCTATGGCTACAGCTTCGATGATGTCATGACCGGCTACCGTGCCATGAGCCGCCCGTTCGTTAAAACCTTCCCCGTGCTTTCCGAGGGCTTCCAGATCGAAACCGAGCTCTCGATCCACGCCGTCGACCACCGCTGGCGCATCAAGGATGTGCCCATCGAGTACCGCGACCGTCCGGAAGGTTCCGAGTCCAAGCTCAATACCGTAAGCGACGGCATTAAAGTCGTTGCGATGATTGGCACGCTGTTCAAGGACTACCGCCCTCTGAAGTTCTTCAGCCTCGTCGCGCTTCTGTTTGCGGTGATCGGCCTCGCCTTTGGGCACGCCCATCGTTGTCGAGTATTTCAGACCGGCCTCGTTCCGCGCTTCCCCACCGCCATGCCTCGCCGCGTCGTTTATGTTCCTGTGCGGTCTGAGCCTGCGACCGGCTTCATCCTCGATTCCGTGGCAAAGGTCGAAAAAGCAGTGGAGGTCAACGTACAGCAAATACGCCTACGATGACCAGCCCGGCAGGTCCGCCACCAAGCCAAGCGAGTGGAAGATCTTCCGCAAAATACTATTGGCACCACTGCGCAGATAGCCATCAACAAGAAAAGCCGCCGTTAAAGAACGGCGGCTTTACCTCGAAAAGTTGATAGCGGCTAGAGCGTCTTGAGGTACTCCCCAAGCTCTTCCTCCCAGTCGGGCATGTGGAAGCCGACCGACTCGAGCCTGGAAAGGTCGAGCGCGGAGTGGACCGGGCGCGGGGCCACGGGGCCCTCGGCGCCGGCGTAGTAGTCGGCGGTCGACACCGGCACGACCCTGTCGCCGTTGCCGTTGGCGGCCTCGAAGACGGCGCGGGCGATGTCGGCCCAGGACTTGACGGCGCCGGAACCGGTGCAGTCGTAGGTGCCGTAGGGGGCGTGCTCCCCAGCACGTGGAAGATTGCCTGCGCCATGTCGCGCGTGAAGGTCAGGCGTCCCAGCTGGTCGTCCACGACGGTGACCTGCTCCAACTTGTCCTCCGGGTCGGCGACGCGGTCGGAGAGGCACCTCATGGTCTTCACGAAGTTGTGCCCCTCGCCGATGACCCAGGAGCTGCGCATGATGTAGTGGCGCGGGCAGCCGGCCACGGCGATGTCGCCGGCGGCCTTGGTCTGGCCGTAGACTGACAGCGGGCTGAGGGGCTCCTCCTCCGTGTGGACCTCCGCCGTGCCGTCGAAGACGTAGTCGGAGGACACGTGCACGAGGGTGATCCCGTGCCCGGCGCAGGTGCGGGCGAGCAGGGCCGGGCCGGTCGCGTTGGCCTTCCAGGCGGCCGCGCGGCCCTCGGGGGTCTCGGCCCTGTCGACCGCGGTGTAGGCGCCGCAGTTGATCACGGTGCCGTAGAGCGACCAGTCGTACTTTGAGTAGGCGTCCGGGTCTGACATGTCGAAGGTGTCGATGTCGCAGAAGTCGAAGTCCTTGGCGACGCCGCGCTCCTCCGCCAGCGCGCGGACCGCGTGGCCCAGCTGGCCGTTGCAGCCGGTGACGAGCGTGCGCTTCGGCGCCATGGGGACGACGTCCTTGAGGTACGGGTGGTTGAGGTCGGCCTCGGATACGGTGGCCTCCTCCAGCGGGATGGGCCACTCGATGGCGAGCTCGGGGTCGGCGAGGTTCACGAAGGTGTAGGTCCTCTTGAGCTCGAGCGACCAGTGGGCGTCCACCAGGTAGGTGTAGGCGGTGCCGTCCTCCAGGGCCTGGAAGGAGTTGCCCACGCCGCGCGGGACGTAGATGGCCCTGCTCGGGTCAGCAGGGTGCAGGTGAAGACCTTCCCGTAGGTGTCGCTGCCCTCGCGCAGGTCCACCCATGCGCCGAATACGCTGCCGCGGGCCACCGAGATGAACTTGTCCCAGGGCTCGGCGTGGATGCCGCGGGTGACGCCCCGGCTGTCGTTGTAGGAGACGTTGTTCTGGACGACGCGGAGGTCCGGGATGCCCAGGGCGGTCATCTTGGCGCGCTGCCAGTTCTCCTTGAACCAGCCGCGCGAGTCGCCGTGGACGGCGAGGTCGACGACCTTCAGGCCCCCGATGCCGGTCTCGGAGACGGCGAGGTCCTTCTCGAATGCGATATCTGCCATGTGGGAAATGCGATCTGGATAACCGGGGCGCCTGCCACGCAGGATCATCCCCATGCCCCTCCTACTGGCCCTGTTCGCCGCGGCCTACTGGCCCTGTGCGCGCCTTATACCTGGCCTCGGTGGCCTCCTTGGCGGGGCGCCACCAGGACTCGTTGGCGACGTACCAGTCGATGGTCCGCTTGGCCCCTCGGCGAAGTCGGTGTGGCCGGCCTCCAGCCCAGCTCGCGCTGGAGCTTGGTGGAGTCGATGGCGTAGCGGCGGTCGTGGCCGGGGCGATCGGCGACCCAGTCGAAGTCCTCGGGGTCTCGTTTCCCCATCGCCTCCAGGATCATGCGCAGGACGGTGATGTTGTTCTTCTCGCCATTTGCGCCGATGAGGTAGGTCTCCCCCATCCGGCCCTTGGCGAGGATGTCCCAGACGGCAGAGGAGTGGTCCTCGGTGTGGATCCAGTCGCGGACGTTCTCGCCGCGGCCGTAGAGCTTGGGGCGCACGCCGTCGATGATGTTGGTGATCTGCCTGGGGATGAACTTCTCCACGTGCTGGTAGGGGCCGTAGTTGTTGGAGCAGTTGGAGATCGTGGTGCGCAGGCCGTAGGTGCGGGTCCAGGCGCGGACCAGCATGTCGGAGGACGAGGCCTTGGTGCTCGAGTACGGGGCTGCTCGGGTGATACGGCGTCTCCTCGGTGAACTCGCGGGGTCGTCGAGCGCCAGGTCGCCGTAGACCTCGTCGGTGGAGACGTGGTGGTAGCGGACGCCGTGTTTGCGGCACTGCCTCGATCAGGGGTAGGTGCCCCGCGACGTTGGTGCTCCAGGAAGGCTCCGGGTCGGCGATGGAGTTGTCGTGGTGGCTCTCGGCGGCGTAGTGACGATGGCGTCGTGGCCAGACATGAAAAATCCAATCTGGAAGCAGGTCCGCGTCGCAGATGACGCCGCGACGCTATTCAACAAAACTATCGGACATTTCGGCATGCGATAAGAGCCATAACCTTCGCAGAATTACCCTGTACAAAACGCCTCCGAAATGCAGTCTTTTCGTAGTGAAAAACCGAATCCCCAGTTTTCCGACGTAGAAGAAATCCTCCCAGCTTTTAAACTTCTCACTGTACAAAGGTGTTCCAAAACCGTCTTAACATCTAGCCCTGAAATTACGCCGGAGCTCAGCAGAAGCCATTCGAACGACTCGGGAAGACAAACCGTAACAGTGTTATCGCGGTGAATGTCTTGCAGCTTAAGGACGCGGTCCGCATAGCACCCAAATGCCGCTCCGTCCGCAACAACAAACAAACACGCGATCGTCGAGATGCTGATCCAACCAGCGCAAAATCGCGCTGTTCGTCATGGCCGAAGTACAGGTAAGCTCACTGTCAGCGAAATGCCGTTCAAAGAACTGGAAACCAGACTTACTGTCCTCGCATAGAAGGGATAGAAAAAGTCCTGTTTTGGCGCCGACCGGGAAATAGCATAACGATGATTCCCCGCGATCTTGATAAACAGGGATGAAAGAATGGTATTTTCCGCTCGTCTTAATCTTGTAAATCTCATCCACGCTATACGGAAGATTGGGGAAATCAGCCCTTGAGATCAACAGCACGAAATAATTCGAGGAATACAGCACATGATGGGCAAACTCATCAGAATGAATCTCTTTTAAGCCCTCATCGACAAATACAATCGAGTCATGAACGGACGAAAGCTGGTTTCGCCAATCATAATCGGTCAAAGCGACACAGGGACAATCACATTGCAAGGAAACACCCGACTGCTCGCCCGTTCGCAAACCGCCCGACTGCTCGCACCGTTCCGCTGATGGTAAATGTACTTAGTTCCCCTGCGGCGGGTAACGATGCGAACCGTCCATGTCGGAAACATTCACAACGAGCTTTTGCGTGTCTTTCGCCATGGGCAAAATGAGAACCACTTCTGCTAACAAAGTTGAGCAATACGTAACCGAACGAAGCGGCCACGGAG
>VOFI01003054.1_pt1 | contig 46642 bp, 57 predicted proteins | sample 5384131 | NCBI WGS metagenome assembly VOFI01 (sample SAMN12384728, study PRJNA508395) | human gut metagenome | isolation source: healthy gut H | host: Homo sapiens
TCATTATTCACTACCACTATGGTTGTATTGAACTTCATACAGAATTTTTCAAACCAATCATAACCAAATCTGATAAATCTATCTTTATGTGTAACTATAATAGTTTTGATTTTTGTTCCATTACTTCATCTAATAATTGATTCCACTTTTTACGATTGTAGTTAAGCCCGCTTCCATAATCTTCAATACATTGGTCTACAATGATACCTTTAGCATTGCAAAACTGACGTAAAAAAGTTACTTGATTTTGTAAATCATCTTTTTGGTTTCTTGTAGATACTCTGGCATAAATAACAATCTGACGATTATCGTTTTCAGTATTTATGCCCTTAAACTGAAGATATTGATCATAAGTATAATAACGCCTATCAGTCGGAGTTCGATTTGCTTTCAGAATCCCCTCTCTATCCCAGCGTTGTAACGTTTTGACAGAGACACCCAATAATTCAGCAAAATCTTTTGGTTTGTAATTAGTGATATTAGATGTGTTCATAACAATGCCCTCCATGAGTATATTTTAACACATTTAATCACTATTGATGGTGATTTCGAGTACTTAAAGTTTCCTCCTATACAAAAAAGATCGGCTCCGATCACAAGCCGTCCCTTTTTGGTTGTGTTTTTTTTCACCCCGGAAAATAAATTTTCCGAAACCTCTGACCGATACCGTGTCCCCGTCCTTTAACATCTGGCTGCCGTTTTCCGTTAACCTCCCGTTGACAAAGACCTTTTTCTGTGAAAAAAAGCGTCTGCCCCTGGCTGCGCGACAGTCTCCAGACCGCGCTCACAATTCCGTCGCAGCGCAGGCTCGCCACATGCTCTTCCCGGTAAGAAAGTTTTTTCTCCGGCAACGCCTCCAGCTTTTCTACCGGCACGCAACGCACCTTTGTATGGCGCACCTGTTCGAGAGTTTCCTGTAAAAATACAGACATCGCAGACGTACAGAACACATACGCGCATTTGCCCTCCACACAGATATCCCCGATCGTGCCCGGTCGATCCCAAGATTTAGAATCGCGCCCATAAAATCCCTGTGGCTGAAATTTTCCGCAAATTTTTCCGCCAGCGGCTCGATTTTTACCGCACAGATCGGAAACGGCTCTTCATATCCGAATTCCTCCGGATCTCCGAACCTGCCCATACACCGCTCTGCACCATCCATTCCGCCGTATAATTCGATATGTACTCCTGCCTTTGCAGCGCTTCTCCAGAGCACTTCCTGCTCTGCCAGCGATAAAAGCCGGTAAAAACAAACAGATTCTGCTGCCAAGCGCGGTCTGCAAGCTCTGCAAACCGCTTCTCCAAAAGCTGCAGTTCCTTATCCCCTCTGCCATAACCGTTTCCTGCCGATCAGGTAAAGCTGATAACCGGCTCTTTAGGCTGTTTTGCCTTTGTCACAGACTCTGCGTACAGCACAGGACCTTCGCCTTCATAATCCGCAAAATATTCTTTTTTGACTACTGCGGTCACTTTTACCCAGTCGCGTTCCTGATACAGATCGATCTTATCGTAAACGCACGCAAAGCCGAGGAAGGTCATATCCTCTGCACAGCAGGTCATTGCCATACGTCCGGGCACAAAGTAGCCTTTCGGGAATTCCTCCGGCTTCATCACCATGCCGATAAACTCGATCGTCTTGCCGACATAGCGATCCACATGATCCAGACTGTCCAGATACCAGATGCCGTAGGTATTGTCATCCAACACGATTTTATCCGCCTTTAAGTCATATGGAGATCCTCTTCCATAATCTCGTCGATTTCCCCATCCTGATTCTCGAAAATAATCTCTGCAGTCTGGTTGAGTGCCTTGACGTTTCTCTTATAGGTATTGAGGTCTTCGATACCATCGCAGCGGTTGAAGATGATCATTTCGGATTTGCGGATCATGTCCGAAACCATGGATTTCATATTCGTAAAATACATAGGGAAGGTGGATGCATCGATCGTTGTGATCTGCTGCTCCACCTTCCAGTGCCACGGCAGGCGCAGGTCGCGGAACTTCCACATACCGTTATATTCTATGATAATGCGCTCCGGATGATACTTCTTTTCCAGCTCGACCATCTTTTCCGGAGTAAAATCCGCCTCTTCCTCGATGGTTTCCACGATCGTCTTGCTGCGCTTTAAAACGTAAGGATCGTATTCTTCCTCGCCCTCCTCGCACAGCAGAAGCAGGGTTTTGCCGGAGCTCTGGAAATACGGCTGATCCAGTGTAAAGTTAATGAACTCTGTCTTCCCGCTCCCTAAAAATCCGTTGATAATATAAACCGGCTTCATACAGTTCTCCTCTTTTTATTCTTGATAACAGAATGCTTTCAGAACTCGCATTCTGTTATTCACGATAATCGACTGCTCGCAGAGCATTCTATTATTTTCTGAACAGGTTTTCCAGCTCTGCTTCCTTTAGCTTCGAACCGATGACGCAAATCTTACCGGTTACATCAGGCTTACCAGCACGCACATTGCTCTCTTCGGGAACATAGTCGAAATAAATCCATGTGCCGTCTGCTGCCGGAATCATACCCTTTGCACGCAGAACGATGCCGTACTTTTCTTCGTTGTCCAGCTCTTTTAAGAAGCCCTCAACCTCTTCTGTCGTGTAGGTTGCAGGAGTTTCAAAGCCCCAGCTGGTGAAGATTTCATCGGCATGATGGTGATGGTGGTGGTCATGATCGTGACAGCCGCAGGTGCAGTTTTCGTCGTGCTCATAATGATGCTCATGTTCGTCTTCGTCCTCATCATGGTGATGATGGCAGCAATGCTCGTGTTCATCTTCCTCCTCATCATGGTGATGATGGCAGCAATGCTCGTGTTCGTCTTCCTCCTCATCATGGTGATGGTGGTGCTCATGATCGTGTTCATCTTCCTCCTCATCATGGTGATGATGGCAGCAATGCTCGTGTTCGTCTTCCTCCTCTTCATGGTGATGGTGGTGCTCATGATCGTCATGCATTGCCTTTACCTGCTCCATCAGCTCTGCTTCCAGATCCTTTGCCCCCTCAATAGTAGCAAGAATCTCCTTGCCTTCCAGCTGTGCCAGCGGTGTTGTAATAATGGTTGCTTTCTCATTGTGCTCCCGGATCAGCTCTACCGCCTGTTTTACCTTTTCTTCGGATGCAACGTCTGTACGGCTTAAAATAATCGTTCCGGCGTGCTCAATCTGGTTGATGAAGAACTCACCGAAGTTCTTGATATACATTTTGCACTTGGAAGCGTCTACGACAGCAACCGCGCTGTTTAACTCAACCTCTGTGCCAAGTCCCGCATTCTGGACTGCTTTCATAACGTCAGAAAGCTTGCCGACGCCAGAGGGCTCGATCAGAATACGGTCGGGATGATAGGTGTTTAAAACTTCCTTTAAAGAAGTTCCGAAATCGCCTACCAGGGAGCAGCAGATACAGCCGGAATTCATTACTTTGATTTCGATTCCAGCGTCCTTTAAAATCCTCCGTCGATACCGATTTCACCGAATTCGTTTTCGATCAGGACGGTCTGGGTTCCTGCCAGCGCTTCCTTTAACAGCTTCTTGATCAGGGTTGTCTTACCGGCTCCAAGGAAGCCGGATACAATATCTATTTTTGTCATGTTTTCCTCTCATTTCTGCGCACGCTTTTTGCGCATGCCGAGTTTGTGTCAAGTGCGCACAAACACAAATCTCGCGATTGAAAAATTTTATTTTTCAATCTTAAATCTCTGTTTCTTTGCTTTGACTGCTTTCTGCGGGATTCGTCATTCCTAACCAGTCATCCTTATATTCTGCGCTAAAACGGATAATTGTCAACACCTCATTGTGGGACAACACCGGCAATATGGGACATAGAATACTGTCTCATTGTGGAACACCCACGACAGCTTTCACCAGACGGAACGCCTCTTTGCAGGTATCCGTCAGATTTTTGCATCGCAGCGTCCCGATCCATCGCCTCTTCCAGGCTGACTGCCCTTTTCTGAATGCAAAACGCTGCATCGATTCCGATCTCATGGCAGGCTGTAAAGCCCTCCTGCAGTGCTCCGGCAAAAGCGATCACCGTACAGCCATGCTTTTTAGCGAGTTCTTTGCCACGCCCGCAGGGGCTTTCCCCATCGCAGTCTGTTCGTCCATCCTGCCCTCTCCGGTAAGAACAAAATCCGCGTCCGCCATCTCGCGTTCCAGCCCGGTCTCTTCCAATACAATCCGGATTCCCGGCTCGAGCCGCGCACCTAAGTAGCTCTGGAATGCAAACCCAAGACCGCCAGCAGCACCCGCACCCGGACAATTTTCATCTGCCTGTAGAAAGTGCTCTTTCGTCAGCTGTGCATAGGAAAAGAGCCATTGATCCATCTGCCGGATGCTCTTTTCATCAGCACCCTTTTGCGGTCCGAATACGCTGCTGCAGCCAAGCTCTCCGCAGAGAGAATTTTCCACGTCACAGGCAACCCGAAACGTGCACTCCTTTAAAACCGGCAGTACATGTCCGCTCCGAATTTCCGCAAGATCTGCTAACCCGGCCGCCCCGTTTCGCACCGGCTGACCACTTTTATCCAGAAATTCAAATCAAGCGCCGAAAGCATCCCAACTCCGCCGTCGTTTGTCGCACTGCCGCCGATCCCGACAATAAAATGCCTGCAGCCTTTTCCGAATCGCATCCCGGATCAGCTCCCCAACGCCGTAGGTCGTTGTATGTAGCGGATTGCGTTCTTCTTTGAAAGTAACGGCAGCCCTGCAGCTGCCGCCATTTCTATTACCGCTGTTTTATTTTTTTCCAAAATACCGTAGGACGCTGAAATTTTCCTGCCGAGCGGGTCGCTTACCAGCGCTGTTTCCATGCGTCCGCCCATTCCGGTTGTCAATGCTTCCACCGTGCCTTCCCCTCCGTCCGCCAGGGGACGCACGACGATCTCGGCGTCCGGAAAAACTGCTTTCACGCCTGCTGCCGCCGCGTTTCCAGCCTCCATCGAAGTCATGCTTCCTTTAAAAGAATCAATTGCAATTACTGTTTTTTCATCCTGGACTCCATCCTGACTGCATTATTCTTTTCTTCGCACCATTTTCTCACAAGCGCTGCCAGTGCTGCTTTTTCATTTTCCATCCTTGCGCCAGGCCTATTTTCTTGCCGCCGGCAGCCTTGTCCGAAACAGCTGATGCCCGAGCTGTTTTCCATGAAACGGCACCAGTGGATACAGATAGCTTCTGCTGCTCACCGTCCGGTTAAACAACAGAGAAACCGCCAGAATCACGATTCCTCCAACATATCCCCAGACGCCAAAAATTGCCGTCAGCACCAAATTGATAATCCGCATAAATTTCAGCGCATAGCCAAGCTCCAGGCTGTTCTGTGTGTAGTTGGCGACTGCGACGAATGCCATGTACAACATGACCTCACTATTAAACCACCCACTCTTTACGCTGAACTCTCCCAAAACCAACGCCGCCATGACCGACAGCGGTGTACTGAGCATATTCGGAGTGTTGACCGCCGCAAGCTTCAGACCGTCGATTGCAAGCTCCAGCAATAAAAGCTGCCAGATCAGCGGAATATAGACCGTATCCCGCACTGCGATGAACTCAAAGCCTTTGGGAATCCACTGTGGATATTCCATCAACAAAAGAAACGTCGGTGTCAGAAAATACGTTACAATGGCGATCAGCAGGCGCGACAATCTCAGATACGTTCCCGTGATCGGCGGAAAATAATAATCGTCCGCTTCCTCCAGCACGTCAAACAGGGAGGTCGGTGTGATCAGCGCCGACGGCGAGTTGTCCACCAGAATGATGATATTTCCCTCCAACACCTGTGCCGCCGCGGTGTCCGGACGTTCAGAAAATCGGAACTTCGGAAACGGATTCCACCAACGTCCCTGATACAGGCACTCCGCAAGGCTTTCCTGGTTCAGCGTCAGCGCATCCACCTGCAGGTTCTGAATCCGGTTCCGGATCTTTTCAAGGAACTGCTGATCTACCCGATCCTCCATATAGCACAAAACGATGTCGGTGTGGGACGTTTTCCTGCCTGCAGCATTTCCATCCTCAGCTGTGTGCTTCGGATCCTGCGGCGGATCAGCGCCGTGTTAAAGACAATGGTTTCCACAAAACCGTCCTTCGAACCGCGCAGCACCTTATCCTTTTCCGGCTCACCGACACTTCGCGCCGGATAGGTCCTGGCATCGATCAAAATGCCCCTGCTCATATCCCTCCAACAGCAGGGCGGTCACACCGGACATCACCTGTCTGCAGATTTCATCCAGATCGCCGCACAGATCGACCTCTCCATAAGGCACAAGCTGCCTGCTCATCTCTGCCGCGTCCTCCGGCATCTGCTCTTTCGTGATTCCGATAAAATGCTGCAGCAGCTTCTGCATCATTTCATCTTTACAGAATCCGTCGATCATATACAGCGCTGCATTTTTCTTCCCGATCTCCACATTTCGGTACAATACGTCAAAGCTTTCCCCAATGCCCAGCTGTCGATCCAGATAGTCTCTGTTCTTCGCCAGATCGCCGCTCACTTTTTTCATCGTCATGGAAATCTTCCTCCCGGACTTTTTGCTTTAGTCTGTCCAAAAGGGTTCCCTTTATTCTACCTCTGTCTGAAGCTCCTGAAGCATTTTTGCAATCCGCTCCTGCGCCCGGGCGATCGTCTCGTTGACCGTATTCACATGCTCTTTATAATAAGTATCTTTTTTCCTGCTGCTTTTGCTGCGCATCCGCATTCTCCGAATCCTGCGTTTTGGCTTCCTGTGCCGCCTGCATGTCCTCGCAGGCTTTTGCAGCTTCTGCGATCGCGTCGTCGGTCGTCTTATTGACCGTATCAGTCAAGTTATTTCCATCCGGTGCGATGGGCGCCGGAACTGTATCAGATGTGGTGTCGAGTGCGACATTGGAAATTGTGTCGGACGCAGGGTGGACTGCAGCCGTAACGGTCATGTTCTGTCCTGCAGCGGGCGCGCCCTGCTCTGTGACTGCCGTATCGTTTTTTTGACTCGCATGGTCCGTTTTTACGATTTCCTGCGATTTTTCCCTGTAGTCATCTGCTTGTCCCTGCGTTTTGTCGGCACGGCTAGGATTTTCTGCATATCCCCACTGCGTTCTTTCTTCGCTGTAGCTGTCTGCGTTCCACTGCCGCATCGCTTCGCTGCGTTTTCCAGCACTATTTCTGCCTGCATTTCCTGTAACCTTAAAGAACATCTGTCCCAGACCATTCTTCAAACCGTCCAGGCTACTCTGTCCTGCACTTCTTGCATGATCTGACTTTAAAGCTGCCAACTGCTGTTTTAACTGCCGAATCTCCTGCTGTTGTTTCTGGAAAATCGTCTGAGCCTCTGCCTTTTTGCGCTTTAATTCTGTTTTCAGGCTGTCCTCCCGGCTCTTCCATTCTGCCAGCCGTGCTGCAGTGTGTTCTTTTTCTCCTTTGCAAGCGCAAGTTGCTGCGTTTCCAGCTGGACACTCAGATCGTCAGCTTCCGCTTTCAATTCCTGCTGCTCTGCACGCAATTTTTCTGCTTCGGTTTCCAGTTTGACTTTCTCAGTCCTCAGACTTTTTCAGCTCTGACAAAGCTTTCTCTTTCTCAGCTTCTAAAACTTCTGTTCTTGCCTGTAATTCGTCCTTTGCCTTCTGCAGCGCTTCAACTTCTGCCTGCTGTCCGGCTTTTTCTGTATTTAAGGTTTCAACTGCCGCTTCCAGCCCGCTCTTTTCTTCCTGCAGCTTGTTCAGCTCGGTCTGCAGCTCTGCTTTTTCTGCACGTAGGCTTTCTGCCTCTGCCTGAATTTTTTGTCTGCGCTATCCGCAGATTTTCCAGCTCCTCAAAGCCTCTTCCTTCTCCGTCTGTAAGGATTCCGCCCTTGTCTGTAATTCGTCCTTTGCCTTCTGCAGTGCTTCCATTTCTGCCTGCTGTCCGGCCTTTTCTGTATTTAAGGTTTCAACTGCCGCTTCCAGCCCGCTCTTTTCTTCCTGCAGCTTGTTCAGCTCGGTCTGCAGTTCTGCTTTTTCTGCGCGCAGACTTTCTGCTTCTGCTTGCAGTGTGCCAAGTTCCGACTCCATCGCATTCTTTTCTTCTTCCAGCTTCTCCGTGCGTTCCTGTTCATCCGAAAGCTGCTGGCTCAGTTTCTGCCGCATCAGCTTTTCCTCTTCCAGCTGCTGCGCATATTCCTGCTGTGCGCGTTCCGCAACCTGGCGTCCCCCTTCTATCTCCGCCTCAACCTCCTGCATGTAGTTCCATACTTCTTCTTTTTGAAATCCGCCGAATAAAACTGTTTTAAATAATTCCTTATTTCCCATCTGCCGATCCCTCTCTATATAAAATAAATTTTTAGTTCGTTAAAATATATAAAGAAGGCTAAGTTTTTCACATACTCTTACAGTATAGCATACTCAAAACAGAAAAATCTATATGAAGCAGCACAAGATCTTTCCGTTAAAAACTTCTTTTTGCTATTTTAGGTTATCGTTCATCTACACCATTCGCCAATCTGCATCTTCAATGCTTTCCGCAGCTTCCCATGTGCCTTTATTTTATGTTATACTGTTTTGTAAATACCAGGATCAAAAGCAGGAAATCAAAGCGAGGTTATGTACGGATCAGCTGAATGATAGGTCCGTTGTGGAACAGCGGTATGCTACAGCAACCAATTTGCAAACGAGAATTTCCATTCATGATAAATATTCGACAAACAAGATGGGATTCGGAAACTGGATTTTTTCCAATTATAAAATTGCCCCCGGAATGCGCATTTTGGAATTAGGCTGCGGGACAGGCGATATGTGGAAAAACAAAGAAGATTTGATCCGTCTGTGTTCCAGGCTGACTCTTTCAGATTTTTCAAAAGCGATGATCGCAGCTGCCAAAAAGCAATATCGATGACATAATCGAATATCTTTATTCTCTTTCCAGTATGACGTCGATCACCGGCATTCCCAAACAGGCTAAAAAGATATTTTGACCGCTCATACTACAAATGGAATTTTAAACGTGCCAAAAGAATATGGCATGTTTATCGTATCATAGAACAATCGGGAGTTGATTGAGGAGTGATAGATTTATGAATGCAAATGTTGATTTAACAGGTGTTGTGCTTGAAACAGATAGACTAATCATTAGAGAATGGAGTGAAATGGATTTAGAAGACTTTTTTGAGTATGCAAAAGTTGATGGAGTAGGTCAAATGGCTGGATGGAATCCACATACATCAATTCAAGAATCAAAAACCATTTTGGAGATGTTTATTAATGAGAAAATGACCTTTGCTTTAGAATTGAAAAAAATCATAAGGTAATAGGTTCATTAGGACTTGAAACGCTTAGTCTTTTGTTGCGTGATGAGTATGAGAATTTAGTAGGAAGAGAACTAGGATATGTATTAAGTAAAGAGTATTGGGGAAAAGGTTTAATGCCAGAAGCTGTTAATAGAGTAATTAAATTCTGCTTTGAACAAGAAAATTATGATTACTTAATGTGTAGCCATTTTGTTATAAATAGTCAATCAAAAAGAGTTATTGAAAAAAGTGGTTTCCGCTTTGTAAAGGAAAATACCCAAATTGCAAGAGATGGACATGAGTATATTTCTTTTGTATTATGTATTAGATAATCCCTTAAAAAAAGAATTAGACAACTTCCAGTTTTGCAGAAAGGGGAAAATGATGTTAAGACTAAGACCTTATCATATAAAAGATGCTGAAACAATACTTTCCTGGGCAAAAGATGAAAAGGCATTTTATAAATGGACAGCAGGCGTACTGGGAACATACCCGTTATCGCTTGAGCAATTTCATTCCGTAAGTGATTTGATGGTCTTTTACAGCGATAGATGATAACGATGTGGTTGGATTTTTTACAATGAGAAGACCAACAGCGTCATTTGATGAATTAAGATTTGGCTTTGTTATCGTTGATGCAAACAAAAGGGGGAAAGGCTATGGAAAACAAATGCTTCAGTTAGGATTACTCTATGCAAAAGAAATCTTTGGCGCAAAGAAGGTTACATTAGGTGTTTTCCGTAATAATGATCCTGCATATTATTGTTACAAGACCACAGGATTTCAGGATGTAGCATTAGATGAAATGGAAAAGTATCAGGTATTAGGCGAAGAATGGGATTGCTTGGAGTTAGAGATACAGCTATAATTCGGAAATCGGATATTAAAAACAGAAAAATAAACTTGAACCTGTGGAAGTAAAAAAAGAAAAAAGTTCTCAGAACGTTAAGAACCCGTGCACATGGAGGTATTTATCACTTTGAAAACAACAGGCATCATCGTAGAATACAACCCGCTTCACCCGGGACATATTTACCATATGGAACAGGCGCGGAAGCAAACCGGCGCGGACTATCTGATCGCAGTCATGAGCGGCAGCTTTGTCCAGCGGGGCGCTCCGGCGCTTCTGGACAAGTATACCCGTACCCGGATGGCGCTGCTTGCCGGAGCAGACGTTGTGATTGAGCTGCCCGTCTGCTTCGCCACCGGAAGCGCCGGGGATTTTGCCGCCGGGGCAGTTTCTCTGCTGGACAAGCTCGGCTGCGTGGACGGTCTTTGCTTTGGCAGCGAATCCGGCGACATTTCCTTATTTGAAAAAACGGCAACTCTGCTGCAGTGCGAATCTGCTGCTTTTTCCAATGCTTTGAAAAAAAGCATTAAAATCCGGGCTATCTTTCCCTGCCGCACGCCAGCAGGCGCTGCTTTTATGCCTCGATATGGCAAAAGATATGCCATCAACAGCTTGCCCCGACAACAATTCCACAGCAGAACAGATTGTTGCCCTGCTTTCTTCCCCCAACAACCTTCTGGGATTGGAATACACCTTGGCGCTGCTGCGGCGAAACAGCTCCATCCGCCCGTTCACGATCTCGCGCGTTGGCAGCGGCTATCACGATCCGCTCGGCGGTGCAGCAGACTTTCCCTCTGCATCCGCGCTGCGCAGTCTGCTCGCCAAACAAGGGAAGCAGGCTCTTTTGTCGCAGCTGCAGTGCTATCCCGAACTGCAGCCCCTGCTGCCGCTCTGGGAGGAAGTTTTATCGCAGAACACGTTTTTATTCTCCAATGACTTATCCAGTCCATTGCACTATCGACTGCTCACTGCCGCTCCGGGTTCCTTTGGGACGTATGCTGAGGTCGGAAAAGAGCTTGCCGACAAGCTCGAGGCGAACCGCCTTTCCTTTACCGACTGGGACGATCTCTGCGCAAGACTCAAGACCCGCGAAATCACCTACAGCAAAATCAGCCGCTGTCTGTGTCGGATTCTGCTCTCTGTTTCGCAGGAAATGCTCCTTGCTGCCCGTGATAACGACTATACGCCTTACGCCCGGATTCTTGGTTTTCGTAAGAGTGCGTCTCCCCTGCTGTCCATGCTCAAGAAAAACAGCAGCATTCCGCTCATCTCCCGCCCCGCTGCTGCAGCCCGCAGCCTTTCTCCGGAAGCACTCGCCCTCTATGAAAAGGATGTGCTCGCTGCACATCTGACGCAAACTGCACGCTGCGCAAAAACCGGGCAGCTGCCGGTTCACGAGTATACACGCCAGCTGATTCTGCTGTAGTCAGACAACAAGACTGCGCCGCAGCTGCAGTGCCCGCGTTTTACAGCACACTGTGCCGCCCTGCCGCATCTTCCGACAATCTCATTTCCCACTCTCCGGAATTCGCCATTTTTCTCTGTTGCATCCTGTTTTAAATCGCAATATAATGAAAACAGAATAAAAAACGGAGGAAAAATCCATGAACGAACAGCAAAAGTACCAAAAAACGAAACCTACTTCTGTTCCCCCTCGGGACGGTCGGAAGAGATGCTGTCTACGCCCTGATCAACAGCTTTCTTCTGACTTTCGTTTTATTTACCCGCTCGTTAAACGCCGCACAGCTGACTGCGATCACCGCAATTATGGTCGCTGCCCGGATTTTTGATGCACTAAACGACCCGATCATGGGAAGCATCATCGAACACACCCATTCCCGTTTCGGCAAATTTAAACCCTGGTTGACAATCGGCGTTTTATCCACCTCCGTCGTCATTTATCTGTTTTTCAATACAGACCTGCACGGTTGGAGCTTCGTCTGCCTGTTCGGCATCCTTTATTTTTTGTTCAGCATCACCTATACCATGAATGATATTTCCTACTGGGGTATGATTCCGGCGCTCGGCTCCGATGCCAACGCACGCAATCAGTTTACCTCCCGTGCTACGCTGTTTGCAGGAATCGGTTCTACGCTGGCTTCTATCCTGATTCCAGTCTTTTCTACCGGAAAAAAAATGCCATCGGCGGAAGTTCCTTTACCGCCTATGGACGCATCGCCCTGATCATTGCGATTTTAGCGCCTCTGTTTTTGAGCATCACAATCTTCGGTGTACGCGAACGCCGTGACCCTCCCGCAGCGAAGCAGGAACGCTTCCGCTTCCGCGAAATCATCCAGACTATCCTGCGCAACGATCAGTTAGTCTGGATCGCAGTCATCTTTTTGCTGCAGCAGATCGGTAATGGACTGATCGTCGGCGGACTGGGATCTACCTATATTTATCTGACGTTCGGCTATGAAGGCGGTCTGTATTCCCTGTTCACAATGGTCGGCATGTCCGCAACCGCGTTTCTGATGGTCTTCTACCCTGCCATTTCCCCGCAAATGTCCGCGCAAACGGCTGATGTCCATCATGGCAGTCATCGCGGTGATCGGCTACGCGTTCCTCCTGATCTCCGGCTTCCTGGCAAAGACCGGTACCCTCGGCTTTGTCCTGCTCGTGTTAGGCTACATGCTCTCCAATTTCGGTCAGTATTGCTATTACCTGATTATGATGATCTCCATCCTCAATACGGTGGAATATAATGAGTACAAATTCGGGACGAGGGATGAAGCCGTCATCGCTTCCCTTCGCCCATTCATCACAAAGCTTGCCTCCGCACTGACCGCTGTCCTGACATCTGCAACCTATCTGCTGTTCGACGTTACCAGCTACACCAACCAGATTTCTTCGCTGGAGCAGCAGTGCACCCAGGGGCTGATTACCGAAAGTGAAAAGCTCGACTTAATTTCCGGCGTGCTCTCCAGCACGACCTCGCTGCAGAGCACCGGACTTTTGCTGTGCATGTCCCTGCTGCCCTGCGCGATGATGCTTCTGTCCTACTTCCTTTATAAGAAAAAATATATTCTGGACGAAACAGAATACGACCGCATCTGTGTCGAACTGGAAAAGCGGCACGCTGCATAAAGCTATTGCTTTCCCTCCCTGCCACAGGCGAAAAACTGTGAAACAAAATTCTTTCCAAAAAATCCAAAAGACCGTCGGTTCGCGCCTTCCCAAGGCTCTGCAAAACCGACGGTCTTTTTCATTCATGACAATAGAATGCTCGCAGAGCGTGCATTCTATTGTTTATATTTTTTCAGAATTCGTCCTGCTACGATACCGCTTAGTTCTTGAAGCTATGGATCGGCGCAGGAATCCGTCCGCCGCGGTTTACAAATGCGTCACAGCTGAACTGGTTGACCGGCATAATCGGCGCATAGCCCAGTAGTCCGCCAAACTCAACGGTTTCGCCAACACCCTTACCGATAACGGGGATCAGACGAACAGCGGTTGTCTTGTTATTGATCATACCGATCGCCATTTCATCCGCAATGATTCCGGAAATCGTGGTTGCCTTTGTGTCTCCGGGAATCGCGATCATGTCAAGGCCTACAGAGCAGACACAGGTCATCGCCTCGAGCTTTTCCAGTGTCAACGCACCTGCTGTCACCGCATCGATCATACCCTGGTCTTCACTGACCGGTATGAACGCGCCGCTTAAGCCGCCCACATAGGATGAAGCCATTACGCCGCCCTTTTTCACCTGATCATTTAACAGGGCAAGGGCTGCCGTCGTTCCAGGTGCGCCGGCATGCTCCAGACCGATTTCACATAAAATATCTGCAACAGAGTCGCCGATTGCAGGCGTCGGAGCCAGCGAAAGATCGACAATACCGAAGGGAACCTTTAACCGCTTCGAAGCCTCTTTTTGCCACCAGCTGACCGACTCTCGTAACCTTGAATGCGGTCTTTTTGATCGTCTCACAGAGCACCTCAAAGCTCTCGCCGCGCACCGATTCCAGTGCAGTCTTCACAACGCCGGGACCGCTGACGCCGACATTGATGATACGGTCAGCCTCTGTCACGCCGTGGAACGCGCCCGCCATGAACGGATTATCGTCCGGCGCATTGCAGAATACCACCAGCTTTGCACAGCCTAAGGAATCCTGCTCCTTTGTGTACTCCGCCGTCTCTTTGATGATTTCGCCCAGCAGTCGGACAGCATCCATGTTGATACCGCAGCGGGTGGAACCGACGTTGACAGAGCTGCAGACATTTTCAGTTCTGGACAGTGCCATCGGAATCGAACGGATTAAAAGCTCATCCGCATGGGTCATGCCTTTATTCACCAACGCAGAATAACCGCCGATAAAGTTTACGCCTACCTCATGGGCAACTTTATCCATCACTTCTGCGATCTTTGCAAAATCCTCCGGCGTCTTACATGCGGCACCGCCGACCAGCGCAATTGGAGTCACGGAAATACGCTTGTTTACAATCGGTACGCCGAATTCCTGTGCAATCTCTTCGCCGGTCTTTACCAGATCCTTTGCGGATTCGGTAATCTTTTTATAAATTTTATCCAGACATGCGTTTAAATCCGAATCGATGCAGTCCAAAAAGGCTGATTCCCATCGTAATGGTGCGTACGTCCAGATTTTCTTTCTCCACCATGTTATTGGTTTCGGTTACTTCATAGATATTGATCATGCTATTTTCTCCATTTCGCAGATGTATTTGTCGTGATTGAGCCGTTTACCGCGCCATTCGCAAACTCGCATCTTCGATGCTCTCCGCGCTGGCTACACCACCGCTACTTTTGCTCATGGATTGGCGCTTCCTTCGTACCTTCCTGCAAGCAGATTTTCATGCAAGCATGAAATCAGCTCACAGGAAGCCACGAGTAAACTGGTGTCTCAGATTCTGTGCATCTGGTCAAAAATTTCTTCCCGCTGACATTTGATAATAACGCCAATATTCTCTCCGAGCGCATCCAGCTCCTGCGCAATGGTTCCGAACTCCTTGGATACATTATTCATATCCACGATCATCATCATATTAAAATATCCCTGCACAATGGTCTGGGAAATATCCAGAATGTTGATGTTGTTATCTGCCAGATATGCACATACTCTTGCAATAATTCCGACAGTGTCCTTCCCTACTACAGTGATAATGCTTTTCTTCATGCTTTTCTCCTCTTTTCCGCGCACGCTTTTTGCGCATGTCAAGTTTGTGTCAAGTGCGCGCAGACACAAATCCCGCGATTGAAAAATTTTATTTTTCAATCTTTCTCCTCTCACAGTTCCTCATTTTTTTAAAAACAGATCATCTCTGAAACCTCATTGCGCTTCGCCACCTGAATCGGGAAATCACCCCCATGATACGGATTATCCGCCAGGTCAATTTCCATCCGCACGGTCTCATATGCAAGCTCCGGCAGGTTGTTTTCCTGACTCAGATGTCCCAGAATCACTTTTTTCAGGTTATCATGCAGCACCCTGCTTAACAGTCTGCCCGAATTTTCATTCGAAAGGTGCCCGCGGTTTCCGAGTATCCGCTGCTTGAGATAATAGGGATAGCTCCCCACCTGCAGCATATTTACATCGTGATTTGCCTCCAGTAAAAGGACATCCATCCCCTTTAAGCATTCCACGGTGTAGTCATTATAAGTACCAAGGTCTGTACACACAGCAGCATGGCTGCTGCCATAAGAAAAACGATAGCCCACCGGATCTGCGGCATCGTGAGAAATACGCATCGGATTTACCGTCAGATCCTTAATTGTAAACGCTTCCTCTGCACAGACGGGATGAAAAAGCTCTTCCGGGATCTTTCCCACACTCTTCGTTTCCTGAATCGCGTCCGCAGTCTTTTCCGTCGTATAAATCGGAATTCCATATCGTCTGCTTAAAACACCAAGTCCGGCGATATGGTCAACATGTTCATGAGTGATCAAAATCGCATCAATATCCCGTCCTGTCAAACCAATATCGTTCAAGCCGTTTTCCACGCGCTTGCCGCTGATGCCTGCATCCACCAGCACATGGGTCGTATCCGTTCCCGCATAAATACAGTTTCCGCTGCTTCCGCTGGCAATACTGCATAATCTCATCTGCTCAGCCCTGCTTCCTTTAATCTTTCGTCTATCTGTCTGTAAGTATCCCCCAGGTCGGCACTATTGTCAATCACCACTTTACAGTGACATCGAAATTCTTCTTCCGAAAGCTGACTCGCAAAAATCTGTTCTACCTTTTCTTCGGAATATCCACGATCCTGTATCAGCCGCTTCCTGCGTACTTCTTTTTGTGCAAAAATGTACCATAGTTCATCCAGCAGCTCGCCATAGCCTTCCTCAATCAGGAGCGCCGCTTCCACAAAAAAGGCATCGATTTTTCCAGCTTCGCGTTCGGCTTCGATCTCCTGCAAAATATAGGCTTTGACCGCCGGATGGATGACCGCATTGATCGCTTCCAGCAACTTATGGTCTGCAAAAATTTTCGCCGCCATTTTCTGCCGGTTGATCTGACCGTCCTCTTCCAGCGTGTCTGTTCCCAGAAGCCGGACGAGGGCGTTGTAGCAGGGATTTCCCGGCTCGCGAACCTTATGCGCTGCTTCATCCGCCAGCAAAATCCGGCAGTTGCAGTGTGTCTGAATATATGCTAAAATCTTCGATTTTCCGGCACCAACCCCGCCGGTAATTCCTATTGTTTTCATCATTTCATTCCTTTTATTCATGACAATAGAATGCTCGCAGAGCGTGCATTCTACTATTTCGCGTCATACCAGTTTTCGCCGGTATGCAGATCCACCTCCAGCGAAACGGAAAGCTCTGCCGCATGCTTCATCTTATCCTTTAAAAGCTCTGCCACCTCCGTAGCTTCCGCACGATCGGTCTCGATCAGCAGCTCGTCGTGAATCTGCAGACTGAGCCTGGAATTCAATTTCCTGCGATGCAGCTCTTCCCAGACATGGATCATCGCAAGCTTCATGATATCTGCCGCCGTACCCTGAATCGGAGAATTCATCGCCACGCGCTCGCCAAAGGAACGCTGCATAAAATTGCTGGATTTCAGCTCCGGAATCGGACGTCTGCGCCCGTAGAGCGTCGTCACATAACCGTTTTGCTTCGCATCCTCCACCTGTTTGTCCAGAAATGTCTTGACCTGCGGATAGGTTGCAAAATACTGCTCGATATAGGTTGCTGCCTCTTTCCGCGTAATGCTCAGATCCTGACTCAAGCCAAAGGAGCTGATACCGTAAACGATACCGAAATTGACCGCCTTTGCATTGCGCCGCTGTAAGTCCGTGACTTCCTCAAACGGCGTATGGAACACCTTGGATGCCGTAATCCGATGGATATCCGCGTCACTTTTGTACGCCTCGATCAGCTGCTCGTCCCCGGAAATATGCGCGAGCACACGAAGCTCGATCTGGGAATAGTCCGCGTCCGTAAACAAGTAGTTGTCCTTTGGCACAAATACCTTGCGGATCAGCCGTCCCAGTTCTGTACGCATCGGAATGTTCTGCAGATTCGGTTCCGTTGAAGAAATCCGTCCGGTCGCCGTGATCGTCTGATTGAAGGACGTGTGGATTCTGCCGTCCTCCTCGATATAATCCGCCAGACCGTCCGCATAGGTCGATTTTAATTTCGTCAGCCCCCGATATTCCAGGATATCCGCAACAATCGGATTGTCTGCTGCGAGCTTTTCCAGAATGTCTGCAGCGGTCGAATATCCGGTTTTGGTTTTCTTTCCGCCCTTTAAGCCCATCTTTTCAAACAAAATTTCTCCCAGCTGCTTCGGCGAATTGATATTAAATTCACAGCCTGCCGCTTCGTGGATTTTTGTTTCCAGCTCGTTAATCCGGTCCACCAGCGCATCACCGTATGCCTGCAGCTCCTGTCTGCGTACCAGCACGCCCTCTTTTTCCATCTCATAAAGCACACGGGATACCGGCATCTCAATTTCATCAAACAGCTTCTGCATCCCGGCTTCTTCCAGTTTTTGGGAAAGCACCGGCACAGCCGCATAGCACACATACGCCAGTGTTCCGGCATATTCATAAAATTCTTCCGGTCTCTGCGCATATGCTTCCTTTAAAGAAAGCTTTTCAAACAGCTGCTTTCTCGTGCGGATCATGCGATCGAGCTGCTCCTTTGCAATGTCCTCCGGCTCATAATCGTTTTTGAGCGGATTTAACAGATACGCGGCAATCAAAACATCGAACAGCGTCTTTGTACCGCAGCTATCCTGGTCTTTTTCTCCATTGGACAAAAGCGCAGGATACGCTTTTTTGATTTCAAACGTAGAAAGGCCTATGCCCGCCAGATACAGCTCGGAAAGCTGACTGCAAAGCCACTGTGCGGTCAAAAGCCCTCCGCCGGAAGCACTGCAATCTGTTCTTCGCCCCAGCACAGCGCCAGTCCGCAAAACTCGGTTTCTTCTATTTTTCTGCACTTTTTCTGATCGGATAACACTGCAAAGCCACAGTGTCCCGCTTTTTTGACCGCCTCGAAAATCTCCTGTGCCTCTGCCAAATCGCTCGTCACATGAATTTTTGCCGTCAAGCTATCCTGCTTCGTCTCTTTCTGCTCGAATCGTCCAAGCAGATTTTTAAATTCCAACTTCCGGAACAGCTGATACGCATCCTCTGTATACAGCTCTCCCAGCCGCGCTTCATTCCAGTCAAGCACCACAGGACTGTCGATGCGGATCGTCGCAAGATCGAGACTCAGATATGCCAGATCTTTATTGGCGATCAGCGATTCTCGCACCGCTTTTTTCGTCACCTCTTCGACATGCGCATACAAATTGTCCAGCGTTTGAAACTGCTTTAACAGCTCGGAAGCCGTCTTTTCACCGACCTTGGGCACGCCGGGGATATTGTCAGCGGTATCGCCCATCAGCGCCTTTAATTCGATAAAGCCGGCAGGCGTCACGCCGTACTTTGCTTCGACGTCTGCTGCATAATAATCCTCGACCTCTGTCCGCGCGCCCTTGGTTTTCGGAATTCTGATTTTAATTTTGTCACTCGCGATCTGTAAAAGATCCCTGTCCCCGGAAACCAGGGATACATCCATCCCCTCTTTTTTCCGCGCGCTTTGCAAGCGTCCCCAAATGTCGTCCGCTTCCAGTCCGGGCTGCTCCATCGTCCGGATTCCCATGGCATGCAGCACCTGCTTCATCACAGGAACCTGCTCGTGCAGCTCCTGCGGCATCGGCTTTCTCGTCCCTTTATATTCCGGGTACATCTCGTGCCGGAACGTCGGCGCTTTCACGTCGAACGCGACCGTCAGATATTCCGGCTTCTCTTCCTCCAGAAGCTTGAATAAAATATTTAAAAAGCCATAGATCGCATTCGTGTGAAGCCCCTCGGAATTGGATAAATCCGGCACGCCATAGAAGGCGCGGTTCAAAATGCTGTGTCCGTCAATTAAAACCAGTTTTCACTCATTTATAATACCACCATCGTCAAAATCATAGTCGCCGCCAGAATCGCCATCGCTTCTGTCGCATACAGCCCATGCTGTAAGGAACTCAGGATATGCAGATGTCGCTTCTCTGTATCAATCCGCATGCGCAGCTCTCTGTTTAAATCGAACGTATCGCCGTTTTCCAGGCGCTGCATCCCGGTTGTCACCAGAAACTGTATGCTCAGCTCCTCAAGGCAGGAACTGCATCCATCCACATGATTTAAAAATTTCTTTTCCGTGCGGTTATCCAGTTCGTCCTTCAAAAACTGAGGAATCAGCTTTTTCGGTCTGTTTGCAGTCCAGATCTGTCATATCACATAGTCTCCTTTCATAAAAAAGAATCCTGCTAAGCAGGATTCTCCGCCTGCGGCGGGTCGCGCAAGCGACATTCTTCCATTCCGCTGCAGTGCGATCCGCGCGGAGCGTTTATTATCGTATGGAAACGAAGTTTCCTATACGATAAAAAGAATGTGCCTTGGCACATTCCCGCGCCGAGGCGCGGTTGCTTCGGCAACCATCTACCCTTGCGCCGAGTGCGCATCCTCGCGGAGCGTTTTTATCGTATGGAAACAAAGTTTCCTATACGATAAAACAGCAGGGGCATCCCAGGCTGTGCCTAAAATGCCCCATTAGTATCTCATATTTTTTATAACATTGCAATTCCTTTACAATAGGTCTGCGCAACCGCATAATCGTCTTCCAGAACAACGATATCCGCATCGTAGCCGGCAGTTAATTTACCCTTCCGGTCATCTACCCGAAGAACACGGGCAGGGTTGATCGTGCAGGAATTTAAAGCTGCATCAAAGGGAACCATCGCCTCTTCCACAAGAATCCGCAGACCCTTGTTGATATTTAAGGTACTTCCGGCGATCGTATCGGTTCCTTTTAATCTTGCCAGACCGTCCTCTCCGATTTCAATCGGATGACCACCAAGCTCATAATTGCCGCCGGGCGGGCAGTGCTTTGCACGCAGGGAATCACTGATCATAATGGAATAATCTCTTCCTTTCGCGGTGAAGAAGTTATTCAGTGCAGCCAGATGGGAATGACAGCCGTCACAGATAATCTCACCGTAAATATCGCGGACACGCAGCGCGGTTCCGACCAATCCGGGCTTTCTGTGATGATAAGGCGTCATGCCATTGTATACATGTGTCATGCTCATCGCGCCATTGGCGATTCCCATCAGCGCCTGCTCATACGACGCGCTGGAATGTCCCATGCTGACTACTACACCGTTCTGGCTGCAGTATTTCGTCAACGCAAATTCCGGATCGTGCTCAGGAGCCATTGTGATGTATTTGATCATGCCATGTGCGGCTTCCTGATACATTTTAAACTGTTCTACGGTCGGTTTTGCAATCGCTTCCGGGGGCTGTGCACCCTTGTATTCCATATCCAGATAAGGCCCTTCGAAATGGATCCCCAGAATCTCTGCACCCTCGTAGCCTTCTTCCACAACCTTTGCGACATTTGCAACCGCTTTGGTCAGAACCTCCGGCATCTGCGTTACGGTTGTCGGAAGAATCGAGGTAACGCCTTCTTCCGGAATCCGTCTCATCCAGTCGCGCAGACCTTCCGGCTCGCCGTCATTGGTATCGAATCCATAAGCGCCATGCGTATGCACGTCTATAAAACCGGGAACAATCCGCTTATTGCCGTAATCCACATCTGCAGTCTTTGTCCCAAAAGGATATACGTTTACGATTTTTCCATCGGCTGTTTCCAGCTGAGCAGGAACAAACTGTCCTGCCAGCCAAACTCTTCTGCTCTGTAAAACCATGGTCTCCTGCCTCCTTCTTTGGCAAATCATACGTTCAGAAAGCCTCCTGCAGACAAACCTGCATCGGCTTTCTGATTTTTTGACCCTGTTATCATTTTCAGCAACAGAATGCATTAAAGTGCGGACAGAGCGTCCTCATCTGCGATCAGAACAAAGTTCGGATGCAGCTGCAGAATAGAAGCCGGAACCTGAGGTGTAATCGGTCCAAAGAAGGATTTCTTTAAAATCTCTGCTTTATCTTTGCCGCTGACAACCATCAGGACGCATTTTGCACGCATGATTGTAGCAATACCCATGGTGTAAGCCTGACGCGGAACTTCATCGATAGAGTTGAAGAAACGCTTGTTTGCTTCGATGGTCATCTCTGTTAAATCTACGCAGTGAGTCTCTTTGTCGAACTCATCGTTAGGCTCGTTGAAGCCAATGTGTCCATCATGTCCAAGACCCAGCAGCTGCAGATCAACACCGCCCATGGATGCGATCACTTTATTGTATTCCTCGCAGGCTTTCTGGCTGTCAGGCTCTGTGCCGTCCGGCAGATGGGTGTTTGCAGGATCAATATTTACATGAGAGAACAGATTGTCATGCATGAAGTAGTAGTAGCTCTGCTCGTTCTCCTTGGGCAGGCCCTTGTACTCATCCAGGTTTACGCTTCTTACGTTGGAGAAATCGTAGTCGCCATTTTCATAGCCAGCTACCAGATTCTTGTAAGTGCCGATCGGTGTGGAACCGGTTGCCAGACCCAGTACGCAGTCAGGCTTGTTGATGATCAGTGCACCGATATAGTTTGCAGCTTTTCTGCTCATGTCGTTATAATCTTTGGTTTTGATAATTCTCATATCGCTTATTCTCCCGTTTCTGATAATATATTTTGTGCCGGAACCTCTCCGGCTACTCTATTCATTCTAATACATCCCGACTTTTTTCTCAATTGTTTTAAAAAAAATAATTGTCCCCGGTTTACTCATAAGATTACAGTTCACACGCGCCTGGGCTGTGTCGGGAAACCAAATGTGCAGATCCTGCGACTGTAAAACACCAGAAGGTATGCTTTACAAACATTCCGCTGTTTTGAAAAAGAATCGGAAGCCCCTCTTGCGAGGAGCCTCCGATGTGCCAGGTTTTTCGTGCCGCAGGGCACTGTCAATATTTAATTTCCTGTATCTATCGAATGGAGGGCTTTTCCCTTCGATAAGAATGTAAACGATAATTCCTGTACTGTAAAAATGTTTTACAGCATCTTCTGGATTTCGTCTGCTACAAACTGAACCTTGGTTCCGACGATAACCTGAACATTGTTCTTGTTGGGGCGGATAACGCCTGCAACGCCTGCAGATTTGATCTTCTTCTCGTCAACCTTGGTGTAATCCTTGATTTCGAAACGAAGTCTGGTAATGCAGTTATCCAGGCTGACAACGTTATCCTTGCCGCCGATACCTTCCAGCACGATCTCACCAACCTTGGTGTAGTCGTTATTTGCCAGAACAACCTGCTTTTCAGCTTCTGTATCATCATCCTCACGGCCGGGAGTCTTCAGATCAAACTTCACGATCGCGAAACGGAATACCAGATAGAATACAACGAATGCTGCAATGCCCAGAGGAATGATCATCCAGGTATTTGCTGCTGCCGGCAGGGATGCAGAGAACAGAAGGTCTGTTGCGCCTGCGGAGAAGGAGAAGCCTGCACGGAAGCCAACTAAAACAGTGATTACGGTGAAGATGCCGTACAGCAGAGCGTATACAACATACAGACCGGGTGCAAGGAACATGAATGCGAATTCAAACGGCTCGGTAACGCCGCAGATGAATGCACACAGAGCTGCGGAACCAACCAGACCGATTGCAACTTTCTTCTTCGTGCTCTTTGCAGTCTGGATCATAGCCAGCGCTGCACCGGGAACACCAAACATCATACAAGGGAAGAAACCGGACATGTACATACCAAGGCTCCAGCTTACGTCTGCGCTGGTCTCACCTGCCCAGAAGTGGGACAGATCGCCAAGGCCGATGGTGTCAAACCAGAATACGGAGTTCAATGCATGATGCAGACCGAAAGGAATCAGCAGACGGTTGAAGAATGCATAAATACCTGCACCTACAGCGCCAAGGCCTACAATACCCTCACCAAGAGCTACCAGACCACCGAAGATCAGAGGCCATACAAACAGCAGCACTGCAGAAACAACGATGGAAATAACGCCTGCGATGATCGCTACACAACGTTTGCCAGAGAAGAATGCCAGCCAATCAGGCAGCTTCGTGCTCTTAAACTTGTTGTAGCAGGTAGAACCGATCACACCAGCTAAAATACCGATGAAAGGGTTCGCGATTTTTCCAAATGCCAGCATAGCGCTTTCTTTTTCTGCCATAGAAGGCATGATGGTTGTAACCACGCCTGTGGAAAGCAGAGTTGTCATCATCAGCCAGGAAGCCAGAGCTGCCAGGCCGCCGGTGCCATCATTTTTATCGGACATGCCGACACCAACACCGATAACGAACAGGATCGCAATGTTATCGATCAAAGCTCCGCCTGCTTTTACCAGGAAGAATCCCAGTGTCTGAGCAAAGCCAACTACGTCACCACCCTGCATGGTGGACGGACAAAGTAAATAACCGATACCCATCAGGATACCGCAAATGGGAAGGCAAGCTACCGGAAGCATTAAAGCCTTACCAAGTTTCTGTAACCATTTCATAAAAGTTACCCCCTTCTTGTTTAATACAATGCAGATTCTTTCTGCACTGTGGTTTCCGCCCTGGCCGCGGATTTATTCATAAAGGTACACACCTTAACGAATACAAGGAAAAATTGTCAGCGTTATCGATTTATAAATTTTCTTTTTAAAAACGCTTCCAGCGCTGCTGCGCAGGCTTCTTCATCCTCTCCTTCTACAGTAAAGGAAAGTGTATGCTCTTTCTTTGCGCCCAGCATCATCAGGGACATGATCTTCTTTGCATCTCCCTTTTTTGCGCCGCATTCTACCGTAACGGTGCTTTTAAACTTTGCGGCTTCCTTTGCCAAGAGCCCTGCCGGTCTTGCATGAAGACCGAGCTCATCCTGAATTGTGTAAGAAAACTGTGTCATGTTCTGTTCCTCCTGTGGTCACTTCTTATTCTCTTTGCAGTGCCGCTTCAGAAATTTATGTGCGGCATTGCTTTTATTCATGACAATAGAATACTCGCAGAGCTCGTGCATTCTATTATTTTCAAATTTCCCGAATCGCCTTGCGAAGCCCCAGTACATAGGTCGGAGAAACGGACAATTCGTCAATCCCCATATCCACAAAGGTCTTTGTCAGCGTCGTATCTGCTCCAAGCTCTCCACAGATGCCGACCCACGCGCCGCCTTTATGACCATTTTCGATCGTCATCCGGATCATCCGAAGCACTGCAGGATGATGGGAATCATAAATGGTATCAAGGCTCTGGTTCTGACGGTCGATCGCCAAAGTGTACTGCGTCAGGTCGTTTGTACCGATACTGAAGAAGGATACTTCCTTTGCCAGCTCTTCACTGATCATGACTGCTGCAGGTGTCTCTACCATAATACCCAATTCAACTGGTGCAATCTCAATTCCTGCCGCTGTCAGCTCTGCCTTAACCTCTTCCACGATCTCTTTGATTCGAAGGATCTCTTTGACTGAGATAATCATCGGGAACATGATGGCTGCAGTACCATAAACGGACGCTCTGTAAATTGCACGGAGCTGTGTTTTAAACACGTCAATCCGATCCAAACAGATACGGATAGCGCGATAGCCCATCGCCGGATTTTCTTCCTTGGGAAGTTTAAAATAATCCACCTGTTTGTCGGCCCCGATATCAAGTGTACGGATGATAACCTTTTTGCCTTCCATCCGGCTCAATACTTATTTGTAAATTTCAAACTGCTCTTCCTCGGAAGGATAGTCTTCCCGTCCGAGATACAAAAATTCGCTTCTGAAAAGTCCGATACCGCCTGCATCATTTAAAAGCACCTTATCCACATCTTCCGGGCTTCCGATATTCGCATAAACGTTAATCTTTCGACCGTCTCTTGTCACATTATCGAGTCCGATCAGCTTTTCAAGCTCCGCACGTTCTCTGCCGCAGGCTTCCTTTTTCTGAACTAATTCCGCAAGCACAGCCTCTTCCGGATCCAGATAAAGCTTTCCATCCAGACCATCTACAACTGCATCCATGCCGTGGTATTCTTTTAACAGCTCCACATCGGTCTGCACCAATGCCGGAATATTCATCGAACGTGCCAGAATCGCTGTATGGGAATTTGCTGAACCGTTGCGGGTTACAAATGCGAGAATCTTACTTTTATCGAGGGAAACAGTCTCACTCGAGTCAAATCATCTGCCAGCAGGATCACCGGCTCCTCTGAAGCAATACTGCCGTCCCCGATGCCTGCCAGGATACGGATCACACGTCCGGAAATATCTTTGACATCTGCGCTGCGCGCTTTCATATAATCATCATCCATGGAAGCAAATACTGCTGCGAACTGCTCTCCTGTGGTATGCACTGCATATTCTGCATTGACCTTTTCACTCCGGATCAGTCCGGTGATCGCATCGAGATAATCGCCATCATCCAGCATCATCTTATGCACATCGAAGATCATCGCCTGTTCTTCGCCTGCTTCTGCAAGCGCTTTTTCATATAAGTCATCCAACTGTCCGATGGCAGTCTCCTTAGCTGCTTCGAACCGGGCAACCTCTGCCTCTGCATCAGCAACCTGCTTCTGCTCCAGGACATATTCCTGCTTTTCATAAAGGTAAATTTTCCCGATCGCAATTCCCTTCAGAACGCTTTTTCCCTGACAAACTACCATTTCATCATCCTCTTTGAACATTTATTTTGCAGGATGCAGCTTCATAACCGCATCTGTTGTTTCCACGTCCTTGCCGGTAAAGGTTTCTACCTGCTCATATGCATCAGAATTGCAAATAATCATCGGTGTGATTGTTTCTCTTCCACTCGCTTTGATCTTGTCCAGATCTGCAACGACAAGCAGATCGCCCTTTTTCACATCCTGACCCTCTTTTACCTTCTGTTCAAAGGGCTCACCTTTTAATTCTACAGTATCCAGACCGATATGGATCAGAATTTCAGCACCATCTGCAGTCGTAATGCCTACCGCATGACCGGTCGGAAATACGGTACTGATCTTGCCGTCTGCCGGAGCGTAAACATGTCCGTCCTGCGGGATCACAGCAATGCCCTTACCGAGGATTTCCTCAGCGAAGGTCGGATCCGGAACCTCCTTAATGCTGACACATTTTCCCTTCATCGGTGCTGTAAGCTCAATCCCTTTATCCTTTTTAAAACGATCAAAAAATCCCATTTTTCTTTTTCCTTCCTTTTTTTGATATCTGCATATTTCAGCTGGACTGCGAGATAGATCACTTCCTCCTCCGTCATCTTGCAGGAAACCACGGATTCTATATAGTCTCTCATCGCTCTTGCCAGCTCATACTCATTTCTGTAATTTGCCCTGACAAATTCGTTAAAGCGAGCATCCTCTGTAATCCAGCCCTCTTTGTTCTGGATCAACCGGTTCAGCATAAATTTCAGATTTGTGATCAACCGGTCCTCATAAACCAGGTCTTCCGGAAAATGGTAATCTGCCCGAATCATTCCGATCAGGTGACGGATGATCTCCGTCATAATCTGAGTATCTCTCAGGCGCATCCCGCCAAATTCGCTGTTGACCAGATGAAACGCGATCGATGCAGCCTCATCCTCCGGCAGTCTCACTTTGATCCGCTCCTCGATCAGATCGAGGGCATGACAGCCAATCTGGAATTCTTCCGGATAAAATCTGCGGATTTCGCTGTAAAGCGCATTTTCAAACAGCATGCCGTCCTTAAACCGTCTCAGTGCGAAATCGATATGGTCGGTCAGCGCAAGATAAACGTTTTGGTTGAGCTGCATGGAAAGATGACTCTTCGCATAGGAAATAATCTCATCTGAAACCTGCACGCATTCCATTGGCATATTGGCAAGCAGCTCCTGAAACCGTGCCTGTAAATCCGGACTTCCCAGATGAAAAATCTTCTCTACCTGTGCAGCCTTGATCTCCTGACCGCTTTTTTCTGGAAGCCGATGCCCCTGCCCATCGCCACGATCTCCCGTCCCTGATCATCCAGCGCGGAGATCACATTGTTATTGATTACCTTTTCTATCCTCATGCCCCGCTCCTGAAATGCAGCCCATGCGCAACAATCAACTGTCCGGTATCCCACATGGCCTTGCAGACTCTTTAGAAACAAAAAACCAAATTTTATAAACCAGTTCTGCAGAAATATATAATATCTGAAAAACTAATTTATAAAACTTGGTTTTGCCTGCCTGCCAGTAACAATCCAATTTATCTTATCGTGCTGTCGTACCAACTGACCTTAGTATACTGAACATCCATTCAGAAGTCAACCTTTATTTTTCATTTTGTCTTATTTTGTCCTTTTATTTTTATTTTAGCATCCAGATTGCACAATCCGCCGGACCTTTCTTTTCCAGAAGTGTCCGGCGGAATCGTCATTTCTTCTTATTATATCCTATTTTCAGGACATCTCATTAAACAATTCTGATTTTTGTCCAACATCATGCTTCCATCAATGCTTCCATCTCGTCAAGCAGGCTGTCAAACAGCTTCAGTGCGCGGTGTACCGGCTCTGCGGTGCGCATATCAACGCCAGCGCCCTGCAGCAGGGAAATCGGATCTTTGGAGCAGCCGCCGGACAGGAAGTTTAAGTAATCCTTCACCGCAGGCTCGCCTTCGCTCAAAATCCGTTCAGACAGCGCCATCGCAGCGGAAAAGCCCGTCGAATACTGGAACACATAATAGTTGTAATAAAAATGCGGAATTCTCGCCCATTCGCGGTCGATTAAGTCATCCACAACAACCGCATCCCCATAATAGAATACGTTTAAGTCGTGGTAAATTTTTTGTTCAGGCCCTCTGCCGTTAAGCTGCCGCCGTTTTGTACCAGCTCGTTGATCTTTAACTCGAACTCTGCAAACATCGTCTGGCGGTACAGAGTCGTACGGAACTGCTCGAGGAAATAGTTGATCAGGTACGCTCTGGTCTTTTTGTCCTGCGTTTTTTTCAGCAGATGCTGCATCAGAAGCGACTCATTGCAGGTAGATGCGACTTCCGCAACAAAAAATTACATACTCTCTGTCCACAGGCTCCTGATTTTGGTGGAAAGATAGGAGTGCATCGCATGTCCCATCTCGTGCGCCAGCGTGAACTCGGAATCCAGCGTGCCCTTGTAATTTAAAAGCACATACGGATGCACAATCTGTCCTGCGCTGTACGCACCGCCGCGCTTGCCTTTGTTTTCGTAAACGTCGATCCAGCGGCTTTCAAAGCCGTGCTTTAACACTTTCCCGTACTCTTTTTCCGAGAACGGCAGTCGCATCCAGCACTTCCTCCTTCGCTTTTTCAAACGGAATCTTCACATCCGCATCCGCAACGAGGGAGGTGTAAAGATCGTACATATGAAGCTCATCCGTCTTCATCAGCTTTTTGCGCAGACGCATATAACGGTGCAGGATGCCGATGTCCTCATGAACGGCTTCGATCAGGTTATGATAGACTTCCACAGGCACGTTGGTCGCATCCAGTGAAGCGTGCAGGGCGTCCGGATATTTGCGCGCCTTTGCAAAGAATTTCAGCTGGCTGACCTGCGCGTTCAGCAGTCCTGCTGCCGTATTTAACACCTTGCCATAGCCGCCGTAAAGGGATTCAAACGCCGCTTTTCTCACATTTCGATCCGGGCTCTGCATCAGCGGGATAAAGCTTCCGCCTGTCACTTCCAGCTCTTCTTCGTTGCTGCCTTTTATCGGGTCAAAGGTCAGGTCTGCATTTACCAAAGACGAATAAACCGTTCCGGGCGCCTGCGCCATCTCCCCTGCATCTGCCAGTATCTTTTCCAGCTCCGGCGATAAAATATGATCCTTGCATCTGCGCACTTCATTGATGCTTCTGCGATACTTTAACAGCTCCGGCTTTTCCGCATAAAATGCTTCCAGCTTTTCCTCCGGAATGCTCAGAATTTCCGGGTCTGCAAAGGAAATCAGACCGCTGCATTCTACATATAAGCCCATCGCGCGCGCAGACAGCGTCTGTCCTGCCGCGTCCGCCGTATCCTGATCCTTGACGCGGGACGCATAACCGTAAATTTCGCTCAGCATGCAGTCGAGCTTTTCTGTCAGAGCCGACCAGTCATACAGCGCCTGTGCGCTCTCACCCAGCCGTCCGGCATATTCTGCCGCTTCCTCTGCGACCTTTTTCGCCGCCGCAAAATCCTTTTCCCAGTCCTCTACAGTCGCATACATGTCCTCGATCGCCCAGGTGTCCTCTTTCTTTACCTGGCTGCGCATCGGAATCTTCTGATTTTCTTCCATGTCAAATCCCCTTTTCTGAAATCGCTTATTCCGTTTGAAAAAGTCTTACTTTTCCAAACGCCTGTGCCTATTATAAGGGACATGCGAAGAAACCGCAAGCGCTGTAGCGGCAAAGGCCGTTTTGTGAATAAAACAATAGAATGCACGCTCTGCGAGCATTCTATTGTCATGAATCAAAAGATTTTCGAAAAGTAGAAACGTCCGGCTCACAGCTTTTTCAGATAAATCTGCCATGCTGCGTAATCGGAATCCGCGCCCGGGAGCCGCAGTCCGCCACGCATCAGCGCAGCTCCTGTCAGCACCTGCTTTTTTGCATCCTGTCTTTTTTATCCCCTTTTAAATCTGTCAGGCTCACTTCATAGGAAGCATCGCTGCACAGTCCTCTCGGATAGACAAACTTCGCCGCGCAGTTGGTCTGCACATGCTGGTAAACCGCACTGATCAACGCTTTGGATGCGTCCTTTGCTGCCATTTCCCATACGACACAGTTATTGTCCTGCGGGCTTGTCAGACGAAAATAACTGCCATCCGAAATCAGGTCGTAATACTGCTTGAACACCTCGATCTGGCGCTTTACCTCGACCTTTTCTTCCTCCGTCATCTTGTTTAAATCCAGCTCGTAGCCAAACGTGCCCGCCATCGCCACACAGCCTCTTGTCGCAAGCGGCGTCACTCTGCCGGTCTGGTGGTTCGGCACTGCGGAAACATGCGCGCCCATTGTCGAAACCGGATAGCCAAACGACGTGCCGTACTGAATCTGCAGGCGCTCGATCGCATCCGTATCGTCGCTGCACCAGATCTGCGGGGAATAATAGAGCATCCCGGCATCAAACCGTCCGCCGCCTCCGCTGCAGCCCTCCAGTAAAAGGTGCGGATAGGCCGAAAGCATACCGTCCAGTACACGGTATAAGCCCAGCATGAACCGGTGCGCCATCTCGCCCTGCTTTTCGGCAGGCAGGGATGTAGAATATTTATCGCAGATGCTTCGATTGAAATCCCACTTCACATAGCTGATCGGTGCGCTTGCAAGCACGCTGCAGAGCCGTTCCAGGATGTAATCCTGTACATCTTTTCTGGAAAAATCGAGAATCATCTGATGTCTGCTCAGATTCGGCTTTCTGCCCGGAATCTTTACCGCCCAGTCAGGATGTGCCCGGTACAGATCGCTGTCCTCCGAAATGCATTCCGGCTCGAACCAGATGCCAAACTTCATTCCAAGTCCAACAATACGGTCTCCCAGCTCCTTTAAGCTGCAGCCCAGCTTCTTTTCATTCGGGAACCAGTCGCCCAGACCGGAACGGTCGTCGTCACGCTTTCCAAACCATCCGTCGTCCATGACGAACAGCTCGACGCCAAGCTCTGCCGCATCCTTTGCGATCGAAACGAGCTTGTCCCCGGTAAAGTCAAAGTAAGTGCCCTCCCAGTTGTTAATCAACACCGGACGGCGCTTGTTTTTTTCCATTCGCCCCGGCAGATGTGCTCCCGGATGACCTGATGGAAATTATGGCTCAGCTTTCCAAAGCCCTCGGACGAGCAGCTCAAAATCACCTCCGGCGTATCAAAGCTCTCGCCCGGCTCCAGCGTCCACGCAAAGTCGTCCGGATGGATGCCGCAGATCAGACGGGTCTGATCGATCTGGTCTTTTTCTGTTTCCATTAAAAATTCGCCGCTGTATACAAAAAGATACACCGTAGCAGAGCCCTTTTGTCTCGTTTGTATCCTTTTCACATACGACTGCAAACGGGTTGTAGTGATGGCTGGATGCGCCTCTCACACTGCCGATCGCAGAAATGCCGTGCGCAATCGGAGTGCGCTGCAGGGTGCGCTCCATCGCATGCTTTCCATAAAAGGTCAGCCATTCATAGTCGCCGGACAGCCAGTCCAGGCACATGCTGGCAGCCTTTAACAGGACAACTTTACCCATTGTCCGGTTCACAACTTTCACAGCCCTTGTAATGATGTCCAGCTCTTCCAGAACGCCATACTGTAAAAGCACTTCCAGTCCGCTTTCCGGATCCCGCAAAAGGATGCCAAGGGTTTCCGCTTCTGTTTCATCCGCATAAACAGCCGGCAAGCCCGGAATGCTGTATTTTCCTCTGGAAAGCTCATATCCGGCATAACAAAGCGTTACCGCCTGGCTCCCGTTTTCATTTCTGACGCGCAGGGCACTGATCCGGTAATCCCCGTTCCGAAACAGCTGTACTCCTGCGGCGCAAGATCTGAGGAAAGTCTGTCGTCAGCACAGGAAGTTTCATACGCATAGCCGGAAAATCCGCGGTCATCCGGCGGAATCCGGTAAGAAAGATCGGAATTGTCCGTCTTTTCCCCGTAATAGGTATGTAGCAGCATGCCGTAGGCATCCACTTTCATCTGATACGTCGTATTTTTGGTCTGCAGCGTAAAAGTACGCTGCTTTTCATCTGCATAAACCGCCATGGCAAATCCCCTCCTGTTTTTTTTCTTAAGGCAGAACGTCCATCGAATGTACCTTCTGCTCCGTTTTATGCCTGATTGTGCCATCGGTTTTTATTTTACCATATCCCGCCTTCTGTCTGCAATCCATCCTTTGATCCCTGCCAAAAAACTTTTTTACAAATCCTTATGCTGTTTTTTTTCGAACTGGGAATTATACAGCTGCGCGTAAAATCCGCCCTTCGCAAGCAGTTCTTCGTGCGTGCCCTGCTCTGCAATATCTCCGTCCTTCATGACCAGAATCACATCCGCGTCCCGGATCGTCGAAAGTCGGTGGGCAATGACAAAGCTCGTTCTGCCCTTCATCAGGTTATTCATCGCTTTCTGGATCTCGATTTCTGTTCTCGTATCGACGGAGCTGGTCGCCTCGTCTAGAATCAAGATCGGATTGTCAGCAAGAATTGCACGTGCAATCGTCAGCAGCTGTTTCTGCCCCTGGGACACATTGCTGGCGTCTTCATTCAGCTCCATCTGATAACCGCCCGGCAGCGTCCGGATGAAATGATCCGCATGCGCCGCTTTTGCCGCCTCGATAACTTCTTCATCTGTTGCATCCAAACGTCCATAACGGATATTTTCCATAATAGTTCCCTGGAACAGCCAGGTATCCTGCAGTACCATGCCAAACATTTCACGCAGCTGTCCTCTGTTGAAATTCCGGATATCGTGTCCATCCAGGCAGATTCTGCCGCTGTTTACGTCATAGAAACGCATCAGCAGCTTGACCATTGTCGTCTTTCCGGCGCCGGTCGGTCCAACAATCGCAACCATCTGCCCCGGTTTTACTTCACAGGAGAAATCCTGAATAATGATTTTATCCGGTGTATAGCCAAACCGTACATGCTCAAAGCTTACGGCACCGGTCAGATGATCCATTGATACCGGATGCTCAACGGTCTGCTCTTCCTCTTCCTCGTCCAGGAATTCAAAAACACGCTCTGCGGCAGCCGCTGCGGACTGCAGCATGTTTGAAACCTGTGCAATCTGTGTGATCGGCTGTGTGAAATTTTTCACATACTGGATAAACGCCTGGATATCGCCGACCTCGATCGTGCCGTTTACCGCCAGAACACTTCCCAGCACTGCAACCGCAACATAGCCGAGGTTTCCGACAAAGGTCATGATCGGCTGCATCAGACCGGAAATAAACTGGGATTTCCACGCGGATTCATACAGTCTGTCGTTTGTCCGGGAAAACGTTTCCTCCACCGCTTCTTCGCGGTTGAACGCCCGGATGACCATATGACCGCTGTAGGTTTCCTCTACCTGTCCATTTATTTCACCGAGACAGCTCTGCTGCTCCACGAAATATTTCTGGGAATGTTTGACCACAAATCCGATCAAACCGCCGGAAATTGGCAGAATCACCAGTGCGATCAGCGTCATCAGAGGACTGATCGACAGCATCATAATCAACACGCCGATCATCGTCGCAATCGAGGTAATTAACTGGGTCACGCTTTGGTTTAAGCTCTGTCCCAGCGTATCGACATCGTTCGTGATTCTCGAAAGCACTTCTCCGACCGTTCTGGATTCGAAATATTTCATCGGCATCCGGTTGATTTTTTTGGAAATTTCCTTTCGCATCCGATAACACAGCTTCTGCGTCACGCCGGTCATCAGCCAGCCCTGAATGAAGTTAAACACTGCGCTGATACAGTAAATTCCAAGCAGCAGCAACAAAATCCTGCCGATTTTTTCAAAATCAATACCGCCGGTACCGCTCACCTTTGCGACCAGACCGTTGAACAGCTCTGTTGTCACCTTACTGAGCACTTTTGGTCCGATAATATTAAATACCGTACTTCCGATTGCAAATAAGATTACGACGCCGAGCACAATCCGATAGCTTCCAAGGTAGGCAAACAGCTTTTGGATCGTTCCCGTAAAATCCTTTGCCTTTTCCCCGGGCATCATTCCCCTGCCCGGTCCGTGTCCCATCATTGGACGCTTTTTATTTTGCTCCTGACTCATTCTGCCATGCCTCCTTTCAGCTCGCTTTCCGACAGCTGCGAGCGTGCAATTTCCTGATAGGCGCTGCAGTTTTTCATCAGCTCTTCATGGGTTCCTTTTCCAACGATTTTTCCATCCTCCAGAACGAGGATCTGCTCCGCATTCATGATTGTGCTGATTCTCTGTGCAACGATCAGCACCGTCGCGTCCGTGGCCTGTTCGTGCAGCGCCTTTCGAAGCGCTGCGTCCGTTTTGTAATCCAACGCAGAAAAGCTGTCGTCAAACAGATATACCTTCGGATGCTTTGCAATGACCCTGGCAATCGCAAGACGCTGCTTCTGTCCACCGGACACGTTACTGCCTCCTGCGCAACCGGACTATCATATCCTTCCGGCTTTGCATCGATAAACTCGGTTGCCTGCGCTGTCTGCGCCGCTTCTTTCATCGTTTCGTCGCTGATTTCATCTTCTCCTGCGAGCTTGATATTGGAAGCGATCGTCCCGGAAAAGAGCACGCCCTTCTGGGGAACCAGTCCCATCACTTCCCGTAATTTATGCTGGCTCAAATTTCGGATATCCACACCGTCCAGCGTAATTTTTCCTTCCGTCACATCGTAAAATCTCGGGATCAGCTGAATCAGCGTTGATTTGCCGCAGCCTGTGCTTCCGATTACAGCGGTCGTCTGTCCGGGTTTTGCCGTAAAGCTGATATGCTCCAGTACGTCCCCCTCTGCCCCGGGATATTTAAAGCTTACGTCCTCAAACCTCAGTTCTCCCCTGCACTGCGTCAGCTTTTCATCCTCCGTTTTTTTTGCATCCACAATGCTGCTGTCCGTCCGCAAAATTTCCTCAATTCGGTCTGCTGCCACACCTGCACGCGGAAGCATGACAGAAACCATCGTAATCATCAAAAAGGACATGACGATCTGCATCGTATAGGTCATAAACGCCATCATATCGCCAACCTGCAGGTTTCCGGCGTCGATTCCCTTTGCACCGAACCACACGATCATGACGGTAACGCAGTTCATAATCAGCATCATCGCCGGCATCATAAAGGTCATTACGCGGTTGGTGAACAGCTGCGTTTTCATCAGGTTCCGGTTTGCTTCATCAAACCGTTTTTCTTCGAATTTTTCTCTGGAAAATGCACGGATAACCGAAAGCCCAGTCAAAATTTCCCTGGAAACCAGGTTCATCCGGTCCACTAATTTCTGCATCAGCTTAAATTTCGGCATTGCAACGCTCACCAGGATCAGTACAACCGCCATAATGACCGCTACCGCAAGCCCAATGATCCACGCCATACCCGTTTTTGTGCCAACCACCTTCAAAACACCGCCGATTCCGAGGATCGGGGCATAGCTTATCATCCGAAGCAGCATGACCGCGACCATCTGTACCTGCTGAATATCGTTCGTGCTTCTCGTAATCAGGGATGCTGTCGAAAACCGATGCATTTCTCCACTGGAAAACGACAACACTTTGCCAAATACCTGACCGCGCAGATTTTTACCGATCGATGCTGCAGCGCGGGACGCAAAGGAAGCTGACTGCAATCGCGCACACTGCCATCAGCAGCGTAAAGCCGAGCATTTTTCCGCCCGTTTTTAAAAGATATGCGATCTGGATGCTGCCCGGGTCTTTACCCAGCGCTTCATATTCCTCTTTCACAAATAAAATCGCCTTCTGGTTCAACAGGGAATCACTCATATCGCCCAGCTGGTCTGTGATCGTCTCCCGCAGCGAAAGCAGCTGCTCCTCGGAGAGAGAGCCGTTTTGCAGCGCTTGGAGAAGCTGAAGCTGCTCCTTGGTGGGCGCCGCTGCATCTGCTCCGTCATTCAGCGCGGTCTCCGCACTTTCGTCCATCGCAGACAGCATCACCATCGGCATCCGGAACGTATCGTTTAACGCTTCCAGATCCGCCGTTTTATTCGTTGTCCGCTCGTAAGTACCGTCCTCTGCCTGTTCATAGCAGGAAGCGGTCAGCTCTTTTTCCCCTTCTGTCATTAAATTCTGCAGGCTGCCCCAGGTCTCCTCCCGCATCCACTCGGGCGCAGCATAAGTGATACCGCCCTGCTGAATTCCGACGTCCACGATATCCGATGTATACTGCGGCAGTGCCAGATCACAGTACGCCTGCACGATCAGCAGAAGTACAATGGCCAGCACTGATTTTTTACATTGTTTTAAATAGCTCAGTAGCCGAAACATTTTCTGTTCTATTCCTCCATTCCATCCACATTCCTGAATGCTGCAATTTCTGTTTCCAGTACATCTCCGAACCGTTCCCACTGTTTAATCAGCTCACGGAATCTGCCTTCGCCCATTCTTTCTACAACTCGCTGGGCAAACACTTCCATAATGCCGTGTCCCTGATCTCTTCTTTCCTGTCCGGTCTCCGTCAGCGAAACATAGCTGCTTCTTCGGTCTTTCGGGTCAATACTGCGCACGCACAGCCCTTTTTCCTCCATGCCACGGAGCAGTCTGGAAAGTGCCGACGGTAATATTTCCATTTTTTCTGCAGATCGGAAATCGCTGCGCCGTAAATTGCATCGTGCTGCGCACTCAGCTTATGAATCATCTCCAGCACTGCAAATTCCATATTTCCAACTCCGGGATGCAGTACAGAATAATCCATCCTCCGAAACCTGCACATGACATGCTCAAATTCTCTCGCCAGTTTTAACGCGTCATCCATTTCTCCTCCTGTATCAAAGCGCCTGCAGTGCAAAGAGCTCACCCAAAGCGCCGATTTTCCCTGTCTATTTTTTTTTTCATTAACATTGATAATATTTAACATTGTTAATTACGTTGGCCTATTCTACTCTTCTATCTACAGAAATACAATAAAAATTCCATAAACTTTTCATAAAAAATCACACAATCTGCCTGCCTTGACTTTTTTTTTTCTCTCCTATGCCACAATTTTTCTATCTGGCAGGCTAAAGCAGGCACGTTTTTTGCGGTCTGCATCCGGGCAGCTTCCTTGCCCGGAATATTTTTTCTAATCTGAATCATCCTTACTATAACGGTTTTTCCGGGAAAGAGGTTCTTATGAAATTTTTTCGTCCACTCACTATACGCCGCAGCAGCTGCAGAATATCGCGATCGATTTATTCTGCGACATCCTCGGCAGCATCCTTTCCGCGATCGGCATCTATACCTTTGCAAAGCTCGCAAGCTTCGCGCCTGGCGGTATCTCCGGCGTCGCCCTGATTTTGAACCACCTGTGGAACCTGCCGATCGGTACAACCTCCCTCGTCATCAACATTCCCCTGATTTTGCTCAGTTACAGGATTGTCGGGCGTAAATTTATGATCAAATCCATCCGCACGATTCTGATCAATACCTTTTTTCTGGATTTCGTCTTTCCGCTCACGCCTGCCTATGACGGCAATCCTATGCTCGCTGCGCTTTTTTCCGGCGTATTTTTCGGCTGCGGTCTTGCGCTGATCTACATGAGAGGCTCGTCTACCGGCGGTACGGACTTCCTTACTATGTCCATCAAAGCGCTGCACCCGCACCTTTCTATCGGCGCTGTCACGATGGCAATCGACCTCGTCATCATCCTGATTGGTTGGCCTGTTTATGGTAATCCCGACGCAGTTTTATATGGACTTATTTCTACGTTTGTAACCTCGACCGTCATCGATAAAATCATGTACGGCACGAGCGCCGGAAAGCTCGCCATCATCATCACGACGCAGGGACCTGCCATGGCAACGCATATCGACGAGGTCTGCGCAAGAGGATCGACGCTGATCCGCGCAAAAGGTTCTTATACCACGACCGAGCGCCAGGTACTGCTCTGTGCCTGCTCCAAGGCCGAAGCGTACAAGGTTCGCCGCGCCGCACATCAGACCGATCCGGACGCATTTGTCATGATTACGGAAACCAGCGAGGTCTTCGGAGAAGGCTTTATCGATCCAACCGATAACGTAAAAATACAATAGAATGCTGCAGAATGCTGCGCATTCTATTGTCAGAAATAAATCGGAGGCGAGGGCAGCAGCTGCCTTCGCCTCCTCAGAAAGAAAGAGAAAGGAACAGAACATCCCTATGAAATTTCCCAAATTTTTACCGGACGGCGGCACGATCGGCTTTGTCGCCCCTTCCTTTGGCTGTGCAACCTCCCCTTATCAGGAAACGTTTGAACACGCCCAGAAACGCTTCATCGAGCTTGGCTACCGGCTTGACCTCGGACCAAACTGCTATGAAAGCAGCGGCGTCGGCATCAGCAACACCCCCGAAAAATGCGCGCAGGAGCTGATGGATTATTATGTAAAATCCGACAACGACTGTCTGATTTCCTGCGGAGGCGGCGAACTGATGTGCGAAATTCTTCCATATATGGATTTTGACCGCCTTGCGAAAGCCGATCCCAAATGGTACATGGGCTATTCCGACAACACGAATATGACCTATCTTCTCGCAACCCTTGCAGATACCGCCTCCATCTACGGTCCCTGTGCCGGCGCTTTTGGCATGGAGCTGTGGCATCCCGCTATTTCCGATGCCTTCCACCTGCTGACAGGGCGCGCACAGACCGTATCCGGCTACCCCTCTGGGAAAAGGAAGCCTTAAAAGATGAAACGAATCCCCTTGCGCCCTATCATGTGACTGAGCCGCGCGTCCTGCGCTGCTACGGGACGGAGTATGCACAGAGGACTAACGGCACAACGCATTTGTACAACGACCAGTTAAACAGCGACCCGCAGCTTGCGGGCGGTAACCTACAGACAGGCGCTGTATCGCCAGCCTCTGCCCCAAGCTTTCACGTCTCCGGCAGACTCCTCGGCGGCTGCATGGATTGTCTCGTCAATCTGACCGGAACCCGTTTCGATAAAACGAAGGACTTTATCGAGCGCTACAAAGAGGATGGCATCATCTGGTTTCTTGAAGCCTGCGATTTGAACGTCTTCTCTATCCGCAGAGCCATGTGGCAAATGGAACAGGCTGGCTGGTTCGAACACGTCAAAACCTTCCTGATCGGTCGCCCGCTGTGCTTCGGACAGGACATGATGGGCCTCGATTCATATCAGGCGGTACTGCCCGTCGCACTTTCCCACCATGTCCCGGTAATTATGGACGTCGATCTCGGACATCTTCCACCAATGATGCCGCTGATCGTCGGCAGCCTCGCTGACGTGACTGTTTCCGGAAACGATATTCGAATCGACATGCAGCTGCGCTGACGATAAAACAAGCCGAACGCGTTATTTCATGCCGGGCACACCTTAATTCCCGTATACCCGGATCACGCCGGACACTTCTTTTAACACCGACATGCCTTTTTAAGATGCTGAGCGCATCGTTAAAATGTTTTTCCCGCACCGGGTCGGTGATGATGACAAGCTCTGCAACGCCGTCATGGCTGCGCTTCTGCACGACCTGCGCGATGCTCACGTCGTTATTGCCCAAAATCCCGGCAATGTTGGCGAGCGCGCCGGGCTTGTCCGTTACCTGAATCCGTAGGAAAAACCGACTGACCGTATCCTCTGCGGATTTCACCGGAAGATTCCGGTAGCAGCCATAACCGATCTTGCCGCAGGAATGGTGCAGAATGTTTCGCATCACGTCGATTACATCGCCCATCACTGCGCTCGCTGTCGGTAGCTGTCCTGCGCCGCGCCCCATAAACATCGCGTCGTCGCAGGCTTCCCCGTGGATAAATACCGCATTGAACGAATCCCGGACAGTTGAAAGCGGATGCTGCTCCGGCAAAAGCATCGGATGTACTTTAACCTCTACGCCGCCTTCTGTCAGCCTCGTCATGCCGATCAGCTTGATCACATAGCCAAATTCCTTCGCATAGCGGATATCCTCCGCCGTGATGTGTGTAATACCTTCGGTATACACCTGGGAAAAGGTCACGTTGGAGTTAAACGCGATCGATGCCATAATCGCCACCTTGCGTCCTGCATCGTAGCCTTCCACATCCGCAGTCGGATCGCTCTCTGCATAGCCGAGCTTTGTCGCAAGGGCAAGTGCCTCTTCGTAGCCCATCCCATCCTCCGTCATCCGCGTCAGGATATAGTTGGTCGTCCCGTTGACAATGCCCATCACTTCTGTCAGTTCGCTGGCTACCAGGCTCTGGCGCAGCGGACGGATGATCGGAATTGCACCTGCAACCGCCGCTTCGAAATGCAGGTCACATTTTCCGGCTTCCGCCGCATCGAACAGCTGTTCTCCATATTCTGCGAGCAAATCCTTATTCGCCGTTACAACCTGTTTGCCTGCGCGGAGCGCTTCCTCCAGCCAGGTCAGCGCCGGCCGAATTCCTCCCATCACCTCAATCACGATTTCGATCTGGGGATCGTTTAAAATCTCGTCCCAACGATCTATCAGAAGCTCAGACGGAATGCCTTCCCGCGCTTTTGTCGTATCGCGCACCAGAATTTTATCCACCACCAGGCGCGCGCCCGTTTTGGAAATGATCTCTTCCTCCAGATCCTTTACCAGTTTATAAACGCCGCTGCCCACGGTTCCTGCCCCAAGCAGTGCTGCATGAATGATTCTCTCCTGTCCCATCACCATTTCCTCCATCTCTATCCAAATTCCTCTGCAATGCAATCTTCGTAGAGCATTTTTATCGTATAGAAAGGAAGTTGCCTATACGATAAAAAAAAGGGAACAGGTATTGACTGCCTGTTCCCTATTCCAAACTGCGGGTTCGCAGTCTGGGCATATTCTTACTTTAAGCTGGAAATTACATCCGCAACAGATTTGCCGGACTCCTTGATCGCTGCATACAGAGTCTGCAGATCAGCCTGTTCTTTTACTTTAGCAAGTTCCTTTTTTCGTGTCTTGAGTGCCTTTAAAGTTTCCTCAGTTTTGGAAATTTCGCTGTCCAGGTAGGTCAGTTCTTCTTCATAGGTCATGTTTTTCTTTCTTCTTGCCATAGTTGACGCATCCTCCAATGAAATAATTTCATATAAAAAAGGATAGCACGAAAAAAACAGGAGGTCGAGCAGATCCGTTCTATTTCCGTTCGTTTGTGTGCTGTCGTTTGTCTGTGCTCGCTATTTTGCAAAGCATACCTAAGCTGCTTACAGCTGCTTACCGGTCAGCATCTCATATGCCTGCAGATATTTTGCAATCGTCTTGTCTACGATCTCCTGAGGCAGTGTCCAGTCGTTATCCGGGTTGGCTTTGAGCCAGTCGCGGGCAAACTGCTTGTCAAAAGAAGGCTGAGAATGTCCGGGTTCATAGCCTTCCGCAGGCCAGAAACGAGAGCTGTCGGGTGTCAGCATTTCATCGCCGATCACCATGTTGCCATCCTCGTCCAGACCAAACTCAAACTTGGTATCCGCAATGATGATACCCTTGCTCAGTGCGTACTCTGCACATTTCTTGTACAGGGCGATGGTGTTGTCACGAAGCTGTTCTGCAAGCTCCTGCCCTCTGCCAGGGAAATATTTTTCCAGATGCGTAACGCTCTGCTCAAAGGAAATATTTTCGTCGTGATCGCCGATTTCCGCTTTGGTGGAGGGAGTGTAAATAGGCTCAGGCAGCTTATCGGATTCTTTTAAGCCCTCCGGCAGACGAATGCCGCATACCGTGCCGTTTTCCTTGTAGCTTGCCCAACCACTGCCGGTGATATAGCCGCGCACGATGCACTCAATGGGAAGCATCTGAAGCTTTTTACACATCATGGATTTGCCTTCGTACTTCTCCTGCTGGAAAAACTCCGGCATATCTTTTACATCAACAGAAATCATGTGGTTCGGGCAGGATATCCTGGGTCATATCAAACCAGAACTTGGACATCTGAGTCAGGACGGTTCCCTTTTTTCGTTACCTCATTATGTAAGATCACATCAAAACAGCTGATACGGTCTGTCGCAACCATGATCAGGCTGTCGCCGTTGTCATAAATCTCACGAACTTTTTCCTTCTTTGATCGGTTTTAATTCCTGCATGTTTTTCTCCTCATCTTCGCATGTGCGTCATTTTTTCAATGCAAAGTAAAAGTAACACCATCTACACGGCATTGTCAAGATGCTGCGAAATGAAAACCGAAAATTAAACTCATTTTTCCCTTGAAATCGCAATCTCTTTATGGTAAAATCTTTTTTGTTGCAGGAGTTTTACGCACATCAGCCGGCGTGGCGGAATGGCAGACGCGGCAGACTCAAAATCTGTTTATGGTGACATAGTACGGGTTCAAGTCCGTCGCCGGCACGAAAACCCGAAGTTTTTATAACTTCGGGTTTTTTTCTATCGGATCAAAAAGTAGGTTCGATGTAACTAACTTTTTTTTTATTTCTGGAGGATAAACAAATGATAACACCCATCATCCTGTTTCTCGTCGGACTGGTTCTGCTGATTAAGGGCGGCGACTGGTTTGTGGACGGTGCAACAGGCATCGCTCACAAGTTCCATGTCCCGGATCTGTTAATCGGCGCAACTGTCGTTTCCATCGGCACTACCCTGCCGGAGGTCATGGTTTCCGCCACCTCTGCAGTCAACGGCCATGGTGAAATCGCCTACGGAAACGCCATCGGTTCCATCATCTGCAATACGGCGCTGATCGCGGCAATTTCCATCGCAGTCAAGCCGTCCCGCGTGGATAAAAAAGACACTCACCATTCCGGTTATTTTCTTTTTATGTATCCACCGCACTCTACCTGTTTACCGCCTACGTTACCAAGCGCTTCGATCGCGTAACCGGTGTGCTGCTTCTGCTGATTTTCGTCACATATATCGGCATTCAGGTCTATCAGGCGATGCACGGCAAGAACCCTGAGGCTGCAGCAGCGGACGCTGAGGTCGCTGAGGTCGCAGCGGCAGAGGCCGACACCGCTTCTAATTCGACCGGAAAGGATCTTCTTTTACTGGTCATCGGTGCTGCTTTTATCGCAATCGGCGCAAACCTGCTAGTTGATAATGGCATCATCATCGCCGGACTGTTGGGCGTTCCCGAATCCGTTATCGCCCTCACCTTTGTTGCTCTAGGCACCTCCCTGCCGGAGCTTGTTACCGCAATCACCTCTCTGCGCAAAGGACACGGTCTGTTATCCCTCGGCAACATCATCGGCGCAAACCTGTTTAACCTCGTTTTGGTAAGTGGTGTTTCGATCCTGTTATCTCCCTTCGATCTGCCTAACAGCAAGCAGATCGGCGCTTATAACGCATCCCTCGTTGTAGATATTCCTGTCATGCTCGGCGTTATGCTGATCCTAACGATTCCTCCGCTCATCAAAGGCAGGATGACACGCCTGCAGGGTATTATTCTGCTCGCTATTTACGCGGCATTCTGCATATTCCAGTTCGCACTGTAAAACAGGCTGCGCCGCTGGCGATCCCATTTTAGCAACAGATGAGATTGTCACCCTGCAGACAATATGTTTCTCTGACATTTCATAAAAACGCCCGAACCGGTTCGGATCCTTTCATCCGTCCAGTTCGGGCATTTTTTCATTCTATTGCATGTTTCCTCAACTGTGCGTCCTTTCCCAGTCCGCATCAGGCTTTATTTTTCAAATTTCAGATTTTTATAAAAATCAAAGCAGTCAAACGTTGCGAAGTAATCCTTCGGTGTCTCTGCACGGCGGATCAGCTTTGCAGTGCCATCCTCCTGCAGTAAAATCTCCGCGCTGCGCAGACGTCCGTTGTAGTTATAGCCCATCGAAAAGCCGTGTGCGCCCGCATCATGAATGAACAGATAATCTCCCATATCAATCTTGGGAAGGTTTCTGTCGATTGCAAATTTGTCATTATTTTCGCAAAGGGAACCGGCCACATCATATATATGGTCGCAGGGCGCATTTTCCTTGCCCAGCACCGTGATATGATGATAAGCACCGTACATCGCGGGACGCATCAGGTTCGCCGCGCATGCATCCACGCCGATATATTCTTTGTAAATATGCTTCTCATGCACCGCCTTCGTTACCAGCGCACCGTAAGGTCCCATCATGAAACGTCCCATCTCGGTATAAATTGCGATATCTCCCATGCCTGCCGGAACCAGAACCTCTTCGTAAACCTTCCTGACGCCCTCGCCGATCGCCAGAATATCGTTTGGCTCCTGATCGGGACGATACGGAATGCCGACACCGCCAGACAGATTGATAAACGCAATATCCGCTCCGGTTTCCTTTTCCAGCTTCACAGCAAGCTCAAACAGCTGCTTTGCCAGCTGTGGATAATATTCGTTCGTCACCGTGTTGCTCGCCAGAAATGCGTGAATACCAAAGCGTTTTTACTCCCTTGCTCTTTAAAATCCGATACGCTTCAAAAATCTGTTCCGTCGTCATACCGTATTTGGAATCCCCCGGATTGTCCATGATGCCGTTGCTCAACGTGAACACGCCGCCCGGATTATATCTGCAGCTCATCGTCTCCGGAAGCTTGCCCAGAATCTGCTCTACAAAATCAATATGCGTGATGTCATCCAGGTTGATAATCGCGCCCAGCTTCGCTGCCAGGGCATATTCCTCTTCAGGCGTATCGTTGGAGGAAAACATAATCTCCTCGCCCTTGGCGCCGATCGCATCACAGAGCATCAGTTCCGTTTCGGAAGAACAGTCACAGCCACAGCCGTATTCCCGTAAAATGTCAACCAAAAACGGGTTCGGGGTCGCTTTGATCGCAAAATATTCCCGAAATCCAGGGTTCCAGGAAAATGCCTCTTTTACTCTTTTCGCATTTTCGCGGATTCCTTTTTCATCGTAGAGATGAAACGGAGTCGGATACGTCTTTGCGATTTCTTCAATCTGTTCTTTGGTTACAAATGGTTTTTTATTCATCGTTGCTCCTTTATCTGCCTCTCTTATCGGTTCTCAATCTGCCAGTCGATCGGTTCCACTCCATGTGCTTTTAAAAAATTCATTGGTCTGGCTGAAATGCCTGCAGCCGAAAAAAATCCGCGATATGCAGACAAGGGACTCGGATGCGGTGCCTTCAAAATCAAATGCTGCGGATTCGTCAACATCGAAGCCTTCTGCTGCGCCGGACGTCCCCAGAGCAAAAAAACGATCGGACGGTCCTGCGCATTAACCGCTTCGATGACTGCATCCGTAAACTGCTCCCAGCCTTTTCCCTGATGGGAATTTGCCTGATGCGCCCGCACAGTCAACACGGTGTTCAACATCAGCACGCCCTGCTTCGCCCATTTTTCCAGATAACCGTTGTTTGGAATATAGCATCCCAGATCATCATGCAGCTCCTGATAAATATTGATAAGCGACGGCGGCACCTCCTCTCCCGGCTGCACAGAAAAGCAAAGCCCATGCGCCTGATGCTCGTTATGATAAGGGTCCTGTCCCAAAATCACGACCTTCACCTCGCGAAGCGGCGTAAAATGAAATGCGTTGAAAATATCATCCGCCGGAGGATATACCACATGCGTCGCATATTCTTCTTTCACAAAAAGAAAATAACTTCGCATAATACGGTTTTCGAAACTCATCCTTTAATGCCGGCAACCAGTCGTTGCTGATCATTGCCATCTTACCGCGACTCCTTCCTTCTGCAGGTATTCCTTGACCTGTCCGATTTCCAGCTCTTTATAGTGAAATAAAGGAAGCCGCCAGCGCCGCATCTGCCATGCCGTCTGTCAGTGCCTCCTTGAAATGCTCCATCTTGCCTGCACCACCGGAAGCGATGACCGGAATCGACACGTTCTGTGCGATCGCCCGGGTCAGCGGAATATCATAGCCTGCCTTCGTTCCATCGCAGTCCATGCTCGTCAGCAAAATCTCCCCGGCTCCCAGCTCCTGCGCCTTTCTCGCCCATTCTACCGCGTCCAGACCGGTATCGATCCGTCCGCCGTTTTTATAAACCGTCCAGCCCTCTGCACCGTCTGTTCTGCGCCTTGCATCAATCGCAACGACAACGCACTGGCTGCCGAACTTTTTTCCGCCGCATCCGCGATCAGCTGCGGATTGGAAATCGCCGCCGAGTTGACAGAAATTTTATCCGCTCCTTCCCGCAGCAATGCCTTAAAATCCTCAACCGTGCGGATTCCGCCGCCGACCGTAAACGGATAAACACCTGCTCAGCAACCCGTCTTACCATGTCCACGACCGTCGCCCGCGCATCCGAGGACGCTGTAATATCCAGGAAAACCAATTCGTCCGCACCCGCCTTATCATACGCTGCTGCGATCTCCACCGGATCTCCTGCATCCCTCAAATTGACAAAATTAACGCCCTTTACTACCCTGCCATTATGGACGTCCAGACAGGGAATGATCCGTTTTGTAAACATCCTCAGTTGCCCTCCCTGCCTAATCTCACAAAGTTCTCCAAAATTTTCAGCCCAGCCTCCGAACTTTTTTTCCGGGTGGAACTGACAGGCGAACAGATTTCCTTTTTCCACAGAAGCATCGATGGAAACGCCATACTCGGTTCTCGCGGTGACAATATCCTCCTCCGCCTTCAGATAATAGGAATGTACGAAATACACATACGGCTCCCTGGAAAATCCTTCAAACAGCCGTCCTTTTTGCGGAAAGGAGAGGGAATTCCAGCCGATATGCGGAATTTTAAGCGGTCTTTTATCTTCTGCAACGCCGTCT
>VOFI01001104.1_pt1 | contig 46594 bp, 69 predicted proteins | sample 5384131 | NCBI WGS metagenome assembly VOFI01 (sample SAMN12384728, study PRJNA508395) | human gut metagenome | isolation source: healthy gut H | host: Homo sapiens
AATGCCGGATCGGCAAGAATGAAGCTGTCGAATCCGATTTTCATACACTGTTTCACAATGTCTGCAATCTCTTCATATTGTTCCGGAATATAATAGAGGGAATTCATCGCGATATGCACCGGCTTTCTGTACTTCCTGATCATTGCTGAGAGGATCTCTAATTCACTGAAAGAACCGAGCTGCACATTATAAGCCAGCACTTCCCTGCGGTTCAGTGGAAGTACGGTTCCGTATTTTTTGTCCAGTTATATGGCACATATCCGCAAAACAATTCGTCTGCTCCTGCCTGGACATATGGAATATATTCATCCACAGAGCCAAGTCCTGCAACGATTTTCATCCTTCGCTCTGCTTTTTTTTTTTCATTCTGTTTTCTTTTCTGTGTCTCCATTCTTCCATCATCCTTCTGTTTTTCACATTTCACAATAGATTGACCACAAGACGGTTCCATTTTATTCCGAGTTCTCTCTTCAACTGCTCCGGTTCATCCAGCAGATGTTTATCCAATGCGAACAGACTGTTGTATTTTCCCTTCATATATAAATGCTTTGGATAGAAGAAGCTATGTTCCAGACACGGTGCCGGACATTCTTGTCTCTCCCTTTGTTTTCCACGTTCACCGTGTTCCAGTACAGCGCAAAGTGTACAATAGCTCGACGTATTTGTCTGATAGAACGGCACGTGTAGATGGTTCTGTATCTTTTGCGGTATTTCCTGTGTATAACCGCAGCTTTCCCACTCATAACAGCTGATTCCAAAGCTTTCTTCCAGATAGGTGCGATAAAATCCTGCATTCAGATTATTCTGTTCCAACAGCGTCTTATCTCCCATCTTGTAGGACATTCTTGGATCTTTCTTCCGCTTATTTAAGAGCGTCCCAAGACACGGGATCAGATGTTCTGTCCGCTTCACAAGATGTGCCATTCCCCAGTCATTGACTACAACCTCAAGTCGTTTCTTTTCCGCCCCGGAAGTCTCCTGTTGTTCACACCACTCATCCAGGCGTGTCAACAGCTGTTCTGTCTGTGCAAGCCGGTCTTCCCGAATAAAGGAAAAGGCAACGGTCACTTCCATCCGTTCTTTATCTGCTTTCTCAAGAAGTGCAAAGAACTGTTCTTCTTTCGGAAATAGATGTGGACAGAATTGGTTGCCGATATACAACCGGTCCGGTTGTCTTCCCAGGATCCGCGCATCTTTGATTCCATGCTGCTGCCAGTATTCTTTCATGAACCGTTCAATCGGTCTGGTCAGATATTGTTCGTATAGTTTCGGATGATCCAGTTCTACCGCTAATTCTGCCGGCAGATTTTGGAAGATCTCTGCATTCTGAAACCACTCTTTATTTTGTTCTGTTTCATTCTTGAAATGTTCCTCTTCTTCCTGCGCGGGATAACCGGTCATTTCTTGCGCCAGATGTGCATCATCCTCTTCCAGCTTGAGCGAAATGTATCGGCTGTATTCGACACAGAGCTTCTGAAAGGCTTCTTTATAATCTTCCTGAACTGTGAAAATATCATAGGCTTGATAGAATTCTGTCTGTTCCCCTGACTCTATCTGAAAATGACGAATTTCAATCTCCCGATACTCTGCCTGATCCATCTGATAGAAGCAGATCTTGAATGCTTTCGGATAAATGTTCTCCTCTGCTTTCCCTCTCCTGCAAAGCCGGATGCGGAATCCTTCGGATGAAATCTCTGTCAGGCGGACTTCTCTTTGCCTCTCTTCTATTGAATCTTCTATCATGACTCCGGCCAGAAGTCCATATGGAATCATCTCAATTCCTTTAATCCTTCGCTTTTTCATTTGCTTCCACTCTCTTTTACAAAATCCTTGCTTGAACAAAGAATGTGCCTCGGCACATTCTTGCGCCTGCGGCGGTCGCTTGCGACACTTACATTATACGCCGCAGTGTGCATCCTAAGCGGAGCGTTTTTATATTAGGAAAGCACTTTCCTAATAAAAAGATCGTGCTGTCAGCAGAACTCTCCGCCGACAGCACGATTCCTATACTTTTTACTTATATGATTCTATTAGATGTTCAGAAGATCACTGAATACTTTCAGGGCTCCGTCTGTCTCATGTGCAAGAACACGTTTTGCAAGGACTTTACCGAGCTGAACACCTTCCTGATCGAAGCTGTTTACATTCCACAGGAATCCCTGGAACATGATCTTGTTCTCGAAGTGAGCAAGCAGTGCTCCGAGAGATGCTGGTGTTAACTGCTCTCCGATAATGATGCTGGAAGGACGTCCACCTTCGAAGTTCTTGTTGCTGTTCTCGTCTTCTTTCCCGCATGCAAATGCTACGATCTGAGCAGCCACGTTTGCGCAGAGTTTCTGCTGGCTGGTGCTGTCCTGGATCACAACATCGGTACCGATCTGGCTGTTCTTAAATCCTACGAACTGAAGCGGTACGATATTCGTTCCCTGATGCAGCAACTGATAGAAGGAATGCTGTCCGTTGGTTCCCGGTTCTCCGAAGATAACCGGTCCTGTTACATAATCAACCGGCTCACCGAAGCGGTTCACGGATTTTCCGTTGGATTCCATATCCAACTGCTGTAAATGTGCCGGGAAGCGGCTCAGTGCCTGAGAATACGGAAGAATTGCTGTGCTTGGGTATCCGAGTACATTTCTCTCATATACACCGATCAATGCATCGAGCATCTCCGGATTCTCTTTGATATTCTTATTGAGGGACAGTTTATCCTCAGCTGCTGCTCCGTCAAGGAACTGTGCAAATACTTCCGGTCCGAATGCGAGGGAAAGTACGGCTCCACCAACTGCTGATGTAGATGAGAAACGTCCTCCGATATAGTCATCCATGAAGAAGGCTGCAAGGTAATCATCACTCTTTGCAAGTGGTGAAGTCTCACTTGTTACTGCGATCATATGCTTAGATGCGTCAAGTCCTGCATTCTTAAGAGCATCCTTAACAAAGGACTCATTTGTCAGAGTCTCAAGTGTTGTTCCTGACTTGGATACAAGTACGAAGATAGAGTGAGCAACATCTACAGAATTCAGAACTGCTGCCGCATCATCCGGGTCAACGTTGCTGATGAACTTTGCTTCCATCTTGAATGTATCATTCTTCTTTGCCCAGTTCTCAAGTGCAAGGTACATTGCGCGAGGACCGAGGTCACTTCCGCCGATACCGATCTGAACAACTGTTGTAAACTTCTCTCCGGCACCGTTTGTGATCTCACCTGCATGTACTTTGTTCGCGAACTCTGCGATGCGGTTCTGCTGCTCTACGTAGAAAGCACGTTTGTCTACGCCGTCAGCCTCAACAGCATCTCCGAGCTGTCCGCGTGTCATATGATGAAGTACGAGACGCTTCTCTCCTGTGTTCACAACTTCTCCGTTGTAAAGTGCTTCGAACTTCTCTGTCAGCTGTGCTTCTTCTGCCAGTTTCTCAAGAGCTGCGAGAACTGTGTCATCCACTTTCTTTGCTGCATAATTGTATGCTAATCCTTCTGCCATCGGAACGCTGTAGTTCTTCACACGCTCTGCTCCGTTCTCTCCGGCCATCACTGCTGCGAGGTCTACACTTTCTGTCTTCTTAAGTTCCTGATAAGAAGTAAGCTTATCCAAATTGTTCCAGGTAATCATCGTTGTAATCATCGTTGATTCCTCCTTCAAAAAATAATCAAGTTCATTATACAATCAATCCCGTGCAAATTCAACCCACAAACGATATTATCAGAGCAGCTCCGCAAACAGACGTAAGATCAGCTGTCCGAGTCTTAAACCCGCACTTCTTCCTTCTTTATACTGCTCGGTCACTTCTCTGCTTTCTCCCATCGTGCGGATCAGATCATCCCGGATCTCCAGCACTGCGTCGCAATCTGCCAGGAAGCATCCATTCTCAAAGTGATGGTACAGGCTGCGGTAATCGAGATTGATCGTTCCACAGGTCGCCATTTTATCATCTGCCACACTCATCTTCGCATGACAGAATCCCGGTGTCCACTCATAGATACGGACTCCATGCTTAACCAGATTATGATAGAAGGAACGGGTCACACTGTAGACCATCTTCTTGTCCGGGATACCCGGTGTTATGATACGTACATCAACACCACGCTTTGCTGCCAGTGTGAGTGCATGTGTCATCTCGTCTGTGATGATCAGGTATGGAGTGATAAACCAGCAGTATTTCTCCGCTTTGTTCGCCATACTGATATATACTTCCTCGCCTACCTGCTCACCATCAAGCGGACTGTCTGCATATGGCTGGACATAACCACGCTGTTGTGCCTGGTATGCATAGTTAATCACATATTTCTCCGGTACAAGTTCTTTTGACTTTACATTTCTGGCTGCATTCCACATTTCCAGAAATGCTACTGTCATAGACTTGACCGCATCTCCTTCCATACGGATCCCGGTATCTTTCCAGATTCCATACGGATGTGTGATGTTGAAATACTCATTCGCCAGATTGTATCCACCTGTGTAAGCAACTTTTCCGTCAATCACAGTAATCTTCCGGTGATCGCGATTGTTCAGGAACATATTCAGTCCCGGCAGAATCGGGTTAAATACACGGCATTTGATTCCTAAAGATTTCAGTTTTGTTGCAAAATCCATGTTCACAAACCAAATCGATCCCATATCATCATAGAAGATACGGACTTCTACGCCTGCTTTCACACGGTCTTCAAGTACCGTCTGGATCCGTTGCCATGCCTCTTCGTCTTCGATGGCATGATACTCCATAAAGATGAACTTTTCTGCCTTTGAAAGATCCTCCAGCTGTGCATCCAGCCCTTTGATCGCCTCATCATAATATGTAACATCTGTGTTCTGATAAACCGGGTAACAAGAGTAATTCGTCAGATAAGAAGCGATTGCCCCCGCCTGCGGACTCTCTTCTTTCATCCATTCGAGAATCTGTCTGTTATCCGGAAGATATGGGAGCAGTTTTTTATCAATCTCTTCATATCTTGCCCGCATCTTCTTCGTACTTCCATTCAGACCTACGAGAAGATACAGACTCACACCAAGAATCGGGAATGCAAGCATCAGTATGATCCATGGCATTTTCATTGATGAAGTCTTATCCATGCTGTAAAGTCCAAGCACAAGAAAGATTGCCACGATTCTTGTTGCCCAGTCAATAATGGTTGCGTATTCACTTACCTTTGTGAACAGAAAGAGAAGGAAGACAATCTCCAGCAAGATAGATACTGCTGTGAAGATCAGCCTCTTTGTTCCGTTCTCTGTCTTTTTCTTTCCCTCGAGTGTACTGCTGCTCAAATTTACATGCCCCTTTTCTCTTTTCCTTTTAATAATTGCTATTTTCTCTTTGCATAGAAAGACGGAGAATCCGATCACTCAGATTCTCCTGACTCTTTTAATTAACACATACTATAACAGATATGGAAGGAAATTGAAACAAGTATTTTCTTTTTTTCCACTGTTTTTTTATTCATGTCTAAGTGCCTCGATTGGATTCATGTTCGCCGCTTTCACGGACGGGATCAGTCCGAAAATAATGCCGATCAGTGTAGAGAACAGCACTGCGATCACAATCGAAACTCCGCTGATCGCTACCGGAACCGCTGAGACTTTGGATATAATGTACGCAAGTGCGATTCCTCCAAGAACACCTATAATTCCTCCAAGCAGTGTCAGTACCGCCGCCTCTGTCAGGAACTGTGTCAGAATTCTGCGCTTTCTCGCTCCGAGTGCCTTCTTTAATCCAATCTCGCCGGTACGTTCTGTAACTGACACGAGCATGATATTCATAACTCCGATTCCACCAACTAACAGGGAAATGCTAGCGATCCAAATCAGCTGCTGATTTGTCGAGTTACTGATCTCCTGGATCTGTGTTGCCTGTTCTAACAGATCTTCTCCTTTGTATTTCACGGTATCATCTGAAACTGTCAGCATAGCATTTAAAATATCTGCGGCTTTCTCTCCTGCCGTTGTCATATCATCTGTACTTTTTGCACGCACGACAAGGTTCTGTGGTTCGTCATACTGGTAGATGACCGGCCATACATTATCCGGAATAATGATCTTTCCACTCTGGTCATCTGACATGTAGCGGTAGTAATCTTCCATTGAGTTGATTACCGGCTGGGACTCTGCTTTCTTTGCAACCATTCCAACGACAACAAAAAGGTTCGTCCTTTAATTTCGATCGTTCTTCCGATCACATCTGCATTGTCGAATAAACTTGCCGCTGTTGTCTTGTCTATCAAGGCTACTTTTCGTCCTTCGGAATAATCTTTGTCTGTTAATCCTCTTCCTTTGGTCACCTGATATCCGTAAACATCCAGATAATTTCTGTCAATTCCAAGGATCACGCTGTTACTTAATGACTTTGCGCCGCGGTAAACTGCGTCGTATTCATTTCTTGTATGATATAAAGACGCTGTCTCCACTTCCGGGAGTTCAACGACTTCCTGCAATGTCTCGTCTGAGATCTCCGGCACTCCGTCCGGGAGTGACTGATACTGCAGATCGATCGGCCAGTCACCCTGATAGAGCTGTACATTTACCGCGTCATTTCCTGCACCGCCCAGATTCTTCTTAATCTGTTCATTCGTTCCTTTGATCGTGGACACAATTGCTATAATGGAACCGATTCCTATGATGATTCCGAGCACTGTGCGCGCAGATCTTAATTTATGATTCCAGATTCCCTGAAACGCCAGTCTGATGTCTTCTAACATAATGGCACCTCACTCTCTTTCATTTTGATACTGTTCAGTCTTCTTAATAATAGTCGTACAGGGTATCTGCTTCCTGTGTCTTTGCGCCTTCTTTAACATCTCTGCCGTAAGGGAATGCGATCATGTCGTCCATTGTGAGGCCGGAGGTGATCTCCAGTGAATTGTACATATTTTTGCCAACCTCTACATACTGTTTTGTTAATCTGCCGTTATCGCCCCGCTTGTAGACATAATAGCGGTTTCCTTCCTCGCGGACAAACATTTTTTCAAGATAGATTGATCCATCACTACCTGCTGCAATTCCATTCATCGACAGATTCACAGACTCACCGTTCGAGAGATTTGCGTCTCCGTGGATCACGAGCGTGAACGGATAGAAGGACTGATTCTGGTTCTCTCCTGTGGAATAATCGCTTACCGGTGAGTTGCCAACACCTGTAACTGTCGCTTCGTAGGATTCTCCCGACTGCCAGGACATTACAGTCGCAGTCATTCCTTCTTTGATCTGATCAAGCATTGTCTCTCCGACTCTTCCGGTCACATAGAAACCTTCTTCTCCGACAACGCTGACAACCGGTTTGTTCTCATTCTTTGCAGATGCTTCGTCAGTCGCTTCTTTGACTACACCTTCTACCGTACTTTTGATCACGCCGTCCCCGACCTTTTCTTCAGCTTTTTCAGTTCCAGTTCAGCGGATCTCTTGGAAAGATCCAGATCTTTGATCTTCTGCTCTTTCTCCTTGATTTGCTTCGTCACTTCTTCCTTTGACGGGAGGTCCGGGGTGTCTGGGATAACCGGATCTTCTGAAATATCCGGTTCCGGAGTTGGCTCTGGTTCCGGAGTTGGCTCTGGATTTGGAGTTGGCTCTGGTTCCGGAGTCGGCTCCGGGTCTGGAGTTGGTTGTGGATCCGGTATGACTACCTGTCCTGTTTTTCCATCGAGGATCCAACAGGATAAGAATTTTGTCGGCGCTTCTGCGTTATCTACTACATCAAAGGCACACACTTGACCCTCTTTTAATACTTTGAGCATAAACGGTGCATTTACGGCTGCCCCCGGTGCGCAAAGATAACGATACGGTTTTTCCATTGTTCCGTCTGCGTCTTCTTTATTATAAGGAACAGAATCTAATGTAATCTCACTGTAAACCTCTTTTTCCCTTTAATGCTTCAGGGAATGGACGCTCAATTGCGGAAGACGGTACATCGTCTTTTTTTATTATCATCTTTGGATGTGTCATCCTTCGCATTATTATCTTTCGAAGCATCGTCTTTTGTGTTGTCATCTTTTGTCGTATCATCTTTCGAGGTATCGCCATCCGGTTTTTTATTCTCATCCTCTTTTGATGTATTAAGAATGGTTGTCTTTACAGCACTCATCTTCTGTACAGTTGGCTGCTGTTCTCCATCTGTGCTTGTCTGCACGACGGATACCCCCGTATCTGCCTTCGCGGTCTTCGTCCCCTTGAGCTGGGTGATCTCTTTCTGCAGGTTCTGAATGTTCAGGTCAATCCCCTGAATCTGCATTTCTTTCATCTCAAGTTCCAGGGAAGAAAGTGTCGTGTCATATGCCACAAGACGGTCTCCAACTTTCACCGTATCCCCGGCTTTCACGTAAACCTGTGTGATCGGCATAGTATCATCCACGTAAATGTCCTGCTTCTGGTTCGTTGTGACGGTTCCGTAACTTGCAATCCCACTATCATCGTACCAGCCGCCGGAATTCAAACTGCTGACAGGAGCTACTTTAACAGCCTTTCCGCTGTTCTTCACTGCGAAACCGATTCCAAGTGCAAGAACGATACAGCCTGCTGCCACAGGAATGCCGATCTTGATTATTTTCTTTTTATTCATCCACACTCTCCTCCGTTCCCGGAACTCCTTCCTGCATTGCATTTTCTTCTACAGGTTCTTCGTAACCGCCCTCGGCTCCTGACATATCTGAAGTACTGCCTGATGTACCTGAATCGTTCTTCACAACAGCTGCACCTTTTTTGCACTCCTCGCTTGGCCATACAATGTAATCAGAAGCTTTCAGTCCGTCTACGATCTCACAGGTTCCCATATCTTCGTTCGTCTCTCCGAGTGTAACAGAACGCTTCTCCAGCTTGTCATTATCTCCTGCTACCCATACATATGGATGATCTGAATCTGCGTCTACAATGTAGTCACGCATCAGCCACATCTTGTCTGCTTCCAGTGAAGTACTTGTCTCGATATAGACATGCTGTCCGAGCATCAATCCATCCACTGTATCCAATGTGACATAGAATGGATACTTTGTTGCCTGATTATCGCTGTTCTCAGAACCATAACTCATAGAATCCTGGGAACTGTTCTCCGGCTTCTCTGTGTCTACGTTATCTACTGTACCTGTCCAGATCTCATCTTCATTCACTCTGGAGCGGATCGTCACCTGTGTGCCCGGTGTCAGATCTCCGATGTTCTGCTCGCTGATCTTTCCTTTGATTCTGTATTTTCCTGTAGAAAGGATACTCATAAACGGTTTGGACTCTCCTGTAGAAGGGTCTGTTCCCTGCTGTTCGTTGATCTCCTGTACAATTCCGGCAACTGTAGAAGTTACTGTAGACTGTTCCAGGCTCTTCTGTGTACGGTTTACTTCCAGCTCTTTTACTTTATAATTGTACTCTTCCTGCTTAATCTCCATCTGAAGTTCCTGGATCTGTGTCGTATAGGACAGCTGTTCGCTGGCCGGCGCACTCTTCTTCTCCGTTGTAAGTGTCGCGATCTGTGAATTCAGGCTGCTGATGTTGTTCGTGATCTTCTCAAGCTCCAGTTTTCCCTGATCTAATGTCATGGCAAGCTCTTCTGTATCGTATTCAAACAACTTTGTTCCAGGCTCTACTTCCTGCCCTTTTTCAACAAAGATCTGTTTTACCTTCTGGTTGTCTGCCAGTGTCAGTTTCAACGTATCCTGTGCTTCAACCACTCCTGTAAAACGGTTCTGTGTCCCAAGTCCTGTCCCTGTGATCATTCCGACGGAATCCGCATAAAGAACATTCTCTCCATCTGCTCCACCTCCGCCTGTCAGATTCTTCACAAGAATCAGGGCGATCACTGCCATAAGGAAGATACCTCCACCAATCAACATTCCTTTTTTCTGTTTTGTATCCAATCTTCTTTTTTTTTCTTTCGGCTGACTGGAACTCTGTGTGTCGGATGACTGCTTTCTGATTCCCCGCATCGTTTGCCCTCCTGCTTTATTTTATTTTTCTTCTTTTTGTGCAAAAGATAAAATCTCCGGGACACCCGGTACAATCTGCACAAAATATTCTCTCATACCATCAGTATACAGGAAATGTGCCTAAAAAGACATTGATATTTTCTTAAGATTTTTTATCTTTTTTTCTATAGCCGGCTCACAGACTCCTTCTGCCCCGGCAAGCAGAATCATCAGAAGCAAATCTCTCTGTGTTACAAACCATGCTTCTTTTGTCTCGTACCATTCCTGAAGGGTATGGATTCCGTCTTCTTCTCCACCTCTTCCAACAGTGATTGCCGGGATTCCCATACTGATCGGGATATTCGCATCTGTACTGCTCTCATACCGATACTCCGGTTCAATCCCCAGCAGTTCTGCCGCCCGGAATGCTGCTTTCACGATCGCACAGTCCTTTGGCTGTGCCCCCGCCGGTCTCACACCGCGTCCTTCGATCTGCACTTTGATCTGCGGCTTTGAAGCATCCCATCTTGCATTTTCTTCTTCCACTGCCTGTTTGATCACTTTATGAAGTTCTTTGTCCAATCGGTTCAGCTCTTCTTCGCTGTCCGAACGGAGGTCTACCAGCATGGATGCAGAACCTGAAATTGTATTTACAGAAGTTCCTCCCCTGGATCACGCCTACGTTAAATGTTGTCTTCGGCTCATTCGGGACCGGAATTCTGCGATCTGTGCGATTGCTCGTCCCATTGCATGGATTGATTAGGAATGCCAAAGTTCTGGAAACTGTGACCACCTCTTCCGGTAAATGTCACCTCATAACGGTGACTTCCTGTTGCCGTATAGATCACCCCCGCCCGTATACTGGTTATCAATCGAGACAAATGCATCTACCTCTGGACATTCTTCTGAAGCCTTGTTGTCGTATCCGAACAGATACTTCACGCCCCTTAGATCTCCAAGTCCCTCTTCGCACACATTTGCACAGAAGATCAAGTCCCCTTTGTGTGAAGATCTGCATGGATCATTGCTTTCGCTACTGCGATCATCTCCGCCACTGCATGTGTGTCATCGTTAATGCCAGGGCAATAATAACGATTCCCTTCTTTCCTTATCGACAGATCTGTCCCTTCCGGAAATACTGTGTCTGTGTGTGCTGCAAGCATTACACTCGGTCCTTCACCGGTTCCCGGCCAGATCCCAAGCACATTTCCAACAGCGTCAATCCTGACATCCCTAAGCCCGATCTCCCGGAACCGCTCCCGGATATACTCCGCTTTTTTCTCTTCCTTATAAGAAGGTGCCGGGATCTGACACATATTGAGAGTATCCTGAGTCGTTGCCGGATCTTCTTCCTTTATATATTCCAATGCCTGTTTTATTTTTTCATTTTCAAGAATCATTTTCCTGTTTCCCTTCGTTCTTTGTACTTTGTGTTTATAATATGAATATGAAGTTCCTCCACTTGCTGTAATAAACACTTTTAGTATATCATATTTTCTTAATGATACCGTGATTTTGCGGATTTTCTATAACAGTAATTTTTTATTGAACTTTTTCATTTATCGTGGTATACTCTGACTAAAGTTTTGAACTTTTAAATTGAACTTTTTAGAGATTTTCGTATTGAAGCAGATTTTAAATTGAACTTTGTATTTTGTTAATACTTTATTAATGGGGTCTGATCCCCGGAAGGATAACCTCAGAAAGGAGCTTTATGGAAACCTTTGCAGACAGATTAAAAGCCGCTATGAACGAGCAAGGCCTGAAGCAGGTTGATCTTGTTCGTCTTGCCCAGCAGAAAGGGATCAAGCTTGGGAAAAGTCATGTCAGCCAGTATGTCAGCGGGAAGACAATCCCGCGTACCGACATCTTACATTTTCGCAGATGCCCTGCAGGTTGATCCTGCCTGGTTAAACAATAATAATGATAATGATTCCACACTGTCAGATGTTGATATGATACAGACATCCGCAGATAATTCAGGAGGTATGAAAGTGAGAGAATTCAAGAAATCATCCAAGTTAGATAATGTATTATATGATGTGAGAGGTCCGGTTGTTGATGAGGCTGCCAGAATGGAAGAGATGGGAACTCATGTACTGAAGCTTAATATCGGAAATCCGGCTCCGTTTGGCTTCCGTACACCGGATGAGGTGATCTATGACATGAGCCGTCAGCTTTCTGACTGCGAAGGCTACTCTGCTTCTGCCGGTCTGTTCTCTGCGCGAAAAGCGATCATGCAGTATGCCCAGTTAAAGCACCTGCCGAATGTAACGATGAGCGATATTTACACAGGAAATGGTGTCAGTGAACTGATCAATCTTACGATGTCTGCTCTTTTGGATACAGGGATGAGATTCTGATCCCGTCTCCGGATTATCCGCTCTGGACAGCTTGTGCTACACTTGCCGGTGGAAAGCCTGTGCACTATATCTGTGATGAGCAGTCTGACTGGTATCCGGATATCGAAGATATGCGTAAGAAGATCAATGACCGTACAAAAGCAATCGTTATCATCAATCCAAACAATCCGACTGGTGCTCTTTATCCGAAGGAAGTACTGCAGCAGATTGTAGATCTCGCAAGAGAACATCAGTTAATCATTTTTTCTGATGAAATCTATGATCGTCTTGTTATGGATGGTGAAAAACATATTTCCATTGCTTCTCTCGCACCGGATTTATTCTGTGTAACATTCAGCGGATTATCCAAATCACATATGATCGCCGGTTTCCGTGTCGGCTGGATGATTTTAAGTGGAAATAAAAATATTGCAAGAGACTATATCGAAGGAATCAAGATGCTTTCCAACATGAGACTTTGTTCTAATGTACCGGCGCAGTCAATCGTTCAGACGGCATTGGGCGGTCACCAGAGCGTAGAAGATTATATTGTTCCGGGTGGACGTATTTACGAGCAGCGTGAATATGTTTACAAGGCTCTGACGGATATTCCGGGAATCAGCGCAGTAAAACCGCAGGCTGCATTTTATATGTTCCCGAAGATTGATACGAAGAAGTTCAATATTGTGAATGATGAGAAATTTGCTCTTGATCTGCTTCGTGACAAGAAGATCCTGATCGTTCAGGGAAGTGGATTTAACTGGCATCAGCCGGATCATTTCCGCGTGGTTTATCTGCCGCGTATTGAAGTACTGAAAGAGGCGGTTGGTAAAATCGGGGAGTTCCCGCAGTATTATAGACAGTAGGAATTCAAAAAATGAGCTTTGGAAAGCCAAAACTTTCCAGAGCTCATTTTTTTATCGAGGGCGAAACCTAACTCTATCCAAGCAGTTCTCTTACCATCTCTGCACCAAATTCAACTTTCTCCACATGGTTCACCTCAATCTGATACAGCGCATTCGCTGCGATGTGTTCTCTGCCTGTTCCAGATCTCGGATTCCTGATGTATTGGAGTACAGTTCAATCACTTCATTGAGTGCCTCTTCTGTCATAATGCACTCTTCTGCCTTCAGGCTCATGCGTTTCAGCACCTTCGGAAGTGCGAATTTGGAGAAGATTACTTTCTTCTCTTCCGGTGTATAATCCGGGATATCAATGACAGCGAAACGGGACATGAGCGGTGCACTGATCTGATCCTTGTCATTCGCTGTAGCGATTGGATATACACCAACGGTAGGGATCATACACTCCATGTAATTGTCTGTAAATCCAAGGTTGTCCAGCAGTGTAAGTAAAACATCTGCCGGGTTTCCGTTGCCCTTGCCTGATGCTGCTTTATCAAGCTCGTTGATGATGAATACCAGGTTGGATTCTCCTGCCATGGAGAAGGCTTCCATGATGATTCCTGGCTTTGCGTTTGAATAGATTCTGGAACTTCCTGTCAGCTGTTCCGGATCGTTGATGGAACTCATATCCAGAGTTGTCCACGGAAGTTTCAGGATACGGGCAACCGCATAGGCAATCTGAGATTTACCTGTACCTGCCGGGCCTACAAGAAGAAGTCCGTATGCCGGAAGTGTGTGTGTACGGTTAATCTGAATGATCGTCTCTATGATTCTCTGCTTTACTTTCTCCATTCCATACAGCTCTTCATCCAGAATTCTTCTCGCTTCATCCGGATCGATTGCTCCAAAGTAATTGCTCTTCCACTGAATATTCATCATGATAGAAAGTGCTCTCTGTGCGTGACGGCGCTCTTCCTGAGAGACCTCGTGAGAACGTGCAACTGCAAGATTTCTTCTTGCCCACAGACGAATGTTATCCGGAAGCGTACGTCCTGCGCACGTCATAAAATCTGTAATACTCTGAATACTTGTAAGCTTCATGTCATCTCCGGACTCTTCCTGCTCGTCATCATTGATCTTTTCTTTTGGCGCATCACTTGCAAACAGCCGCTCGATCATAAACTGAAGGAAGCCGTCCTCAGCAGATAATTTTGTTCCGCCTCCAAATGCGATCTCACGGATTCTGTAAACGGCATAACCATCCGGCTTATTTTCTCCGGAAAGACGTACGTTAATGTGATTTTCTCAAGCCATTTTAAAAGGCTGACAAAACGTGCATCCACTTTCAGGATATCTGCGCTGCATGTTCCGTCCTTTTCATCAAACTCAAATGCGGTCTGCTTATTCTGATTGGTAAACACACCGCAGGAATGATGGTTCCACTTCCGGTTCTGGTTATCCAGAACAAGAATCGGACACTCCGGTGTCGCATGGTCTTCGTTGGAACAAAATGTTGTATAAGTACACTGAACTTCTTTCTTATCTTCCGGTGCACTGTTAAAGTCAAATACTGGCATACTTTCATCTCCTCATGTTTTGTTTTCAGAAACATTACTATTCTACCACAAACTTTTGAAAGAAAAAGGAAGAATATTATGCATCTTCCGGGTTTATTTCTATCGAATATCTTAAGATATCCTAAAACTTGGCTACATTTCTTGTAACTTGTATCTTTTTATGCTACGATACTTTTCAGAAGGATCTTGTCAACTTCTGACATTTTTCGAACTAATTCATGCAAAGGAGAATCTTCTATGAAAATCTGTCCAAAATGTAATTCACTCTGCGAAGACAGTGCTTCTTTCTGTCAGGAATGTGGTGCTCCGCTTCCTGCTCCTAATGATAATGCTCATACACAGGAGAATCAAAAGCAGCAGGAAAGCCAGTTCCAGCAGAATGCATATTACCAGAATGCATACCAGAACAACTATAATCAGAACAATTATTACCGGAACGGGGCAACTGCAGGCATTATGCCACGTAATCTTGTACTTGCAATTGTTTTTTCTTTTTCTCACCTGCGGCATCTACAGTATCTACTGGATGATCAAGCTGAATGATGAGGTGAATCAGCTGGCTGGAGAGCCTCAGGCAACAAGCGGAGGCATGGTATTCCTATTTTCTTTGATCACCTGTGGAATCTATGGTATTTACTGGGCTTATAAGATGGGAGAACGCTGTGACCGCATCAGAGGAATACAGGGGAATTCTTCTATTCTCTACCCTGGTTCTCTCGATTTTAGGATTAGATATTGTATATTTCTGCTTATTGCAGGATATGATCAACAAAGAGGTATCTTAATCGTAAAAGAGGATACATAGAAATTCTTGTCACATACAAGTTTTCTATGTATCCTCTTTCTTCTATCTTTCTATTGCATTAGACATGGAAACATCCACCGCCAATAAATTCTCTCAAAAGTGAATTCGTTGGCACATTGTCATTTCCGATTCCTACGAAATAATCCAGGAATTTCAACAACCGCTTTGCTTCAACATATTCCGGAGAGTCTTTGCTTACGCCAAGAAGCAACGGCTCCACATACTGTTTCAACACTGCCAGTTCATAGATCAGGGAAGAGTTAAACATCACATCTGCATATTCCTGATATGGGAAAATATTCTTCTCTTCTCTTCTCACTGACGGCCACATTGAGATGGTCTTCGTCGCCGATGCCCCTCTTGTTCTTGCATCCCTGACAAGTCTTCGGATCAAACGTCCGTCTGTAGACGGAATCCGGTTATGCTCATCAATATTCAGCTGTGTTAATGCACTGATATAGATCCTGAATTTCCGGTCATCACATAACTGTTCTGTCAGCTTCGGATTCAGGCAATGGATTCCTTCGATTACAAGGATATCATTTTCACCGAGTTTCTTTGGCTTTGTTTCAAAATTCCGTTTACCGGTCTTAAAGTCAAAAACCGGAAGATAGACTTCCTCGCCTGCCAGCAGATTGCTCATGTCCTCATTGAACTTTTTCCACATCGATTGCTTCAATGCATTCGAAGTTATAATTTCCATCCTCGTCTTTTCGGTGTTTTCTCCCGATCCACGAAATAATTATCTACAGAAATCGGATGTGGATGAAGCCCGTTCACTCTGAGCTGAATGGATAAGCGATGTGAAAATGTTGTCTTGCCGGAAGAAGAAGGTCCTGCGATCAGAACAAACTTTACCCCCGGACGATCTGCGATCTGCTTTGCGATCTCTCCGATCTTGCGCTCCTGGAATGCCTCCTGCACAAGAACAATCTCACGCATATCATCCTGCGTGATCATGTCATTGAGCGCGCCGACGGTATCAATCCCCTGCTGGTCTCCCCATCTCACAGACTCACTGAGTACACGAAACAGCTTATCCTTTGGCACAAATAAAGGCACTTTCTCCGGTTCGTCTTTCAGCGGCATCTGAAGTACGATTCCGCCCTGATACAGATACAATGCAAAATACTTCAAATCTCCTGTATCCGGCATCATATAACCATAATAATAGTCACGGAATTCATTCATGGCATACAGGTTCACGTGGGAACTTCTCCGATACCGGAACAGGCGTTCTTTATCAAACATTCCATATCGATGGAATAATTCCACTGCCTCTTCTGTATGGATCAACTCCTTTGTGATTGGAAGTCTCTGCTGTACAAGTTCATACATGCGTTCTTCAACTTTCCATTGGAATTCCATTCCCACATGATCGATTCCTTCCACCGTACAGTAAAATCCTGCACCTAACGAAAAATGAATCCTTACCCGCACCTGCTGCGGACGCTCATGGCCAATCACATCTTGTACTGCCTTAATAAAAAGAAAGCAGACACTTCTCCGATACGTGTCATACCCCGCCGTATCCTGTGTTGTAATAAATTGCAGCGTACAGTCTCCGGAAACCTGTTTTCTAAGTTCTTGCAGACGATGTCCATCCAGCATCACAAGTGCGATCTGATGTTTATACTCTTTCTGAAAATCCTTCGCGATCTCCTGATAAGACGTCCCCTTCTCATAAAGATACTCTTTTCCGCTTATCGTAACCTTACATTTCTGACTTTCCAACTCTCAGCCACCTCCACTGTCTTTGTGAACTGCTTTTCGCTCACAACTGCCCTGCTGAACATTATTATGCGTTCACTTCTGATTATATGATCTGGAACGGATGCTCGATTGGATCTGTAAGTACATCCAGCACCGGAAGCTTCTTCTCGAAAAACTGCTTCATATCTTCAATAAAAATATATTCTGTGCCATAATGTCCTGCATCAATTACTGCAAGCCCCTGCTCTACTGCATCAATTCCATCATGATGACCGATATCTCCTGTCACAAGAACATCTGCCCCCTTCTCGAGAGCAACTGCAATCGAGCTCTTTCCTGATCCCGGAGAAATTGCAAGACGATGCACCTTCTTCTGCATATCTCCAAATACTTCCCGACTTCCAAGTTCAAGTCTGTGTTTCACATAGACACAGCACTCTTCCAATGTCATATCTTTCTCCAGATTACCGATTCTTCCGATTCCTTCTGGATTCCCTTCTTCATCTGTATAGGTAACATCTAACACTTCCCCATTCTGAAGGTCCATGATCTTTCCGGACAGTTCTGCCATACCAAGCACATCATAATTCGTATGCATTGCATAATAGGAAATGTCATTCTGAATCAGCTTCACAATTCTTCTTGTAATAAAATCTTCATCCGTCACTTTCTTTACTGCTGAGAATAAAAGCGGGTGATGTGTGATCAGCATGTCCGCACCTTCCTTGATCGCACGGTCGATCACAACATCTGTTGCATCCAGTGCCAGATAAATTCTGGACACCTCTTTCTCTGAACGTCCTGCAAGCAGTCCTACATTGTCAAATCCCAAAGCTGCTGTTCGCGGGAATGTTGCCTCTATTACCTGTATAATCTCTTTACACTGCATAATATTTCATCCCTTTCTCTGCTTCTACAAGTTCCTGTTCCAATTCTTCTTTTCTCTGACGGATCCGGTCAGAATCTTTCGCTTTCAATCCTTCTAAAATACTTTGATAAATGCGTATCTCTCTTTCCAGATACTCTCTGAGTACCGGATGTTGTTTCTCCAGCAAAAAGCTTTCCATATTTTAACTGAACCGTATCCCAGCACTTTACTTCTGTATCTTCGCCTGCTATATCAGCTACCGGTGGTCTTACCTTCATCATAGGATAATATTTTCCATCTTCACAGACCATATCTTCTTCCAGAAATTCATATCCCTTCTCAAGAAGAAATGCCCGCACTTTCTCAATCTCTGACTGTGGCTGAAGGATACACTCCTCAAGCTTTCGCACCACTTCCTCTCCTTCTGTCAGGATCCGGATCACAAGTCCGCCGCCCATTCCTGCGATGACCGCAGACTGGACTTCTCCCGGCTGTAATGCCTGAAATCCATTGGAAAGTCTCGTCTCTATCTCTGCTTCAAGTCCATTCTCGCGGATATGTTCCTCTGCTCGCTGCAGTGGTCCTTCATTGACATCAAGTGCAACTGCTTCTGTAATCTTCTTCTGCTGTGTCAGATAAATCGGAATATATGCATGATCCGTTCCAATGTCCGCTAATTTATAATGGGCGGTCACAAGATCTGCGACCGCCTGTAATCTTTTCGATAATTCCATCATTAATCCAGATAATCCCTCAGTTTTCTGCTTCTGCTTGGGTGACGGAGCTTACGGAGTGCTTTCGCCTCGATCTGACGGATACGCTCTCTTGTTACATCAAACTCTCGTCCTACCTCTTCAAGTGTACGTGCTCTTCCGTCATTCATTCCGAAACGAAGACGGAGGACTTTCTGCTCTCTCTCTGTCAATGTATCCAACACTTCATCCAGCTGCTCTTTCAGAAGTGTCTGTGCAGCTGCCTCGGCCGGTACCGGAACATTGTCATCCTGGATGAAATCTCCAAGATGGCTGTCCTCTTCCTCACCAATAGGGGTCTCCAGAGATACCGGCTCCTGGGAAATCTTCAGGATCTCACGCACGCGGTCAACCGGCATGTCCATCTCCTTGGCAATCTCTTCCGGAAGCGGTTCTCTTCCCAGTTCCTGAAGAAGCTGTCTGGAAACACGGATCAGTTTGTTGATTGTCTCAACCATATGTACCGGGATACGGATGGTTCTCGCCTGATCGGCAATGGCTCTTGTGATTGCCTGACGAATCCACCATGTCGCATAAGTACTGAACTTATATCCCTTGCGGTAATCAAACTTTTCAACTGCCTTGATCAGACCAAGGTTTCCCTCCTGGATCAGGTCAAGGAATAACATGCCTCTTCCAACATATCTCTTTGCAATGCTGACTACAAGTCTTAAATTCGCTTCTGCAAGCTCTTTCTTGGCTTCCTCATCGCCTTCTTCCATTCTCTGTGCAAGCTCAATTTCACGTTCTGCACTCAGAAGAGGTACCTTACCGATCTCTTTTTAAATACATACGGACCGGATCTTCAATACTCACGCCTTCCGGAACTGACAGGTCGATATTCTCCATATCCACGTCGTCTTCCTCAGATATGATAATGTCATCCAGATCTACATCCACCTCATCCGGTGTATCTCCGCTAATGCGCAGCATCAATGTTATTTGCCTCAAGGTAATCAAATACCTTCTCCATCTGATCTGCGTTGAGTTCCATATCATTGAAAAAATCATTGATCTCCTGGACATCCAGTATGCTCTTTTTCTTTTTACCAAGTGCAACCAGGTCTTTCAATCTATCAAGAAATTTCTGTGTAATATCGTCCATGTGTTCTTCCTTCCTTCGCTGCGCGCATCCGCAGCCTGTCTTGTTTTATTTTATCCTTATTGAATTGTAATATTCAAATTCTTCAGGTTCTCCAGCTTCCGTTTTTCTTCCATCAAATGCTGTAACCCCCTGCATATCTGTCGGGTCGAGATTCATTGTCTGATGCTCAATGCTATAACTCTTCACCCGCAGGATCGTCTCCTGTAAAGCCTGTTCTCTCTCTTCCTTTGTCTTCAGCTCTTTGATTCTTGTGTTAAACAAAGAGGCTGCTTCTCTGTGATCTTCTTCCTCTGTGAAATGATTCAGGATCTTCGCAGGATTCAAGGCTCCCTGCTTTCTCTGCTCATATAAAAGTTCTGCAACCGTCCGATACAGACTTTCTGTAAAATCACCCGGGCTTATGTACTGACTGATCTGATCAAAGAGCCTGTCATCATCGATCATCCAGGTCAACAATGCTTTCTGTGAAGTAAGGATTCCGTCTTCCTTTTTGCTTCTTCTCAGATCCCTCTGCCCGTTTCGGTCTTGCGACCGGTCTCGCCATTCCGGCATTCACAGCCATCTTTGCGACCATCTTCTCCAGGCTTTCCCGGCTGACCCGGTATGCTGTTGCAACAGCTTCGATATAGTTGTTACGCTCCAGCTCATCTTCGAATTCAAGCAGTCTCCTCGACACTTCCCTGAAGAAATCTGTCTTGCCTTCCGGAGAATTCATATCATATTGTTTCTCCAGCATCTCCAGGCTGAACATGAATCCATTACGCGCCGCATGGATCCGCTTCTCATATTCTTCTGCTCCAAGGTTCTTAATGAATTCATCCGGATCTTTATATGGATCCATCCTTACAACTTTAGCAGAAATCCCGGCCTCCCGCAAAATCGGCACTGCGCGAAGTGCTGCTCTTGTACCGGCTTCATCACTGTCATAAGTCAGATACACTTCCCGGACATAACGCTTGATCAGAGCTGCATGTCCTGCTGTCAATGCAGTCCCCAATGAAGCTACCGCATTCGTAAATCCGGACTGATGGAGAGAGATCACATCCATATATCCTTCGCAAAGAAGAAAGTATGGCTTTCTTGATGTTCTGGCACGGTTCAGACCATAAAGATTCCGGCTCTTATCAAAAACGACTGTCTCCGGTGAATTCAGATATTTCGGTTTCCCATCTCCCATCACACGCCCGCCGAATCCGATCACACGGTTATTCACATCCATAATCGGAAACATGACACGGTTCCAGAATTTGTCGTACACACCCTGACGTTCATCCGTGTTGATCAGTCCGGCCTGTCGAATCAGGTCTTCACTGTATCCCTTCTCTCTCAGATACTTATACAGATCATCACTGTATTTGTTCGAAAATCCCAGTCCAAACGCTGTGATCGTCTCATCTGAGAGTTCACGGTTCTTAAGATAACTGTAGGCCTGACTTCCACGCTCTGATTTCAGCTGTACGTAGAAATACTTTGCAGCCAGCTTATTCATCTCAAGAATCGTAGACTTTAAATCTGCTTTTTCCTTCGCTTCTTTCGAGTATTCCATCTCCGGAAGTTCGATTCCTGCTCTGTCCGCAAGAAACTTCACTGCTTCTACAAAAGAAAAATTCTCATATTCCATAAGAAATGTAAAAACATTCCCTCCCGCCCCACATCCAAAGCAGTAATACATCTGCTTCTGTCTGCTCACAGAAAAAGACGGTGATTTCTCATTATGGAACGGACATAATCCAAAATAAGAGCTGCCTTTCTTCTGCAGCCGGACATATCCGGAAATCACATCTACAATATCATTCCTTGATCTTACTTCTTCTATCAGTTCTTCTGAGTAGTACATGAGTGCCTCCGCTTAATGTTTAAAGAATACTCTATATATATATTCGACAAAACTCTTCTCTTTCCTTTTTATTTTTTTAATTTTCTTTTTTTTCTTTTCCAATATTATTTTTATTTTCCAAGCAGAACGGTTTTATATAAAAAACCAAGAATACTTTTGTTCTGTACTCTTGGTCTTATCTTACTGCGGAAGATGGGACTTGAACCCACACGATCGCATTGATCACAAGATCCTTAGTCTTGCTCGTCTGCCAGTTCCGACACTTCCGCATTCTGAAATATTTTTTTTGAAATGATGCGGAAGATGGGACTTGAACCCACACGATCGCATTGATCACAAGATCCTTAGTCTTGCTCGTCTGCCAGTTCCGACACTTCCGCATTTCTAAAATATTTTTTGAAAATGATGCGGAAGATGGGACTTGAACCCACACGAGCGCATTGCTCACAAGATCCTTAGTCTTGCTCGTCTGCCAGTTCCGACACTTCCGCATATCATCATTTTACCGTGGTCATCTGCGTTACCGCCTTGCCACAACGACTATAATACACGTTGCGGCATTAAATGTCAACAGTTTTTTTAATTTTTTTAAAAATTTATTTTTTATATACAATTAATACAATAAGAAAACCCGGTCTTCCGAAGAAAACCGGGCGAAAATACAAGCTCAAATTAAGCAAGTTTCTCTTTTGCTACTGCTGCGAGTGCTGCGAATCCTTCTCTGTCGCTTACTGCAAGCTCTGCAAGCATCTTTCTGTTCATGTCAACGTTAGCCAGTTTAAGACCATACATGAATTTGCTGTAAGAAAGTCCATTCATTCTTGCAGCTGCGTTAATACGAGCGATCCAAAGCTGTCTCATCTGACGCTTACGCTGTTTTCTTCCTGCGTAAGAAGATGTGAGTGCTCTCATTACAGACTGTTTTGCAACTCTGTACTGTTTGGAACGAGCTCCTCTGTATCCTTTAGCCAGTTTCAGTGTTCTGTTATGTTTCTTCTTAGCGTTCATTCCGCCTTTGATTCTTGCCATTTCCTAATCTCCTCCTTAATCTACTTCCAAATCTTACAGATATGGTAAAACCTTCTTCATGTTCTTTACATTTGTTGCATCTGTAATAGTTGCCTGTCTCAGATTTCTCTTTCTCTTTGTAGACTTCTTTGTTAAGATATGGCTCTTGTAAGCTTTATTTCTTTTCAGCTTTCCTGTACCTGTTACTTTGAAGCGCTTTGCTGCCGCTCTATTTGTTTTAATTTTTGGCATGATAATTTCCTCCTTTATTGTGCTGCCTTACAGGATCTTCATCCCGGATCATATTGTCTTAACGTTTTTCAGCTAAAACCATACTCATATTTCTGCCTTCCAGTTTTGCTGCCTTTTCTACTGTAGCAACATCTTCCAGCTGCTTTGCAAAATCATCAAGGATATGCTTGCTCTGCTGTACGTGAGCCATCTCACGACCTCTGAAACGCAGTGTCACCTTAACCTTATTTCCCTTGGAAATGAACTTCTTAGCATTGTTCACTTTGGTATTCAGGTCATTCGTATCAATGTTCGGTGATAAACGCACTTCTTTGATTTCAACAGTTTTCTGTTTCTTCTTGGCTTCTTTCTCTTTACGAGTCTGCTCGTATTTGTACTTGCCATAGTCAATGATCTTACATACCGGTGGCTTTGCTCCCGGTGCAATCTTCACCAGATCAAGCTCTGCTTCCTGTGCAAGCTTCATTGCATCTCTGGATGACATGATGCCTAACTGTTCCCCATCCGCGCTGATCAATCTTACTTCTTTATCTCTGATTTGTTCGTTAATCATTAAATCGCTAATTGTTGTACACCTCCGTCAAATGAATTTCCTTTAGGTTCTTACGCGAAAACACAAAAAACGAGTGAATATCATATCCACCCGACAAATGTAATAACTCCAACAGGAGCTCCTTATTATCGATATCGGACCATCAGTCACTCAATTGTGCTGCGGTGAGAGTGGATACTCTACTTTGTTTTTGCTTAACGCAACATCTAATCTACCATATCCACTCTTTCCTGTCAACACTTTAAATGCATTTTCTTTTGTTTTTTATTTTTTCGAAATTTATCTTTCATTTCCCATGCAGAATACGGCAACAACACCCGGTCCTGTATGACTTCCGATCACTGTTCCGATATTATTGATCAGAATATTCTCTATTCCCATCTTCTCTCTGACACGTCCGGCAACATACTCTGCATCTTTCAGGCAATCTCCGTGCGTGATCATTATGATCTCATTCTCCCAGCCTTTCGACTGTTCTACTGCCATATCAACAATTTTATTCAGAGACTTCTTGCGACCACGTTCTTTCGCAATCACCTGAAGTTTTCCATTGTTATCCATATGTATGATCGGTTTCACTTGCACGAGTGTCCCCAAAACTGCTGCCGCTTTGGAAATACGTCCACCTCTCTGCAGATGATTCAGATCATCCACCGTAACATTATGGCAAACGTGAAGCTTGTTCTCTTCTGCCCACTTTGCGATCTCATCAATCGTCTTGCCTTCTTCTTTCAGCTTAAGAGCATAGTACAAAAGCAAGCCCTCTCCCAGGCAGGCGCAAAGTGTATCGATCACGATAATCTTTGCTTCCGGATAATCCTCCGCCAGTTCTTCCGCCGCGATTCGCATACTATTGCATGTTCCGCTTAATCCGGAAGAGAATCCAAGATGAAGTACATCTTTTCCTTCCTTCACAAACGGTTCAAGCATCTCGCGTGCTTCCTCCGGATTAATCTGAGAAGTCACAGACATATGGCCTTCTCTTAATTTCTGAAAGAACTCTTTTGCTGTCAATCCTGACATATCTGTGTAAGTTTCTCCATCAATCGTATATTTCAACGGAAGAACCGGAACATGTCTCTCTTCCAGCCATTCCTTCGGTAAGTCTACAGTACTGTTCACGGTAATAATGAACTCTCTCATGTCAATAACCTCCTGCTCTCTTTCTTCCGGAAACCACCACTACATTCCATATAGCAGACATGTATTTTCCGGATAATCAATATTTTTTATATCATACCACCTTTTATAATAAAGAGCAAAGATATATTAACAAAATTAAGATTTTGTCAGTTAATTTTTACATTTAGATAATTTCTTCCTGAAAGTGTTTTATTAAACACGAGGAAACATAATACCAAAATACATCCCGCAACAAATCCATACAGATTAAACACTGCAGTCAGTACAAGAAGCATCAGTCTCATAAATTTTAATGCATATCCAAGTTCGAAATTCGGCTGTGTATAATTTGCCACTGCCACAAATGCCATATATAGCATTACCTCTGAATTGAACCAACCGGATTCTACCGAAAATTCTCCCATCACAATACCGGCGATCACACTCAACGGAGTACTGAGCATCGTTGGCGTATTCATCGCGGCCAGCCGTAAACCGTCAATCGACAGTTCAAGCAGAAGAACCTGCCAGATCAATGGAAGATTGATCTGATCACGCACCATTACAAATGAAAAAAACGTCTGGTAGCCACTGCGGATTCTGCATATATAATAGATACAATGGTGTAAAAAACACCGTTGCGATTGTGATCAGGGTTCTGGAAATCTTCAGATACATTCCGGTCAATGTCGGAAAATAATAATCATTTGCCTCTTCTATCATATCCAAAATGGACGTTGGAAGTATCATTGCCGACGGCGAGTTATCCACCAGAATCACAACCTTTCCTTCCAAAAGACAGGCTGCTGCCGTATCCGGTCTCTCTGTAAATTTGAACTTTGGGAAAGGATTGAACCATTTTCTCTTGAAAAGTGCTTCTGCAAGCCTCTGCTGATTCATTCTCAGGTCATCTACCTCAAGTTTCTCAATCCTTGATTTTATATTGTTTAAAAGTTCTTCATCTACACGGTCTGACATATAACAGACTGCTATGTCCGTTCTGGAACTCTGACCTGCTTCTGTCATTTCCATAATCAGATGTGGATCTCTGATCCTTCTCCGCATCAGTGCCGTATTAAATACAATTGTCTCTACAAAACCATCTCTGGAACCGCGAAGCGATTTATCTTTATCCGGCTCGTCTACACCGCGGGCAGGATAACTTCTGCAGTCCATACACAGTGCCGCATCATAACCCTCTACAAAAAACACCGCTGTACCGGAGAGTACATTTCTCAGAATATCATCAAAACATTTCAACACATCCACTTCTACATAAGGAATCTTCTGTTTCGAAAAAGTTTCCGCATCCTGTGGGAGATCTTCTGCTGTAATAGAAAGAAAAGAATCCATAATCTTTAACATTGCTTCATCTTTTATAAATCCATCAATGTAGTAGAATACCGATTCTTTTCCACCGATCTCCATCTCCCGGCGGATAATGTCAAAGCTTTTCTCCACCGGAAGGGTCTGATCCATATATTGAATATTTTCTTTAAAAGAACAACCGACTTCTTTTTTAATCTTTCTGATCATAAAACCTAACCCTCTTTTTTCTGCCTCTTATTTGCCTTGGCTTCACTGAGTTTAGGTTTCCCTTTTTTCTTACAAATTATTCTGTCAGCCTTTTATTTTTTTTTTGTTGTACTTCCAAATCCACCATTTCTTACTTCTGTCACGTCATCATCTAATGTAATTCCGTACTGTACGAAGATTCCCTGCATGAATCCATCTCCTGCTTCTACTTCTACGGTTTTTCCTTCATTAGAATCATTTGTGATCTTTGCAAAGATCTGTCCTTCATTGTCGGAATAATAATAATCGCTGTCGATAATTCCTACTGTATTATTCAGCTGCAGTCTGTACTTGAATCCCAGTCCGCTTCTCGGATAACATTTCAGCACCCAGTCCTGTTCCATCCATACACGGACTCCCGTTGGAATCTTGACGGTCTCTCCCGGTTTCAGTGTGATTTTCACCGGTGCAAAAAGTCATAGCCGGCACTTCCTGCTGTCGCTCTTCCCGGCAGTTTTAAAGACTCGTAGATTGCTTCCATCTCTTTTTTCTTCCGCTGTCTCAAATGTGTCTTTCCACCCTTCAAAGAACTTTTCTTTACTCACTTTTTCAAATCTTGCAATTCGATTCATCTCTGTTAATAACCTCCAATTTATTTTCACATTTTATCTGTTTTCTCATTCTTCTTGTCCCGTATACAGGAAGTTTATTCTTTCCTGCCCGCAAGCACTGTAATTCATTATTATAAAATACTTGAAAGTAAAAAACAAGTTGGTGAAATAATTCTCTTGAGATATTCTGTGTTTAGAGTATAATAGATTTTATAGACACGAAACAGAAGGTGAAAGTATGCGAACAATGGACTTTACTACAGAACAGCCGGATTGCTGCTCTGTCGGTGATTATTTGGAGATTGTCGAACATGAGCTTCCCACTTCCTATTGGTATATGCTCGAGCATGCCTACGGTGCAAGCACGAATTTCAAGAACCGGGGGAACGCTTGAAGGCCCGCAAAGGCAAAGTCATTAAGATCTGGAAGGACGACAGATTCAACTATATCACCCTGGAATTTGATGAAGAGGATGTGAAATGATGTACAACAAAGATGATGTTATATATATTCTTGAGAATAACACAACAATCCGTAAAGGAAAGATTGCACGCAAGCAGGGGGATAACTATATCATTCAGCTGATCGGCTCCTGCGGCGCACTGACAATGCCGGAAGATCAGCTATTTGAATCTGAAGAAGCTGCTGAAAAGAGCCGACAGCAGATTAAGCTGAACAGCGCGAATGTACAGAATGATTTCATATCTGTAAAACCGGATCCTTTCGACAACTGGATTGGGCGATAGGAATTGGTTTCAGAGTTGTTGAGAATATTCGTAATCGGAAACAGGATATAGAAAAGCACCTTCGGAAGAATAGTATCTTCCGAAGGTGCTTTTTTGTTTTTTCTTATCGTTATACTAAAACTCTCTAATCCAAACCTTTAGAACGGTGTTCCATACAGATCATAAGGTGTCACCTGATATACGTAATAATTCAACCAGTTCGTATACAGGTTATTGCAATGCGCTCTCCAGTCAGCATTGGTTTCTTCTCTGGATCGTCGTTCGGATAATAATTCTCCGGAATCTGTGGATTCAATCCTTTCCCCATATCTCTCTTATACTCGGAATCCAGTGTCATTCTATCATACTCCGGATGTCCCATTACAAAGATCTGACGTCCATCCCGGGCCATGCAAAGATAAACTCCTGCTTCTTCCGAATCTGCAAGAATTGTAATTCTGTCATCTTTCTCCAAAAGATCTTGCGGAACTTCTGTATGTCTGGAATGCGGTGCCAGAAACTTATCATCAAATCCTCTGACAATCGGAATCTTTCTGTTCCTTACGTGATGCCAGAACAAACCTGAACGTTTTTCCGGAAGTTGAACCTTATCAATTCCATAATGATAATAAATACCAGCCTGTGCTCCCCAGCAAAGATGAAGTGTAGACACAACATTTGTCTTTGTCCACTCCATAATACGTTTCAGTTCTTCCCAATAATCTACATCTTCAAACGGCATCTGTTCTACAGGTGCGCCCGTGATAATAAATCCGTCAAACCTTTTATCCTTGATATCATCAAAAGCTTCATAGAACTTATAAATGTGACTTGTTGATGTATTCTTTGACACATGACTTGTCACTCTTACGAAAGTAACATCCACCTGCAGCGGAGAGTTTGAAAGTGCTCTCAGAATCTGAAGCTCTGTATCTTCCTTAAGTGGCATCAGATTCAGAAGTCCGATACTGATCGGACGGATATCCTGATGTGCCGCACGCATCTCATCCATCACGAAGATGTTCTCTTGTTCCAATATTTCCTTTACCGGCAAATCATTTTGTACTCGAATCGGCATTGTCCTTATCTCCCTTTTTTCTTCTTGTATTTCTTTTATCTCTTCCTGTTTTTCTTTCTGTATATAAATTCCTTCGGAATCTACATATCCGTTCTTCCCATAGCACTCTGTATCTGTTGGAAGTTCTTTTTTCTTCAGGATAGAATTAACCAGCATATTTACAATATAATAAATCACCGCAAATGTCGGTACACCAAAAGCATTCCCGGAATACCAAACAATCCCCCTGCGATCAGGATTGAGAAAACAACCCAGAACGAGGAAAGTCCTGTCGAATTTCCTAAAATCTTTGGTCCCAGCACATTTCCATCAAACTGCTGCAATGCAATAACAAAAATGATAAAATAGAGCCCTTTCAATGGATCTGCAAGCAGAATCAGAATTGCACTCGGAATTGCTCCGATATACGGTCCAAAGAATGGAATTACATTTGTCACTCCTACGATCACGCTGACCAGCATTGTATATGGCATATTCAGAATTGATAATCCTATAAAACAGATTACTCCGATAATCAGAGAATCAATAATCTTTCCGATAATAAATCCACCGAAGATCTCATTACTTTTTCCACCAATCTGAAGAATCATGTTGGCCTGTCCCGGACGAAATACAGCGTAGATCAGCTTCTTTGTCTGTTTCTGGAACTTCTCTTTGCTAAACAAAACATAAATAGAGACAATGATTCCAATAATAAAATTAAAGACTTCACGAACCATCTGAATCATTCCCACAGTAAGCTGTGTCATCCACAGATTCACTTTCTCCATCAAATCTGTCTTCATCCAGTTCTGAACAAAATCACTTGCTTCTTCAACTATGCTCGCCAACATCTTTCCAACTGTTGAATCAGAAGAATGCATCTTACTGAATTCATGGATAAACCGGTTCATCTGACTCGGCACAGTGAAAATCATGTCGCGGATACTTCCATATAACTCCGGAATCATCATATTGAGAAGTGTAGTAATCAATGCCAACATTAAGATGACAGATACGAAGATTCCAACTCCTCTTGATATCTGTTTTTTCTTCTTTAATTTGGGACAATGTTTCTCCAAAAGCGGAATCATCCGACGGTCTATCCACTTCACAATCGGATTCAGCAAATATGCAATTGCCAGTCCATAAATAATAGGTTTTGCCACTGTTAAAAACTGCTTAAATAATACTTTTTATGGCCTGTTCTTTGAAGCTATATCTTCTTTTTTTCATGCTCTTCCCGCGAATTGTGTCTATAACTTTGATCTGTATGAGTCTTTGACGCCTCTTTCGCTGTCGTATGCTCATCCTGTCGATATTCACTCATGTACGATCATTTCCTTTCTTCTGTTAAATATACATATTACGATTATAACGCGGTTACAACAATAGAGTCAACAGTAGAAAAAAGAGATTCAGAAGATCCCCTCTTCCAAATCTCTTTCTATTTATCACGATTTTATACTTTTATCTGATACTCAATTACAGCAACAATCAAATGTTGCACATTCTGTCCCCACTGCTGTGGCAGGCGTCACCGCCTTCTACACTGATTTTCCCTGCGTGACATTTGCACTCTTCATTATATCTGCAATCTTTCGCCTGGCAGTCAACATCTGAGCAATCTGAAACAGACTTCATCGAATCCGTCTTATTGCTATAACTTCCTCTCTTCTTTCTTCAAAGCTATCACAACAGGTCTCCTGCGCATCCTTCGCACTGTTTCCACCCACCTGGATCTTATCCAGTTCGCAAAGATACTGATAATTGTGTACACATGTCTGTACGGTACAGCTTAATTCTGGCATACTGATTTCCTCCTCTTAATCTTATTAGAACAATATCAGTATGTCCCTTTCTTTTAAATATATACACTTATATCCAAAAACACAAAACGGTATGTATCTCTCAATACATACCGCCAGTAATCTGATTCTTATGCGTTCTTTCCACAGCAGAATTTATATTTCTTTCCACTTCCGCACGGACATGGATCATTTCTTCCGATCTTTTTTCGCCTTGCGAACTGTACCGGACTGTTTCTGCTCACGATACAGACGTTTCTTTGTCTCTGCATCAAAGATCTTATCCCACTGTGGGAGTCCATACAGCCAGTCAGCTTTTGCATCGATCATGTTCTTGTAAAGAAGTTCTTTATCAAATGCAAGACTTACAACTGTATCTTCTTCCATTGTCTCGATCGGGTTTGCTGTCTTCAGACTGTCATTGATTCCGTCAAGGAATCCAACCATTGTCATGACATCCTGTCCATATTTCTCAGCAAGCTCTTTCACTGTTCCCTTCACTTCTTCATCCGGGTTCTCGAGCAGCTGCTCGTAAATCTCTCTTTCGATTGTAAAGTATGTTCCCCAGAACTTCTCCAGCTGATCTTTCGGAAGATTACGGTCATAGGCCATATCACGCCACTGGTCTAATAAACATTTCTCACTCATTGTATATTGCTCCTTTATCTTTAAACTTCGAATTCAATCGCCCTTTTTATTATATAACAAATTTTATTTTGCCGTAAACAATTATTTGATATATACTGTTACTATTACTATATTGGCGTATGAAAGGACTGGTCACATGAAAAAAACTGAAACGTATTTCTGCACTGTTAGGAGTTTTTATTCTTATCGCAATGTATTTGTGCACACTGATTTTTTGCACTGATTGATTCACCTGTTGCTTCTGATCTTCTCAAAGCATCTATCGCTGCAACCATTTTCGTTCCTGTTATTCTCTATGGACTGCTGCTGGTCACACGACTGTTGAAAGATGATTCAAAAGACAATTCTGATCATAAATAAAATACTGCAGTCAGTAATGCACTGACAGAATCTACTCCCCGGGCGACATGCGAAGCTGTTTCCCGGGTTTTACTGCCTGTCTCCTCTTCAGATATTCTTCCATGGATAAATTTTTCTCTGTCTTTTTTTTTCATTGCTGTTCTGTTCCATCGAATTCCTCCTTCTTTTTCTCAGCTATATATTATATGAGGAACTTTCTGATTTATTACTATCTTTTTTGTTTTCCGCGCAGATCCCACGAGGAGCAACAACTACATTGTACGCCCAGTGTTCATTCTGAACGAAGTGTTTTTATATCAGAAAAGAATTTTCTGATATAACAAGAAATGTGCCTTGGCACATTCTGGCGCCTGCGGCGGTCGCTTGCGACACCTACCTTGTACGCCGCAGTGCGCATCCCTAGCGGAGCGTTTTTTATATATTAGGAAAGAACTTTCCTAATATATAAAAAATACAGGACGGTAGCTTTCACTTCCTGTCCTGTATTTCTGTTTCATTATTTATTACGATAAATAATATCGTCTCTTCCTGGTCCGTTACTGATCATTGTGATCGGATACTCGATCTCTTTCTCGATGAATTCAATGTATTTACGGCAGTTTTCCGGAAGATCTTCGTAGTTTTGATTCCACGAATGTCTTCTTTCCATCCCGGAAGAACTTTGTAAACCGGTTTTGCTTTTTCCAGGAGATGTGTTACAGGGAACTCTGTTGTCACTTCTCCATTGATCTCATAGCCTACACATACCGGAATCTCATCCAGATATCCAAGTACATCGAGTACTGTAAATGCTACATCTGTTGTTCCCTGCATTCTGCAGCCATATTTGCTTGCAACACAGTCAAACCATCCCATTCGTCTCGGACGTCCTGTTGTAGCGCCGAACTCTCCGCCGTCACCACCACGTCTTCTAAGCTCGTCTGCTTCCTCTCCAAAGATCTCGCTTACAAATGCTCCGGCTCCCACTGCACTTGAGTATGCTTTACATACTGTAACGATCTGCTTGATCTCGTATGGTGGGATTCCTGCTCCGATCGCACCGTATCCTGCAAGTGTTGAGGAAGAAGTTACCATGGGGTAAATTCCGTGATCCGGATCCTTCATGGTTCCTAACTGTCCTTCAAGAAGAACTGTCTTTCCTTCTTTGATTGCCTCGTGAAGGTAAAGAGATACATTAGCTACAAACGGCTCTACCATTTTCTTATATTCCATCAGTTCGTTATATAACTCATCAGGATTAATCAGTGGTTTGTGGTATAAATGCTCAAGCAGTACATTCTTCTGCTCTGCCACGCGCACAACCTTCTCCTTCAAAAGTTCATCATCAAACAGCTCACTAACCTGAAAACCGATCTTTGCATACTTATCTGAATAGAACGGAGCAATTCCTGACTTTGTGGAACCGAAAGATTTTCCTCCGAGTCTCTCTTCTTCATATGCGTCAAAATTCTTGTGATAAGACATTACCATCTGTGCTCTGTCGGATACAAGAATCTTCGGCATCGGAACACCTTTTTCTACTATAGACTGTACCTCTGCGAAAAGACGCGGCACATCCAGTGCGACACCATTACCAATGATGCTGGTCGTATGTCCATAGAACACACCTGATGGCAGTGTATGCAGCGCAAATTTTCCGTAATCATTCACAATTGTATGGCCTGCATTCGCACCACCCTGAAAACGAACGATGATATCTGCCTCTCTGGCGAGCATGTCTGTGATCTTACCCTTTCCTTCATCGCCCCAGTTTGCACCAACTACTGCTTTTACCATTTCAAACCCTCCTGCGTATGTTTGCTTGTAAATAATATTAATCAGCGGTACTTATAACCATTACCGCCTTAAGAATTATACTATACTTTTGCAGGGTTGTAAAATGTTATTTCGCATTTTTTATTTAAATGTCAGAAATATTGTATTTCTGCGATAAAAGTATTACAATGGAAAGTAAATCAGGCGGTTTTCCCCTGAGAGCAAACTGTTTATATGAAACAGTATCAAATTTAGTTTAATAGAAGGGAGACTATAGAATTGAAAAAAATTAATCAAATGGATAGTTGGACTTGGCACTGTTGGTACTGCAATCGGACTTCTTGCTGTTCGTCTGATCAAAAAATCAAAGAGTACATCCTCTGATATAAAAGCAGATAGCACCAATAGCAATAAAGAAGAAACGGATTCCGATACATTTGATCTGGATCAGGATCTTGAACCAACACAGGAAAGATCTTATGTATCTTTGCAGGCAGCCCAACCAGATGATTTAACTGAAAAATCTGATGTTGACAGCGCTGACTCTTCTGAAGTAGAAACACAACCAGCAGTTTCTGATGAATCAAATGATACGATTGCTGAAAACGAATAATAAAAAAGAAAGCGGATGGTTCAATCTTACACTTAATAAAATTGAACGATCCGCTTCTTTTTATTAAAAATACAGCCTGTTTTTCTATCATCTATTCCCATGCCTTACAGAGTAGTTGAACTGCTGCACGGATTCTCTCCTCATTCATGTTTGCATAACCTAACAGAATCACCGCTTTTCCTGTACTGTCTTCATTATCTTTTACACAATACTCTGATAAGCCATAAACTCTGACACCTTGTTTCGCTGCTTTTTTCAATCAAATCCTTTTCGGAATCATCCGTCTTAAAATGCAGCAACAGGTGAACACCTGCATTTTCTCCGGAAATTTCCAGAATCTCTTTCATCTTCCGAAGGCTGCTGATCAGAACATCATGCCTGTTCTTATATAATGCGCGTGTTTTATTCAGATGTCGCTCATAATAGCCTTCTTCCATAAATTTCTGAAGAATCATCTGATCCACCTTGGAGACAGTAGAACTGATGAATCTGCATTTTTCCTGATAAATTTTCAAAATATGTTCCGAAGCACCATATAGCTCATTCGAATAGAAGGTGCCAGTGATTTAGAAAAGGTACCTGTATAAATCACTTTCCCATTGCTATCACTTCCCTGCAGTGCCGGAATCGGCTTTCCTTTATAACGAAATTCACTGTCGTAATCATCTTCAATGATATATATCTGCCTTCTGCCCCATCTGCCCATTTCAAAAGTTCCATTCTTCTTTGTATCGGCATAACACATCCAAGTGGATACTGATGGGACGGCATGACAAACGCAATATCCGCCCCTGATTTCTCCAATTCATCAATCCGCATCCCGCTTTGATCCATATCAACAGTACAGACTTCATAGCTTAATCGTTCAAACAAACGATAGGCTTGTCCGTAGGTCGGATTTTCCAGCGCAACTTTATGACAATTTCCAATCACTGTCGTTAAAAAGCATAAGCAGATAATCACTTCCTGCTCCAATAATGATCTGATCCGGATGACAGTGTATTCCTCTTGCCTGATGCAAATAACTGCTGATCGCATTCGAAGCCCATATTCCCCTTTGAGGATTCCCCAATCGGAACATCTCTGCCTTATCATCTATCAGGCATTCTTTGGATAATTTTCTCCAGACATTATACGGAAAACTGTTGAGATCCCACCGTTCGGGTGAAATCATACGCGTATTCTGTCACTCCTGAAGAAATCGGTTCAACTTTGATCTCCGGTCTCTTCTGAAGCTGATATATGCCTTCGATCTTTGCGACAAAATATCCTTTGCATGGGATCGCCTCCACATACCCTTCCGACAGGAGCTGTTCATATGCAAGTTCTACTGTACTCCTGCTCACCACCAGATGCTTACTCAATGCTCTTGTAGATGGAAGCCGCTCTCCACTCTGTATTACGTTATTCTGAATCTCTTCCTTGATAAATTCATAAATCTGTTCGTACAGCGGAGATTTTGATTTTGGCTTCAAACTCATTGTCAATTCATACATTCTTGTTCTCCCCTCTGCATCACACCTATAACTATATGAAAAACTGCCGTGAACAATTTCTCATTGGCAGTTTGAAAGAACTCTTCAGGGAAACAATACGGTTAAATACCAGATTCTCCGGTGTACCTTTGCATCGATACAGAAAAATCCGTTTCTTACAAACTGGAAGCTATCATAAGCTTTCGCATCTGCAAAGCTTGGCTCCACATAAGCATCTTTTGATAATCTTCAGAGAAATTTGGATTCAGGTTCAGAGAACCATCTTCTTTATTATACACCCTTCTCTTCATACAAGGTTCTCATACAGTCTTTTCTGCTTTCTGTGCATATGGTGCCGGAACCCAATGAATTGTTCCTTTCACCTTACGTCCTGTAAATCCACTTCCAGCCTTTGTCTCAGGATCATAAGTACAGTGAACTTCTGTCACGTTACCATTCTCATCCTTTACAAAGCTTTCACACTTCACAAAATATGCGTGCATCAGACGAACTTCATTTCCTGGGAACAAGCGGAAATATTTCTTTGGCGGTTCTTCCATGAAATCGTCTCTCTCGATGTAAAGTTCACGACAGAACGGAACTTTACGCTGTCCGAGTTCTTCGTTCTCCAGATTGTTCGCAACATCCAGATATTCAACTTGGTTTTGCGAACTCACGCGGTGGGTTCTCATTCTCTCACAACCCAGTCATAAAGCGGTCTGTGGTCCTCAAACTCCAGAGTACAGATAGAATGTGACACCCTCAATGGCATCCTCGATCGGATGAGCGAAGTCGTACATCGGATAAATACACCACTTATCACCTGTATTGTGATGTGTCATGCGGGCTACACGGTAAATGACCGGGTCACGCATGTTCATATTCGGTGATGCCATGTCGATCTTTGCACGAAGCACCTTCTCCCCCGTCTGCATACTTTCCAGCACGCATATTCTCAAAAAGCTCAAGGTTCTCCTCTACAGAACGATTTCTATATGGACTTTCTTTTTCCAGGTTCTGTAAGTGTTCCTCTATATTCACGCATCTGTTCTGCTGTGAGATCACAGACAAATGCTTTTCCTTTCTTGATCAGCTTCACAGCGCACTCATACATCTGATCAAAATAATCGGATGCAAAATAAAAAGATGATCCTTCCAGTCAGCCCCCAGCCACTTAATATCCTCTTTGATAGACTCAACAAATTCTGTCTTCTCCTTTGTCGGGTTCGTATCATCAAATCTCATATGGAATTCACCATTATACTTCTCTGCCAGTCCATAGTTCAAAGGATAGATTTCGCATGACCGATATGAAGGTATCCATTCGGCTCCGGTGGGAAACAGGGTGCATACATGATCGTAAACTCCTTCTGCCAGATCCTTATCTATCTCCTGTTCAATAAAATTCTTTGAAACTGTTTCGTTCTCCATATCTTCCTCCTACTAACCATAAGTACCATCGGATGATCTGTCACATTCCTTCGGAAGTGTGATTTATCCTACAGGCTTTCATGCTCAATATCTTATCACATAAAAGAACAACCACAAAGAGATTCTTTTTTTTCCGCTTACAATCTGCCTTTTAATAATTCATAAGCCTGTGCCAGAATAGCTGCGTGATCCACTGCAATTCCTCCACCCTCTTTTACAACATAGTATTTTTCTTTGACCAATCCCTGTCAGCTCCTTTTTCTGAACAACTGCATTCATTTTCTGATCCTGATTTTGAATTGTCAAATGATATTCCGTCTTTTCCCATCCATCTTCTTCATATACTGTCTCCGGTTCCATCTCTATCTCAAACCATGCTGCATCTGCCGCATCATCTCCGGCCTCTACACTTACATCCGACTCCTTTACGATAGAAAGATACGCACTTGTAATAATCCTTGCTCTCGGGTCTCTCTGATAATCTCCATAACAGGCAAACTGTTCCACCGGAAGTCCGCTGACTCCGAATGACTGCAGTTCCCGTCGGTATCTCAGATTCTCAAATTTACAAAGTTCCCGTCAGCCAATACTGGGATGTTTCCTCCCAATCCCCGTTCCATGTCTGTCCTTTCCCATTCCGTTCTCCTGTCTTCTAAAAATGGGATGATCTCCTTTTCTCATTCAAAACTCCCCAACAAACCAAGGTTCACCGATTTTTCAAAAATTCATCCTTCTTTCGGATGTGTGCCTAACCTTTATGTGCTTTCTAAAAGAATCTCAATCTGTTCTTCATCCTCTTGTTGTTCGATGTTCTGCCTCATCGCATCAAAAAAATGGTAAAATTCCGGCAGATATTCTTCCATCTCCCATACAAACTCCGTAAACGTCTGTAACACATCTTTCAGTTCTTTTTAATTCACTTGTTTCATAATTCTTTTCGCTCATACGGCTTTCCCTTCTGCAGAACCCGTCACCTTGAACCACCACTTCAATCCAATTCAGTATAACATATTTTATGACAAGCGAAAGAATTCTCAACAAGGAATTGCATTTTTTCTTCAAATCTGTAAAACCTATAGGAAAATCTGCAATGAGATTTCTGTTGGAATCTATGAAGATTTGAAGATCTGCATCGCAAATCTGCTGAAATAAGAAAAACCCGGAAACACCGCATTCACGGGCGATTCCGGGGAAAGGTTCAAAGCTGTCTAGGGGACTTGAACCCCCGACCTCCGCCTTACCAAGGCGACGCGCTACCGACTGCGCCAAGACAGCTTATTGCGTTCCAGCAGAACGCAAAATTAAATATACACTACTTGAGTTTGATTGTCAAGTTTAAAGCTGATCTGAATCCAGCAGAATCGTAAATGGACCGTCATTGAGCAGCTGAACCTTCATATCAGCTCCAAACTCTCCGGTCTGTACTTCATCCACTGATTCCCTGCATTTTTCAATGATATATTCATACATCTCATTCGCCATATCCGGTTTTCCTGCTTCAATAAAGCTTGGTCTGTTTCCTCTCTTACAGTTTTGTATATAACGTAAACTGTGAAACCAGAAGAAGACCTCCGTCCATCATCAAGCGAAAGGTTTGTTTTTCCCTGTTCATCTTCAAAAAATACGAAGTCCGATCATTTTTCGTATCATTTTGTCTGCAATCTCTTTTGTGTCTGTATCTGCTACTCCAATCAAAACAAGATACCCTTTTCCAATCTTTCCTGATATTCACCATCATCAATCGTAACAGATGCCTCTGTTACTTTTTGTATTACAAATCTCATCTTTTCAAACCTCTGTTTTTTATTATTTGTTGTCAGACAAATCAACGTCACAGCACTCACTGTCGGAATACTGTTCAGGATAATCATTCCCATTACTATTGCCGGAAGGAATCTGCTCTCAAGATCTACGATCAGCGTTCCCATCAGATTATAGAACATATGCATCAGCATGGATGCCGCCAGGGTGTTATAGCGATGCGCCACAAACCAAGTGCAAACCCCAAAAGTGCCGCATAAATTCCCCAACGAGATTTTGATGGAACACTCAAACAGAACCGCCTGTACAACATTCGCGGATCCAATGCATTCCGGCACGTTCAAGATATTTCTGGATCAAACCCCGGAAAATCATTTCTTCCACAAGCGGTGGAAGAATCAATGTACTGAAAACCCACATCAGCGAATATTCTGTCAGGCTGAATTTTCTATCAGATTCTGATAATTATCCATCGCATCCGGAAGTGACCGTGCTACAATTGCCAGTATAATACTGGTCACGTGTATCATGCCAAAAGTAAACAGCGATTAAAACGCATCCGTCCAATCCGACTCTTCTGCATTTGCCTGGGATTGCACGGATTCCTCCTTCACGCAGCTGAAAAGCAAGATAATACCATAAAACAGGAATAGGCAGAACCATAAGGTACAAAATTGCCGATACCAGATTCAAATGACTCATCAGGAACTCATAAACCACCATTGTTCCATTGTTTCCCATAACCAGAGACCCGCCAATTGCGGCCAGATAAGAAATGATGTATCCGAATTTGTTAAAGCAGATCATGATCACCAGAAAGACTGCAAGTGCCAAAAGGTAATTGTATTTTTTCTTCATCCGTATTTCTCCTTTACGGCAGAATCTTTTGTGCTTTTTGTCTTGATCCTCTGAAGTGCATTGTCCACTGACTTCGGACTCTTTCCAAGTAATTCCGCAATCGTCCGATAATCCGTTCCCATCAAGTGCAGATAAAGAACATGATTTTCTAATGGACTGAGCAATTCTTTGAGCTGCTCCGCAAAAGCTTCTGTATATTCTTTTCCAAAATAAAGAACTTCCGGATCATTCTCCTTCGATGATTCTATCGTGTCAATCAAAGGAAGACTTCTCCCCCTCTCCTACCTGTTCACTGTCTTCATATAACGAAACATAAGAATTCAAAGGCAGATGCTTTTTTTCGATTTGATGCCTCAATTGCCGAGTACATCTGTCTGGAGACACAAAGTTCTGCAAAACTTGAAAATGATGTTTTCTGCGTTACATCAAAATCCCGCACTGCTTTGATCAGACCGATCATTCCTTCCTGGATCAGATCCTCGTTCTCTCCACCCAACAGATACATTGCACGCGCTTTCTTCCTTACCATGGATTTTATATTTCACCATCAGGTAATCCATAATCTCCTGATTTCCATTTTTTGTAATCACATAAAAGCTGCTCATCTGTCATTCTGTCATACTTATTCATCCGATTATCACCTGTTATCACTCTTTTTTCGAGCAATACTCATATTTATTTCTGCGAAATCCTCTGTCTTACGATCTCATAAGCAAGAACACCTGCTGCCACAGATGCATTCAGAGAATTAATCTGACCTTTCATTGGAATTCCTGCAACGAAATCACAGTTTTTTTCTTTCACAAAGGCGGCTTTAACGCCCTCACCTTCATTTCCGATCACAAGACCGATCGGTCCTGTCAGGTTCAGGGTCATACATCTGCTCGCCATCCATATCAGCACATACAAACCAGAGTCCTTTTTCCTTAAGTTCTTCCATTGTCTTCACAAGATTCGTCACCTTTGCGACCGGTGTATAATTCAAAGCTCCGGCAGATGTCTTCGCAACTGTCGCTGTCAGACCAACTGCTCTTCTCTTTGGAATAATGACTCCGTGTGCACCTGCAAGGTTCGCTGTACGAATGATCGCGCCAAGATTGTGCGGATCTTCAATATTGTCTAAAAAGAATCAGAAACGGAGCTTCGCCTCTCTCTTCTGCCAGCTTAAGCATATCGTCGATCGTAGAATATTCATATGCTGCCGCATGCGCGATCACGCCCTGATGTTTCCCTGTCTCTGAGAGCTGGGAAAGTCTTTCTTTGTCACAAAATTGATCAGAGATCCGTGTTTTTTGCTTCACGTACAATTGTTCTTACCGGTCCGTCCTGGCATCCGTCAAGAACATAAATCTTGTCAATCGTACGTCCGGAACGAAATGCTTCCAGTACAGCATTTCTTCCTTCAATTACAAATGTCTCTGTTCCCTGTTCTCTATTTTCCTGCATGTTCTGCTCCTTTTTCCTTTATCTCTTTTCAATGCTTTCAAGTCCGATACTTACAAGCTCTGTCAGTCGTTCATACTGACCTGTCAGATATAAATGTCCGATCAATGCCTCAAAACCTGTCGCTCTTCTGTAATCTGTAATTGACTGATTCTTTGCCGGAGACACAGATCGTGCATTTCTTCCTCTCCGGTAAACTCCATGTTCTTCCTCATTCAGATGCTCCTGCATGGAACGCATCATAAAGGACTGTGCTGATGCCTGCACATACTGGCTTGTCTCTTCATGGAGACGGTGGACCGGCCTGTTTCCACGGCCGACCACCATCGTCTTAATGATCAGATCATAAACACAGTCTCCCACATAAGCAAGAACCAGTGGGGAACACTGCTTTGCATCAATCTCTTTCATACCGGGAATTGTCCGGATATACTCTTCTAAACCTGCTGTTATGCTCTTTTCCATTGTACTCCTTCTCTTGTATCTTTCAGAACGATACCTTTCGCAAGAAGCTCATCTCTGATCTCATCTGCTCTTGCAAAGTTTTTCTCTTTTCTTGCAACCTGACGCTCAGCGATCAATGCTTCAATGTCAGAATCAAGAATCTCATCTTCTTTATCAACAATAATTCCAAGTACTTCTGTCAGTCTTACCAAACGGTCAAACAGATTCTCAAGATACTCTTTGGAACTGTCTTCGTCTGTCATCGTATTAATGAATTTTACAAGATCAAATACTGCAGCAATCGCATCTGCTGTATTGAAGTCATCATCCATAGCGCTCTCAAAGTTTCCAACATATTCTGCTGACTTTGCAAACTTCTCTGCTTCTGTCTCTGCCATATCTTCTGTCTTCGCGCTTCCCATAAGGAATTTCAGACGATCAGCTGCTGTAATGCTTCTCTCAAGTCCGCTCTTTGCTGCTTCCATCAATTCAGCGCTGAAGTTCAGTGGACTTCTGTAATGTGCGCTTAACATGAAGAAACGAAGTACCTGAAGGTCATACTTCTCACTGATCTCGCGAACTGTGAAGAAATTTCCAAGAGACTTGGACATCTTACGGTTATCAATGTTCAGGAACCCGTTATGCATCCAGTATCTGGAGAACTCTTTTCCGTTCGCTGCTTCACTCTGCGCAATTTCATTTTCATGATGTGGAAAGATCAGGTCTTCCCCACCTGCATGAATATCGATCTGCTCACCAAGATATTTCTTGGACATCTCTGAGCACTCAATGTGCCATCCCGGACGTCCTCACCCCATGGAGAAACCCATGCAGGCTCACCTTCTTTTTTTCGGTTTCAGAGAACAAAATCCAGAGAATCTTCTTTCTCATCCTCACCGCTTACAAGAAGGGCACGTCCGCCTGACTGAAGATCATCAAGGTTCTTATGGGATAATTTACCATAATCTTTGAACTTTCTTGTACGGTAATATACAGTTCCGTTCTTCTCGTATGCGTAGCCTTTCTCAATCAGTGTCTCAATCATGCTGATCATACCGTCAATCTCTTCTGTTGCAAGCGGATTCTTTGTTGCCGGCTCAATATTCATGCCGTCCATATCTTTCTTGCACTCTGCAATGTAACGCTGTGAGATTTCTTCTGCTGTAACGCCTTCTTCGTTTGCTTTCTTGATGATCTTGTCATCGACATCCGTAAAGTTAGATACATAATTCACATCATAATTCTTGTATTCAAAATATCTGCGGACAGTATCAAACACGATCATTGGTCTTGCATTTCCAATATGGATGTAATTATATACAGTCGGACCGCATACATACATCTTTACTTTTCCTTCCTCTAGAGGAACAAACTCTTCTTTTCTTTTTTTGACATTGTATTATAAATCTTCATCGTTCTTACTCTCCTTATTTTTCTTTCTCCACACATCGCATATATTTTATCATAGATTCCAAACGTTTGTGAAGTTTTATATTCTCTTCCTGCAGTTCTCGAATATCTGTAAGTACCGGGTCCGGTAAATGTACCTGATCCATATCACTTCTTGGGACTTTCTTGTTGTCCATGCGGACGATTCGTCCCGGCACACCGACAACTGTACAGTTCGGTGGAACCTCTTCAAGCACTACAGAACCAGCTCCGATCTTAGAATTTTCTCCGATTGTAAAAGAACCCAGGATCTTTGCGCCGGCGCTCACCATAACATTATCTTTCAACGTTGGATGACGTTTCCCTGTTCTTTTCCGGTACCGCCAAGCGTAACCCCCTGATACAGTGTTACATTATCTCCGATGATCGTAGTTTCTCCGATGATCACACCTGTTCCATGATCGATAAAAAGTCCCTTTCCAATTGTTGCACCCGGATGGATCTCAATCCCTGTCTTACGCGCTGCTCTCTGAAATCCAGCGTGCCCAAAAATAATGCTTTTTCAGGTAAAGCTTATGCGCCACTCTGTAGCTTAAGATTACTTTAAAGCTTGGGTACAAAAATACTTCCATGTTTGATTTGATCGCAGGATCTCGCTCTCGGATCACCTCGATCTCCTGTTTGACATAAGATATCATTCCGCTATTTATCATTCCTTTCTGATTCAAGAATGCACTTAACACCCTAAGCGGAACGTTTTTTGTATATCAAAAAAAACTTCGTCTCAATCTAGAGACGAAGTTCTATCCGCGGTTCCACTCTAATAAAAGAAGTTATACTTCTTTCACTTTCACGCACGTAACGTGTGCCTGACGTATCCTGCTACTCCATTCACAGGATCGACTCCCGGGGGCACTTCACAGTTTCTTCTCTCAAAGGTGCTTTCAGCCGGTGACACCTTCTCTCTATGAGTCCAAATCACTGTTACTCTTCCCGTTCTTTGTCTTTCTCAATTCTATTGCCAATATTTATTGTTTTCAATATCTCTATTATCTTATGCAAAAAATCATTTTTTGTCAACTATTATCTCTGCCGATCAACTTCATTTTAACATTTTATTCAGACAATCTCATTCAAAAATATTGGACAGAAGTTCTGAAGTTTCCTCAGTTCTTCCTCTAGTTCTTCTGTAAGAATTACGCTTTTCCTCTGCACGTATTTCTTCAGGAGTTTTTTGTATCCAAACAATATTTCCGTCAATGCTACAATGGAAAGTACTCCCTGTGAATCTTCCGTTTCAGACACGCTCAGGCTTTCTTCTCCTTTTGAGCTACTGAGTTTCCAGATCCTGCTGTTCTTATGAAGAATCGGATCGATCACCGCAAAAGAGCAATGGATCTCACATTCTGACAGGATTTTCATTTTTAGAAAATAGTTCCTGTAAATGAACGATCCTGATCATAATAAGCGGTTTTCTTTATATGCAAACGTTTCATCATCTGGCCAGTCAGGTGCTTCCTTAAGCCATAAACCGAAACCTTTTCTTCCTGTTCTCTAAGACCATCCACCGACGCCCAGAAGAGATCTTCTTTCCCTTCAGATAAAAGTGGTTCCCCTGATCTCCAGGCCCCTCTTCTTTCGCATATGCATAGATACAAACCAGCTTCTCTTCTTGAACAAGCCGCATCCCGCCAAACTCGCTCTGTTGTTCGAGAATCTGTGTCTGATAATATTGTGCATTTCTTAAAAAGCAACTTAACATTCAGCAATCCGAAAAATTCTCTTCAACAAATGCCGCCATCTTCCCTGCATCCATAAATCTTGCATCACGGTCCACAATCCGCTCTTGTGATATATTTCTATATTCATCATTTTATATTCTTTTCTTGCAGAAAAAAAATGCTTCATCAAGCTCGATTTGTTTCTGTTCATAAACAAATCGGAAATCATAAGGATAATAATTGCTTCTGCCGCCGGCATCAGGAAGGTAAATGGCATCTTCTGCGAATATACATTGATCTGATCAACGTCAATTTTAAGCGCTTTCGCCATGTTTTCCCGCATCTGGTCAATATGCGGACGCATCTTTGGACGCTGCGCAATGATCGTCGCATCAATATTCTCGATCACATATCCATTCTCTTCCAAAAGTCTGCCTACGTGCTCGAGCAGTTTTATACTGGATGCACCCTTATATTTCGGATCTGTATCCGGAAAATGAAGGCCAATGTCTCCAAGTGCTGCTGCTCCAAGCAGTGCATCCATTACGGCATGCAGCATAACGTCTGCATCTGAATGTCCTAAGAGACCTTTCTCGTAAGGAATCTCAACTCCACCCAGGATCAGTTTTCTTCCTTCAACTAACTTATGAACATCATATCCCATACCTACACGCATAATTATTTCTCCTCAAAAATCATTTTCAGCATCTTCTGAAACAGGTTCTTCATTCAGTTCTGCAAAAATATCTACCACTCTTGTGTCTGTCAGTTCTTCTTCCTGAGCTGGAGTTTCTTCAACTGGTGTTCCTTCAGGTTTTATTTCTTCGTCCGGTGTTTCCTCTGATTCTGTTGTAGTCACCGGTTTTTCTACTGATTCTACTTTTTCTTCTGATACTGTTTTTCCGCTGCTTCGTTTTCTGTTGAATCTGAATCTGCTGTTTTTCTATAGCTTCAACCTTGCTGTCTTGCATTGTTTTTTCCTCGGAATCCGCCTTAGACACTGCATCTTCCAGCTTCTTCCTGTCTTCTTCTGAAAACATTGTCGGCATTGTATTGTCTGATACTTTTTCGTCTTCTGATGCTTCTGTCGTTGTGCTCTCTGTTACCTGTGACATTTTCTTCGCCGCTGCCGCTTCTTCTGCTTTTCGTTTCTGCTCCGCTTTTCTCTTTGCTATCATCTTCGCAATCTGCTTTTTGATATCAATTTCAAACGTTTTGCAGATGGCATTCCCCTGCATAAGCAACTCCAACCAGGATAAATACAACTGCCAGTACTGACATAAGTATCATATTGCTAGGACGCTGCTGGATCATCTCACTTAAGATTCTGATACCTAGGTAGGTAAGATAACCTCCAAGTACTATTCTGAGCGCATATCCGCTTTTTCTTATTCATCTTGTTTCCTCCGTATTTCTGTTATTGGCCACGTTTTAAAAATATAAACGAAAGACAACAACTTTTTTCTATATCATTATCTGTTATATTACCACAAGTTGCTCCTTAATACTATTATTTCGTTGCTTGATATAAGCAGTAACCAGTAAATTTGCGTAAAAAAACTGCGTACTAATTTCTTAAGCACGCAGTCTTCGTCATAGTAGCGGGAACTGGTTTGAACCAGCGACACCACGGGTATGAACCGTGTGCTCTAGCCAACTGAGCTATCCCGCCATATTTAATTAGTATATGGGACCTACAGGGCTCGAACCTGTGACCCTCTGCTTGTAAGGCAGATGCTCTCCCAGCTGAGCTAAGATCCCATATAAGTAGCGGGAACTGGATTTGAACCAGCGACACCACGGGTATGAACCGTGTGCTCTAGCCAACTGAGCTATCCCGCCATATTTAGTTAGTATATGGGACCTACAGGGCTCGAACCTGTGACCCTCTGCTTGTAAGGCAGATGCTCTCCCAGCTGAGCTAAGATCCCATATAAGTAGCGGGAACTGGATTTGAACCAGCGACACCACGGGTATGAACCGTGTGCTCTAGCCAACTGAGCTATCCCGCCATATTTAATTAGATATGGGACCTACAGGGCTCGAACCTGTGACCCTCTGCTTGTAAGGCAGATGCTCTCCCAGCTGAGCTAAGATCCCATATTCATATGTCGGCTGCGGCTTCCACTTACGCTTTGTCGCAACCGACTTGATTATTATATACTTAACACCTATCAGATGTCAACAACTTTTTTATTTTATTTTATATTTTATTGTAACTGTTCAGAGCCCAACCTCCAAATGCTACGCATTTCGTCGGTGTACAGTTACCATTTTATTTAAAGTATTTTACACCTGACTCGAAAATCTTAAGATCCTGCTCTCCATAA
>VOFI01000006.1_pt1 | contig 46448 bp, 53 predicted proteins | sample 5384131 | NCBI WGS metagenome assembly VOFI01 (sample SAMN12384728, study PRJNA508395) | human gut metagenome | isolation source: healthy gut H | host: Homo sapiens
CACGGCGTTGGTAACAACAGACTGGACCAGGAGATAGTTGGTCTTGCCCAGCCCAAAGAACACGGCATGGATGATATTCTGGAAGGCAAAGACCACATAGAAGCCCAGCAAAAGCAGTACCAGCTGGACCAACCGGTCCGTATCGGCATATCCAAGGATGCCGGACATGAACGGCTTCCAGAGGGGGATGGACACGACCCAAACGCAGCAGATGCCGGCTGTCATCACCGCATAGTTCCGCACCTTCTGCCGCAGGCGGCCGGCGTTGGTCGCTACATCCCGCTTCACCAGCTCGCCCAGCTGGGTGACGGGGAGCAGCAGCCAGCCCCAGATGAAATTGTTGGCCGTCCAATATAGGCCCTGCTCCTGGACGACATTAACCATGCGAACGACCATCGCCATGTACGCAAAGTTCCGCACGAACGACTCCAGGCCAGACAGACTGCTGACCTGGAAAAACTCCCGGGCCCAGCCGAAGGACAGCTTCCCGCCCAGCGGCACGCCTTCCCTGGCCAGCAGGGCCAGCGCGACGACAAACAAAATGCCGTTTGCGGCTAGGTTGGACCATCCGATTCCGTTCACGCCCAGCCGGAGGGAGAATGGCAGGTTAGAGAAAAACAGGCAGTCCAGCAGGATGCTGAGCACCAGCCGAGCACCGGTGATGGCATAGAGCCACTTCTCCCGGCCCAGCGTCACCAGGGCCACCAGGGCAAAGGAGAACAAGGTCGCAAGATGCTTCGATGATATCGGGCGCCGCGGCCATCCAGCCCAGCAGCGGCCTGGCGAATGCGCTCACTGCAACAGCCAGGGCTGTCCAGATTCCGGCCGTCAGCCAAAGCCCGCTGCGTACCCGGTTGCCGAAACTAACATTGTCCGAAACGACCTGCCCCAGGAAGAAGTACAAAGGCAGTAGCACCGTCTCCTGGACAATTTCGTACAGCAGCTGTACCCAGCTGAGTTGTCCGGCAATCGAATAGGCGCCCGGATCCGGCATCTGTCCCAGGAAGAAGATGCGGACTGCCTGATATATGGCGGGGCAGAGGCCCATCACCAGCAGCGAGGCGTACAGCCGATAGTTGATCTTGGCCTTTCCCATGGCGTCCCTCCAGAACTGGTGGTTTAGCGCCACCAGTCCTCCCAGGGACCCTCATCATCTAGCAGCTGCTGGGCACTGATGCCGGACGCCCGAATAGCCCGGATGGCCGAGGTGACGGCAAGGAAAATAGCGGTCCAAACGCACAGAAGCTGTAGGATGTAGCTGAAGCCCATCACGGTCGCCGCCGGCCCCTCCGGAACGACTCCGGTGAGTCCGAGAGCGGAGGACAGACTGCCGAAAAGGCAGGCGACGGCGCCCATGATCACGAACGGTTTCTGGTTGTAGCCAGTCTTCCAGGGACTGAGCAGCAGCCATAAGGCCAGCATAGACATCAGCCCGGACAGGCAGTGGGCGCCAACCTGCGGATACCCAGCCAGAGAAACCTTCGCCAGGAGCAGCAGTCCCGTGGAGGCTGTGAGCAGTACGAGACCCGCATAGGCCTTCGCCTTCGTCCGCCTCCGCCATCGCTCATGCAGCGTCTCCTGGAAGATCTCCCGCATGACATCGTTCACCTCGCCGGCCGTCAAGCAGGTGTCTTCATCCACGACCGTGCTGGGATCCAACAGGTTGGCCCTATTTGTATTAAGTTCCATATTTTTTCCTCCTTCGTATCGAGTTGGTTGTTGCGTACTACAAGGGACATATGGTGCCCAGGGTGGGACTCGAACCCACAAGCATTGCGGCAGCCGGGTTTGGACCGGCAGAATCTTCCATTGCGCCACCTGGGCGGATTTCGGCTCCCTCGGAAGGAAGCTGTGCGGGACTATTCTCCGTAGTCCCGCCGGATCTCCCGGCACAGCTTGTCGTAGTAGGCCTTTTTGCCACAGCTGTCGCCTTTTTCCACGAGCTCTAAGTCTACGTCAGCGAGACGCTGTGCGATGGTAGCCGTCAGCAGGTACAGATCGATAGCCTTGGCCTTGACGAAAATTCCGGGATCATCGCTAACCGTGACATCGAGTCCCAAATGCTGAGCGGTACCCCAAAGGGCAACGGCCGCCTCAGGGTTGTTCTTAGGGGAGATGAGTTCGTCGCCAATCAAAATCTTCATGTTGTACTCCTTTCCCGTTAACCCCAGCGGAAGCCGAAGTCGCTCCGTTTGATCTTGCACATCTCACCATTCCCGCGATGGAAGACGATACCTTCGATATTATGCATCTCCAGATAGGCACGGATGCCATTGAAGTCGCGGGGCACGCCCTCCAGGACGATGTCGCCGTGGCGGAAGAAGGCATCGTGGTCCAGTTTCTCCCGGTTGGAGTTGAAGTGCGGCCCGCACAGCTCATAGGTACCGTCCGCCAGGGGTCCGACAGACTTAAATGTTGCCACAAACCATTTGTCGCCGGGATCAGTCTCAGAGACCGGCATCCAGCAGGGCAGATGGCCCGTGATGGGGTCGGCTTCCGGCTGGCAGGGGATTGCATTGGGAGGAATCGGCTTGCCATTCTTAGCATCGTACCGTTTGTACAGATAACCGTCCTGGACCAGGGTGCAGGTGCCGTCCCAGGGGCCACCTGGTCGGTGATGATGATTTTGTGGTTCGGAAGGAATTCCCGGACAAACAAAGTTGGGATTTTTCTCATGGAGTTTACCCTTTCTTTTGCTTGATATATATATTATATGCATTTCCTGCTGTTAATATTTTCGAAAAAGCGCGCCTAACTCACGACTGAAGTCACGAGAATGTGGCGCGCTCCTTCCACACAGACCGCTTTGTTAGGTCTACAGCGAATTGTGGAATATTGACATTTTTATTGGAACTCTTCTTAGAATGGCAAAGACCCAGTTTAATGAACGATATACAAAACTGCCAAAACAAGAAAAAGGACAATATATTTCTTGCCATGACTACTTATCTATGCCGCCGTAAAACCCTCTGCTTTAGCTGTAGGGATATAAGGCGGCATCCGTGCCCGTGTGCGAATACCCGAGCAAACATTGGCCTACCCCCTGCGGAGAGGGTGAAAATATTTTCTACGCAACTGCATATAATATAAGTAGAAGCTCAGCAGGGGAGGTGGCCTATCCGGATATCCATCTATCCGCACTGGGGAAGGAGGTGCCCACCATGGAAAAAGCCTACAAGTTCCGACTGTACCCCACAGCAAAACAGGAAGAACTTATTCGCAAGACCATCGGCTGCAGCCGTTTTGTCTATAACCAAACCCTGGCTGCTCGAAAGGGCGCCTACGCTTCCGGCAGCTCTATCCACATGACTTTCAAAGAAAGTCACAGCGGCTACGACTGTGTGAAGCTGCTGCCCGGGCTGAAGGATACCTACCCATGGCTTCGAGAGGTGGACTCCACCGCCCTTCAGGCCTCCGTGCTCAATATGGACCATGCCTATAAGAACTTTTTTTCCGGCCGCAAGGGCAGGCGAAAGGTGGGCTTCCCCAAGTTTAAGGCCAAACACCACAGCAAGGCCAGCTATACCAGCAAGGTTGTTGGACACAACATTCAGGCCAGCGACCGGGCGGTGAAGCTGCCCAAACTGGGGTGGGTAAAGGCCAAGGTCTCCACCACGGTGCAGGGACGGATCCTCAACGCCACCGTCAGCATGAGCCGCAGCGGAAAGTTTTTTCGTGAGCCTGTGCTGCACAGAGGTAGATATCCCCCAGCTGCTCAGCACTGGCGCCGCTGTCGGCCTTGATGTGGGCATCAAAGACCTGGTCATCACCTCGGATGGCCAGAAGTTCGATAACCCCAAGTACCTGCGGAAGGCAGAGAAGAAGCTCGCCACCCTCCAGCGGCGGCTGTCCCGAAAGCCAAAGGGCAGCTGCAACCGGGAGAAGGCCCGCCTTCGTCTATCTCGCCAGCATGAGTATATTGCCAACTGCCGGCAGGACTACCTGCATAAGCTCACCACACAGCTGGTCAGAGACTACGACATCATTTGCGTGGAGAGCCTCAATGTTGGCGGCATGCTCAAGAACCACAAACTGGCCAAGGCCATCGCTGACGCCTCTTGGGGAGAACTGGCCCGCCAGCTCAAGTATAAGGCTGCCTGGCAGCACAAAATGCTGGTAGAGGTTGGGACTTTCTTCCCAAGCAGCCAGCTGTGCAGCTGCTGTGGGTACCAAAACAAGGAGGTCAAAGACCTCTCGGTTCGGGAGTGGACCTGCCCGCAGTGCGGGGCTCACCACGACCGGGATCAAAACGCGGCCCAGAATCTGTTGATAGAGGGTCTGCGGCTGCTACCACATGACTTTCAGAGAAAGTCACAGGCCAGCGCCTAAAAAAGTATTCAAGGTACGGTGGGGCACACCGGAACCTACCCAAACGCTTGAGGAGAGGGTGTAAGACCTCGGTGTTCTGCGGGTAACTGCAGGGTGCTTAGGCTGTCCTCGATGAACCCACATGACTTTCTTCGAAAGTCACAAGAATCCCCTGGCTTTAGCCATGGGGAGTGTCAACTCTGGAACCCGGCGAAAAGTTTGCAGTTTGCCAAATTAAAGAAAACATTGTCTTACCGATGGATTTTGAGGTGAATATAGAATTTGCAGACATGGCAAGAGAGCTATTCCGAAAGAAATATAGGTTAGACGATTACGGAATCACTTGGGTTGCAATCCTGATGGACTAATTCGGTAAAGAGAAAGTTGAAGAATATTGGCGGGCCGGCCGATGGCGGAATTTGGATATTTAGAAGGGGATTGCGCAACCGACTTTTACTGCGCTGGCGGCGCGGCCGAAGCCGTCCCGGCGGGTTTTCACCGCTATATTCTGTTGAATCCCCATGGCAGAGGAGAGGCGAATCGAACACCTGCCAGCGGTTTTGGAGACCGTGGTTCTACCACTAAACTACTCCCCTATATGATGGTGGGACAGAGAGGCATCGAACCTCCATCCTCCGGTTTTTCAGACCGGCGCTCCGACCTCGTAAGCTACTGTCCCATATGGTACTCCCAGTGGGGATCGAACCCACGACACCGCCTTGAGAGGGCGGGGACTTAACCTCTTGTCCATGGGAGCATGGGGTGCCCGACCGGACTCGAACCGGCGACCTCTGGAGCCACAATCCAGCGCTCTAACCAACTGAGCTACGGGCAACATAGAAGCGGGCCATATGGCGCCGCATGGTGTCCAAGGTGGGAATCGAACCCACAATGCCACAAAGGGCTCCCGGGTTTGAGCCGGGCGCGTCTGCCAGTTCCGCCACTTGGACATATTGGTGACCCGAACGGGATTTGAACCCGTGCTGCCGCCGTGAAAGGGCGGCGTCTTAACCGCTTGACTATCGGGCCAGGGGGTGGTGCGCCTGCGGAGGCTCGAACTCCGGACCCTCGCATTAAAAGTGCGATGCTCTGCCGACTGAGCTACGGGCGCATATTGTTTCTGACTGCTCCCACCTCTTTACGAGGTGGGGTTCCTGGGGAGGGGCTTAGCCCCTCCCTTGGTTTTGCCCTCGAAGGGGGCGTCCCCAACCGGACATCCAAGACGGCCGCACGAGGCGCCGAAGCGCCCCAACAGCAGCGGCCGCATGGTATCCTCTCCCAGGAACTTTGGTGCCTTACACGGAGCCTACGCTCCGCTGCCCCGCGGACGGGGCCGGCGTGCTGAGTCTGGAGACGGCGCTCGTCTTACCGCCCCACTGTTAAAAGGTTGATACCCGCCGCAACTGGAGCCTACTACTGTTCGGCTGTATGAGAAAACCCCAGAAGAATCTGGGATTGGTGGGCCGGGTAGGACTTGAACCTACAGAGCGCCGAAGCGCAACGGATTTACAGTCCGCGCCGCTACCAATTACGGGATACCGACCCATATGGAGGGCCCTGTGGGACTCGAACCCACGACCTTGCGGTTAACAGCCGCATGCTCTAACCTACTGAGCTAAAGACCCGTATGTACCGTCTTCCTGCGGTAAATGTAATTTGCTGGGCTTATCCAACTTCCATTCCTAAAACCTCCAACCCTTTGTGTGCCAATGGATTGCTAACTTGCTGGTAACTTGCAAATGGTGCGGGTGAAGGGGATCGAACCCTCACGGTGTTTCCACCAGCGGATTTTAAGACCGCTGTGTCTGCCTGTTCCACCACACCCGCGTAGGAGATTGGTCCGAGTAGTGGGACTCGAACCCACAACCTCATGGTCCCAAACCATGCGCGCTAACCAATTGCGCTACACCCGGATATGTGCCCCGTTCCCGGAGCAGTTTTAGCGACTTTCCAATTTGCCGGCCATTTGCCGACGGTGGTGCGGTTGATGGGACTCGAACCCACTCTCGTTGCCTGAGCATAGCATCCAGGATGACCCGCTTCCCTACGCATTTCAGCAGCCGGACCTTCCCCAGCTTGGGCTTTGCTTGCCGTTCGGTGCTTCTGGAACCTGTGCCTGCGACCGGTATCCGTTTTACCGCGCTCTTTCCATCATGAGCTACAACCGCATATGGCGCAGCAGAGAGGACTTGAACCTCCAATCCTTTGCAGGATACCCGCGTTCCAGGCGGGCCGACTACCATTATCGCACTGCTGCATTGGCAGCGGCAGCTGGGTTCGAACCAACCCCTGGGTCAGAACCAGGTACTCTTCCAATTGAGCTATGCCGCTATATGGGCCCAGGCAGAGCAGGGAAGCCCTGCCCGGGCAAATAGGGGAAAAGAGGAGAACAACATGGCCCGCTTTCGCGGGTGGCGACAGCGGAGGGCGTCGAACCCCCAAGCCCGAAGACCACCGGTGTTCAGGACCGGCTGGCATAGCCACTTGCCATCGCTGCCATATTGGAAATCGTGGACCCCATGTGCCCTACTCTATTTATATTATATGCACTTCCTCCGATTTATATTTTCGGGAGCAAGCAAGGGTCTTTTTTAACGAAGAAAAGCTGATGGGGCAGTTTTCTTTGCTGGGGTCTCTCGCCCGGTCCGGCTCCGTTCCGGAGCCTATCTCGGGTCCGTGTGACCTGCTCGTGACCTTCTTCGAAAGTCATGTGGTTTCCCGCGGCGGCAGAGATAGTCGGCTGTAGTACAAAACAACGAAATCCCATGGACCCCACATCGGTTCCCGAGAGGGAACCGGCTATAGCGAGTGCTTACGGCAGCCGAACAAAACCCAGGCCACTTTTCTTCGTTAGAAAAGAATCATCAGTCCTATCCCGGCACAACAGAGCAAAGAGCATATCTGGCGAAGGGAGGGGGACTCGAACCCCCAAGCCCGGTTCTCCCGGACAACCCGATTAGCAGTCGGGCGCCTTACCAAGTTCGGCGCATCCCTCCATGATTACAGAAAGTATAGTTCTCCAAGCCCCTTGAGGTTCCCCTCAACGCGCCAACCATCAGAAAGCATAGAAAAAAGCCAGCCTACGCGTCTGCGCAGACTGGCTTCAAACATATATGCCAAAAGGACTATAGGCGTTATAATCCGCCCATTCTCGGCCTGTTTGTTACCAAATCCACGCACGACAAACGCTCAGAACTATTAAACCAATAGCTCTGAGAATACTGTTCATTATGCAATTTGGCAATCATAACTCGCAGCATGACAGGCCGCTCCTTTCTTCTAATCTATTCTTATTATACAGGGTGTTATGGAAAAAGTCAAGGTCTTTTCGAAAATTTCCGCAAAAAAATCAGAGCCTGCCAAAATGGCGGACTCTGATGCGGGGCTGCGGCCCTCAGCCGGTGCCGTATAGGCAGGCGTTCAGGATCGCAGACTTGTCCACAAATACTTGGTCTCCTTCGATGCGCCGGTACTGCTCCGGCGTCCGCTCCAGCATATCTGTCTTCCAGCAAATGAGGTCGTACTCGTTGCTGTCTTCGATATATACGGTGATGCGGCCGCTGGGGAGCAGCAGGTCGGCCTTGCGGAGACTGTGGATGCCGGACAGGTCCGGGCACTTGGGTTCCAGCACCAGCTGCAAATGCCGTTTTTCCACGGGAGAGGCGCTGGCCAATTCGCCATTGTCGCCAACGCTGCAAAGACCGTTGCTGAAGATCCAGACGCCTGCTGTCAGACTCGGCAGCAGTTCTTCATCATCCGGTACATTTGGAATTCGGGCCAGGAACTGCATGCCGTTGGCCTGGATCGGGATCCCTCCGATAATATGGAAGCTCTGGGCTTGCTCCCAAGAAAACATTCCTGCAGTGCAGGACGAAACGAGCTTCTGTCCAAAAACCCGCCAATATGCGATTTTCTCAACATCCGGCGGTAGCCCAAAGATGTTGCTGAGATGGATCGATGTCATGCCTCAGTCCTCCTCTCTGGTCACAATGTTCAGCACTGAGGCTCTCTCGAAGACGAGTTCCTTCATGCCCCTGCCGCTGCAGATGAGATCGTAGTCGGTGACCTCCTCCAGGATGAGCGGTCCGGAGACGCCTGTTGGCAGAAACAACTTGACCTCCTGACCGATGATGGCGCTGAGGCTGTCGGGGAGGATCGGGTCCATCACGAGGCGGCCCAAGATGTCGCGCCGGTCCACAGGCGGATCGTGCTTAGCGGTAATGTGCAGTTCATCCGCTCCATCGATATTCAAGTGCCCAAACGAAATGAATTTCGCCATGATATGGATTCCTCCTTAACCGGGGGCGAGACTCATCACCGCCTCCCGGTCAATATAAACTTCTTCGCCTTTTCTGATCCCCAGTCGGGGGGGAGATGTGCGTATCCTCCGTCATCCGGCAGACCAGGTCATAGTCTGTGATCTCATCCAACCATCCGTGCAGGACATAGGGCTGAAAGAGGAGTTTGACCGGTTTGCCGATGAGCGGGTTTGGCGCCACCGGTACTGGTTCCATAATGAGTCGCAGCATACAGCGGACATCATATCTTGTCGCCCGACTGACCTTGGTGCTGGCCTGCGGCTTGCACATGTGCGGCCGTTTGGGATTCTTTGGGTTCAGGCACCAGAATGGATAGGAGCCCCAGTCTACCGCCTCGATGACATCCTGGTCGTCGGGCAGGACCGGGATGCGGCAGACGAATGGGAATCCATCCACCTCCACAGGGAGGCCGGTAAGGAGTTTTGGACTCTCCTCGCCGGGCCACCATGGGCAGATGATCTGGTGTGACTGCACCAACAGGCCCTTGTACCAGGACCACAGGATGCCGGACTGCATCGGGTCCGTGTCTCCAACTGAGATCTTGGTCTCGACGCCGTCATGCCGGATGCTGCCGAATGCAAGCTGCTTTAGCATGGCGACAGCACCATCCCGACAGCGATCACGGCGTCCCGGGAGACATAGAGGGTCTCCAAGTCGGCGTGCCACTGGACGAAGGTATTGGAGAGCTTACCCTCGTCAGTCTGAACCCTGGAGCAGGTGATATCGTAGGTATCCACTTCATCCAGGTTGGCAGTGATGATGCAGGTGTTCCCATCATGGTCCAGGATCATCCGCACCCGCTTGCCAACCAGGTCCTTCAACTCAGGATTGATGGGGGTGAGGATGAGCCGCAGGTATTCATTGGCAGGCCCGCAGACGACGATCGGCTCCGGTTTCGGACCGGGGGTCAGCGTGAAGGATTGCTGCTCCTTGCGCTGATTGCTGTATGCCCAGTAGCTGTGCTTGGGCATTTCGAACTTACCGCACAGGGCTGTATCCTCATCGATGCATGGGATCTGGGCGTTGAACAGCAGACCGTCGATGGTCACCCGGCTGCCCAGGATGAGATCGGACCAGGAAAGGTCGCCCCAGCGGCGCCGGGCGCAGAGGTTGCTCTGAATGAGCTTGCCATCTGCAATGTTCCAGGTTAACTGGTTAGGATCAGCCCGGTTCGAGTTCCCCAGTCGGACTTCTTGCCCATCCGCGTCAATGGACTCGTCCTTCCCGTCGATCCAGAAGGGAGCGGTAGCGATGGTGCCGAAGCGGATGCCGGCCTCAGATTCTTTGCGGCCAGCGATGATGTTGATGTTAGTCTCCATATGTATTGTTCCTCCTGTAACTGTATATGTATTTCCTAATCGGTATCTGGTTGTATCATATGCAAATTGCGCCAAAACTATATTGGGGCAAAACAGTTTCGCAGAGTAGTTGTTTTGTGCGGGATGGAGGGGCCAGGAGGGAGGTGGCTCCTTCGTTCTTTTGGCGGATATTGGTAGGGGTTTTTCCATTGCTGCAAACGACGAATTTTGCAAATTGTTTAGAAAAACGAGGGAGAATCTGGAATAGTTTCTGAAAAGCGTACATATAACTGGACATCATTCCAATTTGGGGGAAATATATTCTTTTTTGGAGGTATGTACATAATGGAGATTCGTAATCTCACACCCCACGCCATCCATGTGCTCGGCGAGGACAACCAGGTTGTCCTTACCCTGCCCGCCTCTGGCGTGGTTGCCCGCGCCGCCACTTCCCGTTCCTGCGTTGGCACTGTTGATGTCGACGGCGTCGCCGTCCCCGTCAACGCCACCTCTTTCGGTGATGTCACTGGGCTGCCTGACCCGCAGCCAGGTGTTGCCTTCGTTGTGTCTGCCATCACTGCACAAGCTGTGCGGGACCGCGACGATGTATTTATCGTAGACGACTCGGTCCGGGACGCAGACGGTCGAATCATCGGCTGTCGCGCCCTTGCCCGCGTCTAGCGGCGGCGTGCCAAAAGACCTTCTCCAACAGGAGAAGGTCTTTCCAGTCTGTTAACAAAGAAACAGGAGCCCCGGCTACAACAGCCAAAGGCTCCTATTTTGCAGTCCTTAAAGACTGGAGACAAGAATGCGCAGCGCCTGGCGATATATGTCGCTCTTTTTCTTCAGTCGTTCCTTCCGCTCCTTCGGGCACATCTCCAGCCGGGCCGGCTCCAGGTTCATGTCCAGATCGGCCAGCTTGACCGCCACGGCGATCTTGTTGCTGCGCATCGCCCGGATGTAGTCCAAATACGGCACCCCCTTGCGATGCGTCAGCAGCCGGACGGCCTCCACGGCCTCCTTGGGCACGCCCCGATCCAACAGCTCTTTCAGGGTGATGCCGCAGTCCTCACAGACATCGTGCAGAAGGGCCGCCACAACGGCAGCTTCGATCTTCTGCTGCTCGGCTACCAAGATCGGATGCAAGATATAGGGAAAACCGGCGCTGTCCGTCTGGCCCCGGTGTGCCTCCTCGGCGATCTGCAGGGCGAGCCGCGTTGCAGGAGTATATATCATGTTGCTCCCTCCCCAAAAATTAGTACGCGAGGTACCGCGGGTTCCGCAGCTGCACCAAGGGCAGCCGCTGTAGCTGGTACTTGGGGTCGCAGGCCGGATCCTCCGGCCACCGGTTGTAGCCATCCGGGATGACGACGCGCAGGATGGGCCGCCCATCGCAGTCGGCAAACTTGTCCAGCCGCACCTGGCAATCCTCGAAGATGCCCTCCACCAGGTCACCCGGACGGAAGACCTCGCCGGCCCGCACCCGGTAGCCCAGCTCGTTCAGCACGAACCCGATCACCGAGACCGGGTACTCCAGCACCACCTGGAATTCGTATTTGGCCCCATGCCGCTCGATGAGCCCATGAGAATGGCAATCGCAAATATTGTTGACATAGGGGTACTCGATTTTACCGCAGCAGGCGCAGGGCACGCCGTTGCGGATCAGGTCCAGACGCCAATCTGGATTAGTCCGGTTGATCTCGCCGGCCTTTTGATGCACCGTTGGTACAAAGTTTTTGCTGTTCTTAGACATGTTGCAATTCCTCCTCTAATTTAATTCTCTCTATTTTTCTTTCGCCAAATATCCGGATACAGCAGCAGCGGTGTCGGCACATTCTGCAGGTTGCATCCGTAGCTACACTTCTCATCCTCCGGCCACCGGTCCTGTCCATCCTGGAAGACGACCCGCAGCACCGGCCGGAACTGAAGGTCCACATGGAGGTCCAGCCGAACAAGTGCCCCATCCGCCAGAATATCGTCCAACACATCGCCAGGCTCGAACTGATAGCCGGCCCGCACACGGCAGCAAAACTCAGCAAGGATGTTGGCCATATCCCGTAGGGGAGCATCGATCACGATCTGAAACTCATACGGATGCCCGTGCTTCTCACACATACCCTCAGTGACAAGATGGGCGATCCCGGGCAGGAAGATACGCTGCCGGGTCCGGCTGTTCGGGTTCATATACACCCGGTTTGGAACATGAACGAGCTTCCAATTGGGCCGGGTCCGGCGGTCAATCATCGGAACATCCGGGGCGTTTTTCTTCTTGATTATGATGTATCCCTCCAATCTGAGGTTCTTCCAATGAGCGCCGCAAGGGGTCTCGGTTATTTATAGCCGAGAAGGTGACTTTGTGGTTGTACACTATTTATATTATATGCAAATTTGCTGCAGAATATTTTCGCAAGTTGGCTGTAGCTGAAAACAATTTGCTCTGGACGGCGGCGGAGACAACCAATTCTGGGCTTGGAGACTGGGCAGTCTCACGGACCCCACATAGCTTCCTTTCGGGAACCTATAGCATAGATTCCCGAAGGGAACTGGCCCGCAGCGATACTGTTCGGCGAAGGAAAATCCCCCCCGACTCTTCTCTTCGTAAAAAAGACTCAAGCCTTTCCCAGCAAATCCTGTACGCAAAACCATTAGGCGCCAAACAAAACCCTGCCCCGAATGGAAAATTTCCAGTCCGCATAGGATAGCTTCAGAGAAACCAATTTTGGAGAGAAAAACACAAGGAAGGTATCAAAACATATGGAATATATTCTAATTCGCCATTTTGGCGCCCTGTACATCAATGGAGACCCAGCTACAGAATATCCAGTCCTGAACGGGGAATGGTTCGCTCCCAGCGAGCATCTTCGGTTGGGAAACACACACGGCAATGGACTGCCCTGGATCGATATTGGACACGCCTATATCTCTGTGAACCCGCTCATCACCGGTATTAGCCTGGAATGTCTGTGGCGGAAGAAACTACACTTGGCCAAGAAGGTCCTCATCGATGGGCTCGCCTATCAGATGAGGCTCATACGGGCCGGCGCCGTCTCTGATTCGGACCTCGGCGAAATTGGGATGTTCGTGGATGCCTACGGGAACGGGAGCGCCAAGGACTACCCAAAGGTCTGGTACGATGTCCCGAACAGTGTCAGCGTGGATGAAGGCAACTATTTCCAGTTCTCCGGCCGGGTCGCCCGCGAAAATGTCGTTCTGGACGGGGCTATGGCCAGCGAGTTCTGTGGCATGGCCTGGCAACCAATCCTGGAGCCGATCCAACCGGCGCTGGACGACAAGCTACAGGGAAAGAAGCTATCCATCTGGACAACTGCCGGTGATTTTGTCTCCGGCAACCTGCTGGAGTTGAACGACTATGACCTGGTCTTGGAAGGCGGCATCTTCCGCCGGTTGGACAGGAATTCCACATCCCCGTGGGTCCGCGATGAGAAGGACATATACCTGGTGGACCGTACTGGATTACGGGTCGTACAGGAATACGAAGAAGAGGAGAAATGAGAAAATGGCGCCTATCAGCAGATCTTTTGGGACCTTGTACATCGATGGACGGCCGGCAGAACCGGGGGTGCAGCTTCCTCAGTCGGCGGAAAATCCAAAGATAGAGATTGGCAACAGTGATGGGAGATTCATCCATTGGGTCCGTCGGCGGCCTTCTGGTTTCCAGATACGATCTTGTTGTAGGTATTAGCTGGAATGCACTGGTCCACAATGCCCTCATTGAAAGCCGGGAGATCACAATTGATCGGCTACCATACCGCATCCGGCTTCTCCGCAGAGGAGAGGATGTGGAAGACCTGGGAGAGTTCAAGCAGTACCTCAGAGCCCTGGGAAGTCCTGACAATACCGCCGCTCCAAGGAAGCGGGTCTGGCTGGATGATCTTGGTATGGAAGGAGACCCTTTTAAGCCGGCGGCAGTCCGGCTGCGGGACGGGCAATATGAGATGCGTGTCCTGAATGCCGGCGACCGAAAGAACGCGTCCTGGATCCCGGTTCTGGAGCCAGTCCAGCCAGAGCTGTCCGATGCCCAGGGTGAGAAGATCGCCATCTGGACCAATACCGGTGAGTTTGTCACCGGCGACCTGGTGGAGATCAACGACTATGACCTTCTGCTGTCCAGCGGTCTTTGCCTTTCCGACGATGGCTCCGGCCATTCGCCCTGGGTCTCCAATTCTGGCTTCTGCATGGCCGTGGACAGAAAGGGTATCTGGTCGCTGCAAACCTACAGCAAGGAGGCAGTTTAATGGCTATTTTAGAGAAGTTCGGAACGATCTATCTGGATGGGATCCCTGTGCCGCCAGGCACAGTCCTAACCAAGTGCGATTCCAACAACCCGCCTAAAATCGAGCTGGGAGATACAGTGCCTGGCATGGAAATTGGCTGGGTATTCGTGGACGACCGACTCATTGCGGATGACAACATCCTCCTTAATGTCAGCTGGGACATCCTCTCCGCGTCAGGCCTGACGATGGGGAAGGATATCCAGATCGATGGCGACGCCTGCCGTGTGCGGTGCCTGCTGGAGGATAAGAACGGCGGGTCCGATTGGGACGACATGCTGGATGCCTCTGAGGACAACAACATCATCCATTGGTCCGGCACCTATTCGCTTGGGACCTCAGTCCTGTCGCCGCGCAGCAAACAAGCCCTCATCTGGGGCTGCGCGGAGAAAGACACGGTAGAGATGACCGATTCTGCATATCAGCACATTGGGTTTGGCTGGCGGCCAGTCCTGGAGCAAAAAAGTTTGCTGGAATGCCCGGCGTCAGACCTGCTGGCCCGCACGGTGCTGTTATACGGGGAGGATGGAACTATCTTCTCTGGGCTGGTCGCCGAGGCATCTCAGTACGATGTCATTTTGGAGGCCCCAAATATCCTGGGAAATGTCTTCTGCCAGCCCCCGAGACAGGGGGTACTACAAAGCACAGGATGAGTCCCTCATCCTGGATAGGGGAGTCAATTCTGGAGATATTGCCATGCGCGGGAGTTTCGGTGCCATTCTAAGACTTGCCAGGTGTCTTTTTAACGAAAAAGGCTGCACAGGTTTTCCTTCGTTGCCTGGCATCAGCCGCGGGCCGGCTCCTCGCAGAGCCTTTCTATGGCCCGTGAGGCTGCCCATTCGTTGCTCCAGCAAAACAAATTGTCGTCACCAACAATTTGCTGTGTAAAGAATGAGTCGCTCCGACCCTGCATATAACAAATCAGACTCAGAATCAGGAGACTATATAGTTTAGGAGGTACGAACAATGCAAAATATCTTAGAGCAACTGAAGGCAGTACGATATTCGGCCACAATGCTGCTGCACGCACGCCCCGGCATTCGGCTGGTTGCGGTACAGGTCAGCAATGGGCCTGTGTGGTACGACTATGAGATCCGGCCGGTCCGGAGGCAGATCACTAAGGTCGAGATGGACAAGGACGGTCTCACTGTCTCCACCGGCAGCGAGAATTTCCTGCTCACCGAGGATGGCGAGCTGGTAGGGCTCTGCAACGCCATCGCCGGCCGTGAGGTCAAGCTCATCTTCGATCCGGCGCAGGTGATGCCTGAGGCTGAGGCGCTGAAGGCCGCCATTTTGACGAACTACAAAAGCGTGCGGCGCGTCAGCATCTCGCCCGACTGCCGGACTGCCGGAAAGTCGGAGGGATGAGACATGATGAAAGCCGAGCTAAAGGCGGCCTTGGAGAAAGGCCAGTGCATGCTGTGACTTTCTGAAAAGAAGGTCATGTGGGATGAGGACGAAATCTAACGGCCGAAAGCGGACTCAGAGACTTAGGTTTTTGGGTCCGCTGCTTTTTTTTTGCCTGCAATAGGGAAGAAGGCAAAACAAATTGTTTAAGACTACCACGGAGCTGCCGCCGCACATCCTGCAGGATGGCTGCCAGGAAACCCTGGAGCGTCGCCGTGGCAATCTCACGGACCAGGCATAGATTCCTGAAGGGAACCGGCCCGCGGCCACCACATGACCTTCTTCGAAGGTCACAGCTCCCGGCAAAAGAAAATCTCCCTGCCCTTTTCTTCGTTAAGAAAGACGCGTCCTCGGGATATAAGCACAACTTCCCTGAGAGACCAGTCTTGCACTTGGAATCCAGAATAGTTCCCACCCAACCTGCATAAAACAACTTCAGAACCCCCAATATCAGGAGACCAACAAAACCAAAGGAGGTATCGCAACATGGACGAACGCGAAAGAAAGATGATGGCTTTTCTGGCCGGCATGGTCTGGAAATTGGCCAACGACCAGTGGTTAAACATGAACGAGGTCCAGCAGCTGGACAACATCATGTCCGAGTTGGGCTACCAAGACCTGGACGAAAAAGAATTCCGCTATTAAACGGGGCAGGAGGGGCAACATGAACCAGTTATACGAGAGAATCCGAGTTCTCTGCGAGGAGAAAAACATCACCATCGGCGAGCTCAGCCGTCAGGCCAAGCTCAACGACGACGACCGTCAGGCCCTCAAACGGGGTCGGTGGATGAACATCAGCCTGGGCGCCGCCAAGGACATTGCCCGTGTACTGGGCGTCTCCATCGATTCTCTGGCTGAATACGAGCCTCCTAACCTACTGAGTTCTCTCAGCCGCACCCAGCTTCAGCAGGCGGTCGAGGCTTATGAGGCCATCGTCCGCCGGGAAGTGGTGGAAGACCGCTTCCGCGAGCGGGGGCTGGATCCCAAGGAGTATCCGGCCTGCTTCGAGGAGGCCCTGGGCCAGTACAGCGACGCTTTGGACTCGCAACTCCTCGAAGAAGAGGCCCTGGAGCGGATTGCCGAGTATCTGTCTAAGATGGTCGCAGACATTTGAAAGGAGAAAAGGAACATGAAGATTTTTGTGCTAACCAGAAAGATGGATGATTTCGAGTCTACGGCCGTGGCAACGCCGCATCTCAGCCTGGAGGCCGCGCAGGCGGCTATGGCTGAGGACTTCAAGGATATCCTTGAGGTCTTTGGGCTGAGTCCCGACGACGAGCAGGAAGAGGAGAAGCAGTGGGGTATCGAGGAAAAGTCGGCCCACATCCGCTACGACATATGCTCCCGCTATGCTGACTGGAGCATCCAGGAACATGACCTGCCGGTGCAGATGGCCATCCGTGTCCGTGAGGGTATGGTGCAGGAGGCCATCGCCAACGCCGACATCTATGTAGAGGTTTTTGACCTGGACACCCAAGATCTGGCGGAAGACGGCAAGACATTCGAGGCAGACCGGCTGGATGCTGACTACCAGAAGTTAGGCAAAGAGCCGGGCTGGCGGGCCGTGTACTAAGAAAAAGCGGCTCTCGACAGATCAAAAAAGTCGCCGGTGCTCTGGATGCCGGCGGACGAACTTATCTAAAAAACGGGCTCCTCCCAGTTTTGGGAAGAGCCCGTTGTTGTATTATACCAGGTCATCGAGTTCCACGGCTGCCGGGTTTGCCTTGTCCAGTCCCCGGCTCCGCCCACGAGGAGACATAGTGCCGGGTTCCTGTTCCAGGGAAGCCAGCCCGCAGATGTGCTGCACCCGGCCCACTTGGCCGTCCGTCAGCATAACCTTGATCCCGCGAGGGTGATAGCCCTTGTTGGTGAGCAGCCTGCCGACAATGCCACGGGTCAGCTTTCCAGTCGGCTGATCCTTCTTTAGGACAATATCCACCAGATCCCCCGGATGGATGCGATCGCGGCGGCAGTGATTCGTGTTCATGAAAAACTCGCTCCTTTTTTCTTAGAGATGTCCCAATGATATGCAAACTGCCCGCATCTGATAGGCCGGAACAGAGCCGGTTTGCTTGACACTCCCCATGCCTAAAGGCAGGGGATTCTGGGTTCATCGAGGACAGCCATGGCACCCCATAGACATCTATGAGATATCAGGGTCTTACACCCTCTCCCCGAGCGTATAGGTTCCGGTGTGCCCCACCGTACCATGATAGTTTTATTCTTCAGGTACTGGCCTTCAGCAGGCGCAGTCCCTCCATCAAAATATTTTGGGCCGCGTTTTGATCCCGGTCGTGGTGAGCCCCGCACTGCGGACAGGTCCACTCCCGAACCGAGAGGTCTTTGACCTCCTTGTTTTGGTACCCACAGCAGCTGCACAGCTGGCTGCTTGGGAAGAAAGTCCCAACCTCTACCAGCATTTTGTGCTGCCAGGCAGCCTTGTACTTGAGCTGGCGGGCCAGTTCACCCCACGAGGCGTCGGTAATGGCCTTGGCCAACTTGTGATTTTTGAGCATGCCGCCCACATTGAGGCTCTCCACGCAGATGATATCGTAGTCCCTGACCAGCTGTGTGGTGAGCTTATGCAGGTAGTCCTGCCGGCAGTTGGCGATGTACTCATGCTGCCTGGCCAGACGGAGGCGGGCCTTCTCCCGGTTGCAGCTGCCCTTTGGTTTTCGGGACAGCCGCCGCTGGAGGGTGGCGAGCTTCTTCTCTGCCTTCTGCAAGTACTTGGGGTTATCGTACTTCTGGCCATCCGAGGTGATGACCAGATCCTTGATGCCCACATCAAGGCCGACAGCGGCGCCAGTGCTGAGCAGCTGGGGGATATCTACCTCTGTGCAGCACAGGCTCACGAAAAACTTTCCGCTGCGGCTCATGCTGACGGTGGCGTTGAGGATCCGTCCCTGCACCGTGGTGGAGACCTTGGCCTTTACCCACCCCAGTTTGGGCAGCTTCACCGCCCGGTCGCTGGCCTGAATGTTGTGTCCAACAACCTTGCTGGTATAGCTGGCCTTGCTGTGGTGTTTGGCCTTAAACTTGGGGAAGCCCACCTTTCGCCTGCCCTTGCGGCCGGAAAAAAAAGTTCTTATAGGCATGGTCCATATTGAGCACGGAGGCCTGAAGGGCGGTGGAGTCCACCTCTCGAAGCCATGGGTAGGTATCCTTCAGCCCGGGCAGCAGCTTCACACAGTCGTAGCCGCTGTGACTTTCTTTGAAAGTCATGTGGATAGAGCTGCCGGAAGCGTAGGCGCCCTTTCGAGCAGCCAGGGTTTGGTTATAGACAAAACGGCTGCAGCCGATGGTCTTGCGAATGAGTTCTTCCTGTTTTGCTGTGGGGTATAGTCGGAACTTGTAGGCTTTTTCCATGGTGGGCACCTCCTTCCCCAGTGCGGATAGGTGGATATCCGGATAGGCTACCCCTTGCTGAGCTTCTACTTATATTATATGCAGTTGCGTAGAAAATATTTTCACCCTCTCCGCAGGGGGTAGGCCAATGTTTGCTCGGGTATTCGCACACAGGCACGGATGCCGCCTTATATCCCTACAGCTAAAGCAGAGGGTTTTACGGCGGCATAGATAACGAATGATTTCCCCAGGGTTTGCATATAACAAGATATCCTGTTGCCCGGCTGATACTGGTTCGGGTGCGAAAAAAGAAAGGAGTCGTTTCTATGGAAGACATTTTTGACGGACTGGTATTGCTGATGGGAGGTTTCGTTTTCATCTTTGCCATCATCGCCCTGGCAGTAGCCATCCTGATGATCATCGCCAACATATTTCTCTTCCGCAAGATGGGCTTGCCTGGTTGGTACTCGATCATCCCCTTCTGGAATGTGTACAACCAGATCTCCAAGACCTGGCTGGTGACGCCCTGGTTCTGGTTTTACCTGGGCCTGTTTGTGGCACCCTGGTTCCTGGATGGCTTCCTGCTGTCGGTGGTTTCGATCCTTACCTTTGCCCTGGGTGTGGCCATGAATCTGAAGCTGGCGGCCGCGTTCGGGAAGGGTGTAGGCTATTGCCTGGGGCTCATCTTCCTACCTATGATCTTCCTGCCGATGCTGGCGTTTGGACAGGCTACCTACATTGGAAACCAGACCACCCCCGGAAAGCTGTTCTGACAACCTGTACCTGAAAAGAAAACTCCCTCTCTGGCGATGTGGCTGGGGAGGGAGTTCTTTTTGCGGTTTCCCGCAGGAAACCGTGTAGTTTGTTATTGTACAAAGCGATTTGCCTGGATTGCGGTTAGGGAAGGATAGTCCCGTCTTTTTTAACGAAGAAAAGCTGATGGGCCAATTTCCTTTGCCAGGGCCTGTGACTTTCAAAGAAAGTCATGTGGGAACAACGATTTGCTCTGCGGAGCCCTCGCGGACTATAAATAGGTCCCCAGTAGGGACCGACTCCGGCGAGCGACTCGGGCAAGGCGAAATTCCTATGCCACATTTCTTTGCTAAAAAGAATTCTCATCCGTCCCAGTCCGCAAGAAGAACACTCACCGCCTACCCCTGCACTGCCAATCTCCATTGTTGTCCCAAACAACAGGGGAGAGGGACCAGTCTGCGCATATAGCCGCAATCCATCCCGCATATCATATCTCTAACCAAACAACCGAAAGGAGACAATAATCTTGCACGAGAAACCACCCACCCCATTGCCCCAAAAAGCCATACACCACGACCGCGTCCCTCATCTTCTGGGGATATTCTCCTCCGGCGCCGCCATATGTTTTTGGTCCAGATTCGCCAAAAGCCTCGAAACAGGCAACAAAGATCTCTATACCAGTGAGGGTCTCGTTGCAGTCTGTGCTTCCGGTCTTTTGCTCGCTGTCCTTTTGGAAGCTGCCCGCATCTGGCGGATGCGGCGGCGGAAATAATTTCCGAAGAGCCTGCATATAATAATAGCGTCCGCAAAGGACAGAGGCAGTCTATGGCTGCCCTAAAATTAAAACGCCTTCTCAGAAAGGCGCAAGTTTTTTGGAGGATTTCAAAAAAATGAACAAGAAAATCAAGTACGCGATGTCTCTTGCCGCAGTGGCGGCGCTCTCTGTCTGTGTTCTCACCGGCTGCACCGGCGACAAAGACAAGGATCCTGCTGACTCTCAGACCCCTGATGTCAGCCAGTCGGCCCAGGTGGATGAGTCCCAGACTCCCGACAGCTCCAGCACCCCTGATGCCTCCGAACCCGATGCCTCTGCGCCTGATGGCAGCGTGACTCCCGACAGCCAGGGTGATCCGGTACTGACGCCTGACGGCACTGAAGTCGTGGATGACGCCAATGCAGGCGATGGCTCTGATGCTGCTGACGACGGCGAAGCTGCTGATGGTGATGCCGCTGACAGCACTGAGGACGATGCAGATATCGGCAAGGATGTTGCCAAGCACTAAGACCAACAATTTAGCGGTGCAGTCCCCCAGCGGAGCTGCACCGCTCTCTACAGGGGTGTAGCCAAGTGGTAAGGCCTCGGGTTTTGGCCCCGATATTCGCTGGTTCGAGTCCAGCCATCCCCGCCATGTGCCCTGTACGGGTAGAAAAAATCAAAGGAGGGACCAAAGACATGGGCAAAAAAGTTGCGATCAACAACATCTGCCGGGCCACCGGCATAGCCACCCAGATCGGAGCTTTCGTAGCCATCCTGAAGTTCAAGAAGCCGCGCCTAGGCCTGGCCATGAACGCCGCCAGCGACTTGGTGTACTGGGCGCCCGCTGTAGCCGACAAGAAAGACCCCACCATCCGGCACGAGCTTGGCATTGTCAGCAGCACGATCGCCGTGATGAGTCTCCTGTACCTTGCCGCTACGCACGGCAAGAAGGAAGCTGCCTGATCCCTAACAACAAAAAGTCGAAAGGAGAATATCTGATATGTCTCAGAAATTTGCATGGCTGCCGGTGAAGGATGCCGACCTGGCAACTCTGAAGCGCGAGCTGTGCGTCGCCCCCGAATATGAGGACAAGGCGGTCGCCAAGTTCCAGAAGTTCAGCACCGACAATGATTTTGACCAGTATGGTCTGGCCGCCCACCCCAATCCGCTGACTCTGAAGTCGGTTCTGGCCGGCAGCGATATCCAGGAGCTGTTCACCACGCCTGGTGAGGAGTGGTTCTTCACCCTGGAGACGAAGGAGCCTGGCTTCCTCATGGATCATGCGCCCTGTATGTTCCAAAACTCCAAGACTGGCCGCCGGTGCTATGTCACCCAGCCCTACCTGCCTATGTGCGGTAATAACAGCCGTGATGCCAAGGCTGAACGGCAGGCTTGGATGAAGCATCTGGAAACCTGGGCCAAGGATGTCATGGGCGTGAAGTACAAGGTCCTGGATCAGAGCTCCTGGTATTTCAGTGATACGGTGCTCGTTGTATTCTACCTGGACGGCAACATCGTCGGCTGATCTGCCAAAAATGGCGCTCCAGAAACCCCTGGGGCGCCCCCATATATCGCGGGATGGTGTAGTAGCAGCACGATGGAGTCTTGTTCCCACATCTGGCCAAAAAGGCTAAAGCCGAAAAGCTCACTCTGAATCGCTTGGTATGGCCGGCTCGTACATAGGACCCCCCTGCTTTTAGGCACGGGGAGTAGTCAGTACACGCCGATGGTACGACAATGGGAATTTCCCTGAGAAATGCGGGAGGATACTACACCCGCCACGACACCCGCCTTTAAGAGAGGTCATGGAATCATCCGTGGCCTCTTTTTTGTAGGTTTTCGCATGAACCTATGCGGTTTGTGCGACAAAAGGCAGCCCTCACGGACCCGACATCGGTTCCGGAACGGAGCCGGCCCGCGGCAAAAGACTCCGGCGAAGGGAAAATTCCCCCTGCCACTTCTTCGTTAACAATTGCGCCGTAAATCCCCCGGATTCATCCGTGTGGGATATAAGGCGCTATATGACTTTCTCTGAAAGCCATGAACCTCAGGCAAAGAATGGTGTGCCAAAATATAAATTCGATGAACTGCATATAATAATATAGCAATAGGGTTACGATACAATTTTTTCGTTCTGAAAGGAGGCGGCGACCCATGAAACAGCAGCGGGCGGTGAAAGTGGAACTCTACCCCACTGATGAACAGTGCATTCTGATCCATAAAACATTTGGCTGTGTTCGTGCTGTATGGAACGATATGCTTGGCGACGAGCAGGAGTTCTACGCCGCCGCCGATAAACATTTCATCCCTACCCCAGCAAAGTACAAGAAGAAACGCCCATACCTCAGTGAGGTAGACAGTCTGGCCCTCTGTAATGCACAGCTGGCACTGAAGAAGGCGTTCAAGCGGTTCTTTGAGAACCCTGGACATTTTGGGCATCCCAAGTTCAAAACCAAAAAGAAGGCTAAGAAATCGTACACGACAAACTGCCAGTATCATGTTTCCGGCCCCACAGTCTACACGGCAAAGAACGCCATACGGCTGCCAAAGCTGGGTCTGGTGAAGGCTAAGCTGTATCGCAATACCCCTGACAATTGGGTGCTCAAGTCGGCCACCATCAGCGAGACCAAGTCGGGCCGTATCTTTTGCGCTTTGCTCTATGAGTTTGATGTTCCCGCGCCGAAGGAGGTTCTGCCAACCCTGGAGAATTCCATCGGGCTGGACTACTCCTCACCGCTGTTTTATGTGGATCACGAGAACCGGTCCCCGGACAAGCCCCAGTGGTTCCGGGAATCTGAAGCCAAGCTCGCCCATGAGCAGCGGCTGCTGTCCCACATGAAATATGGGTCAAAGAATTACATCCGGCAGCTCCACAAAATCGAGGTGCTTCAGGAGCACATTGCCAACCAGAGAAAGGACTTCGCCCACAAGGAAAGCAGGCGGATAGCCAACGCCTACGGAGCCGTGTGCGTGGAGGACCTGGATCTGCAGGCAATGGCTCAAAGCCTGAATCTGGGCAAGGCGACAAACGACAATGGGTTTGGCATGTTTAGGGAGTTTCTCAAATACAAGCTGGAAGAGCAGGGCAAGCACCTCATCAAGGTGGATAAGTGGTACCCATCCAGCAAGACCTGCCACTACTGCGGCGGCTACTACAAGGATTTGCAGCTTGGCGAGGAGGAGTGGGTCTGCCCCCATTGTGGCAAACACATCCTCCGAAATCAGAATGCCGGCATCAATATCCGGCGGGAGGGCATCCGTCAGTTCTATGCAGAGCGGGCGGTGGAACCTGTGACCTTCGGAGAAGGTCATGTGGTGACTTTCTTCGAAAGTCATGCGGCAGCATCATAATCGCAGTCCAAAATATTATCTTTTGCCGGTAGGAGCACCGGCCTATGCCCGCCATTCTAGGCAGCACGGACGGGAACCGTGCCTAACATGACCGTCGAACGGGAAAAGAGAATGCATACCCTGGCCTATGCCAGGATACGCCTGAAGCCCCCAGCTTTAGCCGTGTAGGGTTAGCGTAACGCCCTATGTAGGGGTAGCTCACGAAAGACGCCTCTCTACGGAAATTCGCAAAGCGGCATCCGCATATAATAGATATAGACAGGGACATCTCTGTTCCCAAGAGAGGAGGAACTGGCACATGAACAGGCTGTTCGTCACTGGAGATATGCACTGCAACGCCTGCGGGGAATTCTCCAAGCTGAATACGAAAAACTTCCCCGTCCAGAAAGAACTGTCCAAGGACGACTACATTCTGATCGCTGGAGACTTCGGCTGCATCTGGAATGGCAGCACAGAGGAGGAGTACTGGCTGGACTGGCTGGAGAATAAACCGTTCACGACTTTGTTTGTAGACGGAAACCATGAGAACCACGCCCGGCTGGCCCAGTTCCCAGTGGAGGAGTGGCATGGCGGTAAAGTCCACCACATTCGATCGTCCATTCTGCACCTGATGCGCGGTCAAATCTTCGATATTGCCGATCTGAAAGTCTTTGCCATGGGCGGTGCCTCATCCCACGATATCCGGGATGGCATCCTGGATCCGGACGACCCATTCTTCCGGGACGACTACCGCAAGCTGCGCTCCCAGAACGCTCTTTTTCGGATCAAGGGCTGGTCCTGGTGGCCGGAGGAGATTCCATCCCAGGAAGAGTACGACGAGGCAGAGAAGAACCTGGATGCCAATGGCAGAGCTGTGGACCTGATTGTTTCCCATTGCGCGCCATCCAGCATCTCTGATATCATCAGTGGCGGTATGTACCAGCTGGACGAGCTTACCGACTATTTCGAGAAGCTGCGGGACAGTGTAGAATACAAAGGTTGGATATTTGGACACTACCACGACAATCAGGTCGTGCAGCGGAAACATGTTTTGTTATACGACCAGGTCTGCGAGGTCTTTGCTAAGACTGAGTCTGGCAACTTTGGCATCCTGCCTGTCTAATATTCTGGCAGCAGGGAGAGGGGTACGCATCTTTTTTAACGAAGAAAAGAGGCGGTGGAACTCTTCTTTGCCCGAGGCCCTCATGGCAGCCGGTCCCTCCGGGACCTGATGTATGGCGTGCGGGCCAGCCTAATCGAATCAATCCGGCGTGCATATCATCCCTGCCACATAGACCGCTTCGCTAGGTCTGCCACACAGGTCGCTTCGCTAGACCTGTAGAACGCAACAATCAGCCAACCAAAAAGGAGGTTTCCCCAAACATGAACGCCAAAGAACTCATCTTTTCTGTCCCCACCCATGAGCTGGCGGCCCGTCATATCGCCCAGCTTCGGGAGATGCCCGACACACAGATCAACGACGGCAACCTGGAGACGGCCATCGCCAACATGTCTGCCTTCATCGAGAAACTGGCCGACATCGAACCCATCGAGACCAACCATATCATCCTGGGCATTCGGCACCTGATGCACGATGAGGAGTCCCTCTCCGCATCCCTCTTCCGGAAGGACGAGCTGCTCTCCGATTTCGACCTCGATTCCGAGATCGGTGCCCTCTCCGATACGGACGGACTCTCCGATGATGAGCTGGATCGGCTGTCCCACCTCCAGCCCAACCCGCAAAACTATGCCTACGACCTGTCCGCCTGGGCGGAGATCCTTGGCTATGAGGTGGACAAACGGAACATCGCTGCCATCGGTGCCCTGGACCTGGCTGAAGTCATCCTCTGGGAGATGACCTTTTGCGGATACAGTGAGGAGAAGATCGCAGAGGAGCGGGCTGAACTCGACCGCCGGGCCAAAAAGCTGGAGGAAGTGCTGAAGAAGCCCAAGGAGGAACAAGAGAAGTACTTTATCCCAGCCGAGAAACTCCGGTGCGATTTTGGCATCCCTAAGCCGACAACCGAGGAGGAGACCGTGGCCCACCGCCGCATCTGCCACGAGGTTTTGTACAACAATTTGCAGACCTGGCGGGCCATCCGTGACTACCTGGGCGGCTGAACGCAAAAAAGAACACCCCTGGAGGAAGCCCTCCAGGGGATTTTTTGTCAGGTGGCGAGTAAGTTCGGATAGGGGAGAAGGAGCCCATCGCCGAATTGATCTAGGAAAACATTGCTGGCCGGTACGCCGATGCGGTTCAACCTCAGCCCGCATATGCGAACCCTCCTTAGCTTTTTCTGCAAAATATACGCGATTTTGTACGGCACACCCCGGCGCACCATTGTCTCCACCGCCACCGGCACCTTGGCGCCGACCCGGAAGCTGCCCCGTTTGCATGGCATCGAAACGCAGGTCGTTATTGGCCGGCCGTGGCGCATAATGGACATTTGGTACTGTTCCCGCCCCGGCACCCTGCTGGTCATTACGACGCTGACGACCCCGATCTCCCGGGGGCAACTCCTTCTTTCGTTTGGCTGCGGCAAAATGGGTAGCAGCCAGGATGCCGATACAGACGACAGCGATGATGGCAAGGATGATGAGAATGATATTTGCGGTAGGCATGGGAATGCGACTCCTTTCTTGCGAAGAGTGGCCATTAGACCCAGACGAGGATGCCAAGGCCGGCAGTCTACACGATGCCAATGAGGATGAGAACTACATCTTCGATCTGCATGGGCAGCACTCTCTTTTCTTCTGCAACTATTATATGCAGCTTGCCATTTCCGCATTTCCGTCTGTGCAGAGTTTTCAGTCTGCAGCGAGGTGCGTACCTTCGCCTATTTCTGAGAACCCCGGGAATCCCGAAAGATCTTAACTGCGAGCCAGCCAAACAGCTTCCGAAGAAGCGAAATGACCCCTGTCACCACCCAGCAGGTGAACCGGCAGACAGCCCTGGACAGCTCCGCAACAACGGCAAAAAAGATGAAATCATGCATGGGAAACAACAGCTCCTTAGCTCCTTTCTTCTCCTTGCCTGTTATCTATAGCCGCCGTAAAACCCTCTGCTTTAGCTGTAGGGATATAAGGCGGCATCCGTGCCTGCGTGCAAATGCCCAAGCAAATATTGGACTACACCCCCCGGTGTCGGGGGGGGGATGTTTTTTTGCGCATATACGATTTGTGCAGTTTGCATATTATATAAGCAAAATAGCAAAACTATCCTCGAAAGGAGGCCATGGATATGATCACCCTGCAGAGCCGGCTCATAAAGAAAAGCTCCCTCCAAAAACCTGCGCTCATAGATGTCACCCGCGATATGGGCGCCTTCGAGCATCATGTCCGGGCTATGGTTGGCGACATACTGCACCGGCAGGAGACGCCGGAGGACGCGGACAGCCTCCATGTGCAGTACAAAAAGCTGGGCCTCAGCGACTACATAGTTGGCAGCATGGAGCAGGTTGCCAAAGGCGCTATCTCAGCTGCCAAGGAGGCTCTGGCTCTCGATATAAAGACAAAGGTCCAGCGGATCCCTAAAATCGAAGCCCAGATCAAAAAGAAGACCGACCAGCTGAACCGGGCCATGAATGCCAAAGCCCAGCTGGCTGCCCGCAGCCGGGCCCGCAAGGACAAAGAGCTGCCGCCGCCTTTCCAGAACCCCTTTGGGAACTGGGTCCAGCCAAAGCACTACCAGGACGGCAGCCTGTGGTTCCTGGTCGGCGGCATCCATAAGAAGCGGCCGCCCCAGAAATACAGCTCCGAGTACCTGTTCGAGGTGCAGTATCTGGACCTGCGGATCAGGCGTCTGAAGCAGGAGATCGCAAACATGCATGCTCGCCTGCACGACCTCAAAGGCCGGCTGGAGCGGCTGCGGCGGGAGCAGAAGGCAGGTATCGTCCATATCTGCTTTGGCGGCAAGGCTCACCTCCGCCGGCGCAACGAGGCCAAGACGCCCAAGGAGATCGAAGCCTGGCGCAAGGAGTGGCATGACCTGCGCCGGCGGGAACTCACCCTGGTGGGCCGCAAGGACTCCAAGTGCGGCAACTGGATGGCTCGCTATGATATAGCAACCCACCAGCTTTCGTATAAATCGATACGGGGTCGGCAGGTGGTCATCGATGGGGTGCATTTCCCGCATGGTCAGCAGCTGGTGGAAGCAGCAGTCGCCGCCCACGACATCGCCATTCGGAACAAAAAGCTGCCGCTCGACCAACAAGTTGAGGGCTGGAAGCCGGGCCCCTGTCACCTGGTCGATCAGAGACTGCGGCAATGCCTTTCTGGTAAAGTGCATGATCTCGGTGCCGGCGGACCCGCACCTGAACAGCTGCTTCGATGAAGGCTGCGTAGCCTTCGATATGAACTACGACCACCTGGCTGTGGCAGAACTGGATGGTAAGGGCTGCCTGCTGAACCACCGGGTCGTCCGGTTCCGGATGGCGGGCCGCACAAGCGACCAGGTAAACAATGCCATCTCTGAAGCATTGGAGCAGGTCTTCCGCCAGGCTGCGGTGGCCAACAAGCCCATTGCGATGGAGGACCTGGACAACCCGGACAAGTGCCTGCTGTATGGCAACAAAAAGGCGAATCGCAAAATCAGCGAGTTCGCGCATGGGCGGATGACCTACCTGGCCGGGCGCAAGAGCCAGAAGTACCATCTGGTCGTACGGGCCGTGAATCCAGCCTATACCTCCCAGATCGGGAAACTCAAGTATATGCGCCAGATGGGACTGTCTGTCCACGAGGCTGCGGCCTATGTCATTGGCCGCCGGGCTATGGGCTTCCAGGAGGATGTGCCGGCAGAGCTGATGCACCTGATCCGCAAGCCTGCCATCCCCGTCTTCCATCTGAGCAACTGGGCGGCCCTGTATAAGGCCACCAAGAAGATCCCTACTCATTGCTTCTACCGCAAGCTCAACTACCAGGAATATAAGACGGCCGCTGCACTGCGGAAGGCCCTTGTTAAATGAGATAGAACCACAAACAATGTTTCTGCGAAGCTATCCACTGCACCGGGCTTTGGGAGCGTCACTAGACGATGGCGTTTCTGGGGACCCGGACGAAATGCAGTTGTCCTAGCAGATCCCTGGGGAGGCTGCCTGCCATCGGGCAGGAGGTCTTTCTGGGCCAATTGGCAAAAATGAACCTGCCGCCAAGTTTCCGGTAAGTCGTCCCGTAGACGATACTGCCACCACACGAGCTTCCTCCGGAAGCTCAGTGGAAACCCCGGGCTTTAGCCCTGGGGAGGTTCATATGCAACAGCCAACATTTATATTGGCAGCACAGAAAAAGGAGCAGCCCGCACATAGCAGACTACTCCTCTCGCCAAAGGGGCATCAGCCCTTCATAACCTCCTTCAGAGGCTTGCCGGGCTTGAAGCTGGGGGTGCGGGACGCAGGGATGAGGATCTCCTCCTTGGTCTGCGGGTTCCGACCCGTCCGCTCGGCTCTTTCCTTCACCTCGAATACACCAAAGCCGGTAAGAATGACCTTCTCACCGGAGGACAGAGCAACAGTTACCTGGTGCATGAAGGCATCCAGAGCCTTGCCCGCGTCAGTCTTGGAGAGGCTGCACTCGGCAGCCATCGCGGAAATCAGTTCGGTTTTTGTCATAGTTGGGAACAACTCCTTTCTTTCTCTGCTTAACATGATACACAAAGCAAATTGTTTCCATCTCGCACTCCGGAGCCCTTCCGGCATGGAAGCGGCGATGGACAAGGGAAATTGTACTACATGGGAGCCAACTGCGCAAGAGGTAGGCCTCACGGACCATATGCAGGCTCCGCAAGGAGCCGCCTCGCGGCAAAAGATCTGGAAAAGAGAGAATCTCTCGTCCATTTTCTTCGTTAAAAAAGACGCCCTACAGGTCAAAAGTACAAAATGTCTATATACAGGAAGACACGCTCACAGGCGGATATCGGTACAGCAGGGGAGTGGAGCATCTGCATATAGCAGAACAACCCTATTCGCCCAAGCAATGCCTCTGGTTTGCGTGGCCTGCTATACGGGCACCATGGAACATAGAAGATGGGGAGCTCCTATATGCGCATATCAGAATAACAATACGAGAGATAGCCACGCCCACATAGGGGCCCATCTCATATATAGGCTGCCATCCTGCCATATATGGACAGCCAGTTCTTCCCATACCACTTCTAAGCAAATGCGTCGGTTGCCACACGCCCTCTCAAAAAAAGCAATACCCATATAATATGCAGATAATACCTAATCTCATCCAACTTAATATTCAAATAATAATCACATAATACGCAAATAATGTCCAATTCATATGCGCAATATGTAAATAATACCTACTTAATATGCGAAAAGAAACTCCCCGCCGCTAAGCCGGATGAGGCCGAGAAAAGCGGGGCCAGAGTGCCCCCTTCTGATCCTGCTTTGCTGCGACCGCTAGTCCTTTCAGTAAGCCCTACTGCACATGGATTCCTGACAGTCCTCTTCCCCAGCGACTATTATATCCCAGCATGCTGGAGATCCGTGTCTCGGCGAGAAGCGTCTTTTTTAACGAAGAAATCTGCCGGAGGATATTTCTTTTCCCCAGTTTCTCGCCCGGGCAGGTCCCCTCACGGGGACCTATGTAAGGTCCGTGAGGATGCTCCCTTCCTCTGCAGCTCAACCCGGTGCGGTCGAAAATAATATGCGGATAATAGCTTTCTAATATGCAAATAACATGTAAAAAATGGAATGGAGGGGAGAGTGGCGGAAAGGATGTCTGGGTCGGAGACGGGGCAGCAGTAGACGGCTGGGCGGAAAAGTTTGATGGATTGGTTGGATGCTATGCGGAATGGTTAGTCGGCTGGGTCGGTAGGAGGGTGCAGATGGTGGGCGTATGGGGCGGAGATAGGGCGGAAAAGTTAGACGAATGGGTCGGCAACTTTGCGGCATCCACCAGGAGCGGATCCCAGGGAGCTCCTCCGTAGCATTGTCCCCGGCTTTATCATCCGCCTCGGTGCTCCCAAAGCAGGCTTCACCGTCGCCGGCGCTCCCAAGGATCAAAATAGCCGTACTGGCACAGAAACATAGCCGGTTTTATACCCAATTTTCGTTGCCTCTCATGGTGCCTCCAGGGATGGCAAATGATTTTTCTGCTCAAGAATACAAAGGTTGTTTACCGTCGCCGGCATCATAGCAAAAAAAACAGGAAAGAAGCCGCCCACAAATGAAATGGGGCGGCATTATCTTTTGTAGCGGAAATATGGATAGTGGCTGTGATTTGGGATGCAGATGGAGGCTGTGTGGATATTTATAGGGGGTGTGATGAAATGGGAAGTGTGGACGGTGGCTATGCTGAGATTGCACGGTTTTTGACGATTGTACTGCGGTAACTGCATGGGTCCATAATGGAACTTGGCGGTGTTCAATGTGGTTTATGACCGGTTGGGACAAGGTAGGTGATTATGGGAAGAAGGAGTCGGGGCGTTCGGCAAAAGAAAGCCGTCAACTGCCCCGACCCATAAAGGGTACATGGGGCTTGTTAAGGGCCCTAACCCTCCATAGTTTCCAGGGCTTGTAGCTCATCGCATTTGGTCCTTGCGTCGCTCCCGAAGGAGTGCTCCCAAGCGCCGCTTTTACATGCGGTACCTGCGGTACAGCAGGCCTATGGCTACATCGCCGGGTGGTTGACAACACCCGTTTTTTGGTCCCGCCAGGATGTACCCGGCAGGAATATGTGTTTCTCGAACCGGCCTAGCCTTTTGGCTAGGCCAGTTTGGCTTCTCCGGGGCCACTCGCATCTGCGGCAGCAGGAGCAGGCTTCGGCAGTACAAACTTAGGCTCTGGGTCGCCTGCTGCGTACATCCGTCCCAGATAATGGATGTTCATGGCGCCCGCCCGGTCGTCGTTGGTGCGGTAGCCGCAGGCGTCGCAGACATATTCATGGGTCTCGCGGTGGCGGTTTGATTTAAGGATGCGGCCACACCTGGGGCAGCGCTGGGAGGTGTACTTGGGCAAGACCTTCAGCACCTCGGCTCCGGCCAGCTGCGCCTTGTAGCTGAGGAATTGCTCGTACTGATAGAACGCCCAGGAGTGCAGTTCCCGGTTGCCCTTCGCGTCACGCTGGTTGCCCTCCGCGAAGCTGATGCCCGCCAGGTCCTCTACTACAAAGAGGGTGCCGGCGCCATATTCGGAGACGAGTGCCTTCGTGAGGCAATGATTAACATCCCTCATCCAGCGGTTCTCTCGTCCCGAAATGCGCTTCAGCGCCCGCTTTGCAGATTTGGTGCCCCTGGACTGCAGTTCGGCCCGTACATCTGCAAAGGATTGCCGATTTTCCATGATCTCCCTGCCGGAGACAAAGGAGGTTTTGCCCTTTTCATCATAGCTGACAGAGAGGAACCTGATGCCGCGGTCGATGCCAACAATATGGGCATAGCTGTCCAGCTCAGCCAGGGTGGCGTCATCCACTTCCCGGGTCGCCGGGATATGGAGGTACCACTCACCCAGGAGGCTCACCAGTTTGCCGGTACCGAAGGTCCAGCTGCCGTCGAAGAAGCCGGCAAAGCACTCAGGCGCGTCATAGGACATGATGGCCCGCTTGCCCAGCGTATTCACGGAGATTTTGTTTCCCTTCTGGGCAAAGCTGTAGTCCCGGTTGCGCACCAGGTCGGCCTGCGGCCGGTGGAACTGCACCGGATGCTGGAGCCAGTTCAGGTCGCGGGTGATAGACTGCCGTTCGCCGTTTTCATCTTTGTAGCGGAACGGGCGCTGCCAAAGCTGCTCCCGCACAGCCTTGTAGCGGGCAACGACGGTCCGAAATACGGATGCAGCCAGCTGAGCCTTCAGCCCAAATTGGCTGCGGACAGTTTGGTACAGCGCCTTATGCAGCTTGAGCACGCTCAGGAAGCAGCCGTTGTCGAACGCATATTGGGCGACAAAGTTGCAGGCCTCCATATATGCTTTGGACATGACCCCAAAGGCCAATACATCTTCTTCGCTGGGGCGAAGGTGCAGTTTCATGGTAATTGCGATGGTAGGCATAGGTTTCCCTCCTTTCTGTATGGGGATGGGTTATACTATGCACGCATCGCAGACCCTATTGGCGAAAATACCATCCCCGATTCCTCGGAGGAGGTGATGTTAAACCGCCCCTAAAGGGGCGTCGTTTCAGACCGAATTGTACCTTATGAAGTGCCGGCGCGTGAGGATGGGAGCTGGTACACCGGGTTGGCGGGTCTCGCTGTTTTGTACAACCGGGAAATATCCTGGCTGTTGTTGCAAACAGGCAGTTCTCACGGATCCTGCGTAGGCTCCGAAGGAGCCCGACCTGGGGGAACTAGCCTGGGATGTAGGCAAAAAAAGGAGCGGGACCGGGAGATATCCTCCTGGGCCCGCTTTTGGCGCGGTATTAGATTCTCTGTGCTCCTGCGATGGCGCCCTGATCAATGACGATGCGTCCATCGCTGATACGGCTGCCGAAGTCACCGAACAATGTGCCGTCCCAGTCTGAGAGAACCATCTCATAGTCGCTGATTTCCTCCAGCCGGCCGGATACGATGCTCTGGCCACCCCAGAGCCTCAGTTGCTCACCAATACGGATCTCGTCCTGATGCTTGGTGTTCAGGGGGACTAGGGCGGGGCGGAACCCGAGGCTCGCGTTTCGATAGCCGGACGAGCGGCTGCCCCAGTAGCGGGCCGAATTGTAGCCACGATACGCACGGTATGACCCTATTTTCCCTGGTTCTTGTACCCAAAAATAGGCGTCTTTCCAATGCCAGATGGAGTCATCCTCTCCGACGGCATCAAGAGCCGCATCCCACTCGTTAGGCTCGTCTTTTTCTGCTCCAACCTGAAGCAATCTCACTGTGAAGCGGAAGCCGCCGATGGATACTTCCTTGCCGAACACTAAGTCGTTGGCCTTCAGGTTGTCCCAGCTAATCTTGGTTAGGATACAGCGGTCGGCGATGAGCATGTTGTTCACCACCACCCAGCTGATCTCTTTGCCAGGAACAGCTTCGCCGATCCTGATGGCTTGGCCGGAGTTGTACACTATTTCTGTGTCTGCTGGGCAGTCGTCCAGATAGAGGCTGCCTAACTTAATGATATTTGCCATATATGTATTATCCCCTTCCTATGCTTGCTCCTAAATTGTTCCGTAATACAGTTGTATGCAAAACTGCCGGAGTTCATTTGAAAGCTGAAATGAAAGGAGAAGTGCCCATTAGGAACATACTGCAGCCGCCTTCAGACTGGTAGGGGAGAGGGGTGTGCGAATCATTGGCACAGACTAGAAAGAGCAGTCCCACGGACCCAACATAAGGCCCGAAACGGAGCCTGCCCGTGCCACAGCTCCTGGCAGAGGCAATCTTCCTGCCGCATTTCTTTGTTAAAAAAGACTCTAACAACAACCCTCTTCCTAAACAACAAAGCGACGCTTCTGCCCCCTCAGTTGGAGGGGGCGATCTTTTTTGTGCTTTTGAGGGAGGTGGCCTTTTCTGAAGAAGAAAAGCTGCAAGGCGTTTTTGTTTTGCCTTTAGCCCATAGCAAAGCCTCATATGGGCCGTAAACTCTCCTGTTTTGCGCAGCAAATATTGCAAACTCACACAACATGTTGTATCATGAATGGTAAACAGCTGTTCGTCCTAGCGGTCTTAGACTGCCAAGGCTAGTGCTAAGCGGCCTCATGGACCGCAAATAGGCTCCCAACGCAGCTTTCATCCAGAAAGTCACCACATGACCTTCTTCGAAAGTCACCACATGACCTTCTTCGAAGGTCACAGAGGGAGCTGGTTTCGGTGAAAGTCCTGGCAAACGGCGCTATCCCCCCAGTATCAATTCGCTATGGAGGCGTTTCCTGAATGAATAACAAATTGATTGTCCACGGAGCAGAAATTGCAGTTACAACCATAGATGACAAGGATTATATTTCCCTGACGGATATGCTCAAGGCGAAAGATGGGGACTTTTTCATTTCTGACTGGCTGCGAAACAGAAACACCGTCGAATTCCTTGGGATATGGGAACAAATCCACAACCCAGATTTTAATTATGGCGAATTCGCCGTAGTTAAAAGCCATGCCGGCCTGAATAGCTATAAGCTCAGCGTCAAAGAGTGGGTCGAAAAGACTCATGCGATTGGACTGCGGGCAAAGGCTGGAAGATATGGCGGCACATACGCCTACAAGGACATCGCCTTTGAGTTTGGCATGTGGATCAGCCCAGAGTTCAAAATCTATCTGATCAAAGAGTTTGAACGACTCAAGGCTGAGGAAATGAAACAGCTTGGTTGGGACATCAAGCGAAACCTAGCCAAGATCAACTACCGCATCCATACAGACGCCATCAAGGAGAACCTGATTCCGCCGGAGCTTTCCGCAAAGCAAGTCTCCATGGTGTATGCCAGTGAAGCCGATGTGTTGAACATGGCTCTGTTCGGCATGACTGCAAAGCAGTGGCGGGATAGCCATCCGGATCTGAAAGGGAATATCCGTGACTACGCCAATGTCTCTCAGCTGGTCTGCCTGTCCAATCTGGAAAATCTGAATGCGGTGTTTATCGGAGAAGGGATGTCTCAGGCCGAGCGCTTGGCAAAGCTCAACGCCATCGCCATCAGCCAGATGGAAATATTGACACAAGACCACCGTATCGAAGCTCTGGCATCCCATACTGGAGAACTGTCTCCCCAAGATTAGTCTGTATCCGACCGGCTGCGCAAAGAATAAGAAGCAGCTTTCCATTTCGTGGAAGGATGGCGATGATATGGAAAATGTCAGCATGAGTTCTGAACGGTCCCTCTGCGCCGACCTGCTGCGGGCGAAGCGGGACCGGGAGCAGGGGGTGGAGTGTGTCCCTGCTGACGAGGTGCTGGCCAGCATGGAGCGGGCTATCGAGGATGCGGCTGGAGATGCCTAAGTACAGCGTCCAGTTTAACCCCAGGTTGCAGCGGCAACTTATATCCACGCAGCCTTCATCGCCAGGGTGAGTAAGCCGGCTGCCCGGCGGCTCCTGGAGGAATTTCGGGCACTGGTGAAACAGCTCGGGGCCAACCCCTATCTCTATCCGCCCTGCGACGACCCCAACCTCCCGCCGAACTTGTACCACAAGGCAAATATTGCTAAATGGTACAAGGTGATATATTATATAGAGGAAGAGCAGGTGTTTGTCGAGGCGGTTGTGGACTGTCGGAGCCAGGGCTGAGCTACCTCACGGACCATACATAGGCCCCCGGAGGGGGCTGGATTCATTGAGTGCCTCCAGCAAAAAATAAACCCCTCGCCGCCTCTCCTCGCTAAAAAGACCTGGCCCAAATTCATCCACAAAATATTATTTTGGGAAAGTGCATATAATATTAGTGAAGAGGCAAGGGATCTAGTTCTCCACAAGAACGGAGAACCGAAATATTATTTAAGGAGGACCTTTCAACATGAAAGCAACGAACAACAAAAAGCGCATTTCCCTGTTGCTGGCAGCGGCCATGCTGATCAGCATCTTCGCTGGCATCTTCGCCACGACCAGCAAACCCACCTTTCCCGATGTCCCCACCTCCCACTGGGCCTACGCATCTGTAAATCGGGCCTCGGAAAATGGCTGGATCGCAGGCTACAGCAACGGGAAATTTGGTCCGGCGGACAATGTGACTTATGGTCAATTCGCTCTTATGCTGGGCCGGTCTGTTGACCCCTACCTGATCTCTGCGTACGGAGGGGATCCATCGATGGTTGAATGGTATGTACCCTGCATGGCGGTGATGAGGGGTGACAGTAGTTACTGCGTAGGAACCCCCATCATTGATTCCGATATCCATGAGATCGCCAATGAGCCGGTCAACCGGTATAATATGGCGCAGATCCTCTACAATATCCTGAACATATACGATAAGGTTCCCAGCTATGATGCCGCTGCGGTACAGGCCGGCATTGCCGACTGGAAGAGCATCCCCGACAACTATAAGGATGCTCTGATGGCCGTGGTAAGTGCTGGCATCATCAGCGGTGTGGACGACAAGAGTACTTTCAATGGCAGCGCCCTGATGAACCGTGGTCAGGCTGCTGCGGTACTGTGCCGGATGTATGATGTATTTTCTGGAACAGGAACAACCACCCCTGCGACTCCTGATGAATCTGATACTCCCACCAGCACCGAGCTGGGACAGAAGCTGTCCAGTGGAGCCACTGCGGCGGCGGGGGTAGCTTCCGGTATTGGTACAAAGGATGATTATCCCACTTATGGAAACTCTGATATTGTATCCAACAATGGGTATTACACCGGAGCTACCAATGTGGATGTTGGAACGGCCCGATTGCAGTATAGCGCACTGGAGTATGTGAATGAGGCGAGGGTGGATGAGGGTCATGCGCCTCTGAGCTGGGTTCCCAGCGATGCAGCCGAGGAGCATACGCTTCAGCGGTGCTATGAGCTGGTGAGTGACTTTTCGCATGAGCGACAGAAAGGAAAATTTGCCGGAGAAGTAATCGCAAAGGGGCAAATTTCAATTTACAGTGCGGTGGAAGACTGGATGAATTCTTCCGGGCACAAGCAAACACTGATGGCGGATGATTACAAGTATTTGTCTGCTGCAAAAGCGGGTAATTGTTGGATTATTTGTTTGTGGAGTGGTGATTTTGAATTGGTCGAACGGTGGTCTTCTAACAACTACGATTATTCGGCCTATAACAATTGAGAAAGGAGGAACCTCCTATTGGGTTATCTGCTTGTGGAACGGTAACTTTGAGAGGGTTGAGAGATTTTCCGTCAATAATTACGATGTCGGCTACCATTAAGCAGAGAGCAAGACTACCTATGCTAACCACAATCTCACAGAGTTCCATACAACAAACGATGCCCCCGAGGATTTCCTTGGGGGCATCTTCTTTTCTGCTTGTTTCGCCATTTCCAGTGATTAGATGAGGTTGTTTGTCATGAGGATCTTGCGGAAGCCGATGGCTGACTTCTCGGACGGCGTTCTTGCCCGTTTGGAAAGGTTGCTCTCTATTTTAGATGAGCACGCTGAAAAGCGGGTTGCCCGCGAGATTAGAAAGTTGGCTGCGGCCAACGAAATCCTCAGAGGAACGACGAAAGCACTGCCCAAGGACATCACAAAGATGTCCGAGAGCGGTGCTTCCATCGAACTGGCAGATTATGTGCGCGCTGTGATGGGACTCCAGCCTAACCATGGCGCTACTCTGCCAAAATTGCTCTTGGGAGTCTTCAAGGCTTGGTTGACGGCCAAGCTGAAGAAGATCTCCAAGAGTCCCGCCAGCTCCTAATTAAGGGGATGGCAGCCTAGCTAGTAGGCTATTTGCATAGTATGCAAATGGGACAGAAATTATTGGCGCTATTGTGCGCCCTCAAAGGTTCCTGCTTGGGAACCTGCATTAGTTCAGGAAAATATCATCTCGAAACTACCGAATAGCGTTTACAAGCAGCTTCCGATTTTCGGAGGCTGTTTCGTTTTATGCAGGGAGATTTTGGCTGTAGTTTTCCAGAGAAAACCTAGGTGTGGGGCCTTTTTAACGAAGAAACATGGCACATGGATTTCTTTTTTTTTTGCCAGAAGCTGTGACCTTTGAAGAAGGTCATGTGGTGGCTGCGGGCCGGCTCCTTTCGGAGCCTACGCAGGGGTCCGTGAGACCTGCCTGTTTACGAAAACGGCGGAGGCAGTCAATTGTTGTTCGAAACGGCGGAACTGCACGGATCACACACAGGTTCCAGTGAGGGAACCGGCTGCGGTGGTATTTCCAGCAAGAAAGCCACTCCTTACACATCCTTCGCTAGAAAAGATCCTCGAACTTCAAAATTGTCTCGATGAGGCCAGTGAGCTACCCAGGATTTTCTGTGCCAATGAACCAAATCCACCTTGCATACAATATAGATATAGCAAAGAGCTGTCCTACAGCCTATTGCGAAGCTCTGGAACCGATAGCGACCCTGTTTTGAAAATGAGTTTCAGAGTAACTGCATATAATAGTTGCAAATGGTCAAGGGAGGAGGTGGTGATAAATATGATTGGTTCCATGGAAATGCAGCATTTCCTCTCAAACGAGCCAAAAATCGACTGCGGCAACTGCAGAGCCGCAATCTCTAAAAGGAGGAATCCAAAACAATGCAGAAAGTTACGATCCCAAAGCGTCTGATGACGCTGTTTCTGGTATTTGTTATGGTACTGGGGCTTCTTCCGGTATCCAATCTGGTAGTTCCCGCGAATGCTGCCGATGCCAGATCTGGCCCAGATGATGTCGTTACCATTAACCGTGGGGAAACCGAGTTCTTCGATGATTATACTTCTCCTGTTTTGGGGAATCTGGTTTTTGAGGCCAATGGGCAACTCACTGGTGGATTTTGTGGTGACCACAGCAAGGAATACAGCCCCCATGTGAAGTACATTAACCCGACTCCAATCAGCGAAACAAAGTATGCATTTTGCATGCCGGTCCTTGCACAGTACGCTTGGAACTGGTTCTATTCGATGGAGCTGGATGAGCGATACCCTGGAACATCCGCAGCATATAAGGCACAGATCGCCAAGGAAGAACGCGGCAGCGAGAACAACTACTGGCCGCCAGCCAGCAGGGCTTTGGGTGGATCGGTTCCGCAGGCGGCCGTATGGCTGGCTGGAGCAGGCAAGATCAGCAATTTGACTGATCCGGCAAATCAGCGCATGCTTGCCGAGGAGCGCAACCGCACAGCAACTCTCTCGATCCACAAGGGTGTCCCGACCAGCCCTGTAGAAGATGTTATGGGCTGGATCCAGGGGGCTGTAGACAACTATGCGAAAGGTGTCTATGGTGATTGGGATGTCTATGTCTATGAGCCGGACACCAACAAGAGTTATTATCAGCCCATGGTCATTATCATGCCTAATGATATTGTGCAGGATTACAATGGCTGGCTCAAGATCAAGAAAACGGACATGAGCGGCAAAAACCTGAGTGGGGCCACCTTCGAGTATATTCCGATTCTGGTTATGTAAACAGGCTGACATCGTTTCAGACAACGGCCGATGAGTGGACATATGTAAATGTTAGTGAGTATATGACCTCATCTACCAAGACCTTCTATCTCAAGGAAACCTCCGCCCCCGACGGCTATGTCCCAAACGGCAAAGGCTACTCCGTGACCGTCAGCGCCACCAACAACGCCACCAAGGAGACCGCAGCGGCTGTCAACGGCGGCGCGGCCATCAAGAACGGCGAGGGTGGGGGACCGCCCTCCGGCGTGGTTAACAAGGTGGACCAAAACGGCAACGGCATCGGCCCTGCGACCTTCAACTTCAAGAAGCTGACCCCCGAAACGCTGTCGACATGGATATCGCCGAGCCCTACTCCAGCGGTCCTATCACCTTCGTGAACGAACCCAAGCATTCAATCGTTATCCAGAAGGTGGATGAGAGCGGCAACGGCCTGCCCGGCGCCGTGTTCGACATCTACCTGAACGGCGCCAAGATTGACAGTGCCACCACCGGCGGCGATGGTACCTTCACCTTCGCCGGCACCGATGGCAATGGGCTGGAGCCCGGTACTTACGATTTTGTTGAAGTCCAGGCACCCAATGGCTATCTGATCCCGTATTGGGCCTGTCAGAGCATTACCATCAGACAGGGAGATAACGATGTACTCATCCATACTCTCACCTTCGTAAACTACACCTACCCGGAAATCGTGATCCAGAAGGTTGCTGCCGGCAACGACCAGCCTCTGGCCGGTGCTGTGTTCGAGGTCATGGTGGACGGCACCAATCTTGGCCGCTTTGGCCCCACTGGCCCCGACGGCACCATCATCATCAACCACGATGTCTACGGCGAGTTCCTCAAGAACGACAAACAGGACTCCTGGACTGTCCAGGTGCGTGAGGTAGAGGCCCCGGAGGGCTATCTGATCGATGATACCAACTGGCAGACCGCGGAGATCAGCCGTGGTACCAAGCTGGCCCCCTTCGTCTTTACCGACACCAAGTACCCTGAGATCGTCATCCGCAAATCGGACCGCGAGACTGAGGAAATGCTCCCTGGCACCACCTTCGATATCCAGATCGACGCCGGCGCCAGCTTCAACCTCACCAAGCAGACGGACGAGAATGGCGAGATTTGGATCACCTATGACGACTATGCCGAGTTTATCGGCGATATCGTCTGGGACCGCGGCTGGACCGTCACTGTCACTGAGACAGTGATGCCTGACAAGTACAACCGCGACCCGCAGCCAGAGTCTGATGGCGGAGCCGGGTTTACCGTAACCAAGCAGCTCCTGCCCGGCCAGTCACTGCTGGAGTTCGACTTCACGGATACCCACTACCGCGACCTGCTGGTCGTCAAGTCGGACGCCTCCAACTCCTGGAGGCTGGCAGACGCCAAGTTCAAGCTGGAGTCCATCAACCTGGACGATCCGGCCGCCGGCGGCACCGTCAGCCGTGAGGGTACCACCGACGACAACGGCGAGCTGCTGTTCAAGGATCTGCCCAACGGCACCTACAAGCTGACAGAGCTCACCCCGCCCACCGGATACGATATGCCGGACCCCCATGAGTGGACGATCACCGTCACCTCCATGAGCGACCGGGTCATCCAGATCGCGGTGGAGAATGAGCCCCGGGAGGGCCTCACCATCACCAAGCACGACGCCATCACCGGCAAGCCGCTGGCTGGAGTAGAATTCTCCATCCGGTACCTGGGCGATGGCAACGATTCCACCGATACCAGCAACGAGCCCCGCACCTTTACCACTGATTCCAACGGTATTATCCATCTGCCTGACGCAGTCCCCGGCTGGTACCAGATCATTGAGACGCGGGTCCCGGACGGCTACATCATTGACAGCGAACCCCGGCTGGTCCAGCTGGTGAACGCCCATGATACGGTCGTCGTGAACTTCCACAACTATCAGGACACCCAGCTGATCATCCTGAAAAAGGATAACCAGACTGGCCTGCCCCTGGCAGGCGCCCGCTTCATGGTGACCACTGCCGGCGGCAACTTCATCGCCGACCTGGTCACCGGGTCCACCGGCTACGCCACCCTCAATGGCCTGGAGCCTGGCTCCTATGTGGTCAAAGAGGTGGAGGCCCCGGACGGGCACATCATTGACTCTACGCCCCAGACCTTTGAGCTCCGCGTCGGACAGACAGAGCCTGTATTCCTGGTCTTCGGCAACGACGGCAAGACGACCCTGTACATCCGCAAGGAGGATGAGCAGACCCGCCTGCCTGTGGCCGGGGCCGTGTTCAAGCTGAGCCGTGTGAACGGCGAGGTCATCAAAGAGCGGCTGGAGACGGGCCTGGACGGCCTGGCCAGCATCGGCGACCTGCTCCCCGGCGACTATGTGGTCGAGGAGATCGAGGCCCCGAAGGGCTACCTGCTCAGCGAAACCCCAAGCAGAATGTCTCCCTGAAGGCCGGCGAGGTTGCGACAGTCCTGTTCCGGAACAATAAGCCGGGCGGCGTCGCCATCCTCAAGCAGGATGCCCGACCACCAAGAACCCGCTGGCCGGCGCACAGTTTGAGCTGCGGGACCAGGACAATAAGCTGCTCGGCAACTATCAGACTGACCCCACCGGTTCGTTTGTCACCGTAAATGTGGGCCCCGGCACCTACTATCTCATCGAGACCAAGGCCCCGGACGGCTACACAATCGTCAATGAGCGCACTGAGGTCAAAGTGGCGGAGGGCGAGAAGCCTGTCGTCATCATCGAAAACCACAAGGACAGCTCCATCCAAATCTTGAAGACTGACTCGGTCAGCGGCAAGTACCTGGAGGGCGCTGAGTTTGAAGTCAAGGAGCTGAACACCAACCGGGTGGTCGGCACCTACACCACAGATCGGGCTGGTATTGCCTTTACGGAGCCTCTGCCCGCTGGCAACTACATTGTCACCGAGATCAAGGCTCCCTGCGGCTATATCCTGGATGAGACCCACCACCATGTGGAGGTCAAACCTATACGCCCAGCATCCTGCGCGTCACCAATACAGCGCTCACCGGCATCATGGTAACCAAGGGTGTCTACGGTCGACGACGAGCCCCTGATGGGCGCCAAGTTTGAGATCCGGACTGCCGAGGGCCGTGTACTGGGCGAGGTCACCACCGACACCACTGGTACCGCCACCTATCCGATCGCAACCCCGGAGTGTACTATGTCAAGGAAGTGGAGCAGCCGGACGGCTATCTGCTGGACGAGACTGTCCACCGTGTCGAAGTGGTGGAGGGCCAGCTGGCCACCCTGGTGGTGGAGAACGCGCCTATGGCTTCTCTGGTCATCTTCAAGGGTGACGCAGACACTGGCCGCGGCGTTGCTGGCGCTGTGTTTGAAGTCTACCATGCAGATGGAGCATTCATCGGACGCTACACCACCGACGCCCAGGGCGAGGTCCTGATCCGGCCCATCGAGCCTGGCCACTATATCGTGCGTGAGGTCGCGGCTCCGGATGACTATGAACTGCCCAATGTGACGGAAAAGACGATCACGGTCAAAGCAGGACAAATCAACCGGGTCACCTTCGAGGACCTGGCTTACGGGTCCCTGATCGTCCGGCTGGAGGATAAGGCGGACGGGCACCAGCTGCCCAACGGCCGGTTCCAGCTGATCGTGGCCTCCACTGGGACCATGATGGATCAGTCCAACCAGCCCCTGGCTGGCGTGGTCATCGAGATATGGCGGCAGAACGGCGAGCTCCATCAATACCTGGACCACCGACAACACGGGCGTCGTCCAGACTGATAAGCTGACCTCCGGTACTATGTGATCAAGGTCATCAAGAACCCGGATGGCTACACCCCAATGTGACCGAGACGACCGCAGATCCAGAATGGTGTTGCGGTCAATGTCCGGCTGGTATTCAACGCCGGCGGCACCTCTGAACATCTACGGCGTTGACGCCGCGGAGAAGGGGCTTGCCGGTATGCGGGTGGAAGTGACCACGATCGATGGCACCAGGGTCGGGACCTACGCTACCGACGCTGCGGGCATCATCCGTGTACCTGGCCTGGACGCGCCGGTTGGTATGTGTGGTGACAGTCACCAAGGCCCCAGATGGCTACACGCTCTCTGAGGTCAACCAGAGCCAGAATGTGGAGATCACCAGCGACGGCACCGCCCAGGTCCGGTTCCAGTTTGGAAAGACCTACGGCGTCCAGATCCGGACCTCTGTAAGCCAGACGGGCGCCATGGTGCCCGGCGTGGAGTATAAGGTCACCAAGCTGGATGGCTCCGTCGTCGGTACCTACACCTCCGACAAGGCAGGCCTGGTCTATGTGGACCTTGAGCCCGGCTGGTATGTCATCGAGCAGACCCGCCTGCCCAAGGGCTATGAGAACTACTCCCCAGTGCGCCAAGCGCAATGTGGAGGTCAAGGCCGACCAGCCCACCATCGTGGACTTTGTCCTGACCCAGCTCTCCAGCATGCGCGTGAAGGTGGTCGATGGGACATCCGGCGCTCCCATCTATGGGGTCAAGCTGACCCTCAAGGATAGCTCCGGCAAGATCGTCGACGAGTACACCACCAACAATGAGGGCTATGTCACCCTGCGGGGCGCCCTGGTGGATGGGACCTACACGCTGAACATGATCTCGGTACCCAATGGCTATACGGCGGATACTATCCCCAAGACCATTGAGGTGCTCAACGGGCAGACCGCCGAGGTCGTGTGGAAGTCTCTACAACCAGGCGGGCCAGATCCAGGTGCATCTGACCTCCACCGCCTACAACGCGACTTTGGACCTGGCTGCCGGCAGCAACCTGCCGGGCGCCGTGTTCGAGATCTACGACCCGTTCAGTTATACGGTGCTGGCTACCATTGAGACTGACTCTCTATGGCATCGCCGCTTCGCGCGGCCTGCCCATCGGACGCTACATCATCCGCGAGAAGTCGCCCGCTCCTTACTTTGGCCTGTCCGGCAAAGGAGACTGAGGTGTACATCAAAATCAACAATGATGTGGTCCGAGTCGAATATCAGGCCGCGCCCATGAACCTGAAGGTCACCCATACGGTGGCCGGCAACGCCAACGCCAGCGCCGGGGCCTTCTCCAAGTACCTGTTCAAGGCGGCCAACAATGACTCCGGCGACCGCCTGGATAACTTCTTCCTCAACATCACGATCCCCACGGACGCCGTCCGCGGCGGGACCCTGTTTACCGGCAAGTGGTCCTCTGATGTTGCCTACAACATCAGCTATAAGACCAACATGAACGACTACCGGCCCATGGCCACCGGCCTCAGCTCGGCCAGCTCCTACCAGTACGACCTGTCCTCCCTGGCTCTGGATGTCCAGAGTGGAGAATATGTCACCGATGTGCGGTTTGAGTTTGGCACCGCGCCTGCCGGCTTCAAGGTGACCAGCGCCCCTGTCTTCTACGGCTATGTGATGCCAACCGTGCCCAATGGGTACATCATTATGATGCGCTCTGAGTGCGGCGGCCAGTACAACGGCTATTGGAAGACTGAGTCGGCCCTCTGCACCACCAATGTGGTCAATAATGGCGGCGGAAAGCTGCCCAGCACTCTGCCCAAGACTGGGTACTAAGCCCGGCCATCAAACAACCGGCCTGCTCGGGGCCTCTGAAAGGGGCCCCGGCATAGGGCCGGACACATGAAAAAGGAGATAATGTCTTATGAAAATCGTCGAGTGTCGCGTCATCCGCCCCAAGGACAGGCGTTCTGTGGTCCTGGCTACCGCCGAGCTGCTGTTCGACAATGGCATCCGGATCGTCAATATGCACCTGCTGAAGCCCCGGGAGGGGCAGGAGGGCAACCAGCTGCGGATGCCGGTCGTGCATACCAAAAGTGGGACTACCCTCAATCCCTTCAACCCCAGCAGCCCGGAGTTCCGGGCCGCCATGCACAAGGCCGTGGAGGAGACGCTGGCTGAGGCTGTGGAAGCCCAGGTCAACGACTACACCAAGGTCTTTGAGAAGGTGGAGGAGTTCCGGCTGCCTGTGTTCAGCCGGCTGAAGCTGCACAAGTTCCCTGACAACCATATCCCGGTGAAGGCCATGGTCTCTGTGACCATTGATGGTGAGCTCCGGCTCAACCGGATCGCCGTCATCAAGGCCATTGATCCGCCCGCCTATGTCGTCCAGCTGCCTACCTATACCCTGCAGGGCGGCCGGCGGCCGGCCAGGTATTTCCGGTTCCAGGCAGAGCCCTATGAGGCATTGTATAAGCTGGTGACGGACGCCTATTTTAAGGTGGCGGAGGTTGCTGCGGATGAGCCTGTGCAGGATACCGAGGAGCCCGCTTAATTGAAGAACATTAGCCCCCAGGCTGGCTGTGATAGTCAGTCTGGGGGCTGTTTTTTGTTTGTAGAAGAGGTTGCTGATGTGCGATGGCGGGGGAGAGGGAGGATGGTTGTTCCGCGGGCAGGGAGGTTTTACCCTGCTGTGTGGGAGCCCGCCGCAGCCGGTTCCCTCGCGGGATCCTGCGTGGGTCCGTGAGGCTCCATTGTTTCCTCCAACAATTAGTTCTCTCAGATGTTGTTGCTAACAAGCAGGGCTCACGGACCCTACATAGGCTCCAAGAGGAGCCGGCCTGCGGCACAGCCCTGGCAAAAAGGAATTGATGTGCCACTTTTCTTTGTTAATAAAGACCCAACATAGGTTTCCTTTGGAAAACTACAGCCGCAAGTTCCCCGTACAAAAGGAAACAGCCTCCGAAAATCGGAAGCTGTCTTAGTAGTGATACTGTTAGGCATATTCGATATTGG